>JAEEGG010007746.1_pt1 | contig 24624 bp, 23 predicted proteins | sample 9134161 | NCBI WGS metagenome assembly JAEEGG01 (sample SAMN16246543, study PRJNA631951) | gut metagenome | biome: gut microbiome; feature: rumen; material: CR-attached | host: Bos | place: Iran: Karaj | collected 2018-10
ATTATGGATATTCTGTAAATGTCGGTGTGTTTGATACGGTAGAGAAAGATAAGAATGGTAAATCCATAAGGAAGAATAATGAAGTGGATTTCTATGCCACTAAAGGACTTAGGTCTCTTTATATACAAGTGACTGCTGACATCTCTAATGCAGATACAAGAGAAAGAGAAATACGTCCATATTTTAAGCTGAATGATCAAGTACAAAAGGTACTTGTTGTAAATAGACCAATTAAGGAATCCATGGATGAAAATGGCTTCACTATAATAGGAATTACTGATTTTTTAATTCGATACATTAAATGAGAAATTGGGGGTATTTTTATATGATAGTGATGAAAGAAATGGAAGCAATATTTGGAGAAAGTTCATATATCGATTCGTGGATGCAGCTTGTTCGAAAGGTTAGCTGGAATTTCCCCGGGCTCGAAACAGAAGAAAATTTAGAAGAACATAAGCAGACTGTATTGAAGTTTATGAACAAGCTGCAAGCTGTATGTGTCAAAGACAGTGAAAATGTTGTAGGAGTTCTTCTGTTTTCACGTAATAGAAATATGATCTGTTGTCTTGCTGTGGATCCTGAATACAGGCAGCAAGGGTTGGCTTCAATCCTTCTGAGAAAAGCGCTTGCTGAATTGGATAGAAGTAGGGAAATCACGGTATCAACGTTTCGTGAAAATGATGAAAAAGGAATTGCTCCGAGAGCTTTGTATAAAAAATTCGGATTTCAAGAGGGCGAAATGACTGAGGAGTTTGGGTATCCCAATCAAGTATTTGTTTTACATCCTTAAATTTCAGTTTAAAATGGTTGTTAATTGCTTCACAATTGGTGCATAAACCGTATAAAAATACATTGCAAATATGATTGACAGATATTTGCCAATGCTTGATTTAAGTGTGAAGAAATATTATATTTAAGATGTCATAAGATGCCCTTTGCCTTATGACAATATAACAATTGCAAGGAAAAATATGTTAGATTCACAAATAGTAGCACAGAAGAAACATGATAAGCCTATCAAGATCACTGATATAGCTATCAACAAAGTTCCATGCACCCATGTATCTGGATTTACAGGTGAGCAGAACACATTTATTCAGGAACGGCATAAGGAGATATTAAAAACAGCCAGAGAGCTATGTGAAAAGTATAGAAATGATGAGATGGAAGCCATCATTTTGGTGAATGCTCATACGTGGAAGTATTGGGTAGTTGAAGGAAAAGAAGCCGGTAATGCAGATATTGCAGATAATACAGATGCAAAAGAAGCATTGCAGACAAGTAGCAAGAATTCATTATTACTTTTGCATAACCATCCAAGTGCTGGTACATTTTCGGGAACAGATTTTGTAACCTTCTGTTTCAATGCGTCACTGTATATGATGACGATTGTTGGAAATGATGGTACAGTGTATGTACTAGTCAAGAATGCAGAGTTTGATTCTGGTTTTGCTATAGCAGAATACTTTAAGTTAGTAAGAGAAAATGCCGATAAAAAAGATAGAGTACAGTTGGCCATGAAAACCATTCTTAAGAATAGTGGTAATTATGGTCTCATTTACAAGAAAGGTAGGAAAAAGCTATGAAGAAAGAAGTGAATACATTACCAAAGCCCTTTATAGCTCCAGGCTCTGATGTAAAACCTACTAAAGAAGAACTTAAGAAACGTCAGAAAAAATATAATATGTTGGAACGGATAGGGGTTAAGACTACTATCGTAAGAGGAGATGTTGATCCCGAGTATGAAAATCCTTATAGGATTGAGGCCATGATTCTTATAAATCAGGATAAGGATGTACCGGAGGAACTGATCAGGCAGATAGAAGAATATGATAAAAAGGTATTACAATTGAATTAAAATGTTATTTGTAAGGAGCTTCACTATGAGGCTCCTTTTCTTTTTGAATTCTTTATAATGACCTCAGAAGGAGGTACATTACCTATGATGAATCAGGAAACTATTAACTTTATCTTGCAGAGAATGGTAGTATTTCTGGACAACGCTCAGATGCTCAAGCTAAAGGATATCCTGGACGAGATAGCCAGGCAGGAAGACACAACCCTGTTGACGAAGAGCTCTGAGGAGCTTCTGGAAATGTTCCTCGCTACCAAGAGACTGGAGGGCAGGTCGGAAAACACACTTTTTCTCTACCGCTTCAATATAGGTAAACTGCTTGAAAAAGCCGAGAAGAATGTCTGTGTCATGAATACTGATGATGTACGCAGCTACTTGTCTTCTTATCAGGAAAACAATGGCGTGAGCAAAGCCACAGTAGACAATGTGAGAAGAACTCTGTCCAGCTTCTTCAGATGGTTAGAAGATGAAAACTATATTTTCAAGAGTCCAATGCGTAGAATCCACAAGATAAAAACATCTGTTACAGTTAAGGAAACGTATTCAGATGAGGAACTGGAACGTCTACGGGATGAATGCAAAGCTCTCAGAAACCTTGCCATAATAGATATGCTAAACTCAACAGGGGTACGAGTTAGCGAACTTGTTAATCTCGATATAGATGATATCGATTTTGAAGAGCGTGAGTGCGTTGTACTGGGAAAAGGCGATAAAGAACGCATAGTCTATTTTGATGCAAGAACGAAGATACATCTTCAAAAGTATCTGAAGATGCGTAGTGATCCAAATCCTGCACTGTTTGTCAGCACAAAGAGCCCACATCACAGATTGAAAGCGGGCGGAGTGGAAATAATGCTAAAGAAGATGGGGGATAAGACCAATGTAACCCACTGTTATCCACATAAGTTTCGAAGGACTATGGCTACAACTGCAATTGATAAAGGTATGCCGGTAGAACAGGTACAGAAATTACTTGGTCATGATCAGATTGATACGACCATGCAGTACGCTATGGTCAAGCAGAGCAATGTGAAGATTTCTCATAAGAGATATATAGGATAGCATATATAAATTGGGCGTCACACAATTGTGGCGCCCTCTCTCTTCCTGTATATATTATACCATAGATAAACACTGCATTTAAAGCCTTGTTTTGCGAGCTAGACACTGCTAAATTGGGAGAAAAGAAATATTATTGGAGGGGCTTTATGATAAAAGGTTATTCAAACGTGGCTATGTCGCGCCTTGCGCTTGGAACACATCTGGGAGATGCGACAGATGCAGTATCAGAACAGTATCGTGACGCAATTGTATATGCTTTGCAACATGGTATCACAACAATAGATGGGGCAATAAATTACCGTGGAATGCTTTCTGAAAAAGACGAGGGCATAGCAATAAGAAAACTCATTGAGTCAGGTGCCATGCGCAGAGAAGATTTCTGTATTACATCAAAGGCAGGTCTTCTTTTCGGAGATATTACAGAACGAATTAACCCAAAGATGTACCTTGAAAACATATTGAAACCGCAAGGAATTACAGAAAAAGATTTCTATCAATATGATGGTCTGTATCAGACTTTAAATCCAGCGTTTTTTGAAATAGCACTTGAAAAGAGCCTCCAGAATCTGGGACTTGAAACAATTGACATTCACTATATCCATATCCCAGAGATATCAAGATCAGGGATGGCGGAAGCAGAGTTTTATGACAAAATGGAAAAACTGTTCTGCTGGTACGAAGACAAGGTAAAAGAAGGAAAAATAAGATCCTACGGCATTGCTTTGGAGTTTATGGGAGAAGAACCAGAGGAAGCAAAATGGCATTTTGAACTGGAAGAAATAAAAAGAAGAGCAGATATCGCCGGAAGTGGGAATGGCAGCCTTAAGTATGTGATCTTTGAGTATAACATTGACTGCCCATATGCTCAAAACACGGCGAGTCAGACAGTAGCAGGTGAGAAAGTGACCTTGGCAGAAGCCTGTCATAAGCTGGGACTTGAAACAGTAGCCAGCATGCCATTTGCAATGGGAGATGCCTTAAAGAATCATTCGGTAAAAGAGCTTCTTGAGTTTGCAATAAACGGCACTGACCATGTGATTGTTGGAAGTAAGAATGTGAAACACATTGAAGAAGTGCTTCAGTATGTATAATGGGATAGGTGGCTGTTATGAAGTATATGACTTTTAATTCTTCCTGTTCCTATGCAGGACTTGCAAACATGCTTGAGAAAAAGGGTATTAATGTAGAAGATTTTGAGATTGCGCTTGAAATGAAACTTCCGTTTATGATCGATAAAAACGAAGAAGGCTACATTGTAGGTCCAATGCTACAGCAGAAAAAATGGTTCGATATTTTTCTGAACAAGTATGGTTATGAAATTACTGAAGATTGGCTGGATAGGGCGGATGTGTTCGACTATCTCCAAGGAAAAGATACTGCAATGCTGGGCATAAGAATAGACAATGGCAGGCTACATTATCATGCAGTTATCTATACGGGAACGGAGGAAGGAAAGGCCATTTTCATAAACAATAAGCATGAAGGTGGATCAGACCCGGATGAGTTCAGATTTACGGCAAAAGAGTTACAGGAAAGAGTACGTGATAAAACAGTAATTGCAACTGTAACGCCCATTGAAACCAAGACCATAGATTTCAAGCCTTTTTTAGAACAGTCTATAAAGAATATCCAAGATCTGCAAAAAGATATGATTGATTTTTGCAGTGCTAAGCATTCTAATCAGGAAATTCTCGAAAAAGAGTTTGGGCTGTTCAGACCACTTCTTTTAGATGGTCCTTCCATGATGAAGCTGATAGGCCAGGAAGAAATTCTTGAAGATATGCAGGTGTTGCAAAAGACATTTGTTCAGGTGGCGCGTAAGGACAAAAGAGATGATGTGATACTGGCTGATTGTTTTGATATGGAGCTGCTTCAAAGTGTTTGTCAGAGATGGAAAAAGCTTATTGAACAGGAAATGGAACGTATAGCGTGAATTCATAAAAGGGGGAATTATGGATCTTTATCATGGAACAGTAATCGGTGGGTTAGATGTCATCCTTGCTAATTCAAAATCACATAAGGATGGCAGCAAGGTTGCATATTTCACGACTGGCAGGGGTTATGCACTGGTATGCTGCAGACCTAAGACTGAAAACTTTGCATGGCTATTATAAGTTTTCCATTCTCCAATCTTGCGAATATTGACTTGCAAGATTTAGGGAGTGATGGTAACATTAAAGTCGCTTTGAACAAATAATTGAGGTAAATAAAGGATGAGCATTAAGGTTTTCTGATATAAAAGTTGAACAAAGATAGTTACTACCTGCATGACAGGTCTTATTTTTGTACGCTTAGATCAGATTAGCTGTGCCATCTTGCCTTTCTATAATAGGTTAACAATGGTATAGGACTGCTTTGCGTACAGAAAAGTATGCAGAGCAGTTTTTTGTTATGCATTATCAAATTATAGATTGGAGAAAACCTTTGAATAAATACTTTTTTAATAACAAGAAAAAACTCATTATTTATATGCTTCTTTCACCTGCAATGGCAATCACATCAGTTCTTTTTTCATTATCACTTGAACCGCTTATAACAGTTTCCACACAGGGAAATTTCACATTGATGATAAAAATGATAGCTGCTTTCATAGTTATAGTTATTGCAGATATGTCAGTGTCCTATTTTCATAAAATATCTCGCGAGAATCTGAGGAAAGAGTTCCTTATAGCTCTTAAGAATAATCTTTTCGAAGGAATAATGAATAAAAGTTTTCAAGAGTTTAGGAAAGAACCACCATCATATTATGTTTCTATGATGCAGAGAGACGTCAAAAAGATCAGTACTGACTACTTTGACAGCGTATGCGGCATTTATAGGGTTACAACAAGTTTCATTGTAACTGTAATAGCACTTATCAGAGTCAATCCTGTAATTTGCCTCATAAATGTGCTTATTGCAATGTTTTCTGTTTTTATACCAAAGATATTTCAGGAGAGGTTAAAGAAGAATTCTTCTCAGGCTTCTACTGCATCGGCAGAGTATCAAAGTGTAATCTCTGATGCGCTCATAGGCTTCAATACTATAAAGCTTTATTCTGTCTTTTCCAAGATAAAGAAGCAAACAGAGGAAAGAAATGAAGCGAGCGAAGAGGCCGAGTGCAACCTTGTTAAGACAAACTACCGTATTGCATATATATCTATTATATGTTCGCAAGTAGGTTATGTTATGACAATTATTACAAGTGCGGTATTTGTCTACCTTGGTAAGATAAACATTGGTACGATACTTGCTCTTTCGCAGCTTATTGGAGGAATACTGGCGCCATTCCAGGAAGTTCCCATGTTTATAACAAGCCTAAAGTCAGTATCAGTTGTTGTTGATAAACTAAAGAAATACTCGGAGGTTGATTCCGATAACGTAGCAGAAACTCAGCCACTTGATGAAGACTATACGTTAAAAGCTGAAAATGTCCAAGTTTGTTTCGAAGATAAAGAGGTTCTAAAGGACGTTGAAGTAGAGTTTAAACAGGGAAAGAAGTACATAATCATGGGCGATAGCGGATGCGGTAAGTCCACGTTGGTAAAACTGTTCCTAAAAATGTCTGAGAATACAAAGGGAAGAGTGCTTCTTGGAAACAAGGATATCAGTGATATTCCTGATAAACAGCTCTACAGTGTTGTGAATTACATGCAGCAGGAAGTCTTTCTTTTTGATGATACAATCCGGAACAATATAACTCTTTTCAAGAACTATTCTGATGAAGAATTGCAGAATGCTATTGATAGTGCCGGACTTACGGAATACATAGACGGTCTTGAAGAAGGATTAGATACAAGGATTAATGGTAACGGATACAATCTTTCCGGTGGAGAGAAGCAGCGAATTGGTATTGCCAGAGCACTCCTTGCAGGAGCAAAAGTCTTTATCCTGGATGAGATTACATCAAATCTTGATGTATCAAAGGAACGCTATATTGAAGACCTTATCATGAATATAGAAGGTGTAACTGTAATCATGATCACACACCGTATCAATGATGCGACGCTTAATCAGGCGGATGAAGTTCTCGTCATGAAATCCGGAAGGATACAGGAACATGGAACATATAGTGACCTTATAAGAGCAAAGGGGCTTTTATACGGATTTAAAATGATAGCTGCGTAATAAACAAAAGCTGAGGAGATACATGAAAGAAGTTTTAAAGAATAAAATATATGTGTCTGTAATGATTGCAGATATAATTTCAAATTTTGGTGATGTGCTTTATTATTTGGCACTTTTAAATTATGTGGTACAGATTAAGGAAAGTGAATTGGCCATTGCCCTTGTTAGCGTATCAGAAACTTTACCAATACTATTGGCTTTTGTACTTGGTTTCTTTGCGGATAGAAGCAAAAACAGGATCAAATCTATTATTTCAACGTTATTGATTCGAATGGGACTATACTGCATTGTTGCATTAGTGATAGGATTTGATCCAAGCTTATGGGTAGTGCTGGTTATTAGCTTTATAAACTGTGTATCAGATATCCTGGGACAGTATGAAAATAGTCTCTATTATCCGATAAGCAATCGTTTAGTCAGAAAAGAAATCCGAGAAAATGTAATGGCATTTAGGCAATCACTGGGGATGAGCCTAAATGCGCTATTTCAGGCCATAGGCGGTGTGCTTATAATATATGTTTCTTATAGAAACTTGGCGGTGATTAATGCACTGACTTTTGCTACTAGCTTTATAATTATTTCGATTATAAAACCCCAGCTAAAAAATTATTGCGCTCCAGTTTCAGAAGAAATAGAAGACAACAGGCAAAAACTAGGTGAGTTGCCTAGAGATATAATGATAGAGCTGCGTGACTCAATAAAAATGCTGTGGAACATAGATGAGATTAAAGAAACACTTTTATCAATCCCTATTCTTAATGGTGGAATGGCTATAATTACAGCGTTGGCGGTTTTGCAATTGACAAAAGATAATTCATTTGTAGTTGTCACTACAGAAATAACTATTTCAGTCATTGCTGCAAGTGCTACCTGTGGACGGATTGTTGGCAGTTTTCTTACAATGAATGCTCTAAAAAAGATTAGTTTGATAAAAGCACTGCTATTTTCTTTCTTATCGATGATAATTATATTTTTCGGGATGATAGTTGGCAATATTTTTATAGTGATTTTTGCTTTGTTTGCAGCAAATGTTTGGACTGGATGTATTGACCCTAAGATGGGAGCTATGATTTTTAATAACATAAATGAGAATAAACTTGCTACTACATTTGGTGGTATAGTGACTTACTTTCAATTGGGAGATATTGCTTCTAGGCTGATTTTTTCGGGGATGGTGCTTCTGTTTAGTGTAAAAACTATTTCTGAAATTTATATAGTTGCTTCGATGATTGCTATTGTAATTCTGGCAAGCAAAAGACATTAGGATAAGGATACTTCGAATTCAAACGCTTGTAATACGGTATTTTCCAGTAAAATGTACTACTCGCCATACTCGTTATATATGAATAGATAATAGAGACAATAATTGTGCTATTACAACCGCCGGTTGTATTATTGTAAGTCAATTCAACAGTCTGTCGCTTCTAATAAGCCCTGAAAATACGATATATTATAAGCACCAAAACAAAAGGAGTGCAAATTTATGATAAACAAAGTTCATTTCGGGAAGAGATTATCTTTTTTCAGACGCAAAACAGGTTTGTCACAAACGGAACTGGCAGAAAAACTGGGAGTGACATCGCAGTCAGTATCAAAATGGGAATGTGGAAATTCTGTCCCGGATATAGATTTAATATTGGAGCTATCTCACCTATACAAGGTTACAATCAACGAAATGTTAGAAGATGAGGATCTTATATTCAAACTCACTGGAAAGAAAACAAATGCTTCAGGTATATCATATTTTGTATCTGAAAAGGAACGTGAGTGTAATGTTGAGTGGGCAAACGAGATAAGAAACTGTAATTATGTTTGGCAAAACTGGAAGAACGTAAAAGAAGGCGAATCCTATATGGATAGGGAAACAGTTGGCAAGCAGATATCTGAGTCGGATGGATTGATACTTGAAATTGGTGTAGGTCCAGGTGGCGGATATATGCCATACATACTCAAGGGAAACCCTGACGCAAAAATTATTATCAGTGATATTTCACCAACTGTAGTAAGGGAATGGAAATCATGTTTGGATAAAGAACTTGACTCGCCGAATGTACATTATGCTGTATTCGATTTCTGCGAAATGCCTTTTGAAAATAATAGTATAGATATAATCTCTGATGGTGGCGGAATAGGAAATTGTGAAGGAAATAAGAGCGATGCCTTAAAAGAAGCTTATAGAGTGTTAAAGCCAGGAGGCATGCTGATTACATCAACAGGATTTGTAAACAAGGAAACATTCGCAGCTCTCCCAGCAGATGTTCAGAGTGTTTTGCTTGAAAAGAGGCCCGATATATTAGAAGATTTATATGAAGATACAATACTAGCTGGATTCAGCAAAATAGACAGTGTTATAAGTGGGTGTTGGTATACCGATGACGATGAGAGTACCATTGCTGATCTTGCAAAATCCTTGGGGGTAAATTTGAAATTTACAAGTTATACAAGATATTGCATGAAGGGTAAGTGATACTGAGGCAATCATGTAAGAAGTTATTTTTAGAAATGCCTATGATGAAATTCTAACAGCTGAAAACAAAGGACTTATTAGCCTTATAAGGTATGAGAATCAGAGTCAAAAGAAAAATGATTGGATATGTAAGACAGTAATTCAAGAGTACAAAGTAGCTGAAGATCATTTGGACTATCGCCATTTTCTTGAAGGAAAGTTTAAAGATGTATTTGAAAATGTAGAATAGACTATTTGACTATGCTATCTTAAGGCATGTGCTTACATTTCAGTAAATATGTGCCTTACATTATTTGGGGAGAAATAGGAAATGGTTCGTTTAGAAAAAGTTACTCCTGGGAATTGGAGACTAGGATTAAAAGTCAGTGAACTTCAAAAAAGATATGTATCGGATAGTGCTAACATTTTGGCAAGAGCTTGGGCATATAGAGATGAGAACAGTGAAGCATTTGTAATCTACGACGACAAAGAGCCTATTGGAATGGCTATGTATTACGATATAGATGAGATGGGGGCGTATGATTTTAGTCAGTTTTTTATTGATGAAAAATATCAGGGAAAAGGGTATGGTTTTACGGCTGCAAAACTTGTACTTGAACATATGAAAAAGGCAGGCAGATTTGACAAAGTGGTTTTATGCTACATAGATGGCAACGATGCGGCGAAGAATCTATACGAAAAGCTGGGATTCCATTTGACCGGAGATTCAGATGAAGACGAGATAATTATGGAAATGAGCTTTGATTGAGTAAGTATTCAACAGGAGTAATTATTGTATGAACAATATTGTTTTGGGAGATCGTACAGAAGAGACAGTACGGATATACTTTGAACAGGCTCAGAAGCCTGCAATTAAGGCTATGCTTCCACAGAAAGCTACTACTGTAGAGGAGGCAATAGCGGACTATCACGAAACGTTACTTCCAACCGCAACCAGTTATGGAAAAACTATTCTGGCAGATGGTAAATATGTAGGGGATATTTGGTGTTACTGCATAGATAAAACTGACACACCTAATGCTATGCTGAGCTATTGCGTGTTTGATAAATCAAGCTGGAATAAAGGTATAGCCACAGATGCATCATTACTATTCCTAGAAGAGATAAAGGAAAAATTCAATTTGGAATCTATCGGTGCATTTACTTATTCTGATAATCTTGCATCTATTAAAGTGCTGGAAAAAGTTGGCTTTGATTTGGTAGAGTCTTTTGAGGAAGATGGTAGAGAATCCAAATATTTTCAAAGAAATTACTAATAAAAAAGCTAAGAGCTATAATATGCAGATTTATTAAAGAAATCGCTCTGTCAGGAAGTTGAATATTTATTCGCTTTTTTCAGGTAAAATAGGCTATTTTTACGCAGCACAGAAAAAGGGTATCGCCGTTTATATCGGAAAATGATGTTATCCTTCTCAAGTAGTACTGTGCTATTATATGAACATGAGCGATTACAAGATAGCAATCTGTGACGACACAGAAGCGGACAGAAATTACATAAAAGATTTAGTCACACGTTGGGCGCACAGTTCCAATCAGCAGATAGATATTCATCTGTTTTCATCAGCAGAAGAATTTCTCTTTGAATATGAGGAAGACAAGGGATACCAGATTCTTCTTTTGGATATTGAAATGGGCAAGATGGATGGCGTTACCATGGCCAAGAAACTGCGTGAGACCAATGACAGTGCACAGATCGTCTTTGTGACAGGGTATTCAGATTATATTGCTGAAGGTTATGAGGTATCTGCGCTCCATTATCTTATGAAGCCGGTAAAAGAAGATAAGCTTTTCGAGGTTCTGGATAGAGCGGTAAAGAAGCTTTCCAAAGATGAAAAGATGCTGATGCTGGAATCCGGTGGTGAAACTAACATGGTTCCTATTTACAGAATCAGTTATGTGGATGTTAGAGGGAACTACACTACAATTCATGCAGATAAAGAGATTACAGTAAAAAAGACCTTGAGTGAGATTGAAAAAGAGCTTGATGATAGGTTCTTTAGAGTGGGCAGATCCAGTCTTGTTAATCTATCTTGCATCAGCAGAGTTACAAAGACTGATATTTTCTTTAACAATGGCGAATCTGTTCCGCTTCCACGGGGAAGTTATGAAAAGGTTAATCGCGCTATTATTGATTTTGGCTAATGGGGAGAGGCATGAATTTCTTTTCAAAGAAAATAGATAACCAAATAGAAGTTTACCAGCGAGAGCTTGTGGAAACCCACTACAGGGAAGTGGACAACATGTACAAGAAGATGCGTGGCTGGAGGCATGACTACAGGAACCACATTCAGATGATGAAAGCATTGGCAGCCAATAATGACATGGAAGGTATAAAAGCCTATCTGGATGAGTTGGATACTGATCTTAACACAGTTGATACAGTCATCAAAACTGGAAATGCCATGGCTGACGCAATACTAAATAGCAAGATTTCCCTTGCACAGTCAAAAGAAATAAATGTGCAAGTAGATGCCCATATTCCGGTTAAGCTTAAGATGTCGGAACTTGATCTTTGCTGCATTATCGGAAATCTTTTTGATAATGCGATCGAGGCCAGCATGGAGCTCCCACCTCAGGCCCGGGTAATTCGAGTATATATGGATATAAAAGGAACGCAGCTCTACATATCTTTTACCAATCTTACAGCAGGCAAAAAGCTTAAGAAGATAGGAAAACTCTTTAATACAACAAAGGGTGAGGGGCATGGACTTGGCCTTATCAGAATTGATGGCATTGTGGAAAGGCTTGGCGGATTCCTGAGTAGAAACAGTGAAGACGGGGCTTTTACTACAGAAATCCTGATTCCACAGATGTAATTTTACAATTCGTCACCCAAATTGAACGTTTCATCCCCAAAGTGATTTGGGGATGTTTTTATGTGATAGGATGAAAAAGTCAAAAAAGGGATTATTCGAATAGTAGGGAGAGTATGTATGGAAGCAAAAGAGAAAAGAAAAAAGCCCAAATATAACATGTGGCAAAATGTTGTGTACATGGTAAAAAACGCATGGAAAGTAAGGAAAAGCGTTCTATTTATCGCAACAGCTATGGGAACAGTAACTGCAGCACTCACAGTAACAAGATTATTGGTGACACCAATTGTACTGAAGTATGTAGAGAAATCGGCGTCATTATCATCTTTGATCTTGGTTATTCTTGTTTTTAGCTTTCTGCTCGTGGGACTTTCAGGGGTATTAGCATATTTGAAGGACAATAAGCTATTTGGAAGGATTGATGTTCGTAGCAGCATCATTTTCGATGTGGCTACAAAGTTTTGCGAAACATCATATTCTAATCTGATGGATACTGATTTCATAGAGGCTAACGATAGTGCTACCAGAGCAACCAGCGCAAACAGTAGGTCAACGGAGCATATCTGGGAAACATTGCAGGGAATCCTGGCTAATATTCTTGGATTTGTAGCTTTTTTATTTGTTGTGACCGGACTTGATATGCGACTAATGGCGGTAGTTATTGTAACTTCAGGACTTAGCTATCTCATCAGTAAAAAAATAGATGAAAACGCAGAGAATCCAGAGCTTGCTGAGAAAATAGAAATAAACTTTTTCTACATAATCAATAATGCAACTAACAGGACACTTGCAAAGGATATAAGAATTTTTGGATTAAAGAACTGGATTGATGAGCTAAAAGAAAAGTCTTATAAGGCATACAGAGAATATCGTGTTGGTTCTGAAAAGAAAAAGTTTTTCGCAAATATTTGTGATGTCATTCTTACATTTTTACGAAATGGAATTGCATATTTAATTCTTATAAAAATGACATTAGATAATGGGATGGCGGCTTCGGAGTTTCTTCTTTATTTTGGTGCCATTGGAGGTTTTTCTGAATGGGTAAAGGGAATATTAGAGGGATTTTTACAGCTTCATAAGGAAAGCCTGGAAATATCAAGGATGAGAGAGTTTCTTGACTGGGAGGAGCCCTTCAGATTTGAAGGAGGAGAAACTCTTGATATAAGCGCTGATATGCGTTATGAGATATGCCTGGATAACGTAAGCTACTTATATCCTCATGCGAAAGACTATACGATCAGAAATCTTAGTTTAACAGTCCACGGCGGAGAAAAACTGGCGATTGTAGGTCTTAATGGGGCTGGAAAAACAACACTGGTTAAACTGATATGTGGTCTTTTGGATCCCACTGAAGGAAGTGTCTTATTAAATGGTACCGATATTAGAAAATATAACAGAAGAGATTATTACAAGCTCTTTTCATCAGTTTTCCAGGATTTTTCCGTTATTGCAGGTAGTGTTGCAGAAAATGTCGCCCAGTCAGTAACTGATGTAAATGTTGATAAGGTAATGAAATGTATTGAAAATGCAGGATTAAGCTCCATGGTTGAAGATCTAAAAGATGGGATTGAAACAAAGGTTGGAAGAGAAGTCTTCTTGGATGGACATGACTTTTCGGGGGGCCAAATGCAGAGACTTATGCTTGCAAGGGCACTATATAAGGATGCGCCGATTCTTACATTGGATGAACCAACAGCAGCACTTGATCCTATAGCCGAAAACGATATTTATCTTAAATATAATTCAATGACTAAGGGAAGAACATCTCTCTTTATTTCCCATAGATTAGCGTCTACCAGGTTCTGTGACAGGATAATTCTTTTGTCAGGCGGTAACATAATTGAGGAAGGAACGCACGAAGAACTGATGTCACAGCAAGGAGAATACGCAAATCTCTTTGAAGTTCAGAGCAAATACTACAGGGAGGAAGAGTCAGGATATGAAAGAAATGAAGCTTGTTAAAGCCTGGAAGAATAACCTGAGAGGCTGGGAAATACTATGGAAACTGAATCCGTACCTATTTATAGCATATACTGTGGATGCGCTTTTGGGGGCTCTTTTACCATATACTACCATATGGATATCTGCGCAGATAATTGGTGAATTAGCAGGTGGAAGAAATACACAGATTTTATTTAAATGGGTGATGGCAGAAATCATCGTTAGTCTGATACTTGGGATATTAAAATATGCTACCACAAGATGGAATCAGTATGAGTCTAAGATCACATATAATACGGCGCTCTTAAGTGAGCCATTCATAAATAAGTTTTATACCATGGATTTTGCTGACATAGACAAACAGTATGTCCATGATTTATATGCTCGAATCGAACAAAACGCAAATTTTAGTGAATGGGGATTGCAGTTTTGCGTAATGATTTATGAAACATTTTCAAAATCAATATTTGAGATAGTGGGCGGTGCTGTTTTATCTGTAAACCTTTTTTTATTAAAAGTACCAGGAGATAGTCCTGCGGTGATTTTGAATAATCCGATATTCATTTTTATCCTGTTTGCAGGAATGATAATGATGGCTTTGGCAGGAGGTAAATGTGAACTAAAGTCAAGGCAGTACTGGATTGACTACACTGAAAAAGCAACCTATGGCAACAGATATTATTCTTTTTATGGTTTTCAGATGAGAGACAGGAAAAGAGCTGTAGATGTTAGAATGTATGACCAGCACAGAAATGTAAGCGGTATTTACATGAGAAAAGAGAATGTGTTTGGCGCAAAATCAGAAATTGCTAAGGCTTCTGTTGGTCTTAAGGGTATATGGGCCGGACTGTCTGATGCTACATCAATGGTTCCTACGGGTGTTGTATACCTCTATGTGTGCCTGAAAGCATGGGGCGGAGCATTTGGAGTTGGTCTGGTAACCCAGTATATAGGAGCATTCACATATTTGTTTACCGGTATTAAAGATTGTATGAGCAGTATAAATATGATGGCAGGTAACAGTGAATTCTTAGAAACAGTATATGAACTGTTGGATCTTCCTAATAACATGTATCAGGGAAGCCTTACAACAGAAAAGCGCAGTGACAACAAGTATGAAGTAGAGTTTAGGAATGTTTCATTCAAATACCCAGGTTCTGAAGAGTATGCGCTTAGAAATGTTAATCTTAAGTTCAGGGTTGGTGAAAAACTTGCTGTTGTGGGAATGAATGGAAGCGGAAAGACAACATTTATAAAGCTTCTATGCAGGCTCTATGATCCTACAGAAGGAGAAATACTATTAAATGGGATCAATATTCGCAAGTACAGATATGATGAGTACATTAATATTTTCTCTGTTGTTTTCCAGGATTTCAAACTTTTAGCATTTCCTCTCGGCCAGAATGTAGCCGGATCTATAAACTATGATGAAGCGAAAGTATTGAAATGCCTCAAGGAGGCAGGATTTGATAACCTTGATGAAAAGATGAAGAAGGGCCTTGAAACATATCTTTATAAGGATAATGATAAGGAAGGCGTGGAAATATCCGGCGGCGAAGCTCAAAAGATTGCCATTGCAAGAGCTCTTTACAAAGATGCTCCATTCATTATACTTGATGAGCCAACAGCAGCCCTTGATCCGGTAGCCGAGGCAGAAATCTATGAGCGTTTCAATGAAATGGTAGACGATAGAACTGCCGTATATATCAGCCACAGGCTTTCTTCCTGCAAGTTCTGCGATGAAATAGCTGTATTCCATGAAGGTAGGGTTGTTCAGAAGGGAACCCACACTGAACTTTTGCAGGATGCAAAGGGCAAGTATTATGAGCTATGGAATGCTCAGGCCCAGTACTATAATGATGAAAAAGCGGTGTCATAGAACTGGAAGGAACAGCAAAAGAAGTAGAAGATACTACAAATAATGTTGACCACTATGGCTTGGAACCTGCAAAATTCTGGTATTTCAGTTATTCGAAAACTTCGAATAACTGAAAATGGCTTAGTGGAGCGGACTTTAGGAGATAGTAAGATGAAAACAGAATCAATTATGGTACAGAACCTCTGTGTACCATGCGGTTGCAGGTGCAGATACTGCCTATTATCATGGGATGGTAAGCCTGTTGGGGTATCATGGGAGCAGGGGATAGAATTTGGTAAAAGATTCATAACTGAAGCAAAAGAACTAAGGCCAGATCTGACATACACATACGCATTTGGTTATTCCATGGAACATCCACATTTACAGGAAGCAATACAGTTTCTTAAAGAGATAGGAAGCCCGCAGGCAGAGCTTCTTCAATGCGATGGAATGAAGATCAGAGATGAGAAGGCATGTAGAGAGTTTACTGCAATGCTTGCAGGCGAAGGCGTAAAGCTTCTCAATTTCACATTTTATGGAATTCAGGATTACCACAATAGCTTTGCTGGGCGGCCTGGCGACTTTGAAGGAATGCTCAGAATGATAAAAGCTGCGACAGAAGCTGGGCTTGAAGTCAGTGCTGGAATACCTGTAACTTCTGAGAATGTAAATCAGGTTGATGAGCTTATAAGCATACTGAATGAGAACTCATGTCAAAAGGTATCAGTCTTTATCCCACATGAAGAGGGGAGGGGAAAGTCTTTAGCTCCTGTGAGATTAAGAGAAAAGGACTTAGACAGACTATCTGACAAGTCGAGAGCTCTTTTGAATAGAAAGACATATCGTACAGAGCGAGAGTGGATTACTGCTTCGGACTATGAGGATGAGACAAAGAGACTGATTATAGTGTCACTAACTTCTGATAGCATAGAGCATTATAAGGATATGAACGTATCAGAAATAATTGCTGAGATTGAGAGCCTTGACGATGAGTATTATAAAGCATTCCCAAGCTTTTCTGAGCTTGCCAAAATGTATGGCAATGTTAATAGCGATAAACTCTACAGACAGCGTGATCTCTTTTACCATTACAGGCAGCTATATGTCGAAGAACATGCAATTAAGATATACGATGTGAGTGATGAACGCCAGTCTGGGAGCAGAAGATATTAATAACATAAGTGTTGTATATTTATTCGCTTTTGGGGGTAAGGAGATTCTGTAATACATGAATTACTTGTACAAATACTCCAAAAAAGGCATTATAGAATTAAGATGTGGTTTAACATGAAATTAAATCAGGAATAAAAGATGATCAAGCTTATTAAATCTGAGCTGTTCAGGCTCGGAAAATCTTTTTACAAGCGTTTCATAATTGCATATACCATGTTCTATCTAGCTTATATCATATACTTTTGGTTATTTGGGCGTATTTTTGCGGAATTAGCTTTTGAGAGCGCTAAAGGGCTTGATTTCTTTATTTCCATGCCGCACTATTTTGATTACGCATTGATATGGCTTCCTATCTTAGCAATTCGATTTCTTACTGAAAATAATACAAACAGTTCATTCCAAACACTTATCGCATATAACCGGGTACACATATTTTTATCAAAGGTTATTTCATACTATCTGTTTTGCATTCCTCTTCTTGTAATACGTGTGTTTGTATTTCCACTGGAATGGGCGTTTTTATTCAAGAGAAGAATTGGTATAACCTCTGGAGAATCGTTACAGACAGTCAAGTACATCAGATTCTTTGGCGTTGCAGTGAATGAGTTTTCATTACCATTGTCTGAACTTATTTTGAAAGCAATCCTTTATCATGTTGTTTCCTTTTCGTTAATGGCCGCTATCATATTCGCGTGTACAGTGTTTTCAAGAAACAAACTAAAAACAGCATTGTCGTGCATTGCATCGACATTTGTTATTAGAGAAGTTATCTGCATATTTGTTACTTCCAATAACGTGTCCGCACAAAGCAAGAAAACAGGAATTATTTATTACAATGTTTATGCCAAAAACTTTTACCTTATGGATTGGATGACTATAGGAATTCTAGGTGTATTGGCAATAATAATACTCGTTGTAGGCTTTTACTTAATATACCGTATCTATTCAAGAATGGATATGAGCTGATTCAGTTACAAAGGGGAACAATATAGATGTCTGAAAATATTGTTATAATTGAAAACCTTATAAAACAGTATGGAAAAGGTTCTAAGGGCAAAGAGGTCATCAGAGGACTAAATATGCAGCTGGTCAGAGGCGATATTTTCGGTCTTGTTGGCAGGAACGGAGCTGGAAAGACTACTCTTTTAAAATGCATTGCAGGAATAGTTCTTCCAAACAGCGGAAGCATAAAGCTGTTTGGCGAAAGCAACCCTCAAAAGTTGCATATCAGCAGAGCAAAGATTGGGGGAATCATAGAGAAACCGCCAATCGATGAGGATTTATCCGCGTGGGATAACCTGAAAATCTATGCTATACGGATGGGGATAAATGATGAAAGAATAAAAGAAGTGCTGGAGACTGTAGGCTTAACAGGTCATGGGAATGCAACATTAAAAAGGGACCATGTAAAAACATTTTCATTAGGAATGAAGCAGCGCCTTGGGATAGCAATAGCTCTTCTTGGACAGCCTGAGCTTATGATCCTTGATGAGCCATTGAACGGACTTGATCCTGAAGGGATTATGTGGTTCAGAAAGTTGGTGCTTGATTTAAATAAACAGGGTGTGACCTTTATTATTTCAAGCCATCTGCTTAGGGAACTTGATGAAGTGGCAACGTGCTATGGAATAATGAAAGACGGACAGATTTTCGCAAATGTAACCGCGGATGAACTTCACAAAACCAGAGAAAACTTCGAAGATTACTATAAAAAAATTGTTGGAATAAGTTGATAACTTATGGATAGATTGATAAAAGCAAACTTTTATAAGTTAATAAAAAGGCAAGAGACGTATTTCTTGCTGTTTTTAATATGCATGGAAAGTGCCGTATCAGCATCAATCCCCAAAACAGGGTATGCTATGCTTATCGAAAGATGCAATATTCCGATTGCGCTTGATCTTGAACTTGCATTCCTTGCTGTGATTATATTTGCAGAAAACTATGCAAAGGGAACATGGTACGGTGAATTTTTGAGCGGTTATGCCAGAAAGAATATTCTTATTTCAAAGTTGGTTGTCTATGGAGTTGTTTCTTTAATGGTCTCTTTATTGGCGGTAGGTATCCCGGTTATTATTTCATCATGTATAAATGGCGGTGGTTCTCAAAGTGATTGCTATGCTATTTTGCTTGTTTTTTTCACGAAGAATCTTTTTATCATTTCTGTTATGTCCCTGGCTGCAATAATCTTAAGAAAGAGGATAGTTACTCTCGCTGTTGGAACAGGAATATGTTTTTTTATAACAAAGATTTCGGAATACTTATTGGAGCCAATGATCCCTAATATAGTCATCTCATTTGTTTATATTTTTTTGTCATTTGTTTGTTTAATGGCTTCTATAGGTGTATTTAGCTTTCAAGAAATACAATGCTAAAATATGGCTATGTCAATTGCAATTGATGGATTGATTCTCTACCAGACCTGCGCATTATACCAAAAAGATTGGCTGCAAAAAGGATTGTTGTGGGCAGAGGAACGAATAGTACTTGTTCGACAAATGAATTATTATCGTTGAATATTTATTCGCTTTTTCATGTAAAATGGGCTGTTTTTGTATGGTACAGAAAAAGCGTATCGTCGATTATATCTGAATTTAATTATGAAAAAAGGCCATCCGAATCAAGTTCGGATGGCCATAGCTTTTGTATTTAATTTCAATTACCACCACAATAGAAAATCATCGAGTCTGGCATCACGCTCAGCGGCTTCAGGATCTTCGCCTCTTGCTATTGCTGCATCAGCATCGAAGTCAGGATATCTGTCATGTATGGCATGCATCTTCTGTTCGTATTCTTCCTGCTCATCCCACTCGCGCTGTCTCATGGCTTCCAGTTCTTCAAGGTCATCTTCTTCATCAGTGTCATTTCCTGTATCCATGTAATTTCTATAGTCATTAACGCTATCGTCATGATGAGAATTGTAAGTGTTGTACTGTCTGTGAACAGGCTTATCTTCTTCAACTTCAGAAAGCATGTAGTTTAATATGTCGTTCTTTGTTAGTTTGCTCTTGTTTATAAATCTTGGGTCTCCCATCTCATTACCCCCTGTTGTTTATATTTTGACACTAAAATGTGTTATTTGTCAACATATAGTATTAAAGGTCTGTTTTTCTCTATATCTATTGTCTGTGATGGAACCACGTAATAATGATAAGTTGAATACTCGGACGAACAAATAAGCCTTGATAAAACATATAAATAAATATAATATATTAAATAATAGGCAAGGTTCACGGTGGACCTTGATTACAGATTAAGGAGGAATAAAACGTGAGAAAGCATATGCTAAAAGCTATCTCAGTTCTTGCAGCGTCAGCGCTTATGCTTCCATCCTTCATAGGCCCTGTAAGGGTTTGTGCAGCTGAAGAAGCAACTCCATCGATAGTCTTTTCAACTATTGAAGGTGAAGGTGTTGAAATTGCCATCCCGGATACAACCGGCAAAGATGCAGCGAGAACCTGGTATTGCAACGATGAGGTTCTTACCCTGGATGAAACCCATATAGATACCTCAGAAGGTACTACCGCTAAACTGAAACTAACTGAAACAAGCACCAGAAATCATATGGATAATTACAAATGCATCAGTTCCGGAGCTGTTTCGGTAGAGAATTTTGCAAAGCTCTATGTAATTAGTAAAGACAACTATAAAGAAGCAGAGCTTGTGATCAAGGAGATGGAAGCGACCATTGGTTCCGACCTATATGCCAAAGACATCACAGTATATATCGACAAAACTCCATATCCTCATTTTGCTCCTCTCAAGTTTGTAGAAGATGGAGTTCTTCAGGACAAGATAAGAGTAAAGAACGGAACATTCTCATATGAGCTGACTGATACAGTGTTTGGAAGAAGTCTTAATGTCGTTGTCACTGGAGTCGGAGATAAGACAGCTCCATCCATCAAGTATTTCGGTGTAAAAGATAAGATGGCAGACAAATATGCTACCGAAAAAACATTGGAAGTTAATGCTTCCGATAATGAGAGCGGCTTACCAGAAGACGCATATTACTTTGAGAAGAATGAACTTCTAGCTTCTGCGCTGAAATTGCTTATTCTTGATGGGGCAACAGCAGATACTTTAAATGGAATTACCTGGAGCAAGGATAAAACATACAAAGTCACAGACAATGGAATTTATACAATCTTCGTCCGTGACAAGGCAGGAAATCTTGCGTACAAGAATCTGAATGTAACAAAGATCAGCACTAACTCGCCATATATTACGGAAGCTCTTCTGGAAAAGGAAGATGGCAAGGCGTATTTCAGAGTCGGTGCAAAGGATCCGGACAATCAGCCGCTTCAGTACAGAATAAATGATGGAAAATGGCAGGATTCAGAAAAGGTTTATGGAGTTAAAGAGGGAGATAATGTCATTGAAGTAAGAAATGAGGCTGGCATTACTGTAGGTACAACAAGGACTGTGTATCTAAGCATCTTCCTTGGAACAGAGGAGGGCTTATCTGAGGAATCGCTCTATAATTACATCAGCGTATCTCCTTCAACATGGACCGATAAGCAGGTTTCAGTATCTCTTGTTCTTCCGGATTATTTTTCATCAAAGCTTACATCATCACCTTACTCTATAAATGGAGCTGCTTTTTCTTCCAACAGGACCAAAACAGTTGCTGTAAATGGAGAGACAGTTCAGTTTACAGTTAAAGATCTTTATGGGAATACCCATACATCAAAGGTCTATACAGTGGCTAACATCGATAAGGAAAAACCGTACCTTGAAGTTACTGTGAATGAAGGTGCACTTACTATTAAGGCCGGTGATTCTGGAAGCGGAATTGAAAAGATAACTGTAACATCCACGAGTGCAAGCAACTATGTACTAAAGGCATACTCATCAGCTGGTGTTGCATCAGATACAGTAACATACACTGCGCCTTGTAATGGAAGCTATCAGTTCACTGTATATGATTATGCTGGCAATATCGCAAGTGCTTCGGGCATTGTGACCTTCTACACAGAAAAAAATGGCACGGCTCAAACAGTCCTTAAGAATTCAGAGGGTAATCTTGCAGCTCTCCGTAACAGCGCAGCAGGGGCATCAGTTCTCGGTTCAAAGAAGGTAGCCGAAATAAAGGCGGGAACAAGCTCAAGGACTTCGGTTTCGACATCTGTCGAGGATGTACTTCTTCCAGAAGACAAGATTGTTTACTCAGATGCAGGCAACAGCCAGAGCCCGGATCTCCCAGAAGTAGATAAGATTGAAGTAGTCAAAGAGCAGAATGTGGCGCTTGCAGATTCGCCGCGGATGCTCGAAGGATATCAGATCAAAAAAGATAATGGAAACATGCTTAGAATCATGTTCATCATTCTTCTTGTAGTCGGAGCTGCATCTATTGGAATAGTAGTGTATATCAATTCTGAAAAGAAAAAGGAAAGAGACGACTTTAGCTTCAGACAGTAAGCAGAAAAGGAGTTTTATGGATAAGATTGCTGCAGAAATCACACAGGATCTATGGAGAAACAATCCAAATACAAAGAACTGGCTTGAGGCAATTCAGAATCCTGGCAAATATATCAGACCAGATGGGAATAATCTTATCCTGTCTCAGGAATATCTGTCTGCCATAGAGTCCATATCATTCATTCTTGCGGGACAGACTCCCGCGAAGGGATTGAAACTTTGTCCGGTAGTTGCAAGATCCGAATAAAATAACACACAAAAGACCACGGCTGGCAATCCGTGGTCTTTCTATATTATCTGTAAAAAGGAGGTCCACTATCGTGGAACAAATCACTTAACTTGATATTATAATATCACATATATGTGTTTTTTGTCAATATAAATTCTATTTTTATCTCATAAAATTTTCCTCTTTTTTCTAATAGAAGCTACTTCAAAGCAGAGGATATCTGATATTCCTGCACTTTCTTCGCTAAAAATGTCTCACTTGATAAAATAAATAATATGATATAATATATGCTAAAGTATATTAAAAGGAGCTAATTCTATGCTGAAGCGAATCCTGGCAGGAGCCATGGCAGTCGTAATGCTTGCCGGGGCATATCCGGCAAAAGCTCAGGCTGCAAGTCAGACTAATACTAAAGTCATCCAGTTAAAAGATACAGTAATAAATGTAGTTTACCTTCTTAAGGAAGTATTTAACGACAGATACTCCGTCGCAGAAGAAGAAATCAAAGCTCTTATCCGGCAGAAGGGATATGACTATTCCCTTTCAATGGATTCTTTTTACGATCAGCCCAGTCCTTTCAAGGACGCAGATTATATCAGGTATCTCTCAGCTTATATGAGCTGCAAGAAATACGCTAAGGATAATTCAATACCTGTTCCTCAGCTGCGTGAGATTCCCTTCCTTTCGTATGAGGTCACAGAGCAGAAGGTCAAGGAATACGTTCCAACCAAAATCCCCCATTATAGTCAGTCGGATCGTATCCTTGACGAATTTATCCGCAACGGAGATGAGTATATAACAGCTCCAAAGGAAGTAGATGTCTATGAACAGCAGCAAAACGGACATTACAAGACAACAGGAGAGAAGCTTCTTATAGAGCCGGAGGAAAAAGAAGTTACTTACATAGATATAAAGCTTTCTGTGATTAAACCAGATGATCTTTTTATAAAAATGGGAATCGATAAAGAGCTTGTTGGTGATGATTATGAAAGACGCACTGAAATGATAAAGCGTGTTACAAGTAACCAGTCAATTGCCCAGACAGTATTCATCAATCTGCCTTCAATCTCAATGACATCGAATCAAGGATTAATAGAGTATGCGCCATATGTAGAGCAGCTTGATGGTATCAGAAGAACCATAGTTCAGACAGCACTTTCCCTTATTGGAAAGGTCCCCTATGAATGGGGTGGCAAGGCAACACATCCAGGATATGACACTATATGGTGGTCCTACAACGAAGACAACGGACTCCAGCACGGGCTTGATTGTTCAGGGTTTGTGCAGTGGACGTATATGACAAGCGGATTTCCCCAGGAAATATATGGTCAGATGCAGTCAACTAAGGCAATAAAAGCAAGCAGCCTAAGATCTACCACCAGGGATGCGTTGAGACCAGGAGATATTGGAGTAACAAACAGGCTTGGAACGAATCACACTGGCATATATATAGGTGATGGGCTCTGGTGTCACTGTTCATCAGATAAAAAGACAGTAACAGTGAGCAAGTACAACAGCTTCAGTGTTTATTACAGCCCAGCTGACGATCCGGTAAACATTGATAGCAATGTAATACAAAACTATTTATCGAATGAGTATATAAATAATGATAATATATGCAATAATGTTGACATACAAAATCCGATATATTATACTCTAAAATATAGTTATGACGATGAAGAACTTCTGGCCAAGTTCATC
>JAEEGG010007747.1_pt1 | contig 24623 bp, 21 predicted proteins | sample 9134161 | NCBI WGS metagenome assembly JAEEGG01 (sample SAMN16246543, study PRJNA631951) | gut metagenome | biome: gut microbiome; feature: rumen; material: CR-attached | host: Bos | place: Iran: Karaj | collected 2018-10
ATGGAAAGCATCCATAGCGAGTCGGCCTGCGTGTGCACGTGGCACGACATACAACTCTCGTTTGAAGAGCTCTTCACATAAAAAGAGTTCAGGAAAATCATCAGGGCGAATCCCAGAACGAACCCACCCAGAGTAAACCAGACTGTTTTTTTATTGCGCATCGTGCAAAGATACCAAACTTAATCGATATTTCGCTATATTTCACTTGAGAAAACGTGCCTGCCGCTGCCAACCTCGTGAAGTTCGTAGCCACCTGCGGTTGGAACGTAGATTTCTGCCGTGGTGTTGAAGGGTATTTCCACCTCCAGGGTAAATACATTTCCCTCCAGCGTCCAGTGAGAAACCGCCTTGCCGTATGGGGTGATCTCCTCCGCCTTCATAAAGCTGAAACCGCCGCCCGGATGAGGTTTGACGCATATCTTCTTGAATCCGGGAGCAGCCTCCTTCAGGCCCGCCGCTTCGCGGTAGAGCCAGTCGCCGATAGCACCGTAGGAGTAGTGGTTGAAAGAGTTCATTCCATTGTCGGGGATAGTGCGGTCGGGCATCATGGAGTTCCAGCGCTCCCAGATGGTGGTGGCACCCATAGTCACGGGATACAGCCAGCCGGGATAGCCCTTGTGCAGCAGCAGCTTGTAGGCGACATCGTCCATGCCGCAAGCAGTCAGTGCGTTGGAAATATGCGAAGTACCCAGGAAGCCGGTGGTTATGTGGCCGTAGCTCTCCACCCTCTCCTTGAGTTTCTCCGCAAGTTTCGGGCGCATATCCTCAGGAACCATATCGTATACCAGAGCCACTACATAGGCGGTCTGGGTGTGCGACACCAGATAGCCGTCGGCGGTGACATAGGTCTTGCAGAAAGCCTCGCGGGCCTTGGAAGCCACATCGGCATAATGAGCCGCGTCACCGGCCTTGCCAAGCACTTTGGCCGCCTCGGCTACAATTGAAGCCGAATTGGCAAAGTGGCACTGCTGAAGCACGGGGACGTAGGTCACGGAAGAGCGGCCGGCGACGTCGTTGTCCACGTCAAATGCTAGCCAGTCGCCATAGTGCCAGCCGGTGTTCCAGAGATAGCTTTCGCCAGCGGCGCCAGCCATAAAGTCGACCCAGCGCTTCATGCTTTCGTACTGACTCTCAAGAATCTGGGGATCACCGTAAGCCATATAGACCGTCCAGGGAATGATGGTGGCGGCATCGGCCCAGCCAACATGACCTGCGCCAACCAGACCGTGAACCATCGGGACGATGTCGGTGACCTGACCGTCGGGCAACTGGTCGAACGCTACATCCTTGAGCCACTTGCTGTAGAAGGCATAGGTGCCGCGATTGAAGGTGGCGGTGCGGGCGAATATCTCGGCGTCGCCCGTCCAGCCCAGGCGCTCGTCGCGCTGGGGACAGTCGGTGGGAACATCCACAAAGTTGCCGCGAAGACCCCACTGGATGTTGCTCTGAAGCTGGTTGACCAGAGGGTCGGAGCAGGTGAACCGGCCAGTCGGCTCCATATCAGTGAATCGCACCTGCGCCTTGAAATCTGCCAGATTGATCTCTTCCTTTGCAATGCCCTCTATCTTGATGTAGCGGAAGCCGTAGAAAGTGAAACGGGTCGAATAATTGCGCGGTTTACCATCGCAGATATAACAGCTCTGCGCCTTGGCGCTGCGCAGGTTGGTGGTGTAGAAGTTGCCGTTCTCGTCAAGGACTTCGGCATGAGAGATGGTGACTTTCTGGCCCGGCTTGCCGGTAAAACTTATTACCTCGCTGCCTACCAGATTCTGGCCGAAATCTATCACCAATTCACCTTTCGGCGTCACTATCAACTCTTTGGCATCCACGGTCTGCTCGGCCATTACGGGTTCGTTTTCCTGCGGAAAGAGGGTGTCGAATCCATAACCGGCAGTGCTTACCGCGCCCCATCCGGATGCGTCGAAGGCAGTGGTGCACCACCCCTCCGGAACCTTGGCAGCATCGAAGGTTTCGCCGTCGTATATCGCGCTGTGCAGCACGCCGCCGGTGGCCGTTTTCCAGCTGCCGTCGGTGCCCACAATCTCCTGGGTACCATCCTTATATGTAATGACTATCTGGGCAAGGAAAGCCCACTCCTGCTCTTTGAAATTGAACCGGTATTGCGCGGGGTCGGTCCAGCCCATCATGCCCAGATACCAGCCGCGGGACAGTTCGGCACCCACGACATTTTCTCCCCGGCGGACCAGGTTTGTGATGTCGTAGGTCTGATACATAAGATGATGATTGTAACTGGTATAGCCGGGGGCCATAAACGCCTCCCCTATCTTACCGCCGTTCAGGAATGGTTCATAAACGCCGTGGGCGGTGAAATATGCAATCGCGCACTTGACCGGCTTGGTTACCTTGAAAGTGCCGCGCAGCAGCGGGGAGGCCTCGCTCATCGGGGGCACTATCCACTGCGCCTTCCAGCCATCCCTCTCCAGCCCCGTCACAAAGGTCTGCTTTGCACTCCATCGGCTGGATTCACCTTTGGAATTCCAGATGCGCACCTGCCAGGAATAACGGCTGGCCGGCTTCAGCGCAGCGCCCTCGTATTTCACAGCTATCGAATTGTCCGACAGCACTTTCCCTGTGCTCCAAACGGCGCGGCCGTCGATGTCATAGACCTTGATTTCGTAGGCGCTCTGGCCGTCTTGGCTGCGGTCGCTGGTTCCCACCCAACTGAATGTAGGGGCGCCGGTTATGCCGGCCGGTTCGGCCAGGTGATTAACTTTAAGTGAAGAGACATTGACCTTTGCAACTGCCGGAATCGTGGCAAGGACAAAGAACATCAGGAGCAGTTTTTTTATCATAATTGTATTTTTTACCCGTTTATAGACGTTTAATAACGCTTATTCGGACAAATTTAGCAAGAAAAAAGATAACTTTGCCCCATTAAAGCACTACGCGCGTATGAAAACCTCTTTTATCGGATGCGGAAATATGGGCGGCGCCACCGTGCGCGGCCTAATAGGCAAGGGGCTCCTCTCTGCCAAAGACGTTACCTGCTGCGACCTGAGCCAGGCCTGCCTTGAAAGAATGAAACAGATAGACGGCGATATCACCGTCACCACCGACAGCCGCAAGGCTGCAGATGGTGCCGGACTCATTGTGCTGGCCGTCAAGCCATGGGCCGTAGAGCCGACTCTGGCAACCTTCAAAGACCTTTTGGATTTGGATAAGCAGGACCTCGTGGTAATTGCCGCGGGCATCACATTCGAGATGCTCTCCGGCTGGTTAGGCAACAGCAATGCCACCCTGTTCAGGGCCATCCCCAACACCGCCATAGAGGTGGGCAGCAGCGTGACATTCATATCTGCGCAGAATGCCGATGCAGCCCGCACGGCACACATTGTAGAGCTGTTCGGCGCCCTCGGGCGGGCTGTCCTGATTCCTGAAAACAAGATGAGCGCCGGCACGGCACTGGCTTCGTGCGGCATCGCATATGCCATGCGCTATATCCGCGCTGCAATGGAAGGTGGCGTCGAGCTCGGTTTCCGAGCCGACGAAGCGCTCAACATAGTACTGGGCACCGTGAAAGGTGCAGCCGACCTGCTTTCTGCCAGCGGAGAACATCCCGAAGCCGCCATCGACAAGGTCACCACCCCCGGCGGCATCACCATCAAAGGACTTAACAAAATGGAAGAAGAGGGCTTCAGCAACGCCGTAATAGCGGGTCTGAAAGCCAGCCAAAGCAAATAAATGGATCGAATAGCGGTTAAAATAGGCAGTAACGTACTCACCCGCCCCGACGGGAGCCTGGACCACACCCGGATCTCGGCTCTGGTGGACCAGGTGTGCGACCTGCTGGGCCGCGGCTGCGAGGTCATCATAATCTCCTCCGGTGCCGTAGCCAGCGGACGCGACGAACTGGGCGCCGCCGGCCGCCTGGACACCGTTTCCCAGCGGCAGCTCTATTCCGCAGTTGGCCAGGTCCGCCTGATGCACACCTATTATCAACTATTCAAGGAGCGCGGCATCAGCTGCGGCCAGGTCCTCACCACCAAAGAGAACTTCTCTACCCGGCATCACTACCTCAACCAGAAAAACTGCATGGAGGTGATGCTCTCGCAGGGTGTGGTCCCCATTGTCAACGAGAACGACACCATTTCGCTCACCGAGCTGATGTTCACAGACAACGATGAACTCGCCGGACTGGTGGCCACCATGATGGAGGCGCGGCTGCTGGTAATCCTCTCCAACGTGGACGGGGTTTTCACCGGCGACCCCCGCGACAAGGGCAGCGAACTTGTGCGCGAGATCGAGCCCGGCAGCGATGCCGCGGCACAATTCATCCAGACCACAAAGTCGTCCGCAGGAAGGGGCGGAATGCACACCAAATACGCCATCGCCCGCAAACTTGCGCTGGAAGGGATTCCGGTGGCAATTGCTTGCGGCAAGCGGGACGGCATACTGCAGGCAGTGGTTTCTGCCGATTCCAACGTCCCCTACACCCTTTTCAAGGCGGCCGACAAGCCTATTTCGGGCATCAAGAAGTGGATTGCACACAGCGGCGGATTCGCCCGCGGCAGTGTCACCATAAACGCAGGAGCGGCCGAGGCCTTGCTTTCCGGCAGCGCCGCATCCCTGCTTCCGGTGGGCATCACCGCCGTGGAGGGTGATTTTGAAAAAGACGACATCGTCAGGATCCTCGATCCCGACGGCCGCTGCATAGCCGTAGGCAAGGCCACCTGCGACGATTCCACCGCCCGCAAGAATATGGGCCGCCAGAATGTCGGCGAATTTGTTCATTACGATTATTTATATATCGAGCAGATATGATACAGGAGATATTGACAAGCGCCAAAGAGGCATCCAGGGCGTTGACATCCCTCAGCGACCGTATGGCCAGCAAGGTGCTGATGCAGGTGGCCGAAGCCATCGACGCCAACACCCGCTATATCCTGAACGCCAACAAGGAAGATCTGTTCCGGATGGACCAGAACGACCCCAAGTACGACCGCCTGATGCTCACGGCAGAGCGCATCGCCGGCATCACCGCCGATATGCGCGCCGTAGCTGCGCTGCCATCGCCTCTGGGCAAAACGCTGGAGAGCCGCACCCGGCCCAACGGTATGAAGATAGAGAAGGTGTCCGTGCCGTTCGGCGTGGTGGGCGTCATCTACGAGGCCCGTCCCAACGTCACCGCCGACGTCTTCGGTCTCTGCTTCAAGAGCGGCAATGTCGCCGTGCTCAAGGGAGGCAGCGACGCCAACTCCTCCAATCAGGCGATAGCCGACGTCATCCGTGATGTACTGGTACTCAACGGCTTGCCACGCGAGGCATGCACACTGCTCCCCGCCGACCGCGAGGTCACCCAGCAGCTGCTGCACGCCGACGGGCTGGTGGATGTCATCATCCCCCGCGGCAGCGCATCGCTCATCAATTTCGTGCGCCAGAACGCCACTGTGCCCATCATAGAGACGGGCGCCGGCGTATGCCATACCTATTTTGACTCCGACGGCAACACATCCATCGGCAAGGAGATAGTCTACAACGCCAAGACCCGCCGCGTGAGCGTCTGCAACGCCCTCGACTGCCTGCTGATTGCCCGCGACCGCCTCTCCGACCTGCCGGAAATCTGCCGACAGCTTTCAGAGAAGAACGTGAGCATCTATGCCGATGAGGAATCGTTCGCGGCACTGAGCGGAAAGTATCCTGCCGAATTGCTGCAGAAGGCCTCCAGCGACGATTTCGGCCGCGAATGGCTCGATTATAAGATGAGCATCCGCACCGTGGCCGATGTGGACGAGGCCATAGAGCATATTGCCCGCTACGGCTCGGGGCACAGCGAGTGCATCGTGACCAGAGATGCCAAGGCTGCTAAAAAGTTCACATCAAAGGTGGACGCCGCCTGCGTCTACGTGAATGTCTCCACCGCCTTCACCGACGGCGCCCAGTTCGGCCTCGGCGCCGAAATAGGCATCAGCACCCAGAAACTCCACGCCCGCGGCCCGATGGGCCTCGCCGAGCTCACCACCTACAAATACATCGTCACCGGCAACGGCCAGGTGAGGTGGTAGAGCGCACTCTTTCTGCGTTATGGCCACCCCATACACATTTGGGGTTATAAAATTATTACCTATATTTGTAAGCACAAACACCAAGACTTATAGTTTTTAACCTCTGCGGTTGAAGATATGATCACCATAGAGAAAATCTGGCTGACGGAAGATGCCGTCTGGATCAGGACCACGGACGGGAGAGAAGCGTCAGAATGCTTTTCCGACTATCCACGCCTCAAGAATGCCACTGCAAAGCAGCGCAAGAATTACACATACGATGCCTACGGCATTAACTGGCCCGACATCGATGAAGATTTGAGCTTTGAAGGCTTCTTCAGCACAAAACAGCGGACAGAATTGTACCGCCTGTTCATAGAACACCCAGAGCTTAACGCCTCCGCCGTAGCCCGCAGAATGGGCATATCTCAAAGCCTGTTCGCCCAATATATAAGCGGAGCAAAAAAGCCATCAAAAAAAAGACTGGACGATATCTACAACACAATCCGCACAATCGGGCTCAATATCGTAAATGCAGTAGAGTCAAGGTATTAGTTTCCCACATCGACATCTTGGCGGCTAAGGCTCGCGGCTGCAATGCTTCAGGCAATCGCCGACAGTGCAAAAACACCGGACAAAATACCGCAAAAGTTCCGACTTGCTATTGGAATCCAGAAAATAAGTCGTACATTTGACAGAGAATAAACACGTATGACATTATGAAATATCTGGAAAGAGCTGCAGATAGGATGCTGAAGGATCGTCTTGACGGGTTTGGCGCTGTCCTTATTGAGGGGCCTAAGTGGTGTGGTAAAACTACTACTGCCAGTCAGCAGGCGAATAGCATTATTAAAATGCAAGATCCTGATAATTCGGCAGAGTATCTGGCTACTGCTGCCACTAAGCCATCCCTCTTGCTCAAAGGGGCGACTCCACGTCTGATTGATGAGTGGCAGGATGCGCCTGTTCTGTGGGACACGGTGAGGAATGATGTTGACGGACGCACAGATGTGGGTTTGTACATTCTTACCGGCTCAAATGCTGTGAAGAAGGATCAGATAAGGCACTCCGGCACCGGCCGTATCGCCAAGATGAAGATGTATCCTATGAGCCTATGGGAGTCTAAGGAATCCAGCGGCGAAGTCTCACTGCAGCGTCTCTTTTATGATCCTGATTACGATATTGACGGTGCGCAGTCCACTCTCTCCGTGGAAGACCTTATCTTCCTGGCCTGCCGCGGCGGGTGGCCTGCATCCTTGAAGGCTCGTACCGATGTTGCCAGACTGCTTACGGCCCAGGAATATATCAATACGGTATGCTCTGACGATATCAATCGCATAGACGGTGTACAACGTAAAGAACGTATTGCCCGGATGATTCTTCGTTCCTATGCCCGCAATGTCTCAACGCTGGCAAAGAAAACCGCCATCCTTGCCGATATTACCGCATCTGGAGAGTTCAGTGTGTCTATGGATACGATGGATGACTATCTGGAGGTGTTCAATCGTCTCTTCGTTATCAAAGACATCGAAGCCTGGTGTCCGCCTATCCGAAGCAAAACTGCTATCCGAAGCGGTCTCAAGCGTGAGTTCGTTGATCCGTCTATCGCCATTGCCGCATTTGGACTCGCTCCCGATGTCCTGCAGACGCAGTTGAAGACCTTCGGTTTTATCTTTGAGAATATGTGTGCCCGCGACCTGCGTGCCTACACCCAACAGCAGCGTGGTGAACTGTCTTACTACCGTGACCGCTACAACCTGGAGTCTGACCTTGTGCTCCATCTGAGCGATGGCCGCTATGCCCTCATCGAATGCAAACTGGGCAGCGCCGAGATCGAATACGGCGCAACTCATTTGAAAGAAATAGTAAGTCTTGTACGCGAATACAACAAAGAAGAAAAACAGAATCCCATCCGGGAGCCAGACCTGCTCATTGTTATAACCGGCTGCAAAACGGCCTACACCAGAGAAGATGGCGTCAAGGTTATCCCGCTCGGATGCTTGAGATGGTAGGAAATAGGTGCAACAGCACCGCAATGAAAAAAGCAGCCTTTCGGGCTGCTTTTGAGTTGCGGTGCGGACGAGACCTCGTTGACGAAAAGAGTAGGAATAGGTAGAAAAGTTAATGACATTGAATAACAGTATTTTAGCTCTATGGCGATTTTCTATGTTTTTCCTATAATATCAAAAATGTAGCCCCAATGTAGCCCCAATTTCTATATTTATTGCTATCTTTGTTCTAGCGTTTAAAAGATAGTAATTATGGCAGTTTCATTTCACTTAAGAACGACAAAGGAAAAGGGTGAGGCCCCCATCTTTGTCCGGCTTCAATCAAGGAAGCAAAATATCAACCATAAGTTGGCAACCCCTCTTCTGGTTGATATAAAGGCTTGGAATAATTCTAAGAAAGGCCCAGTACAACTCTCCAACTTCCGCAAGGCATATCCCCAACTAGTGCAGAAGATGGATGAAATACAGAGCGAACTGGAATCAACATTGGACAGGCCAGTAGGACTTACTCAGGAAGAGTTCAAACATATCGTTAATGATATTATCTTTCGAGAAGCTCGCGATGCCCAGAAGCGCAGGAAAGAGGAGAAGGCAAAAGAGGAAGCTGAGAAGAACCGGATGACTCTTAATAAGTACATCGCATCCTATATTGAGCAGATCGAGTCGGGAGCCAGGCAAACAGAGAGCGGGCGAAATTTCGCACCATCAACGGTCAAGACCGTTAAACTGGCGTTGGATCAGTTTGCCCAGTTCCAGAAGGCTAAGCGGCGTAAATATGATTTCGATGACGTGGATATGAATCTCTACTATGATTATACTGCGTATCTGAAGAAGAAGGATTATTCCATCAATACTGTCGGCAAGTGTGTAAAGCAGTTAAAGACCGTGATGGCAGCGGCCGAGAGTGAGGGACATCACCACAACAATCTTTGGAAGGATAAGAAGTTCAAGGGCACCAGGGTAGAAGTGGATAATATCTACCTTACGCAGGACGATTTGGATAAGATAATGGCTGTCCCTGAGGATAATCTTGATTACTACCAGCTGCTTGCCCGCGATATTTTTATGGTGGGAGTCTATACTGCCCAGCGAGTCTCTGACTACAACAATATCAAGAAGGAGGATTTCACTACCGTCAAGAAGAAAATCATTGTCGAGGTCCCGGATCCCCAGAACCCATGGACTGTGATAGACCAGATTGAGCAGAAGGAGGTAACTTACCTCAATGTCCGTCAGCAGAAGACGGGCGCCAAGGTGACCATCCCGTGTAAGACTGAGCTGAAGATGATTCTTGAGAGATACGACTACCAGCTGCCGCACCTGGCAGACCAGGTCATCAACAGGAATATTAAGAAAGTTGCTGAAATGGCTGGGCTGAATGAACTTGTCGAAATTGAGACCACGAAGGGTGGAACTCCCAAGAAGGAGAAAATTGAGAAGTACAAACTCATTCACACGCATACGGCCCGACGCACAGGGGCAACTCTGATGTACCTTGCCGGTATAGACATCTACGATATAATGAAGGTCACCGGCCACGCATCTCCCAAGATGCTCAAAAAGTATATCAAGGCCGATTCGCTGGAGGTTGCTGAGAAACTCTCCGACAAGTATGACTACTTCAAGTAGTTTACAAAAAATACACTTTTTTAGTGTATTTTTGAAAAAACTGTATTATTTTTGCAACAAAGAACGACTGAGATGCAGATAGTTTTCAAACAGGATTATTTGTCAAAACTGTATTTTGAACAGACCGGAGACAAGAAACACAGGTTTCAACCGGATGTTATTAAGAAGTACACCAAGGTGGTAAATATCCTGAAGAATGCTAAGGTGGTGGAAGATTTGTTCCCGTTCAACTCCTTGAATTATGAGAAGTTGTCCGGAGACAAGGCTGGAATCGAGTCTGTGAGAGTAAATGACAAGTACCGTCTCGAATTCCAGACAGAGAAGGTTGAAGGGGCAGTGGTTGTGACAATCTGCAATATATTAGAGTTGACAAATCATTATCAGTAGCGATATGGCTAACAAAGAATTCACCCCGACTCATCCCGGGGAAGTAATTAAGGATGAACTTATAGCACGGGGAATTACCCAGAAGGAATTTGCCGAAAGGATAGGAGTGCCCTATACTATGCTCAACGACATCCTGAACGAGCGTCGCGCTTTGTCAGCATCCGTGGCGTTATATATTGAAACCGCATTAGGAATATCTGCAGATTTGCTGATGGGCCTTCAGTCGGACTATACAATGCAGACCGCAAGGAACAACACAGAGATTAAACGGAACATGAGCAGAGTTCAGCCCTACCAGCCAGTAGTAGTTGCACCGGCATTTGCCTAATAGACTTGCCTGGCACACTATTTCATCACAGGTTTACTAAACCGGATATCGCTAAATACTGACTGCGGTATCCGGTTTCTGTATCCAGAAGGATGCACCGTGCGTGAACCTGATACGGCCCCAGGTCAAGACCCCAGATAGATTTGTAACCTGGGATGGCCACGGTCTGTCGCGGATTGCTTGCGGTACCATCAGCCAGAAAGTTTCGCATAGCCCCCGGATTCCGTCCGCCCCCTGGGCGGGTGAGCTGTACTTTGGTCAGCAGCCGGTACCGTCCATTCGGATCATCCACATCCAGTTTAAGCTGGAGTAGTAGGCCCTCTCCTAAAACCGTAGCCCCCAGCAATTGTACAATAAACGATGGAAACGGCTCAAATGGAGCAGGGGAGGGTATATGTTCGGCACCCAGTGTGGCGAACCCGTGATAGGCAGAGATGAAGAGATTGTTTCCCGATATACGTGCCAGATGGTCGAACGGTGGCCGATGCGGCTCCACTTCCTGAGCGAACGGCTCCCACTGCAGCTGCACCTCGTGGGGCAACGACCGCCAGGCCCTCAGAGCCCTCTGATGAACTGCCAGAGCAGCCAACTGGTTGGCAGTACCGGTATAGACTGGAGATATTCTCTTGCGGAGAAAGCATTTCCCTGCCCTGTGATAGGCAGTAACATCACCGGCGGAGCCGTATGCATCATTGATAAGGAGACCTGGGCGCAGCTGATTCATAAGTTATAACTTTTGGGTTGAGAGGTGGTTACAATCTAGTTGGGAGGAATCGCGCCCAAAAGCAAAGATAGCCAAAACACGCTGACTAAACAACCCCACAGCGGCGGCGGTAGCCGCTGCTGTTACTTGATGAATTTGTATAACCGCCCCTCCGGTAGCCAGAGGGCAGCGCGGTGATGCTCCCCGCCGTCGTTGGCTATCCCATCTGCGGCAGTCCTTGGTTGTTTACAGTCTGCGTCAAGCAGTCTGTAAACGGCCAAGGAGCGGAACGGAGTGGAGCTGTCGGCTGCGGAGGTGGTCTGCGTCGCGCGGGAGCGCGAGGCGAAGACGACCGGAGCAGCCCGGGCCGTCAAGGCCCGATCACGCCGGTGGTGTGTCCGCCAATGTCCGCCAAGGGGCTTGGTGCGACCGGAATGACCGGAGCGCCAAAAACCTTTAGCGTAGCGTAAGGTTTTTGAATCAGCGAAGGGAAATGAAGGGAGCTCGAAGCCCAACCCCGCCGCCTTTCGCGCCGAATGGCTGGTACAACGAGCCACGTTCATAGGACTCCTGCCGGGGCTCGCCACGGCGGGAGTCTTATGCATTGTGACCCCCGTAATAATTGCGGCGAAGCCGTGCCGAGGTGGGACGAGCGGGAAAGCGAGCGCAGCCGCCCCGCGGCAAGCTGGCTTGAAGCGAAGTTCCCACCCCGCGCCTCCGGCGCTAAGGTGACAGCCGCCACACTTTGCGCCCGGGCACTACCACCAATCGCTGATACGAACCAAATAGCGGAAGCAGTGATTCCGGAGCGAAGCGGAAGGAATGACTGCTGGAGCGGGGATGGCGATAACATCAAGGCAGAAAAGAACAGCGCAAAGTGTGCTGCTGCCGAAAGAGCCTGGAGCGCGTAGGCTCTTGAGCGCAGCAGCCTGGCTGGCACCGCCTCGCCCGGGAATGCGGGTGGCTATGGAGAAGCTTATACTGCCGCTGTGATATTTGACATAATCCAGATTGTGTACATTGCTGATTAGCAGAGGGCAAGCGCGGAGACACCGTCGGCGATGGACATCCCGCCTTTGATGCGGAGTACGGCAAGTGGCCAGCAATTTACACAATCTCGATGGGATTATGTCTAATAGCACTGATGCGGGAGCCGGAGGGTTGCACACCCGCCTCCGGTCCCGGGCGTTAATGGCCCCTGGGGGCTGTGGGGGACAATAGTGTGCAAGTCTGCGACCGGCTCGCCGGGAAGCAGTCTTGCAGCCTTCATACCTTAAGTCTCGGGGGTGGCGCAGCTGGGGCGTGTTTGTGCTTTGCGCATCAAGGCACAATCTCGCTCCAGATGCCGATGACGCAGTGCATCCATCAGATTGACGGTGGCGCTCAGGATTCTCCCCTGTGGGGTCGGGGGCACTATAGCGTGCAAGTCTGTGGGCGGCTCTGCCGCACACTGTCTTGCAGCCATCTTACCCCTAATCAGAATTACAGGAATTTCGGCAGAAATTTCTGTTTTTAGAAACGCACACGTCCTACAGATGCTTCTAAGGCCGATTCGCGTTTTTTCAAAATCAGAAAAATTGACGTTTTTGAAAACGGAAATGCTGTTTTTACGTTTTTGAAATGTCCGTGTCCACCCCCAGGACGGCAGTACCGACTTGGACAATGTGGACAGTGTGGACAGCAAAATATCGGCCGTGCCAGAGTGAAAAGAGTTTCAGGAAATCTGCTGATGTATGTACGTTTTTGAAAACGACGCGGCCCCAGAGGCATCTCTGAGGCCGATTCGATGTTTATTCAAAAACAGACATTTTCTGTTTTTAGAAACGTAAAATATGTTTTCACGATTGCTGTGGGCGTAACACCGTGGCTATTTGTCTTTGTTCTCCTGATTATTATCCTCCTTATCAACGCGATTCATCATTGTCACCATTGCTAATGCTGCACCATAACATGCTGCAATAATATAATAGCCATAGTCTTTATTTGTCACCAATAGTGTAACTACCGGAGCAGTTAACATCAAGACGGCAAAAATGATGAACCAGATCTTGTATTTACGTACCCTGTTGCTCATAGCCCTGTTGAAATACTAGAAGTCGTCGTCATAGTGTTCGTTGAAAGACGGATTCTCTCTTCTGACTTTCTCCTGCCAGTGCCATTGGTCGTATTCACGCTGCTGGCGTTCGCGGTCCCACTGGTTGAGACGGCGTGTGGTGTCGGTTAGGGTCTTGCCAATGAGCATAGCGGAGAGGAAGGCGGCATCCTTGGTGTCCTTCTCTATCTTGCGCTCCAGCTCTGCGTTGATCATCTTGCTGGGTTGGTGGGTCTTCACTTCCCCTCCCATCTTTTCCTGCTCGGCTTTTGAGCCGGCGATTATCGCTGCGACCACAAGGGCAAGCAGCACGAAGATTATTATTCCCATAGTTCAGTCAGTTTATTTCTTTTCACCAAGAATCTCAGGAATGAACGCGAATGCACAGAGTATGAAAACAAGTAGATACATAGCTTTATCTCTTTTGTTGGTTATCTGAAACAACTACAAAAGTAATGGGCAAGTGTGTAGAATACTTGCCCACATTGGCGAAAATCATTTATTCAGAAAAAGAAATTCGAGGACAGACCTTTTAACAATTCCAATATATCAGAGAAGCAATTAGAATTCCAAGGATAAGGAATGCGAAGAAAACATCCCATTTGAATTCGAATTTCTTCTTTTTGGGTGTCGGCTTGATGGGTGTATATGTCGGTGCGGCTGGTTGGGGTGACGTCGTTACAGGCTCCGCAGATTCTGATATCCCAGACGGGAGGTAGTGCTCGCGTACTGCCTCCATAAGTTCTGTGGCTTGGGCTATCAGTCTTTCACACTCGACAACTTCATCTTCGAGCTCTTCGCTATCTTCAAAGTCGCCGGCATATTCCTCGTCCCGCTCATCGTCATCGTCGATGGCCTCAACCGGCAAGTTGGATATGAGGAAGTTGATGTCATCCTGTATCTCGTCCAGCTTGCTCTCCAAGTCGACTGGGTCAAACGTTGGATCTGTCAGATAATCCTTCTCATTCAGGGCCTGCAGGAATTCTATGCCCAGGCGGACGGCGTTAGATTCGTTTTCGTACATTCTTTTGTGAGATATAACCTATGCTTCATCTGCAATTATCCGAATCTTATTGCCGCTTATTATCCACGACTTCTCTCAGGATATTAATAAAAACATTCGGACTACGGAATTCGTCTTTCTCATTGTTAAACTTATCTTGAATGTAATTCAAACCCGTATTTGCATATCCTTCGATTCTCCTAATAATAGTTCCTACAGCAGCCTTGCATTCTTCGTCACTCATATCCTCCAATGCTTCCCAAGTAAAGCCAATTTTTTCTTCAGGCTCAGAGAGAATTAGCATCAATATATAGTCTACCAACTCATTGGGCTTCCAATGATTAAGAGGTGCAAAGTCTTTCGTTTCGCCTGCGCCAACTATTGTTCTACATTCTCCGAGATGATAACCAATCATAAATGCATACATATATGTTTGAAAAAAAGGCCCAAACTTGATATAGTCGCCTCCCGTTGATGAGCCTTTATCGGAGATTGCTTCCATAAGAGGGAAATATTTCGCGAGATATTTTGGCCGCTTAATATCTATCTCCTGACGTAATTCTTGACTATTCATGGCTTACTTTTTATATGGGTGTATTGTTGTTGTCATTTTTACCGGGTCGGACACCTCTGGGATGCTAATGACATAAAACGTCCCAGGAAGTTCATCTTGCTCCATCTTTTTCAATATCTTTTCTCCGTCCTCCGTGATTAGTGATGGCGAGTTAACGTCATATAGATCCTTAATCATTATTATACATTGTCTAAATACAGTAGGAACGGTGTCAAAGAAATTGTTTATGAAATTCTTTCCGAAAGCCGAGAATGGAGCATCAGCAATAAAGGGATAGTCATAGTGCCCACCGCCAAATTTTGAAGAAATAATGGCCATTAACACAGCTATTTTCTTCATTCTTTGGAATCCTTCTGATGCACCTGTTAACTCCCCACCAGCCTCATTATATACCTTTAATTGAATTGAATCATATGATGTCTTGGTAAAAGACAACCTTCCGCCCTCCACATTGTTCCCTGATGTCAATTGTTGATAGAAGCTATTTGATTTCTTCTCTAGAGTATCTATAACATCATCGTAAATACGTTGCTTAGTCCGAGCAAATATACCCTGAATATCTTCGATAATCTCTTTGATATCTCTATATGCCTGAGGAACGGCAGCTCCTCCATATTCTGATAACTTCTTGTCCCAACCTTTTAATTCCGCGTCCAATCGCTGGCCTTCTGAGCCGGCTGACTTTAAGTACCCTGTGTTTAAGTTAATACTATTTAACGCGGCTTCATAAGCTGATAGCACATTCTTATCTGATTCCTCTTCGGTTTCAGAATCGTTTCCTCCATAATTCTTAAAGTCAGCGACCGTGGTCTTTATCGTTTCACGAAGCTGTTTGATTTCGCGTTCCAGCTTGTTCTGCTCCATAATAGAAGATGCTATTGCTCCAAAAACATCATCAACCTGCATAAAAGGTGATACTGCTTTTTGAATGTCTCCAAAAAAGGCCTTTAGCTTGGAATCTTTTGTCGTCGGCTTTTCTAATGAACGATTAAGCAGCATTTCTATATGCTTATAATGATCATCTCCTTCTTTAAACGGTCTATTACATACGAAGCATATTTTTTGCTCCAGCATCTTAGCAAGCGAAGCATCATCCGGACTACCTTCTGGTAATATTGAAGCTAGGTATTTTTGAGGATTATTCGCCACTTGCTTTGCCAACATCGCTTCAGTATAATTAGTCCTCTTATCAGCAAACCGTTCCACATAACCATCATTACCATATAGTAGCCATGGCATTGGTTTCTTGAATAGATTGTCGTTTATCGAGGACCGTAAATCATTAAGATCCGCTTCTTTTTTAGCCAATTCTGCTCGTTGTACAAGAAGCTTTTCGCGGAATTTTACACGCTGCTCAGTATTGCCAAGAATTAATGAATACTTTTGTGCTTCCTCGGTGGCTTTTTGCAACTCCCTTTTATATAAGTTGATAGATTCATTATTCGCCTCTATTTGCCGTTCAATCTCTTTTTTTGATTCCTTGGCCTCGTCGAAAGCTTTTTTATTATCAGCACAGGACTGTTGTTTATTATTCAAGTCTCTGTCGGCATTCTTAAAAAGAACCTTACATGTTGATTCTATAGTTTTTATCTCTGAAAGATCTGTCAAAGCCTCAACTGTGCTAGATAATTTTGATGAATTTGACAAATCTACGATGTTATCTATAGCTTCCCCTTGCAACAACGAATATGACTGCATCGTAGGAGCAAGAAGACGATCCTTGATAATAAGCTCCTTCTTTGCAATATCGTAAATAACAGCTGAGTTATGTGTAATCAAGTTTGTCTCTGTCACATCATTTTGGGGAGAAGAAACTTGCCAAGAGTCTTTTGACGAGAGATGGCGCGTCAACTTTATGCTTTTTGTTATCGAATACTGGTTAAACTCATCTTCGAATACTAATCGAACGCCAAAGACTACGACATCACTATTGGCCTTTGCTTTCTCAGATGCCATTTTTACCGCAGCTTGTTCAACGGCCTCAAAACTCCTCTCATCTGAATCGTATACAAAATCTTGGATAATCCACAAGAAACCATTATACATCTTGGACTTACCCATACCATTGTCTGCATTTATAATGTTGAGCCCTTCTTTGAACTCAAAGCAGTTATCATCATATTCGCCGTAGAAATTATAGAAATTCTTAAAGGCGATTGATTTAATGATTGAAGCCATATTAGTCAGTTATATTAAAGATCGTTTGCTTAATGTTTTTATACACATTAACATCAAGAGTACCACTGTCTTTCAACTGAATAATAGCCTTGATGGTTTCAATAATCGGGTGCCCAGAATTTGAATCAAATGATGCGGCCGATAATGTCTCTTGGGATATCCCATATTTCTTACGTAGAATGGGGTCCTGAAGAACTTCTCGAAGTAATTCTTGTGTAGTCATATGCTATTGGGTTTGTAATTCAGCAATAAGAGATCCTATCTCTAGATTATAATATGATAGTATGTCGGATAATCCTTCTCTTGCCTCGAAATAATTATCTGACAATGAAGCAAAATACGCTACTCTAACTAATTCATTTCGAACCAAAGACCTCTCCATCTCGTATGCACTTTTATCCAGAAAATGCTTATAATCAGGGACTACTATTGTGTCATAGATATATGCATAATTCTTATCCTTGTGCCTTCTTAACAATCGACCTCTACGCTGTATGAACTGACGTGGATTTCCTGTACTAGAAGTAAAAATACCGACCTCTGCCCTTGGCACATCGACGCCCTCATCTAGGCACTTCATGGCAAAAAGCATATCAATCTTGCCTTCTGCAAACGCCCTTAACTTATCCTTTTTCCCAGCATCTCCACCAAGGAAAGTATTTGTTCTAATATCTGGATATCGTTCATAAACAAGATCCTTCATTTTTAATATTATTTTCCTTGAGTCATCATCACTATAATCGACACCCTCTGGAGTATAAACGAAGCAGTATTTCGCCTTACCCTGTTCTACAACCTCTCCAACAATATTCATAAATACTCGGTATTTATCCTTTGCTTTATGAATAATTCTCTTTCTTGCCATTAGCAAGTCCTTTACCTCCTGTGTGTTCTGTAACTTTTTTGTCACTGGATCAAAATGGGCCAATAACCTCTTTGTATAATGTTGGTACTTTTGCATTTCCGATTCATCCAGATAAGCTATCCGAGGATAATAAAGGTAATGCATCAATCGGCCTTCTTCTATGGCCCTTTCCATTGTAAACGAATAGCAGTAAGGGGGCTCGTCGTGAAATAGCTCTTCAATTGCCCGGGTCCCTTCTTCGTCATAATTTCTGTTTGGTGTTGCCGACAGTGCGATACGTCTCCTAATGGGAAGAACCTGAAATGCTTTTCTCACTGTAGGACTACCCACATTGTGCGCCTCGTCTGCAATCAAAACCATCGAATCATCATTCAGCTTCTTCAATAGTGACTGGAAGCCCTCATCAACAAAAGAAGCATATGTGGAGATAATCACATAGTTGCGTTCTATTCCCCAGGCCGCTTCATTCTTAAGTTCTGTAAGTTGTTTTCGCCAGTCATTCTGGCCGTTTACAATATATATATTCTGATAATTGAACTTTCCGACCTCATCAACCCACTGATTAACCAGGTCGTTAGAGGGAACAAGAATGACCAATTTATATTTCCCTGAAAGTTTATATTCCTCTAATACGCAGTTTAATGACGTTATTGTCTTGCCTGTCCCTGTTGCCATTGCGAATATCCCAGTCTCTCCATTCGCTTTCCAGTTCTTGTATGCATCTATTTGATAGGGGAACGCTCCTGTCGGATATGGGAATCTCGGAGCCGGATCTGATTGATTGAGGGCGAACGATGAACTGTCTGTAGATGAATTCTCTGTTTTTTGTCTCCAATGTTTAAGAAGTTCCTCTTCTGATTCTATAAGCTGCTTCTCATCAACGGAAGGAAAAGAATTAATGATTTCTTTACACAATTGATTCGCAGTTAAAACGGTAACTTGTTCTTTATTCCCCTCAAAAAAAGATTCAAATAAATGTTCGTATTCTTCAATAATGCCTTGACCACCGGCCCATGACTTTTGACACTCTATACTTTCAAGATTTTTAGACATAAGTGCGGATGCCGTCAAGTTCAAGGATCCAATAAAAGACATTTTATTATTTGCAGTGTCAGCAAAAATCCCAAACTTTTGATGTGCTATACCTCCGGATTTAGGTATAACAATACGTATGTCTATTCTCTTCGTTTGTATCAGAAACGAAATACAATTAAAGAAGTGCGCATCCCTTTCAGAGAGGATTTTAAGCATTGCATGAAAGTCCTCTAAAATTGAATTTTCTATAGCTGATGGTTTTGCTACGATAGTCGCATAATCCTCCTCCGTTAGGAACTGATTAATGTACATCCGCATTCTGCCCCCATTTGCTATAAACCGGGCAAAACCCAAAGACAGTACGTTAATACTTGCCGTACTAAAAAAGCCTAATCCCAAGTCAAATCTAATACTTCTTGAAAGGGCGTTATTAAAAAAGTCAACGGGCTCCGCTGATTTTTCTCCAGTAGAATAAACTGATTTGAAATTATACTCGTTTAACATTCTTTATTGCCAAGTCGAAAAGTTCATTATACTGTGGAATATGCGCTGCAGGCATACGACCTCTTGCAAACAACCGGATTTGTTCAAAGAGCCATTCTCGCTGTTCTCCTGTAAGGGAATCAATATTACCACCATTTGATAGGAGTTGTTTAATTTCCTCGTACATATTAGCCCAGAGATATTCCTTTTTGTTTGTGTAGTGATTTGCAAAGCGTTCAACCATTGAAGCAAATATTTTTGCTTCATCCCCTTCCAATAGGCCTTTTGTGTAGCGAGCATGCTGATGATGCCAAAATCTATATAATCGCTTCTCTTCCGCATCTTCTCCACTATTAAAAGGGAGATGCCCTTTAGTCGCTACAAATTGTTCTAGAAGTGTACAACTTGTTTTAAAGTCTCTAGTAGAGTCAGTCTGTGGATTAAATTTCCGATATCCTCCGCTATATTCATAGCTTGATAGGCCTATACATCTATTGCCTTCTTTATCATAAAAAAGAGAAAAGGCTCCTTTTGATTCTAACAATAAATTTGAGTGAATGCTTTTATTAGAGGAAGAAGGTCTAAACTGCCTAACATACTGGCCAATGTTTTCTAGCGGAGCGACTGGTTCCTCCAGTGACAACAAATATTCTGTTGCAAATTCTCTTATTGTACCCCCACGTAATTCTCCTTTAGTCCATTCTCTCAACCCATATGTACTACTCCTACCATAGTGAATAATGCTTGGATTGGACCTTACGGCACCTGCTAAAGAAATTGTTGATTTTGACTTTCCTGGATGTCGTTTATCAAGTTCCTCAAATATTTCGTCGATTGACATTGGACGGCCATATTCTCTAATAATGATTTCCGCCCACTCCGAGTTATTACGAACCGCATTCTTCTCTATTATCGCCGAATTATTACGTGTCTCTATTTCAAACACATCCGATAATATACAGCGACATTCAGTCTCAATTTCCTCAATATGCTCATAATAAATCCTATCCTTAAAGAACTGCATCAAGCATTCCCTTAACGGGATAGACATGTCATCTGCTCGTTTCCCCCCTTTTAGCTCTTCAAAATACCGAATAAAACCTTCAAAATCATAAATAATAGCAAGAGGTGCAGGCACAAGAGCTAAATTATGGTCATAACCATATGGGGTGGTAAACGCCTTCTCAATATCTCCAAAAAGCTCATAGTTATCAGGCCATACGATAGAGATTGCCCATTTGATAAAGTTGTCATTAAATGACGTCTGTTCTTTTTCATTTACTGAAGGTATCTCCAACCGACTATAAACATGATTAGGATAGTCGTGCATAAACCCAGATAGGCTATGTATATACGCAGAAATCTTTTTTAACAACACAGTACGAATCTGGCGTATTCGTTCTGCAGAGAGGCCAATGCTCTCGGATTGTACTTTTCTATCTACGAGAACCTGATTTGTATATATCTTAAGTTGCCCTCTTATTATAGCACGATGCTTATCGTTAAGTTGTTGAAGGTAACTGTCAATTGCCGCGAATAGTGCAAAATGGCCGATAGAAGAACTTATTGCGTCAACACTGATTACGTCACCACGAAGCCCGATACCTTTAAGGTATGTGATTTTTGACTCTCTTTCGAGTTCCGCTACTGACATATTGCTTGTGTCCATTAATTCACGAACACTGTCTATCCATGCCGAAATCTCTCCGGCCGTTTTTCTCCCCACTGCCGGCAAGGTCGAGACATTGAATCCAGGAGCAGAAACTGTATCAAAGAAAACGTGCACGGACCTTCCACAATCAATGAACAATCTCTCCACAGCATGATAAGCGCGGGCGGACAGACTCTTCATCCTGGATTCAAAAATGGTCTTAAAACTTTCGTAATCAAAAACGAGTTCGGACACAAACGGATATCCCTCGGAACGGCCTTGACCATCTCGAGTATTGTTATTTTCTCCTTCTTCTAGATTGCCATTTGACTCAGACAGCAACAACGTGACACGTTCTATAACATTTTTTACAAAACCTTCTATCTCTGGAACGCTTTTCTTTCCGGCATTCCGTAACTTCCAAGGGTCGAAGTCTTTTGATACAATTTCTTGATAAAATGATGTATACGAGGACCCGCATTGTTTCAACATATTCAATAATATGTTATATGAACGTACTGACAGTGTACTCAACTGATCGCGAACAATACCACTTATAAAACCTTCGAGTTTAGGCGAATTAGCTTGTTCTACCGGCGTTGTCTCAATATGGTCTTTAAAAAGGATTCGCCACCTTTTATCTTTATCGTCAAGTGCTTTTCTAATTGATTCTACGAATAAATGTGCACGCTTAATAGCCGTATTACGTACACCTTTTATTAATCTGAGTCCCTTCCAAAAGTCTTCTTCATCTAACAATAAATCAGTCAAATATGATTCAAAACTGGTATACTGTTTTTGCATGCACCTCAGAGCATATCCAGCCTTTACATCAATTTTTCTTTCAAGGGTATCGTATACTTCAACTATCTCTTTCCAAACAAACTCGCGTTCACTATCATCTAAAACTACGTTTGAAACCGCACCCTCTATCTTAGGAATTTCAGCGAATGGTCTTAACTCACTTGCCCAGTCAGGGCAAGGCTCTTCAAAGACCTTCTTTTGAATAGCATCTTCTACAGTAAGAATACCATTTTCGACACAAGCCAAATAAGCGAAACCGGAGATTCCGCCTGCACTATAAAGGTCCTGTATCTTATCGCTATTCATCGATATCCCTTATAGATTTTAATCCCGATTCAATCTTATCTATCAGATAATCCATGCCATTTAGATTCGGATTATCATGTAATTCATAATTCATTAATTGTAATCCATCGTCAAGATGCATTTTAATGTACTTCGGTATATCCTTATCTGTTTTATATAAACCATAATGTGTGCATAGTAATGCTATATAAAAAGGATAGTTATTGCCAAACAGAACGCTTTTGCTATACTCTTTCCCTTGCGAATCAGCAATATCTGCCAAGTCTAGTTTTCGACCCGTTGATAATGAATATGCAAAAGCAATACGTGCAATCACATTCTCCGCGCCAAGGTTAAACCTACGGCTCAAATCAGTAACTATTAGCTTATTAGCTTTTGATGTTTTTATCTGCGCAAACATTGGTTAATCGATATAATTAAAGATACCTGCCGGGTTTACCTCCAGGAACGATGAAACCCCATTATTATTCTGAATAACGTATGCTGTATTAACATTAGGGAGGAGGCTGTCATACTCCGATTCTGAAAGCTCTTTCCCGAGTAGAGGGAATATGACAACCTGCTTTGATACCGCCGGATAGAACTTAGAGATAATATTTTTTGAATGGATACTATCAAATTTCTGTAGGGGGCTATCTATAAAGACCGGGAAAGAGATACCAGACTCATCCACTAGAGCTTTGAGTATTGCTGTAGCATATAGTTGTTGCTCGCCCTTTGATAGCTTCTCCTTATTAATCATCTGGCCATCTTTGTCGAGCAGATTAATATCAATAATACTATCACGAATATCCATTGATACGCCCTCGATAAAATGCGTTTTATGCATAAGGATGTCTATCTCTCTTTTTATCTTCCCCTCAAGTGACGCTTTTCTTTTCTCCTTCAATTGACACAGGAATTCGTTTAGTTCCCATATTAATCTTTCGGCAATAGCATCTTTATCCTTATCTAACTCATCGACCTTAACGAGTTTCATACATTCAGACAACTGCTTCTTTTTAACCCCAAGATCACGATTCAGTAACCCAATTTGTTCAGAAAGAATCCTACTATCTTCTTCATATTGCTTTAATTGCGACTCCACCACTGCTTTGCGTGCCCTGATTTCTCTTACCTCACCCTCTCCGTCATCTTGCTCAGCAGCAGCAATCTTACGTTGCGTCTTCTGCATGAAAATCGAATTGTTCTTTAGATCTTTCACCAACTGCTTAAAAGACAAGCTGAATGAGAGTTTTATATTGTCATATAGGCTCTTAAATGCATTATGCTCCTCAAGCGTAAAATCAAAAAGAGTTTTAATGCCTATCGATTCAGGTTCTGGTGAATACTGTGTTACGGTTTTTGAGAAGGAATCATTAATAATAATACCCAACAGTCCTTTCTGCCTCTCAGTCAACTCTATTTCTTGATAGCCACTGATGATAGCTTGCTTTGCTGTTGTTAGTGCGGATAGCAAAGTCTCTGCATTGGCGGTTTTTGCCCGTGTTTTAAGCTCCTTTACTGATTGGTCCATCGCCCTGCTGAACAGATTCCCAGCAATGGCAAATGGCGCGATGTCCATCATATCGCGTAATTTAGCTTTAAGCTGGGAGTCCTTCTCTTTAATTGCCGTCAAACCAGCCTTTAATCTATTCAGTTCCTCAACGCTAATTGCGTTACCTTCCCTTATTAGTTTTTCTTGTAGGGCATCCTTCTCTGAACGCAAACCATCAATTCGTGTAGTAAGATCTGTTCGTGATGACTCTTTTTCAGTCATCGATAACTCCATGTTTTCAACCTCAGAGGCTAGTTTGATAAGCTTGGTCTGGCTGACACTCGTCCCTGCTTTTTTCCTAAACTTTAAGCGAAGATTCTCAAGATTTTTCTTTATGTCCTCATACTTCTTTATCCCTAGAACTTCACTATACGCTGTACTCAGTTTTCGCTTTTCTTCTATTGATTTTACCTCTGCAAGGTTAACTATCTTTTCAGCATCAAAGAGAAAGAACTTCGCAATATCTTTTGATAAGATGAAATCATTTATAAAAATATCATAACCAACCTCTCTGGCCAACTCATTGACCTGCCCATCTATTAGAACCTCTATTGATTCCGAATCCAGCAAAAAATCATATGTTCTCCGAATCGTAACCTCAGAACAAGGGATTGAAGGGATGAAAACATCCACAATATGTATTTCAACATAATACTTAGTCAGCTCGCTCAGCTTAGAATACTTATCTATATATCCTTTTCTTACGATTGTACGCTTATCTTCAGCATGCAAGGAAAGACGCTCAATGGCATTTATACATAAGTTATTTAACCCAGCTTTCGCAAAACCCTTATAACCCTGGGCATCATTAATATCGCGCCTGAATTTATCATCTACATCAACCCTCATCTTCCCATAGAGAAACCAGACAAGAGCTGTGAGATATGTGGTTTTCCCAAAGCCATTATTCCCAGCTATAACAAATACATTCTTTCCGTTCTTATTGAAGATGGTTCTGTTCTCCCCTTTATATGCCCGGAAGTTGTACAACAATATTGAGTCAATAAACATTCCTTTCTCTCATTAATATAGTTATC
>JAEEGG010007748.1_pt1 | contig 24622 bp, 20 predicted proteins | sample 9134161 | NCBI WGS metagenome assembly JAEEGG01 (sample SAMN16246543, study PRJNA631951) | gut metagenome | biome: gut microbiome; feature: rumen; material: CR-attached | host: Bos | place: Iran: Karaj | collected 2018-10
TGGTGGGCACCTCAATGAATGTCTATCCTGCCGCAGGCCTCATCCACTATGTGCCGCGCAGCACCCCCTGCTATCTGGTTGACCCCAAGGCGGTACCTGTCTCCCGTCCTATCACCATCTTCCAAGAGAAGGCAGGTACGGGTGTCAAAAAGGTCGTCGACGAACTTTTGAGTTGAGAATTGATAATTAATAAACACAATAATTATTATCCCATGAAAAAAATCTTATCCTTTCTTCTGCTTCTTAGCAGCGTTGCAGTACTCAACGTCCAAGCCCAAATCGGCTTTAAGTACAATGGTCACACCTATCAGAATGGCGACGAATTCGTCGTTGTCCTAGCACCCGATGCCGAACACTGCAACAGCGTCAGTTTCGTCAATCAGGGCTACTCTGTCCTACAGAACGTGACAGTCACGATGACTCCCATCGAGATGGAAGGTATTGATATTTGGGGTCTCTGCGCCGGAGCCTACTGCAGACAGGACTCTGTCAGCGATGCCTTCAACATCCCACCCAGTGGCGAGTATACCGAGTTCACCATGGACCTCACTATCGACGAAGTGCCGCAACCCTATAGCATCTATAAGATGAAGGTCTCCAACGACAATGTCGCCTGCAGCGTGACAATCCGTTTCCAGGCTTATGCCGAAGGCATCAACGATGTGGCTTCCTCAACCCTCACCGCCTACCCCAATCCCGCTCAGGGCAATGTGAACATCAGCTACGATGTCAACCAGCCTTCTACCCTTGCCATCTATGACATGCAGGGCCGCGTGGTACGCAACCTGTCGGTCAGTGGTAGTGGCAACGCCGTTGTCGACAACCTACCTGCCGGCATCTATACCTACGGCATCGTGGGCAGTGGCAGTGTGCAAAAACTGATAGTAAAGTAAAAACTAAAAAGTAAAAACTAAAAGGTGCTTGCCTGAAAATTTTAGTTTTTACTTTTTACCTTTTACTTTGGCATTCTATGCGTCTCTACACCCTATGCCGATGTGACAAGCCTGTCTATCTGAAGAAAGGCTATAAAACCGTATTTGATGTCCGACAGCATGAGGGGGAGATAGTCACGCTTCATTGCCCGCATTGCGGTACGAAATTGCACCGTCCCTATACCTCTTTCTGGTGCAAGACATGGGGGCCATGGCTCACCGTGGCCCTCATGTCTGCCGTCATATTGGTCTCTGTGACGTTGGTGGCTCTGTTGCGGCAGGCTGGGGCAAGCACTGCTGCGGTGATATGGATACCCTTCGCCGCTATGGCCGTCTACGCCCTGCTCGCCAAGCGCGAGTCGGATGCTGTCGAACGCTACAACCATTCATGGGAGGAGGCTCCTTCACCGCGCCTCACCGCCGAAGCTGCTGCCGACTTCACCGACGTAGAGCTTGTCGACTGGTTCGATATTGCCGAGTACGGACAAATCACCAATGAGCATGAGCAGGTGGTCTTCTATGCCTCGTGGTTCAATTACGAAGAGGCTCCGCGCTATTTCGAGTGGTTTTATTACTATGAGGTGAACTACCACGACACCCCCGACGACGGCACCCTGCTCTACAACAGCCTTGTCGCCGTCGGTGCTACCCGTCGTGCCGCCATTGCCAAAGAGGCCATTGAGATATGTCTACAGCATCGTGACGAGATATACCGCTGCGTACGCAGTGTTACCCATGATGGCTACCAACTGCTCCTCTCCCTCAACCTTTTCGACAAGCAGGACGATGCTATCGCAGAGGCAAACAGCACCGAACCCCTTCTCCCCCTAGTTGCACAATATATCCGCCAGCATATCGACCAATTGTAGACCACCTCTAAAAATCGCCCTGAAAGGGCTAAAACATATCTAGCCCAATGGCAACGTTGCGTATAGCGAGAACAAAGAAGGCTCGCTTTCTTTGCCGAGCCAAAGCAACGTCACGAAGTAACGCCTTGGGTAAATCGACGAGTTACAATAACGCCCTGTAAGGGCAAAACCTTAAAAACGAATTTATAGGACTCACCTATAGCATGACAGAAGAATATATCGAATTAGGCATAGAGCAGCTCGACAACGACGATGCCGAGCGTGCCCTGCATTATTTCCAAGCCGCCTACGACCTGCAGCCCGACAATGCCGAGGTGCTTTTCTACCTCGGAATAACATACAGCCGCTTGGAAAGAAATGAGGAGGCAGCACATTTCTACAAGCTCTCGCTGCACTACGAACCCAACAATGCCGAAACTTGGCTGAACCTCGCCAACCGCTATGATGACTTGAGCCAGTACAACCAAGCGGAGGAGGCCTACCGCACCGCCTGCAATATCGAACCCGACAACGACGAGATCTATGTCGAATGGGGTATCTGCTACTACAACCAGGAACGCTACAACGAGGCATTGGCCTGTTTCGAACATGCCGTCCGCCTTAATGCCGACAATATTGATGCACTATGGCAACAGGGCGATGCGTTGGTAAAACTGGGGCATTACGAGGAGGCGTTTGAAATTGCCGCCACACTTTGTAAGCGCGACCCCAGCAATTGGCGGGCATGGTACAACAAGGCCTGGTGTCTCGAAAAGATGAACCGATACGAACAGGTCATCCCTGCGGCCAAAAAGGTAATCAAGCTATGCCCCGACAACGAGGATGGCTACGAACTGACGGGAAATGCCCTTTTAGAGACAGGCTATTTCAAAGAAGCTCTTGCTCAGTATGACCTGGCATTGAAATACTGTCCAACCTACTGGAGCGTATGGGCAAGCAAGGGCTATTGTCTCTTTCGCCTGTGTCGTTACGCCGAGGCACTGCCATGCTATGAGACTGCCACGAGCCATGTGTCCGACGACCCTGAGTGGTGGAACGGCCAAGGCTATGTGCTACACCAGTTGGAACGCGACGAAGAGGCTCTCGCATGTTACGAAAAAGCCTTGAGCCTCAACCCCGACTACACCTTTGCCCTTAGCAATATGGCGGACATTTACCAAAGCCATAAAGCATACGGCAAGGCAGAACAACTATACATGAAGGTATACAACCTCGACCCCGACCATCGTCATCACGAACTTTTTTCCGCCACATGGTGTATGTACTGCACGAAGCGATACAAGGAGATGTTTCCATACCTCCTAACCCTTCTGCCCTATGCCAAGGAGGACAACTTATCGGTTGCCTACCGCCTAGGGGTGGCATATAAGAATCTGCATCGGTACGGACAAGCCATCAAATATTACACCCTCGAACTAGATACCTTCCCCGACAATCCAGCAAACAGCGACTGTTGGCTCAACATCGCCATCTGCAAGGAGAAACTGAGGCACTACGACCAAGCAGAAACCGCATGGAAGAAGGCATTGGAACTGTACGACGACCCCGACGACCAAGCCCTCTGTCTCTATGGTTTAGGTATGCTATGCGGCAAACAACAACGCTACACCGAGGCCGTCGAATACTTCGACCGCTCACTAGCCCTCGACCCCGACTTCGACGACTGCCGTGAAGCCCGCAACCAAGCCCTTCAAAGAATTAATTTTTGATTTTTAATTTTTAATTCATGAAAAAAACGTAATTTTGTAGTCTGATTATTATATAAAAATAAACATAAAATATTGTAATTATGTATACTAAGTTCCAAGAACATCTTAAGAAAGAGCTTGCCGACATCGAAGCTGCCGGCCTTTACAAGCACGAACGCATTATCGAGAGCCCCCAGGGTGCCGAAATTATGGTAGCCGGCAAGAAGTGCCTCAACTTCTGCGCCAACAACTACCTCGGCCTCGCCAACAACCCAGAGCTTATCAAAGCTGCCAAGGAGGCTATGGATGCCCGTGGCTATGGTATGGCCTCCGTCCGCTTCATCTGTGGTTGCCAAGACCTTCATAAGAAACTGGAGCAGAAAATCGCCGAGTTCTTTGGCACCGAGGACACCATCCTCTACGCTGCCTGTTTCGACGCCAACGGCGGTGTCTTCGAGCCCCTGCTGACCGATGAGGACGCTATTATTTCCGACGCCCTTAACCACGCCTCCATCATCGACGGTGTGCGTCTCTGCAAGGCTCAGCGTTATCGCTACGCCAATGCCGATATGGCCGACCTCGAAGAGCAACTCAAGGCCGCTCAGAAGAACCGCTTCCGCATCATCGTCACCGACGGTGTCTTCTCCATGGACGGCAACGTCTGCCCGCTGGATAAGATTTACGAGCTGGCACAGAAATACGATGCCATGGTCATGGTCGACGAGAGCCACTCCGCCGGTGTTGTCGGTAAGACTGGCCGCGGTGTCACCGAGCGCTACAACCTCCGTGGCAAGATTGAAATCCTCACCGGTACATTAGGAAAAGCCTTCGGCGGTGCCATGGGTGGTTTCACCACTGGTAAGAAGGAGATTATCGACATGCTCCGTCAGCGCAGCCGCCCCTACCTCTTCTCCAACAGCATGGCCCCCGGCCTTGTGGGCGCGGGTATCCGCATGTTCGAGATGATGAGCGAGACCAACACCCTGCAGGACAAGCTGCATGAGAATACCGACTACTTCCTCCGCCGCATGAAGGAAGAGGGCTTCGACTGCAAACCCTCTGAGAGTGCTATCTGCGCCGTTATGATCTACGATGCCGCCAAGAGCCAGCAGTATGCTGCCAAGATGCAGGAGCAGGGCATCTTCGTCACCGGCTTCTACTATCCCGTTGTGCCGAAGGGTCAAGCACGTATCCGCGTCCAGATTAGTGCCGCACACGAGCACGAGCATCTCGACCAGTGCATCGAGGCCTTCAAGAAAGTCCGCAAGGAAATCGAAGGCTGCTAATATCGGTCTTTAGAAAATAACAAAAATAGGTGGATAGTGATTTGTGACATCCCGTCACGCGTCACTATCCATCTATCGTTATCGCCTATCGCCTAGGCGGCTGCAATAGCCATGTCGGTGTTAGGCACCAAGAACAGTTGCGACACCTTGCCGCCATAGCTCAGTATGGCCTCAATGCGCTTGGCAGCTGTCTGGTACTGCGAGAGCAAGGCATTGTTCACAAAGAAACTCTGAGAACTCACCAGCGTGCGTCCGGACACTTTGCGGCTGTGCACCCATGCAATGCCGCCAATCACCGTGCCGCTTGCGCCCAGTTTGCCGTCCACCGAGCTGAACCCGTTGGCAGGCACCAAGTCTGACAACAGCGTCTCCTCGTCCAGTTGGTTCAGCGTCACTTCGTAAGCCTTGATCTTGGCATAGGGGATGCCCGTCACGCTGTTCTGCTCCTGTGTCGCGATGTAGCAGCTAATCTGGTCGCCATGCATAAAGCTCGGATTGTTGTTCACCACGGCGTTGGAAAACTGTTTCAGCGTAGTGTCGTCGTCAATGACGAGGCTGCCGAGGGCGATGTTCGACACCGGCACGTCGCCAGTGCCAGTCATCACACCGATGGAAGGTAGCGAGCCGTGGGTAATCTCGTAAGCTGCCACCACACACGCCCCCTGCTTGGCCTCCTCCTTGGTGAGGTACACGGGAACGCCGCCGATGTTAGCACTCATGAAGGCGTTGGCATCGCTCACTCGCTCAGCCTTGCCCTCAAACGAGGGGCGCAACGTGCCCTCAAAGGCCGCCCACATGTTCTGAATGTTGCGCCAACGCACTCTGCGTGCCATCTGGGCAAACGAACGCGACGGGTTCTCCTTCTTCTCCATCTTCTGTTTGGCGATAGTGCTGCCGCCGACGCGTGAATAGGTCCAGTCGCCCGCGCTACCTTTCATTCTTGTTCCGATTCCGGTTAAAATAGCCATAGTTTTACTCCATTCCCTGTCCCGCCCGGTCCTTAGTCGGGTTGTTTGTGGGGCAGGCATCTTTCCATAGGGTCGGTCCCGATTCATTCAGGCTTCGCGCGCCAGCCTTTCAAAACCGTCACCATCTCCCTCCGAAAGACGATGCAAAAGTACAAACTTTACAACTGCCATTTACCGATTCTTACCGGTTCCTACGGAAACTTACCGATTCTTACCGCATTCTACCGATTCTTACGGATTCTTACCGATGCTCCTCCCCCCAAAAAACAGCAAAACCTCCTCCCCAACCCCTCCGTCCTCCTTTTTTTGACACAGAAACGCATGGAATTATTCTCAATGATGTCTATACTATGGACAGAACATTCTTTTTTAGAAGCTGTTTAAATTTGATTGATGGACATAAACGAGCAGATTTTTATTCTTTTTGAGGGCGCAATGGGGTTTCAGTGTAACCGAAAAAATGAATGAAAAGATGCCGTTTAGGTTCTTTAAGAAAATCATTGAATTAAATTTAAACAACTTCTTACATATCTTCCGCTGCTATCGGTAGCGATTCATCCGTATCATAAAGATTTACCACCTTATGTGTCTTGGCAGATTTGTTTTTCTTGAAGTTCTCAGCCTGCTCAAATATGGCCTTGAACACATCGTCACGTGTTGCCGGAGGATATTTGTGTTTGGCAAGGGTGAGAATAATTTGCACCTTCAATTGCGCTTTGATGTCGGCCTTCTTGTCCCAGTCGATATACTGGGTCTTGTCGTCGACCACCTCCTTCACATCCTTGGCAAGAGCAATGTATTGCTCTTCCGTGTATTCGTTGAGAAAACCATATTGTTCAGCTACCGCTTTCAGAATGTCGTAAAACGCCTTCACCTCGATATTGGGTATTCCGTTGGGCAAGACGTTGTCTTTCTTTATCTCCTCAAACAGCTCGGCCAACTGGTTGGCCACCTCAGTCACTATCTCGTCGGCCAACACGATATCGTCTGAGCGGTCGTTATATTTGTCAATGATGCCGTTAAGCCTTTCGGTGAAACTGACGGCCTTCACTTTGTTCACCTTCTTCACGCTGTCGATGACACGCTTCAGCAGTTGCTCCATCAACTTGACTTTCGTGTTCTGATAGGGCAGCTTTTTCAGTCGTTCCATATATTGAGTCGCCAGCAAGTCAATCTGTTTGGTGTCGCCTAGCTGCATGGTGTTGATGGCCACCACCTCTTCCGAAATAAGGGCCTCGTTGACGAGCCGCAACACATGACGGTTCATCTGCGAAGCATCAGGTGATTCGCCGACGGTGGTCTTGTATATGACCGAACGCACGCCGGTGAGGAAATGCACATCGTTGACCTCGTCCACACTGATGCGCTCGTCGCCCGTACACATGTTGTAGGCCGACTTCATGATATTGGAGTGCTTCATGAAGCGTTTCTCCAGCTCGTCGGTCTGCTGTACGCGTTCGGCAGCCATCTGAAGTGCGTCGAGTTGTTCAAGCGGCGTGCCTGAGAAGAACTTGGTGTAGTCGAAACCGCTGAACATACGTCGCAGCAGATCCAGTTCGTCTTTGAATAGTTTGACGGCATTGTCGATGGTCTCCAGCGGTGTCTCGTTCTGTCCCCCGTTGGCGTATCTTCGCATGGCCTGGTTGAACTTCTTTTTGATGCCGAGGTAATCGACAATCAGCCCCTTGTCCTTGCCGGGATAGTTGCGGTTCACGCGGCTCACGGTCTGTATCAGCGTGTGCATCTGCAACGGCTTGTAGCAGTACATGGTGTCTAGACAGGGCACGTCAAAGCCGGTAATCCACATATCGACCACAATGGCTATCTTGAAGTTCGACTTCTCTTCTTTGAACTGCAGGTCGAGCCGTTTTCTGTCTTCGTCGGTGCCGAGGAGCCTGTACAGTTCGGGGTCGTCGTCTTTCTGGCGGATGAAGACCATCTTGATTTTCTCCATCGGCTTAATCTTCTCGGCCTCTTCCTGGGTCAACACCTCACCGTCGCCGCATACCTTCACCTCCGCCCATTCGGGGCGCAGGACGACAATCTCCTTGTAGATGGCGTAGCCAATCTCACGAGTGGCGCAGACAATCATCGCCTTGCCCTTCACGGTGCTACCCTCCTCCACACGCCGCTCGTAGTGCTGGATGAAATCAACCGTCAGGCGGTGTATCAGGTCGGGACTGCTGAGCAGCACGCTCATCTGCGTCATCGCCCGCTTGCTCTCCTCTATCTGGTAGTCGCTCGAGCCCTCTTCGGCGCATTTGTCGTAGTAGGCTTCTATCTGGCGTATCAGCTCACTGTCGGCGAAGACATGCGACGCACGTCCCTCATACATGATGGTCTTGGTGATGCCGTCGGTCACAGCCTCAATCATCGAGTATTCGTCCACCACGGCACCGAATACCTCAGTGGTGGCGTCGATGGGTGTGCCGGTGAAGCCGACGTATGTGGCGTTGGGCAGCGAGTCGCGCAGGTATTTGGCAAAGCCATACGAGCGGCGCACACCCTTGTCGGTTATCTCCACCTTCTCCTCCAAGCCTGTCTGCGAGCGGTGCGCCTCGTCGCTAATGCAGATGATGTTGGCGCGATTGGAGAGCAGGTTGATGTCCTTGGAGAACTTCTGTATGGTGGTGAGAAACAAGCCTCCGCTGGTGCGGCCTTGCAGCTTTCCTTTCAGGTCTTCACGGCTCTCCACCTGTTCCACTACACTATCTCCTACAAACTGTTTGGCATTCAGCAGCAGGCGCGACAGCTGGTCGTCCAGGTCCGTGCGGTCGGTGATGAGGATGATGGTGGGGCTACATAGTGCCTTGCTCTTCATCAGCAGGCGTGAGAGGAACAGCATCGTGAGCGACTTGCCGCATCCTGTGGCACCGAAGTAGGTACCTCCCTTGCCGTCGCCTCCTGGGTTGAGCTTGCTGTGGTTGAGGATATTCTGGTAGAGCGAGCGGGCGGCGAAATACTGCGGATAGCGGCAGATGAACTTGCGCTCGTCTTTCGAGGTGTCGGGGAAATAGATGAAGTTGTGGACCACATCGATAAGGCGGTCCTTACGGAACAATCCTGCCACCATTGTCTTCAGCGAGGGAATGCCGCTGTCGGCCTTGTCCTTGGCGTTGACCTTGCGCCAGGCATAGAAGAATTCGTAAGGGGTGTAGAGGGTGCCGAACTTGTTGTTCACGCCGTCGGAGATGACGATGAAGGCGGTGTATTTGAACAGTGCAGGTATGTCTCGGCGGTAGCGGATGGTCAGCTGCTTGTAGGCATCCTCGATGGTGGTGTTCTGCTTAAGGGCATTCTTGAACTCGAACACCACTACAGGCAGACCATTGACGAAGACCACCGCGTCGGGGATGCGATGCTCCGTGCCAATGATGTCGAACTGGTTGACGACCTTGAATACATTGTGCTTCTGGTTGGCCTCGTCGTAGGCAATGGGATAGATGTAGAGGTTCTGCTTGGTGGGGTCTTCGCGTTTCAACGAAAAGCCGTCCATCAACAGGCCTATGGTATGGCGGTTCTCTTCGTACAGCGAGCCGCCCGTCTGCTGTGTGATGACGCGGATAGCGGCCTCCACCTCCTGCTCCGTGATGCCGTCGTTATTGTATCGGCTCCGGAGATACCGTGCCAAATCGTCGCGCAGCACCACCTCGTCGAGATTGCGCACGATGTCCTCGCCCTTGACGTAGTCATACCCCTGCTCCTGCAGCAGGGTAACAATCGACATCTCTAACTGGCTTTCGTTGAAGTACGGCATGATGCTATTTTTCTTTGTGTTGCAAATAGTATATATTCTTTTGTGCCTCTATCTCTGCTCGTAATTCCTCGTCTGTTGGCATATAGGTCTTATATTTAGCAGCAAACAGTTGGTCATTGTCGTGGAGTACTGAGTATCGTGCAATGTCTTCATCCGTGTCGGCACATATCAAAATGCCAATGGTGGGATTGTCATTCTCACCTCGTTTCAACTCATCATACATCCTAACATACATATCCATCTGGCCTACATCCTGATGGGTTACCTTGGTCGTTTTGAGGTCTATCAACACAAACGATTTCAACAAGTAATTATAGAAAACCAAGTCAATATAATAATCCTCCTTCTCTGTATGGATGTGTTGCTGTCTGGCAACAAAGGCGTAGCCCTTGCCAAGTTCCATAATGAACTTTTGCAAGTTGTTGATGATACTTGTCTCAAGTTCAGACTCTGTAAACGTCGCCTCCTGTGGAAAACCGAGGAATTCGGCAATTACCGGATTTTTGATAAATTCCATCTTGTCCTGCAGTGGACTGGTTCTCTCAATCATTTCCTTATGCACCAACTCTTTGTGTTGCGACATCAGCATTCGATGGTAGTACTGGCTGCTGATGTTACGTTGCAGTGTCCGTGTGCTCCACACCTCGTTGGCAGCCTCACGTTCATACCAATTGCGAGCTTCTTTGCTCGATTCTTGGAGGATGATGCGATAGTGTGTCCAAGTAAGCCTTATTGGAGATTTTGCACGCAGTGCGTGGAAAATGTTTTCTGATTTTGCACGCAGTGCGTGCAAAATTGTCTGACCATTTACAGAGTCACCATTCTCATTCAAGAAGAACCCATTATATGTTGCATAGAAATCAATATAGTTATATAAATTTCTCCAAGTAAAACCCTCACCATATTTTGCAGTCAGCACCTTCGCCAACATCTTTACCACTTGCTCACCGTACTCAGCTCGTTCATCTTTCAGAACCTCATGCCGAATGCGCATACCTAACAGCCAATTACGCTTAATCAAGGTTTCGTTTACTTGACGATAGGCGGTTGCCTGTGCTTGTTCAATAATGTTGCAGGCATCGTTTAGCAATGAACTATTATCTATTGGAGTAATATCTTTCATCTTGACTTCCAAGTTTGATTGTTATTCATATCATCATTATTTGGCAATAGGGTGATAATCGATATCTCTAACTGGCTTTCGTTGAAATACGGCATAATCTATTCTCCTTTCGTTAATTCATTATAAAGGGCAACACCTTTCACCGTCAGCAGGTACTTCTGCCGGGGGTGGCGAGGGGATTGGGGATAAAGCAGACGGACATATCCTTCGGAAATGGCAACTGTCAGATAAACATTCAAGAAGTTGTCTCGACCTTTTAGCCCTAGGCCTGACATCATTTCTTTCACCGATAGCTCCTGCTCGCCAACCACACGTATCAGCTTCTGAATGTTGGGATTGTCAGTGTGCAACATATCCTGTACTTGTCCTGTGCTTGTCCTGTGCTCGCTCGATGATCCTTCTATGACCCTTCGGTGATCCTTTGGTGATCCTTCGACGCTTGTCCCGTACTTGTCCTGTACTTGTCCTGTGCTTGTGGGCCGCTTCCACTCGTCTGGTGGATTGACCAAAAGGTACCTGTTCTTTAGCTCGTTGTTCTCTCCCATCAGCAGGTTGCGGAAGAAGATTTCAAGGAAGTGACCGTCCTGACTGATGCCTTTTGCCACATTCTTGTAGTTTGCTCTAACCAATGCATTGCGGAAATACCACGAATGCTCCTCAAACATACGGTTGTCTGCCTTGAAACCAATGGATTGTAAATATTTGATAGTGAACACGGCGGTGGTGCGGGTGTTGCCCTCACGGAAGGGGTGCGTCTGCCAGATGCCGGAAACAAATCGCGACAGATGCGTAATCACCTCCTCCATCGACAGCCCCTTATAGTCGAACTGCTTCTCCTTCTCAATGTCATAATCCAACGCCATCCGCAAGTCCTGCCAACGACCATAGAGTACCGTGTCGCCCCTCAGCACCCATTCATTCTTGGTGATGTCGTAGTCGCGTAGTTGTCCCGCGTGTTTGAATACACCGCTGAAGAGATTCCTATGGATGGATATAAGGCCTGTGGTGCTGAATGTGAAAGCACGCTCGTTGATGATTTTGGCGATGTTTGTAGAAACGCGGTCGGCCTCTTGCTTATCCTCTTCATCATCGTCGTGCTGAGTCTTCGAGACATAGTATTGTTTCACCAATTCTTTGGCCTCGTCGATGGTAATCTCCCCCTCAATATGGCGACGGGCGGTCTGTTTCAGGTATTCCGACACCTGTAGCCCATCCACCGCCTGCAAGCCGATAGCCACCTTCCAGGCCTCGGCACGTTCCCGCTTGTGCGGTTCGCTCGCAACAATATACTCGTCAAAGTCTAAATATCCGTCTTGCATATTTTATTCTTTAAGTTTTATAATCCAAGTTCCATCTTCTTTTTTTTCAAGACGATTTCTATAATAAGGAAGTAGAATAAGCGCGGAATCAATCTTTTCATGATTCTTCATAGTTATTATTGTCATATTTTTATTTGAATCAACAGAATAATCAAATTGTACACCATAATTTTTTTCTATCAATTTAAGGGCGTTTCTTTGTCGCCGTACAAGATTCTCAATACGATATATGCTATCCAGTAAAAGATTGTAATTTTTTGATATTTCTTTTAATGCAATAGTTGAGTCTCCAATATGAAAAGATGGAGTTCTGTCTATTATTCTCTCAATTTCCCTGTCTTTGTATTCATATTCTTTTACAACTTTCTTTGGTATTTTCGAGTCCTTTAATGTATAGTAAGTCGAACTATCGTCAGGATTATATTCAATATCAAAATAGTCCTCCACAAGTTTGCTTCGGAACGACAATTCTCTAATTGTCTTATCCCTTTCCCATATTTGTTCCTCCAGTTTACTTGAATAAAATATGCTGTATGCGAGTGCTGCAAATAATCCGATAATAAGCAAAATCGGCAGTAGTTCCATTATTTTTCTGAAAACATTATTTTTCATGACCATCCTTTCCTTTCTCGATTTCTAAGTTGCGATACTGTTGCTTGCATTCATCAAGTTGTTCTTTTATGACGGATAATTTGTCTTCAAACTCATCATGTTGACGCTGCAGGTCAAGATTATGCTGCTGCTTTTGTTCAATTATTTCCATAGAATGATTTTTCTTCTCAAAAATATCCCCGGCACCAAAGCCCGCACTAAAAACAATTCCAATTGAAATGATAGCTTGCCAAGTAGGATTGATTTTATCCCACCAACTATTAAACCATATGTTTTTCTTTGCCTTTTTTGACATCGATATTTATGTGATTATGATTTCATCTCCCCATCTTTGCTAAAAGCAAAGACTGTAATTCGGTTAGTTTTATGATTTCTTGTTGCTTCAAATATATCGTATAGAAGACTGATGACACTTGTTCATGAAACATCTTCATCACATCATCAGACGGCATTACAACACGCAAGTTTTCAAAATCTGATTTGTTTAGATTGTTTAGAACAGCACCACCCATGCCATATTCTGAGATGATTTTCTCAAGTACGCAACATGTTAAATAAATATACTCTAATGCATATTCTTTACGAGGCACAATGGTATTAATCTGCTGGTTTGTTTGACAATCTTGCGTTGTGATAACGACCAATCCTGATGTCCCAATACAACTCACACAAATAGAGTTTTTGGGTATGGTTTTGTTTCTTTGCGAAGACACCCCTTTTTTTGACAAACTGCGTTCAGTCTTTAGGGCATACATACCATCATGCATGTCAGGAATTGTCAAAAATGGCATATAATCGCCGAAATTGCTGTCATCTAAGGTTGAAGGCGTCTTTCCGGTTATTACCTCTCCAAAATCTCCGAGGGTAGCGAGGCGCCAGCCTTGGGGGAGGTTTTGTTTGTCGATGTTGTCGACGAAGGTGTGGCGGTAGAGGGCTTGGGCGGTGGCTTCGAGTTTTTCAATCATCTGCTCGTTGAGGCGGATGCGGCGTGTCAGCGTCTCGTATTCCGACACGATTTCCCGCTGCCGCTCGATGCTCGGAACGCAAATGGGCGTGTCACAGAACTCTTTCCAATCATATCCTCCGCGGACAGCCGAATCAGATTTAAAATCAGCATATCTGTCGAATTCTGGACGCATTATCCACATCATTAAATATTGTGGTAATAATTTCGATGTGTCTGATACTTCAAATGTATAATAGGCAGGAGAAACAATTATAGGAGTTGCCATGTCATTAATGGCAATTGGTACTTTATGTACCCGAATAACAGACATTGGGTCAAAGGCAAATGTGTTTTGATTGACAATCTTATAGTTACTCAAATCAACGCCAACAATATTAGAAGTGGATGGACGGAATTGCTTTGTCATACTCAAGCCTAGCAACCGCGTCACCTTCAACTCTCGGTTGCGGACATTCACCTCGCGGATGTGATCGCCTAATCTGTGAAATTCTGTACCCATTGCTTTATCTTCCAATTAGCTCTTCAAATTGATTTCCCCGAATATATCCACGTTTGACATTGTTTATCTGTACTTCTTTGAGATACCCGGCCTCAACCAACAACGACAGGTCTTTTCGTGCAGTCATCGTTGTCACCGCAAGGTTTCTTTCCACATCCTTGACCGTCAGCATATCGTCAGGATTGTCGTGGAAATGCTGCAAAATCATCGACTGCCGCTCGCTAATGCCACCTTTGGTCATTAGAGTCTTGGCTGCCCGTTTCTCCTGCTGTTTCCGATTGACGTATTCTTTCAATTTCTGATAGGAACGACCCAAGATGCGGAGGTTGTATGCAACGAAGTAGCCAATATCGTTGTCATCCAAATCGGCATAGCGGTAGGCATATTCGTAACTTGTCTTTGACTCCATTATCATTCTGGAGATAGACATATATTCCGTCAGTTGGTAACCTTCGCGCATCATATACCAATAGAAGAGCGCTCTGGCTGTACGGCCGTTTCCATCAACAAAAGGATGGACATAGGCGATCATATAATGGACAATGATGCCGCGAATAATAGGGTGAATGAATGGTCCTTTGTCACTACTGTTAAAGAAATGACACAAATCCTTGACAAACAGTTTTATGTCGGATGCGACAGGCGGTGTGAAGACAATATCGCCTGTCAATTCGTTTTGGATGACGATATTATCTTGGTCAACTCTGAATCTGCCAGCATCAGTCTCATTCTTCAAGGTTTTGTGGGTCATAAGGCCGTGTATATACAACAACCGTTCTTCTGTCAGGAGGTCATCTTTGTGCTGTGCGATATATTGCATAGTCTGGTAGTTGTTGTATATCATCTGCTGAGACTTATCCTTGGGCGAAATACCCCTCACCAACATCTCTTTTGCTATCCTGCGTGTTGTAGATGCCCCTTCCATCATACTGGAATAGATGGCCTCCTCCATCCGTGAATAGGTCTGGTATTGCATCTTTTCTGCCTTTGCGGCAGGGTTGTCGCTTTCGAAAAAACTGCCGAATTGCATATCAAAGTCGTGGCAAAAACGTTGCATCTGGTTGGTAACCTGAAGTTTTACACCGTACTTGGGCCAAATATTCATCCGTCCTTGTAAACGTGACGCTTTGACGTAAGACCAAAGTATTTCTGGAGTCACTCCTTTGGGCAACGGTTTCTTGTATTTAACCTTGTCCCAATATTCATATCCGTCATTTATCTTGTCTATCAACGGATAAATGGCACTATCAACATTCCCTGTAATATAATCAAAACAGGCTCTGTCTCTGGTTTTTGGAGGTGTTTCTATCATATCTTTATTCTCGTTTTCAAGATGCAAAGATACGAATAATATTTGATAATTCTTGATAATGCTTGCAAAATTATCAAACTTTATCAGATTTTGTATCCCAATTTATCAAACAAGTCTTTCAGGTCTTTTGTGCTTTCTTCTTCCTGTTTCAGCAGGTCGCAGAGGTCGGTTTGCAATTCCCTCATCTTGCTGTCGAAGTCTATCTGCTCGTCGCGGTTGCGGAATTCGATGTATTTGCTGGGGACGAGGCTGTAGCCTTTCTGCTCGATTTCTTTCTTTGTGGCGGAGTAGCAGTACTCGGGCTCGTTGTGGTAGGTCTGCTCGTGGCCGGCACGTTGCCAGTTGTGGTAGGTGGCGGCAATCTGTTCTATCTGATCCTGTGAGAACTGGATGTATTTCTTCTCGAAGGGCTCGCCCTTCTGCCGCAGGTCGATAAAGAGCACTTCGCCCTCACGGTCGCGGTAGTGCACATCTTCGCCGTTCTTGGTCTCCACACGGGCTTTCTTATTGTTGTTCAGTATCCACAGCGTCACGCTGATGTCGGTGGAGTAGAACATATTGCGCGGCAGGATAATAATCGCCTCCACCTTGTCGTTCTCGATGAGTTTGCGGCGTATGGCCAGCTCGGTGCCGTCGGCACTCAGCGCACCGTTGGCCAGCAGGAAGCCCGCCACACCACGAGTGGAGAGTTTTGATAGTATGTTCAATATCCAGCCATAGTTGGCGTTGGAGGTGGGCGGCACATCGTAGCCGCTCCAGCGCGGGTCGGAGGTGAGCTGGTTGGCCTCGCGCCAGTCCTTCTGGTTGAAAGGCGGATTGGCCATGATGTAGTCGGCCTTGAGGTCGGGGTGGTGGTCGTTGTGGAAGGTGTCGCCCTGACGGATGTCTGCCGAGATGCCCCGGATGGCGAGGTTCATACGTGCCAGCTTGAAGGTGGTGTTGGTGTTCTCCTGGCCATAGACGCTCACGTTCTTCATATTGCCGTGATGGGCCTTGACGAACTTCATGCTCTGCACGAACATGCCGCCCGAGCCGCAACAGGGGTCGTAAATCTTGCCGTCGTAGGGCTCGATAAGCTCGGCGATGAGGTTGACAATCGACTTGGGTGTGTAGTATTCGCCCTTGCCCTTGCCCTCGGCGATGGCGAACTTGCCAAGGAAATATTCGTACACGCGACCAATAAGGTCGTTCTCTTTGTCCTTAAAGGTGTCGAGCTTGTTTATCTCGTCGAGGAGCGAGGCGAACTTGGTCTTGTCCAATCCGAGGTTGGAGTAGTAGTTGTTGGGCAAAGCACCCGCCAGCTGCTTGTTCTTCTTCTCGATGTCGGCCAGCGCGTCGTCGATAATCTGGAAGATATTGCTCTGCTTGGCGTTTTGCATGATATAGGACCAGCGGCACTGTGACGGCAAATAGAAGACATTCTCGGCGGTGTAGAACTCCACCGTGTCGATGTATTCCTTCAGCCCCTGCTCCTCCAGTTCCTGTTTGCGCTGCTCAAAGCGGTCACCCGCATACTTCAAGAAAATGAGGCTCAGCACCACATGCTTATACTCGGCAGGCTCGACGGCTCCGCGCAACTTGTTGCACGACTCCCACAGGGTCGCTTCCATCGTTTTAGATTGCTTTGTGCTATTTTGTTTGGCCATTTATACTCTTTTTTTCGGCTGCAAATTTACACATTTTTTTTGATTCACATACCGAAGGATGAAAAATATCCTATGCAATCTACTATATTTTATTGATTATAAGGAATATCTCATTCTGTGTCGTAATTTTATTGCCATTTTCTAGTTCTCCTTCCTTTTACTGAAAATCAATCTGTTATGATTTTTAGGAGAGGTGTTCTTCGCTGTTATAGCGAGGAACGACCGATGTTGTATCTAATATGGATTGAAGGTTGGAGGGAGGCACGTGGGTGGAGCGTGGGTGTAAATAGGGGTGCGAATGGGGGGAGAATGGGATGTGAATGGGATGAAAAGGGGATGAAAAGGGGACGGGAGAGGAGAGGGGATAGGGCGGGGAGAGGGCGGGAGATAAAAAAGGGTGTCCCGAGCCGTGGGGCGGGGGACACCGAAGGAATAGTGTTATGTGTGTGGAGGTTATTCGAGCCAGCCGAGGATGTCGCCTTTTTTGACCATCTGGCCTTGCTTGACGCAGGTGTCGATGAGGCGGCCGGGCTTGGTGATTTCGACGTTCATCAGGGCGTAGCTGGCCTCGATGATGCAGAAGACGTCGCCTTCGGCGTATTCGCGGCCGGGTGCGGGGGGCACGGAGGTGTTGAAGTCGATTTCCCATAGCAGCTGTCCGTTGGCGGAGGCGATGACGGGGGTGGCGTTGGCGTGCTTCTCGTTGATGTAGTTGGGGGTGAGGGTCACCGTGGATGCAGGGGCGGAAACGACCTTGGCGGGAGCATTGGCGGCAGCCTTTTCAGCGCGCAACTGTGCCACTTCCTTGTTGAAACGCTCCTTGGCGATGCCGGACTTGTAGTCGCGGTACTGGCGGTCGTGCATGGCCAGTTCGAAGAGCTCTTCGTCGTCTTCGCCACGGTCCCAGCCGTTCTCTTCCATCTCCTTGATGTATTCGGGCAGTGCGTCGGGGTAGGCATCCTGCGGGTTGCCGTCGTAGAACTCGTAGTTGTTCTTCTTGGCGAGTTCGACGATTTCGGGTGCCAGCGGGCCGGGGAGCTTACCGGCACGGCCGAGAATCATGTTCCAGCTGTCCTTGTCAATCTGCGAGAAGCGGGGCTTGCCCTGTGCCAGTGCCATGATGTTCATCAGGGCGATGTTCTTAGTGTACTGGCTGAAGGGGGTGACGAGTGGGGGATAGCCGAGCATGGGCCATATGTATGCCACCTCTTGGAAGAGCTGCACGGTGAGCTCGTCGAAGGTCACTTCGGGCTTGCCGTTTTTCTTGAGTGCCATGTTGATAGCGCTGTGCACACCCTTGAGGTCGCTCATCATGCTGCCCATCATGCCGCCGGGCAGTCCGCAGCCGACGAGCATGGAGGTGCAGATGCGGTTGGCGGGGTTGACGTATAGGCCCAGGAAGTCGTCGAGGAACGACTGCGTGAGGGCGCGGGTTTCCATGTAGGCCTTCATGTTGATGTCCTTCACGAGGAAGCCGTCCTCCTTGAGCATGGCCTGCACGCCGATGATGCCGGGATGCACCATGCCCCATGCGAGGGGTTCCATTGCGGTGTCGATGACATCGGCACCGGCACGGGCCACTTCCAGTATCGAGGCCATGGCGAAGCCGGGGCCCGAATGGCCGTGGTACTGCACGATGATGTGGGGGTACTTCTTCTTAATCTCGTACACCAGCTTGCCCAGCATGGTGGGGCGGCCGATGCCGGCCATGTCCTTCAGCGCGATTTCGTCGGCACCGAATTCCACCAGCTTGTCCACCACGCCCATGTAGTATTCCACGGTGTGGATGGGGGAGTAGGTGATGCTGAGGGCGGCCTGGCTGATCATGCCTGCCTCTTTGGCGTATTTGACCGACAGCTCGAGGTTGCGGGGGTCGTTCAAGCCGCAGAAGGAGCGCATGATGTCGACACCCTGTGCCTTCTTTACCTTGGGCATCAGCTGGCGCACATCCTTGGGCACGCCGTACATGCGGAGGCCGTTCAGGGCGCGCTCCAGCATGTGGGTTTGTATGCCGGCCTTGTTGAATTCCTTGGTCCAAGCACGCACCGACTTGTTGGGGTTCTCGCCGTACATGAGGTTCACCTGCTCGAAGGCACCGCCGTTGGTCTCGATGCGGTCGAAGCAGCCCATCCGTACGATAGCGGGAGCCACCTGCACAAGCTGGTCGATGCGGGGCTGGTATTTGCCCGACGATTGCCACATATCGCGGTAGACCAAGCTAAACTTTATCTCTCTTGCCATATAAAATAATGGTATAAAACAATAATACTTAGTTAATTACATGCGAAATAAACTTCTTTCGCAAGTTGCAAAAATACAAACTTTTTGTCAAATGGTGAATTCTGTATAAAGAATTGTGATTTTTTATAAATTGGAAACGATAATGAAGGGTTAGGGGTTAGAGGTTAGAGAATTGGCTGCCGTCCCTAACTTATAACTTTTTACAGCTTGTTACAGTTTGCGTCCACGGACGGTGGCAAATACGGCGAGTGAGCTGAGGCCCATGACCATGAGGAAGGTGAGCAGGAAGTCGATGCCGCGCATGGCCACTGGGAAGGCGGAGACGACGAAGTTGTCGCCCATTTTGACGAGGCCGAACTGCTGCTGCAGCAGGCAGATGACGAAGCCCACCAGCAGTCCTGCCACCACACCGATGGCCGAAATCATCACTCCTTCGATTCTGAAGATGCGGCGTATCTGGCTCCGCTCCATGCCCATGCTTCGCAGTGTGCCGATGTCGCGCTTCTTGTCCAATACCAGCAGTGTGAGCGAGGCGGCGAGGTTGAGCGTGGCGATGAGGACGATGAGTGCCAGGATGAGGTAGATGCCCAGCCGCTCGCTGCGGAACACCTTGTAATAGATGGGTTGTTGTTGGAAACGGTCTTTCACCGTGAAGTTGTCGCCCAACAGTGTCTGTACGGAGGCTTGTGCCGCTGCCTTGCCCTTGGCACGGAGCGAGGGTTGCAAGGCGATGGCGATGGCGGTGCACTCGTTGTCGGCGTAGTTCATCAGCTGCCGCACGAAGGCGATGTCGGCCACCACGTAGCGGTTGTCGATGTCCTGCTGGATGTAGAAGTTGCCGCCCGGCATGGCATAGCCGGTGTTTAACGCCTGCTCCATGGTCATGCCGAGGGAGGTGCCGCGCTTGGGGATGTGCACCACCACCGGCACGTTCGACACTTCGCGGATGCCAAGGTTGTAGTATACCTCTGCTCCGAATAGGAGGAAATAAGTGAATTGAGAATTGAGAATTGAGAATTGAGAATTGTCAGCTGTGTCTGGATGATTATCAGTCCTCAATCCTTCATTCGCAATCTTTAAACCATACGCGCCTTCGTAGAGCATGGTGTCGAGTCCCGACACCTTGGGGTATTCCTCGTCGACACCGCGCAGGGCGACGATGGCTTGGTTGTGGCGGTAGGTAATCCAGGCGTTCTCTTCTGCTATCTGCGACACCGCGGCAACGCCTTTCAGCTGTAGCAGGCTGTCATATTGTGTGCTGCGAATTATGTTTGGTGCGTCAGCCCAATTTTCAATTTTCAATTTTCCATTTTCAATTAAAAAAGTCTTGCCCTTGGTGGGTTGCACCAGCAGTTCGGGGTCGAACGAGTTGAAAAGGCTTTGGGTCAGGTTGCCGATGCCGTTGTAGACACTCAGCACCATAATCAGTGCCGCCGTGCTGACGGCGATGCCCACAAGCGAAATCCATGAGATAATGTTGATGACCGTCTTCTGCTTGCGCGAGAAGAAGTAACGCCAAGCCACCAAGACGGTTAGGGGAAAGTTGCTGTGTCTCAATTTCAACTTTCAATTTTTAGTAGGGGCAGACACCTGTGTCTGCCCTACAATTTTAACTCTTCAGCAGCTGCTCGATGTGTTCCACATAGTCGAACGAGTCGTCCAGATAATAATCCAGCTGGGGAATGATGCGCAGCTGTTTGCCCACGCGGTTGCCCAGTCGGCGGCGGATGTCGCCGCTGTGGGTGAGGATGGCATCGATGATGGCCTGCTTGGTGGCAGGCTCTTCGGGATGGCCCTTATAGGCGGGAACGGTGCCGATAGGCATGATGCTGACATGCACGCGGGCGATGGAGAGGTCGGGCGTGATGCGCACGCTGGTGACGGTGATGAGCGAAATGCCCAGCGTGGGCTTCATCTCACGCAGGAATATATCGCCGAGCTCCTGTTGGATTAGGCGCGAAATCTTCTGTTGGCGAGTGCTGTCCATTCTACCACCTCCAACCCACTCTGATGGGGATAAACACAGTCTGCTGCTCCAGCACGATGCCCACTTCCACAAACAGGCTGTGGTAGTTGCGGTCCATCTGCTGCAGGGTGTGGTCGTAGAACCAGTTCAAGCCGCCGTAAACCTCCAGGTAGGGGCTGATGGTGTTGCCGTAGTTGCCGGGGTTCATCAGGAAGCTGCCGCCCACTCTGGCACCCACCATCGGGGCCCAGGTGTCGCCCACGGGACGGAAGTCCATGTCGACGAAGCCGTGCATCATCTGGCTGGCGGTATAGTTCATATTGCCCTTGAAACGGGGATAGCAGTAGGCATAGCCGAGACCGCCGCCGAGGAAGAAGTCCTGGCTGATGTTGGCACCTGCCATCAGGTTCAGCCCTGCGGCCTCCTCGTGTAGGTTGAGGCGGTAGCCAGAGGGGGTGACGGCGGGATTGGTGCCCTCTATCTCGGGCTGGCCATAGTTGCCCACGTTGTGGATATAGCCTGCCTCCACCTTAAACATAAATTCTACGTTGGGTTTGTCCTGTGTGTACTGGGCGGATGCCGTAGTGGCTGCCAGCAACATAACTACCAATAAAACAGTTCTTATATTCTTCATTGTACAATAATTTGCGACTGCAAAGATACGTAATTATTTTTGATTATCACGATATAACTTCCTGCCGGCAGGTTGTGGTGTACGGTGTCGCCACTGTTCAACCCATTGGCTGTGAATACTTTTTTGCCTGTAGTGTCGAACATTGTGAGGTCAAATTTTTTGTCGCAGTCCTCCACTTCTATTGTGAATTGCGAGTGTCCGGGATTGGGAAACAGTCGAATTTTGGTCCCCTTTCCTCCGTCGGTCGGCATCGGGCTGATGCCCACTAGGCTCGTGTCGGCCACGGCAAGGACATACTGCCCCGGGAAGAGCGGGGTGGTGAAATAGCCTGTGGTGATGTTGCTGGAGCTGGTACGCTTGCGCGATACCATCTGCCACGGATGCTGAGCGTCGAGGCGGTAGAGCACGCACAGCGAGTCGAGTGTGGTACGGTTGTCGTAGAATCCCATGTCGAGGCCCGATGCTCCCGACGACCCGTTGGCACCCTGGTTGTAGAGCATGCGGAAGCTTATTGTCGGGTCCCATGGTGCCGTGTGCACCTCCCAGTAGTGGTCGGCCATGCGCACCACGCCCTCTGGCATCTCGCCCGTGGGGTGGGTGAAATGGTGGGTCACATGCACGCGGTGGTCGATGGGTGTGCCGGTGTCTTGCCTCACATACACCTTGCAATAGGTGTTGCCCATGTCGTAGTTGCCCGTATGGGTGAGGGTGGCGACGCTGTTGGTGGCGGCATCGGAGATAAGGTTGTGGTAGTCGACCACCGCATAGGCGGCCACGAAAGGCAGTGAGAATGTCTGTGTGGCAACGCTGTCGTCCACCGTCATCCACTGGTCGCTCGCCTCGTTGTCGTGCGAGAAGAAGGTTACCGGCACCCGTTGGCCGTGTGCGTAGTGGTCGGTGCCACGCAACTGTTGGCGAAGCGTGAGGGTGGCAGTGCCATCCCACGTCGTCTCCAATCCCTCGATGGCATAGTCTACAAAGCCGGGGTTGAACACGTGGAAGTCGAAGAATCCCTCCAAGTTCATGCCGCTGTATAGGCTGAGGCTGTCGCGCAGCCCTGCCGCGTCGATATTGCCGAAGGCACAACGTTCAAACAGACGGTTCAGGCAGGCGTAGAACAGCGAGTCGCCCATCAGCCCACGCAGCGAGTGCCACACTAGCGCGCCCTTCTTGTAGGTGGTGGTGCCGTAGGTATAGTTGGGCGACATGCCCGAGAGCGCGCGATAGCCGTTGTCCGACAGGTGGGCGGTGAGCAGCACTTCGCGCAGCATGTCCAGATAGTAGCGTGTAGCGGTGGCGCGGTCGTGTATTGCCTCCGATGCCACCTCCTCGCAGAATGAGGCTCCGCCCTCGTTAATCCACATGTCGCCTTCCGACGCGCATGTCAGCAGGTTGCCAAACCAGGCGTGTGCCAGCTCGTGGCAGGTGGTCATCTGGCAGGGCTCGTCAGCCACGGCGATGCAGGCATCCACCAGCCCTATGTTGTTCACATGCTCCATCGACCCCATGGGGGTGCCTATGTATCCAATCCTGTCCCAGCGGTAGGGGCCGAAGGCACGTTCGAACATGGGCAATACATCCTCCAGCATGTCAAATTTCTCGTACACCTGTGCGCTGTCGCGGTTCATATAGCCGATGAGGGCGGGGTAGGTGCCGTAGAGGCTCTCATACTCCCGCTCGATGATGCGCCATGGTGCCGACGAGACGGATATCAGGTAGGTCGGCGTGGGGTGGTCGAGCGTCCACACGCTGGTGTTGCTGCTGTCGGCATTCACCACCTCCGACTGCCGCAATCCGCCGCAGATGGCGCGCCAGCCGGGCTGCGACGTCACTATCAGGCGGTAAGTGGCTTTGTCGTAGAAATTGTCGCGACAGGGAAACCACGCGCGCCCGACCACATGGGGATGCATCATAAATGCCACGCCCAGATTGTAATAAAGATTGTTGTCCATGTGCAGGCCGCCCCAGCCGTAGTTCTCCACAAATCCATTCGTCACGTAGGGTACCGACACCACGTGCGTGTCGCCCGCATGGCCGCCGGCATACACCGTCAGCAGGCTGTTGTCGCGGTCGTAGTTGAAGCCGCGGGTCACCGTGCCGTCGAGGGTGATAGGCGACACCTGGTCGGCAATCAGGTCGAACGTCACCCCGTTGCAATCCTTCGTCAGCACAAAGGTGATTTCAGCAGTGCCCTGCACCTGTTTCGCCACCGTGTTGCCCATGTCGAGCGTGATGTCGTAGTGCAGCACGTCCATCGAATCCGCCTCAGCCGTCTGAGCCACCAGCCTGACCCCTGATAAAGTCAGGGATAAAAGTGTAAAAAATAGTCCTATTTTTCTCATAATCAAATAATATAGTTGTACACTTCGGACACCAACAGCGCCCCAAAAACATTGCAAATTTACATATAATTCTTGAATTACACGCAAATCATGGAAAAAACCAAGGCTAATGCATCAAAAATGGACAACATGAGTAGCAATTAGTGCCTAATTATTTTTGGCTACAGACCATGGTTTTTACGCACTTCTAGCTAAAAAAATCCATCCTTCAAGTAACTTTTCAATATTATATTATTAGTTACCAAGAGATTGCAGCAATCGTTTCTTTTCGCTGAACTACTTGTTATCAGAGTGACGATTACTAGTTTTTGACTACTCATTCTTGTGTCATAATGACGTTTTGTCCTTCAATAAATGAGACAAACAGAATCAGGGCAAACGCATCAAATTTCCAGTAAAGAGAAGAGGTAATCGATACTCCAGCCAGCCTTCAGCCGCTTGGTTACGAGACTACCCTTGCC
>JAEEGG010007752.1_pt1 | contig 24619 bp, 22 predicted proteins | sample 9134161 | NCBI WGS metagenome assembly JAEEGG01 (sample SAMN16246543, study PRJNA631951) | gut metagenome | biome: gut microbiome; feature: rumen; material: CR-attached | host: Bos | place: Iran: Karaj | collected 2018-10
CCACCTTGCCGTCAATCTCTAGAATGTATTTTTCAGCAGCCTTTTCTGTACTGCTACTGCCCCCTTGCAGCCTGAAGGTGATAGGTATGGTGTATTTCACACGCACAGGCTCACCATTCTGCGTACCTGGCATCCACTTGGGCATAGTGCCAACGACACGCAGCGCCTCTGCATCTAGCAAAGGATCTACACTCTTGACAATACGAGCCTCGGTAATACTACCATCTTTTTCAACGACGAAGTTGGCAATGACGCGCCCTTGGATTCCTTTTTCAAAGGCTTCCTTCGGATATTTTACACTTTGGCTCAGGAACTGCATCAAAGCAGCTGGCCCTCCAGGGAACTGGGGCATCTGCTCCACCACGTCGAAGGCTTCTTTCTCTGCTTTTTCAACCTTCATGGCGTTGGGCATTTTAACGGGTTCCACTTTTCCTTGGGTGGCAGGCGCTTGCTCCACAACAACAATCTCATTGATTGGTCCCATTTTAACAGTCGCTTTCTGCTTACCCTTCTTGACAATCTTCTTAGGAGGCTGCTGATAGACATAGTCATTGACAGTCTCAGCATTCAGAGCGAGGGCAACACCTACGATAGGGATGAGGGCGAGCAGCTTCATAAAACTGCTACGCGGTGATTTCTTATGTAACATCATGGTTATACGGTTTTTGAGGGTACTGTGAGAGATACCGTTGGCAATGGAGTACCCGCCAATGCTTGCGGCCTTGGTGATTAACAGATATTGATATTGACGCGCGTTAATCCCTTGGGAGAGTACTGCACCGTCAGCCTCGTATTCATGGATGGCACGCAGGTCGGCGCGCAACATCCACATAGCGGGATTGAACCACTGGAGGGCGGTGAGGAGGTCTACGAGGAGTACGTCGCACGAATGGTGCTGACGGATATGTCCTCGTTCATGGGCGAGTACGGCGGCATCGTTGGCCTCGTAGTCGCTATGGTTCATGACAATATAGGAGCAGAAGCTGAATGGTGGCACATCGTCTTTGACCACACAGAGCGTAGTACCATCGGCTTGCGGATAGCGCTCGCTGCGACGCACCAGCATCATGACTTTCCATACAGACAGCAAGGTGTGACTCAGCGTGACCAGTACACCTATTATATATAGTATAGGTATAACCGTCTGCCACAAGGTTGCCGAGGATTCCTCTTCCAACACCTCTGGACGCAAATCGCCTACAGACACTACAGGTACGGCATCGAGCACCACCGTCTGATGCGTCGTGATGACACACAGCGGCAACACGAACGACAGCAGAGCCGTCGAGAGCAGTACCATGCGGTTTACCCGATGGAAGGTCTCCTTCGAGAGCAACAGGCGGTAGAACATGTAGAACACTACGATGAGTACCGCTACCTTGGCGTCATAAATGAGAAAGCCTGTCATAAGTCAACTATTTACTGTTTTCTATCTGGTCGATGAGTTCTTTCAGCTCGTCTACGCTGATCTTTTCTTCTTTGACAAACGCGGAGACAGCACTGAGATAGGAGTCGTTGAAGTAGTTCTTGATGACGCCCGCAATAGACGAGCGACCATACTCCTTCTCCGACACCAGCGGATAGTACTGATAGGTATTGCCAAACTGCTTATGGCCCAGATAGCCCTCACGCTCCAGGATGCGAACGATGGTCGACAACGTATTGAAGTGTGGACGTGGCTCGTCATAATGTTCCTGCAATTCGCGCACGAACATCGGACCATGCTGCCAGTACAGCGTCATAATTTCCTTTTCCTTGTTGGTCAGTTTCTTCATTGTTTCAGAGTTTTGGGTTTACCAATTTGATGCGTCAAAATCAATATCTGCTGCAAAGTAACTAAAAGTTTTCGTTACGAGCAACTAAAACTATTAGTTTTTAAATTCCATTAACTAATATTTTTAGTTACTAACGTTTACTGTATGATTCTAAGGTATGTCACTTTAGGGTCGTTCCTGACGTTCCTTTCACCCGTTCCGATGGCGTTTTGCGGTCGTTCCAATGATACTTTAGGGGTGTAAAGTATCATCGGAACGGGTCGTAGATGACGTCGGAAGCACCCGAAGATGACGTCGGAACGACTCTAAGGTGCCGTATCTCTCGCAGAAACCATTTTTTTCTTCCTTTTCCTTTGTTGTTTCGGGAATAATCTTTATCTTTGCAGCAAAAACTAAGTATATGAGTCCAGTATTTCGACGAGAAAGTGAATACACCTTCAAAATATATAGCAACGAAGAAGAGCGATTGCATATTCATGTCATTCATGATAGGTGCGAAGCAAAATATTGGCTTGAGCCAAAGGTCGAGTTAGCAAAGAATACAGGATTTTCAGAACACGAGTTAAACAGAATTAAGAAATTAGTAGAGAAATATGCAGACAGATTTAAGGAACAATTCCGTCAGCACGTTGGTAAGCGTATTGATGATTAATGCACAAGGCATTATGCTCACTGTACAGGGAAATGATTATTTCCTGTCGTACAATCGTATTCCTTGGATGCAGGATGCACCCATCCGCAGTGTGCTTAACGTCCAGATGTCAGGAACCGATGCCATTGAATGGCCAGACCTTGATGTTGATCTCGAAATTGACAGTCTGCGACACCCCGAACGCTACCCACTTGTTATCAAACGGAACGAATTAGACTTTGTAAATTCATGAGCGAGTAGTAATATCTACGTTTTGGAAAAAGCTCAATTTTGATCTTTCTTTGACAATTCCCCAGATAGTGGGCGAAAGCTGATGTCATTGCATCGGTTTTCGCCCACTGTCTGTTTTGTGTCAATCAAAGGGACAAACTGTCCCTTCGATTCTTATTCATAATAAACAATATTTCGCTTCTCTACCTGAATTGCTTCCGTAATCTTGGGCTGTGAGGGGATAAAACTGTCAGTAGGTTCCTCTTCTATCTCTTTTGTTGAAACCATGCATAGACGCTCTGTCCAATTGTCGTGCCCGTCGAAACTTGTATAGCGGAAGGTCTCTGTCGTTTCTTCAGCGCCACCCCCTTCAAAGCTAACCTCCAGTTTCCTCTTTGAAGGATAGATATTGCCACTGGTGTACTGACGTTTTTCCGTCCAGGCAGTCACAAATCCGCCACTGTACTCAATAGCCGTGATGCGCCCGTTCTTGTCGTAGCGGAAAGTTTGGACGAACTGTGACTCATTGTCCTTTTTCTCTTCCAAATCGCTATATTTTACGATACGGCCAGACTTGTCGCGAACCACAGTTGTATAAGTATGATTGCCACGATAGTATTTCCCTTCGGCATCATAGCCATATTTATTACCCCATTCGTCTGTTGTCAAATGACCAAAGTTATCGAAATTTATCTCATACTGACTGTATAGATCACCGTCTTTTAGTTCGCCATTGCTCTCATACGTGGAATATCGCAGACAACTGACGCTCTGCACATGACCATTCAGTCCCATGCTGAGAGCATCAACGACATCATATTGTATTGCGGTCGCTATGTCAGCTGAGTCGGTAAAAATCTCCGAGGTGTCAGTTTCGGCATCAGTCACAGGTGCTGACGTCTTGCCGCCACCACAAGACATCAACACTGCAACTATTGTTATAATAAAGAATTTACCGTTCATTGGACTGTTTTTATGTCAGTTCACAAATTCGATAGAGACTCCGATGTTACTGTAGTTCTGTTCTAACGTAATGCGGCATTCAACAGTAGAACCTCCCGCCTGGATATTCTTGGTGAACACATTGTCGGAGACTTTTGTTCGACCTTCGGACACTTTGGCTAATAGGGCTTTATAGAAGTCCTTCAGGTTGATGCCGTCATCCTTCAACTTGACAGATCCCTTAACGATGTAGGGAATACTTGTGCTCCAGTTCCAACCATCGCTCACAGTTCGCGTGCTCGTAAACCAGCCATCGTTGACCTCTTCCTGATGGGTCTGTTCCTCAGCGACATTGTCGCTATACCATGATGTGAGTTCCACTTCTGCCTTGCCATCGACATCGAAAGTACTCTCAATATAACGCTGGTAATGATAGTTGTCCAATGACAACGACTGCTCCTTGGCAAGCTGGGCTGGTGTGTAGGCTGCTTCGTATTTGCTGATGTGATTATAGACACTCGCAGTAATGCCCGACACATCAACGTATTCAACATAGTTATCTGTATGAGTATCAACATTGGCAAAGGAAGTTATCTCCTTACCATCCTTGTTAACGAGTGACCAGTTGCTTCCGTCATCCATTAGGTAGTTATCACCCATCATTCCGCCAAATCCGTCGAAGTCAAAGTCAATGATAGTCTCGTCATCCACATTGACCACGCCCCACTTGTCATCTTTACGGGCAGCAAAGGTTCCGTTGGCAAGATTGACAAGAGCTTTGTACTTAGGACGGATAATCACTTCACCCTTGTCGTCTGCCAAGCCAATGGCTTCACCACTACTAAACGCCACGTAGCCGTTGAGATATTTGGCAGACACAATAGGTTGCTTAGCCTTCTTGAGCTCGAATAGCTTCTCACCCTTCGTATTGAGGACAACTGTTGGAGCGTCTGTGTCCCCTGCATTGCGCACCATCAGTTTTCCCTCGCTAAATATCTCGGTCAGCAAATAATACTTGTCCAGATTGATTTCTCCCTGTTTCTCTCCTTTGATATTAAGGATGAGCGCTTTCTTATGCCCCTCCTCTTTCTCTGCAATAAGCAGTCCCTCGCTGGGACTATATAGCCTAAAATAGGCGGGAGCAATAACCGTATTACCCTTGGTGTCAATCAGACCTACCTTATCATTAGTATTGCACACAACGGCATAGCCATCTTCCGTAAATGCCTTACAGCGCTTGATATCCTTGCCTAATGTGGCCACAGTTTCTCCCTTAGTATCGATAATACGAATTTGCTGGTTGGGGTTGCCAACTACGGCTACGCCAGCATGGAAGTCAGTAGCGGTAGCAAACTCCTCGTCAGTGACGGGCTTCTTGGGATTGTCCAGGTTATAGAGCTGATACTTCTCGTTGGAGTAAACCCAGTAAGCACCATCGCAGATGAGCGACAGCCGAGCATCGGAAGAATATTCTTCCTTGACAACTTCTTTGCCGTCTTTGTCGATAATGCTCCATGAACTGTTTTTCTCCATCTGCACAGGCAGATAGTCGAAACTGATGTCTGACTTTGCTTTCTTTCCGCATCCGCTGAACAAAAGTGCCAGTGTGAATGCTGCTACTGAAAATGTAAATAATCGCTTTTTCATCGTTTTTTTTATGTTTAGTGTTATCGTTTTATCTGAAAATTACCCCCAACCAACTCCAGCCGCCATTGGTATCCTCAATGAGGTCGAACGAGTTTACATCACGGCGAACAGGTTCGAAATACATCTGATAGTCTATGCTTTTGTTATAGCCCAGCGTTACCGTGTTATGCAGAGAACTGCCCGTACAACGGAAACGCCGGCCGCCTGCCTCAATATAGGTAATGTTGGGTACAGCACCTACGCTCTGCGGCACTCTCTTGTTGAGGTTCGTAAAACGCAAATGGACTATAGTACGCTCAGCTTCAAATACGACCTTTGTAATACGGCAGAAATTAGGTCCCCTGCCCACTGTGATGTTATCGTACACCTGCGTGGAGAATAATTCAGGATGACGATCCTTATAGGCTTGCCATTGGCTAGCGTAGGTCGTTTTCATTCTACTGAAATTCTTATTGCTGCTGGCTAGTTCCCATGCCTTTTCCTCGTTGCGATCGACGCCCCAGCCACGCATGTAGCACTCGGCATAGAGCAGTCCAACGAACTCTTTCTTTAGGTAAGGGTGTTTGTTAATGTAGTACTCTATTGTGCTGTAATACTGTCCGAGTTGACCACCATTTTTGTAGTGGTTGGCTAATAGTATCATTGCCTGAGTATTTCCCTGATTGGCAGAAAGCTTGGCATACTTTATACCTTGCTCATCGTTGTGAGGAACACCTTTACCTTCAAAGAATAACGTTGCAGCCAAATATTGCGCCTCTGCATCGCCACCATCTGCCAACGGGCGCAATTGCTTGGCGGCATCCAAATAACGTTCTTGTTCGATTAACGATTTGGCATAACTGACGGACTGTGCCATCAGTTGGGTGACAGATAGACAGAGTGTTGCCAACACGAAAGAAATGAGTCTCTTCATATAATATAGTTTTTAATTATAATTGATGGGAATTGTATATTTCACTCTGACTGGTACACCATTTCGCTTTCCGGGAATCCACCGCGGCATCTTGAGTAGCGTCTGTGCAGTATCCTTCGTAGTATCCTCGTTTACTGTTCCTTTGCGATAGACTACTTTGACGTCCGAAACAGTACCGTCACGTTCGATGACAAACGAATAAACAGCACGTCCTTTAACCATGTAATAATTGTTAATATTCTGACTTAGCCAAGCATTAAGGGCTTCCTTACCGCCAGGGAATGAGGGCATCTGATCTACTACGTCATAAACCGAGAACTTCTCCGGGTGACGCTGTTTGTAGGCCGCCCAACTATCTGGGTAATTGTTTTGCGCCCTCACAAGAAAATCATTATTTTCTAACATCTCCCAACCCTTGTCTTCATTCTGTATGGTACCAAAGCCACACACCCTACAGAGACCATTGATGTATCCCGGATATTTCTTCATCAGATAAGGATGTCTTCCGCAATATTTAACTGCATTCATAAAAACATCATCCCATTGTTTCTTCGTCGCATAGAAATCGATAAGGCCATTGATAGCGTCTTCATAACCTTGGTCGGCAGATAGTTTGAAGTATTTCACGGCCTGTTGCTCGCTCTTATTCATGCCGCCCCTTCCTTTCAAAAAGAATGTCGCAGCAAGGTACTGTCCTTCGGCATCGCCTCGCTCAGCCAACGTTCTAATGACTCGAGCAGCCTCACCATCACGACCCGAACTAATAAGCGACCTGGCATAGTCTGCTGACTGTGCCTTCATCTGCCCACACACTATGGCAGACAGGGCAACTAATATAATCTTTGTTCTTTTCATAAATATTTGTTTTGATTCAGTTATCGAAAAAAGAGGTCACATCAATATTCTTCAGCATACCTTTGAAAGCCTTGCCGCAAGAATAATCACATGACGAAAGCGTGTCGTCGCCAAATGGTGTTTCAAGAACGATATTGACAAACTCTTCATCGTTTATCTTTAATGTACCTTTCTGATAATAAAGGTCAATATGTGTGTATTGTCCTGGGGTATAGGTGGTCTGTGTGATGAATTTGTTATCGTGGTTGTTAATGTTGAAATACACATGACCCTCATCGTCAACCTCAATACCCAACACACGGCAGCAATGTGAAAGCATCAGCACACAGCCGCTTTTTTCGGCCTTAAAGTCAAATGAAATATCAAAATCATTGGGATTCAGTTTCTCAAGTTCCACCTCAAAATACTTGGCATCCTCGTTACCTGTATCGTAGTGGTATCTGCCGTCGCAGTAGAAGACCTTGTTCTCTGAGTAATAAATGGTCTCACCACCTATGGTTGCATATTCTACGGTGTCTGCCACAAGGACTCCATCAGCAGATATTTCCTGCTGGGCATGGATATTGATTGAAAAGAATGAAAAGATTAGTAAAGCAAGATAGGTTCTCATAACCATATTATTTAATATTTCAGACAAATGCCTATAAATCACCCCTGATTCGGCAGTTAATACATCGTTTTAAGTTAGCTTATGATACAAAAAAGGCGTAGGTGTCTGTTCTTCTGCCCATCCTGGAGCTGTAGGCCTTCGCATTGCCCCCGTCACACAGGATAGACAACGCCAGGAAAGCCCACGCCAGAACGAACTATATGAATTAAGGATATAGATACGCTCTACGTAGACGCCTCGTTGTCATCTGCCTGTTGTGACGGTTGAGTTTGCGAAGTTCACAGCTCACAACGACAGACGTTCGAAAACGTCTTTCTCATAAAATAAGACCGCCCGCTTTGTCCCTAAGGACTAACAAACGATGCTGCAAAGATAAGAAATAGTTTTGAGACGACAAAATATTGTGGGAAAAAGTTTCCTAGGTTGTCCATCATGACATCGACTATGTTCTCATTGAGTGACATCTGGACAGCTACTGATGACACTGTTCGGGGCGACATTTGTTTTCTACAACTGTCAACCTAACCAGGAATAACGAACGATTATTCCCTGCCTGGGAATATTTTGTTCCCTGCCTGGGAATCTAAAATTCCCTAACTGGGAATCAATAAAATCACTTAATGCAGACGATTGCTAGCTTTAAACGTACATTATTGAACAATAAGGGTGCCTTATTGTCGAATAACGAACGAGTATTAATTGACGTTTTCTGATTTGGGTTGACTGTCGAAAACGTCCCTCACATACTCACATGACCCCTCTCAAAGGCCGATGTACAAAGGGCTGATGGCACGTGAGGGAATTTCGTTCTCCCTTAAAAAGGCGGGTCGGTTCTCTGACCGAGGTCAGAGTGTGGCTTCGCAATCTCCTTGATCCACTTTATGTTTTGCCTAGTAACTAACAAAAATAATCATAGAATTATTTGGCAGTTGTTCATTAATTGATTAACTTTGCAGCGTTAAAGTAATGAACGATGGATAGAATTCGCACTATAAAACTCTTCAAGAACTACTACAAGGATTTTTATGTGGCACAGACTCAAACGGTACGCGACAAGATAAACTTTGTGCTGAAGGTTGTGGAGACGCAGCGTATCATCCCTAAGAAGTTCTTCAGAATAATCGAAGGTTCTGACGGAATCTATGAAATAAAGGTGGAAATAGAAAGCAATATTTATCGTATATTCTGCTGTATGGATGGTGGAGCCGTAGTCGTTCTGTTCCACGGTTTCCAGAAGAAGACGCAGAAAACGCCTATGAAAGAAATCAAACGGGCAGAAGCAATCAAGAAGGAATATTTTAAAAGTAAGGAGATGAAATAATGGACGCAAAGAAGAAAGAAGCTATCATGGAGTGTACGAGTTTTGACGAACTGCTCGATGCTGAATACGGAGAGCGTGGGACGGAGGCTCGTGAGAATTTTGAAACGGAGGCTGAGGCATTCTGCTTGGCAGAGTGCTTAAAGGAACAGCGCCGTTTGGCTGGACTGACGCAGGAACAGTTGGCTGCTAAGATTGGTACCAAGAAGAGCTATATCTCAAAGATTGAAAACGGCCATGCTGATGTGCAGCTCTCAACCCTGTTCCGCATATTCTCTGGATTAGGAAAGCGCATATCGCTTACGGTTTTGTAAAAACGTGGGGAGTCGGTTCTCTCTTCGAGAGTGTGGCGTTGCAATCCGAGTGATCCAATTTGCTCTTTGTATTGTCAAGGCAAATTGTTTCAGACAACTTTTGGAGTGATTTCCCCTATTTGTCCATTATATCCCTGTTTGTCCACACAAGTGGTGGAACAAATGGGGATTTTTCTTGGTTGGTGATGAAAAACACACTACTTTTGCTTTTACAAAAGCGAGAACAGGCTGCACCTCAGCAAAGAGCGAGCTCTCTGCATTCGGTTTGCACTGTCCTTGTCATCAGAAAAAAGAACAAAGCGTTGCTCTAAGGAGTCTAAGAATAGTTTTTTCATAAGCATTGTTTGATTAGTTATTGATTTTCTTCATTTGTTAGTTTTAGGTTAGTAAATAGAGTATAATGGGTTTGCGACGAGCAAGCCCATTATGCTTCTAATACGAGATGTAAGCGCGCGAGGCACGAGGAGTATTCTCGTTGGTCTCGAGAAGTAAGTTCGCGAGGCGTGAGCGATAAGCGGGTGGGCGACGGGTGATATTGAACTGCTGATGACAGAAATCGTGAAAAGGTTCCACACAGTTTGCCTCGTCGTAATCTGCGGATTCTGACGTAAAAATTGCGATTCTATAACCGCACAGTAACCGGGAGGTAACTGGGAGGTAATCGGGAGGTACTCGGGCGGACAGATCTAGGTGGAATCTCGGTGGAAACTATTACGAATTTGGGGCTTCTTAGTAACTAGGCTTCTCGCTCATCGAGAAACGACGTAACTCTCATCGTAAAACGACGAGTTGCTGGAGGTATATGGCCATAATAGAGAGATTCGTCCGTCCTTACGGACTGCGAGTTCGCTCCTTTCGGACTACGAGTCCGAAGCCTTCGGACTGGGAGTTTGCATTATTCGGACTGAGTCTTAGGCTTATTTGTGATATAGGTTGACTACTTGTAGTCTTATTCGTAATGATGGTTGACCCTGTGACGCGAAAAATCAAGGAATTCGAAAATGTCCCTCACATATTCACATGACACCTCTCAAAGGCTGATGTATAAAGGGCTGAGGGCACGTGAGGGATGTTTGTTCTCCCTCACGTCTCCCTCACTTTTTTTGAACTCGTCACTCACATTATTATATTACGGCATAATTTGTTTAACATATAATTATCATGTAATCACCCATATAATTTATCATTAATGAATAATTCTCCTACCTAAAGGTAAGGAGTGTGGCGTTGCGAATTACGGAAAATTAATGGTAATTAATGTTTTAAGAAACAAATGATGGTAATTCGTGTAGCGTCGCAGACATAGAAAAAGAAGTGCTCAAGAGTCCGAAATTGTGAGTGAATGTGACCCAAAATGTGAGGGTAATGTGAGGGACTTTTGTTCTCCCTCACGTCCCTCAAACGCCCTGTACATAAGGGTTTGAAGCTTGTCATGTGAGTATGTGAGGGTAAAAACGACAGTCAAGCCAAATGAGGAACGCCAGATAGCAACAAGGCATATCTCTAAAAGAGATACGACGAGTTACTCATCGAGAAACGACCTTTCTCTCATCGAGAAACGACGAGTTGCTTGCAGTTTGTCTTAAAAGAACAATAAATATTCCTTTTTCTTGGTTAGATTCAAAATGTTTTATACCTTTGCCGTTGAAAACTTGAAATTAGGTTCATTACTCTAAATCATTTGATAGTATGAGACAATATGTAAGAGTCATCATAGCTTGCTGCCTTCTTGCTACAGGCTGGCAACTTTCAACGACAGCACAGAACACCGTTCGCATTGATGCCACCAAGAAGCATCAGCGCATCACAGGCTTTGGCGGTTTCGTCTGCTCGCCTTCGTTCCAGTATAACCACATGACCAATGCGGAGATAGATAAGGTGTGGGGTGAGTCAAGTACGGTAGGTTGTAACATCATGCGTCTGTATATTCCTATTGGCAAGAACGCATGGAGTCAGTCGCTGGCTACAGCAAAATATGCCAAACAGAAAGGGCTCATCGTCTTTGCCTCACCATGGGGACAGCCTTCGGAGTGGAAAACCAATGGTACCAGCAATGCCAAGAATGAAGATGGTACAACGGGTAAGTTGAAGAAGGAAAACTGGGCCGACTATGCCCAGTATTTGGAGGAATATGTGCAGTATCTGCGCAAAAATGGGGTGGAGCTTGACGCTATCAGTATTCAGAACGAACCCGACTGGCCTGCCCAGTATGCAGGTTGTCTGTGGGATGCTTCCGAGATTGCTGAGTTCGTAAAGACCTATGGCCCCAGTATCAGCACGAAGGTGATGGCTCCAGAGACGCTGGCTATAAGTGACTCGTATGCCAATGCGCTGAACAAGGACGACGTATTGGAAGGCTTCGACATTTATGGCGGTCATCAGTATGGTGGCATCCAGACGGCATACAAGAAACTGGGGCAGAAGGGTAAAGAACTATGGATGACGGAGTATCTGATTAACTGGAACGAGGTAGAGGGCAACACGCGTAACTTTGACTTCTCGAAGGACTTCTTCAACTTCTTCCGTGCCATCAATACCTGTATGCTGGGCGACTTCAATGCCTGGATTCACTATGCTGCCAAGCGCTACTACGGTATGATGGGTGACGGCACAAAGGGAGCTGGTAGCAGTGGTACCATTACCAAACGTGGCTATATCATGGCCCACTTTGCCAATTTCGTGACGGGTATGACGCGTGTTGATATAGACTTTGGTGCTACGGGACTCGAGGGCTCTGCCTATCTCTCTGTGACGGGTGATAGCGTTGTGGCTGTCGTTGCCAATGCTACTCAGAACGATACTGAAATGACCCTCGATCTGCCGTTCTACACCATGTCAGGCTTTATTCGCGTAACAGGTCAACAGTCTAGGGCAATGCAGAAAACAAATCTGGTGTATGACACGGAAACCTGCCGTCCAGTCATTACTGTTCCGGCCCAGAACGTTGCCACTATCCTTTTTATTCGTAGCCACGACCGTCAGGTGTCGAACATGACAGGCAGTGCTGTGCGTTTCGACCGTATTGACGATATGCAGACTACTAATTCGAAGTTTGGTTCTAACTATAAGTTGAGTGGAAAGACGAAGACCTTCGACTCCAGTAACTCGTTGATTTCCTGTCGCAAGAATGTTACTGCGGGCTATGTACAACTGAATAACCGCTATAGCCAGTTGGTCATGCAGATTAAGAAGGTCACCACGACGAGTGCTTTCACTGCAGGTTCCACTACGCTGTACTATGTCAATGCTGAAGGAAATGCGGCGTCACATAACTATGGACGCATAGACCTTAGTCAGGGCGAAAACTTTAGTCTCGTCTTCGACCTCTCGCCAGCTACACTTGCAGATGGTTGTCAGGGACTGCTCTCGCTGACCTGCGACAATAGTCAGTCTCACCTCACTATTACTTTTGGTGACGTCTATCTCGCCAATGTCTCGTCGCCTTATTCGGCTACGTTGGCAGGCTCCTTCGTGGCTGATGACGGCTATGTGCTCGACTATTTGGGTGATGCTGCCTGTACCAGCATAGATATGACGCAGGTAACGGCGCTGCCTGATGTGTTGCCTTGGACGCCAGGCAACCGCATAGTCTATCTCTCAGCAGGTAATAACTATGGTCAGAATCTCGTCGTTGGTGGCGAGTGCCAGTCGCTTGTGCTGACAGCCGATGGTGGCGATTTCCGCCCAGTCAACAGTTTCAATGCCCAGCAGGCCTCGCTCTCGCTTCGTGTTGATGGATGTCGCATGGTGACAGTACCTTTCGAGGCTGCTATCCCTGAAGGTGTAAAGGCTTATCAGCTCGATGCTGACCTACATCTCACACCGCTCACCACAATCCCAGCCCACACGCCCTGTCTGTTACAGGCTCAAGGAGATATCGTACTTATGGGAACTGGTACTGTAGGCTATAGCGCATCGCCTTTGGATGCTGTCTTCCGTGGAACCTACACGGCAGCGTCCCTCTTTGCTGGCGACTATGTCCTTGCTCAGCAGAATGGTCAATGGGGCTTCATCCGTCTCAATACTGCCAGTTCGCTGCAACCTTTCGATGTCTATGCTCAACTGTCGTCCGCAGAGGAATTCATACCTATACAGGGCGAAGGATTGGGCATTGAAGATGTGGTCAAGAATGTTGAGAAAAAGAGTGACACCATCTACGACCTGCAAGGTCGCAGACTGACTAAAGGCCATTTACAGCCAGGTTTGTATATCGTTAATGGTCGTTGTGTCATCATCAAATCCCGTAGGGATTGACTTCGTGATCCCGTTGGAATTGACTTCGTCGACTTTTCGTGATCCCGTTGGAATTGACTTCGTCGATCCCTGTAGGCTGGCGCCAGCCATCCTACAAAAGCTAAAATATCTCCAAAGATTAGAAAACAAGTTTTCATCTTCAGAGATATTTGACCTTTCGTGATCCCGCAGGGATTCAAACCCTGGACCTTCAGAACCGGAATCTGACGCTCTATTCAGCTAAGCTACGGGACCTGCAAATATGTATCTTTGCGAAATTGAATGCAAAGATACATATTTTAATTGATAATCAGCGTGTTTTTGAAAGAAATTGTGGGAGATGATGGGAATTTTCTTTCTTATTCTGATGTGGTTGTATGACGAAAGGGTAGTGCAGAGTGTTGGCAAAAATCAAGAATTACTGACGTTTTGCAAAAATAATTGGGCTTTTTGATTGCAGTTTAAACAAAAAGTAGTACCTTTGCACGTGCAAATAGTAAATAGTAAATTGTCAAATAGTAAATTATATCGATGAGTCAACTGATTAAACCAATCGACTATCAGCCCCTGCTCGACGCCAAACAGACGGAGCAGGGTATTAAGATGATTAAGGAATTCTTCCAGCAGAACCTGTCTACGGAACTGCGTCTGCGTCGTGTTACCGCTCCGCTCTTTGTGCTGAAGGGCTTGGGAATTAACGATGATTTGAATGGTGTGGAACGTGCTGTGACGTTTCCTATCAAGGACTTGGGCGATGCCCGTGCTGAGGTGGTCCACTCGCTGGCAAAATGGAAGCGCCTGTCGCTGGCGGAATATGAGGTGGAACCTGGCTACGGCATCTATACTGATATGAACGCTATCCGTGCCGATGAGGAGTTGGATAACCTGCACTCGCTGTATGTGGACCAGTGGGACTGGGAGGCTGTCATCACCAAGGAACAGCGTACTATCGCTTTCCTGAAGAACGTGGTAAAGCGCATCTATGCTGCTATCCGTCGTACGGAGTATCTGACCTGCGAAACCTATCCGCAGATTAAGCCCTTCCTGCCTGAGGAGATTCACTTCATCCACGCTGAAGAACTGTTGCAGATGTATCCTGACAAGACTCCCAAGGAGCGCGAGGATGCCATCTGTGAGAAATATGGCGCCGTATTTATAATAGGTATAGGTGGTAAGTTGTCGAATGGCGAGAAACACGATGGTCGTGCACCAGACTATGACGACTGGTCAACAGTTGGTGAGAACGGCTTGGCTGGTCTGAATGGTGATATCCTCATCTGGTATCCTGTGCTGGGTCGCTCGTTCGAGTTGTCATCCATGGGTATCCGTGTGGACAAAGAGTCGCTGTTGCGTCAGCTGAAATTGGAAAATAAAGAGGAACGTGAGACACTATATTTCCACCAGAAACTGTTGAACGACGAGTTGCCACTGTCTATAGGCGGTGGTATCGGACAGAGTCGTCTCTGCATGGTGCTGTTGCACAAAGGCCATATTGGTGAGATTCAGGCTTCTATCTGGCCTGAAGAAATGCGTACAGAGTGCAAGAAACTTGGAATGACGCTGATATGATGTAAGATGTCAGAAGGCTGATGTAAGATGTTACGCCAGTTCCAGGCTAAGGAGTTCCCTCAATTTCCCGATTGAGGGATTTTCTTTTTCCATCAGTTCGAACTGCTCGCGACGTGAGAGGATAGGAATTTGTGCTTCGTGTTCAGCCAGTCGCAAGGAGAGGGTAATGCCTTTGTTGTGCAGATAAAGCTTGAGGGTGCTCACGATGCTGCCCTTAATTTGCTCCAGCTGGTCTAAGGCTATCTGGTTGTCTGCTGTCACCTCCACGTTGGGGAAGTCGGTAATGACGGGATTCATGTTCTTCATGCGCGTGGCAATACCACTCAACTTCTGTGGCATGCGGTTGCACATGAGCATCCATTGCAGTTCCAGGTCTTGCTGGGTGAAAGCGTGCTCTTCGTCCTTGGACACACTATTGGGGTCGGAACCGTCAAGGGTGCCAGGGATGATGTTCATCTTTGTGGGTTGCGCCTTCTTAAGAACATTCTTGAACGACATGCTGATGCCCGACTTCAGCATGGGACGCTTAGCGGCGGGCTGGCCAGAAGTACTAGAAATACTAGTAGCACTAGATGAACTAGTACCACTAGTTTGGGTTGACACCACGCGCTCAGCAGCAGCTACCTGCGGGGCTGCTTTCTGGGGCTGAGCGGACTGTGTCAGATGCTTAAACAGGGATTTCAATCGTCTGGGCTTACGCCCACTGCCAACACTATCGTCAGGCTGGGTAATCTGCGCTATCTCTATCAGTGTCAGCTCCACCAACAGACGCTTGTTGCTTGACTGGCGATAGTTGATGTCACACTGGTTGATGAGTCGCAGGGCCTGATAGAGGAATGGTATCTGGCACTTCTGTGCTTGCTGCTGATAGCGCTCACGCTGTTGGTCGCTGACCTCTAATAGGGGCAGTGTCTGTGGGTCGCGAGCCATCAGCACATTGCGTACATGCTTGGCCAACCCCTGCATGAGCAGACCACCATCGAAACCCTTGTTGATGATGTTGTTCAGCAATACCATGATGTCCATTGCCTTGTTCTCCAGGGCAAGATCCACGATGCGGAAGTAGTTGTCGCTATCCAGCACGTTCAGGTCTTCGATGACTTTCTGATAGGTGATGTTACCCTGACAGAACGATGCTGCCTGGTCGAAGATGGACAACGCGTCACGCATACCACCATCGGCCTTCTCGGCAATGACTGCCAATGCTTCGTCTTCCACAGTGATACCCTCCTTCTGGGCTACACTCTTCAGGTGGTCGATGGTGTCACGGACTGTCATACGCTCGAAGTCGTAAATCTGACAACGGCTCAGAATCGTGGGCAGAATCTTGTGCTTCTCTGTGGTTGCCAAAATGAAAATGACGTGAGCAGGTGGTTCCTCCAGCGTCTTTAGGAAAGCGTTGAAGGCTGCTGTCGACAGCATGTGAACCTCGTCGATGATGAAAACCTTGTACTTGCCTACCTGCGGTGGTATGCGTGTCTGCTCCATCAGCGTCTTGATATGCTCTACGCTGTTGTTCGACGCAGCATCGAGTTCGAAGATGTTGAACGAGCGCTGTTCATTGAATGCCTGACAACTCTCACATTGTCCGCAGGCCTCACCGTCGGCAGTTGGTGTCAGACAGTTGATGGCCTTGGCAAAGATACGTGCACAGGTGGTCTTGCCCACACCTCGCGGTCCGCAGAAGAGGTAAGCATGAGCCAGTTTACCACTGCTTACGGCATTCTTCAGCGTAGTGGTCAGCGCCTGCTGACCTACCACGGTGTCGAACGACATCGGGCGGTATTTTCGTGCTGAAACGATGTATTCTTCCATGTTAAAAACGAATTTGCCCACAAAATTACAAAATAATTATGAATAATGCACGATTAATTATGAAATATTTCGTAATTTTGCAAACGTAATCCCAAAAGATGATGAAAAGAGTCAAGCAAATACTGTCTAAAATCTATCACATTAGAGGACTGAAATATGTGGTGGTGACGCTTGTTGGCGTCGTTCTCATTGGCTTTGTTGATGAGAACAGTGTGTGGCATCACATGGTTAACAAGCAACGTATCAGTGAGTTGCAGGAGGAGATAGACGAGTATACCCTCCAGAATAAGAACGATCAGGCTCAGATTAAGAAACTTGACAGTGACCCCAAGGCTATCAAGAAGATTGCCCGCGAGCGTTACTTCATGAAGGCGGACAATGAGGATATCTTTGTGCTCAGCGATGACCCGAAGACTGGTAATAGCATATTAAACGACGATGAGACAACTGAGTAAGTGGGAAGCATACCTAATGTTGCTGGGTGGCTTGTTGATGGTTGTTGGTGCTGGAGCCAATGTGCTGTTCTTTTCGTGGGCACCCTATGCCTTTGCTCCTGGTGCCTTGTTCTTTGTTGCTATGCAATTACGTCAGCGCTATGAGGGTAGGGAGTTTACCATCCGTCGTCTGCGCCGTATCCAGATCATCAGCGACTTACTGTTTCTGGTTGCAGGTTTGTTGATGTTTGCCAATCAGCAAAATTTCCTCGGACTTGACCAACTTTCTTATATTAAATATGTACACAATAACTGGGTCGTTGTGCTGTTGGTTGCTGCTGTCTTGCAACTCTACACCAGTCATAGGATTGCCAACGAACTGGAGAAAGACACAAAATAAATGCTAAATATTTGCGCAAAAGTTTAAAATTGCGCAAATATTTCTCTTTTTTCAAGATTACATCGTACTTTTGTCGTAGATTTCCGAACGTAAGCAATTTCTATGAGAAAAAGTATATACACGATTATTGCCGTTGCAACGGTATTGTTAACCTCTTGCGCCACGTCATATAATGTGCGTGGTACATCATCTATCTCTGCACTGGATGGTAGTAAACTCTACCTGAAGGCTGTAAAGAATAACGATCTTCAAAACATCGATTCCTGTGAGGTGGTACATGGCGAGTTCCAGTTTGTTGGACTGTTGGATACCGTTCGTATGGTCAGCCTCTTCATGGATGATGAGAGCATTATGCCGCTCGTACTGGAAGAGGGCGATATCGTTATTCGTATTGACAATGCTGTACAGAGTGTTGGTGGTACCCCACTGAACGACAGTTTGTTCGTGTTCATTGACAAGCATAACCAACTGACTAATCGAATGAGCGAGTTGGGACATCGCCAGAGCCAGATGTTGCTTGATGGCATTGATGAGAACCAGATCAATCGTCAGCTCAATGCGGAGGCCGACCTGATTGCAGCTGAAGAAGACAAACTGGTTACCAAATTCATTTGCGACAATTTTGACAATGTTTTGGGCCCTGGCATCTTCATGATGATTACCAGTCAGTATCGTTATCCCATCCTGACCCCTCAGATTGAGGACATCATGTCAAAAGCTACGGATAAGTTCAAGAGCGACCCCTACGTCCGCGATTACTATCAGACTGCACAAGAGAATGAGGCACGTATGAATGGTACTAAGGATATGGACGATCAGTCTGCACCTCTGCCTGACTCTACTATCGTACAACCTGCTGCTCCTCTGACTAATGTTCCTCAGCCATGATAACACTCATCAAGGGAGGAAGAATTGTCAATGAGGGCCATGTTACCAAGGCCGACATCGTCATTGAAGACGGGAATATTATTGAGGTAAGAGGTCAGAAGGAAGAGGTAAGATGTGATGAAGTCATTGATGCCACAGGCTGTTACATCCTGCCAGGTATTATTGACGACCATGTTCATTTCCGTGAGCCAGGACTGACCGAAAAAGCCGACATTGATACTGAGAGTCGTGCAGCTGCAGCAGGAGGTGTCACCAGTTATTTTGACATGCCCAACTGCAATCCGCAGACCACTACACTAGACGCTTTGGCTCAGAAGCAAGCATTGGCTCGTGAGAAGAGTCACGTCAACTATGCTTTCTTTTATGGTGCTACCAACGATAACGTAGAAACATTCTCTCAGCTTGACGCTACGAAGATTCCAGGCATTAAGCTATTTATGGGTTCCTCGACAGGTAATATGCTCGTCGATCGTGATGAGGCTCTGGAGCGCATCTTCAAGGAGTGTAAGCTCCCCTTGATGGCACATTGCGAGGATACTGCTATCATCAATCGCAATATGGAGGAAGCCAAGGGCGCTTGGGGTGATGACCCTCCCGTCAACCTCCATGCCATGATACGTAGTGAGGAGGCTTGTTTGACATCTACCCGCAAGGCTGTTGCCCTTGCTCAGAAATATGGTACGCGCCTGCACGTAGCCCACGTCTCTACTGCTGAAGAACTGGAACTCTTTGCTGTGTGTCGCGATTTTGCCTCGACAAAAATCACCGCTGAGGCTTGCGTGGGTCATCTCTATTTTACCCAACTGGATCACGAACGCTTAGGTGCGAAAATCAAGGTCAATCCGTCTATCAAGACTCCTGTCGACCAGTTTATGTTACGTGAGGCCCTTACTGATGGTCGTATCAGCATCGTTGCTACTGACCATGCGCCTCATCTGCTCTCTCAGAAACAAGGTGGTTGCGCGAAAGCCGCTTCAGGCATGCCGATGGTTCAGTTCTCGTTGGTTACCATGCTTGAACTCGTCGACGAGGGTGTGCTTACCATTCAGCGCCTCGTCGAACTGATGTGTCATAATCCTGCCTGTCTTTTTGGCGTCCAGCGACGTGGTTTCCTGCGCGTAGGCTATCGTGCTGATATCACCATCGTTCGTCCTAAGAGTCCTTGGACAGTTACTTCCGACTGCATCCTCAGCAAGTGTGGCTGGAGTCCTATGGAGGGACACCAGTACCAGTGGCGCGTCGAACGCACATTGTGTAATGGACAAACGGTTTATTCAAATGGACAGGTCAATAACGACGTCCTTGGCGAGCCTATCACCTTCTCTCATCAATGATTATCCACTACGACATCCACCAGCTCGTGCCCTATATCAACTGGGACTACTTCTTCTATGCCTGGGGGATGCACAACAAACCTGTCGATGAGCGCCAGAAATTGCAGCAGGAGGCGGAAGGGGTGTTGGTCGATTTGGAAGGACGTTACAAAATCCATGCGTTGTTCCTGTTAATGGATGCCCATAGTGAGGGTGACGATATTGTTCTCTCGGATGGTCGTCGCATCCCCTTGCTCCGTCAGCAACAGCCTGGCAGTGCATGTCTATGTCTGGCCGACTTTGTGCATCCTGAAGAGGACCGTATCGGACTTTTTGCCACCACTGTCGATATGGGCTTGGAGAAAGATTTCGACCACGATGCTTATCAGAAGATGATGGTGCAACTGCTGGCAGACCGACTGGCAGAGGCTGCTGCGGAGTGTATGCACGAGGCAGTGCGTAAACATTATTGGGGCTATGCCCCTGACGAACAACTCACTATGCAGCAGTTGCACAGCGAACAGTTTCAGGGCATTCGTCCTGCTGTAGGCTATCCGTCATTGCCAGATACCAGTCTCAACTTCGTGCTCAACGAGTTGCTGGACTTTCACCAGATAGGCATCCGACTTACGGAGAGTGGCGCTATGCGTCCTCACGCCAGCGTCTCTGGTCTGATGATTGCTCACCCTGAAGCCCACTATTTCGCAGTAGGCACTATCGGTCGTGACCAGTTGACAGACTATGCCCGTCGTCGTGGACTCCCCATTGAAATAGTACGTAAATTCTTAAGTTCCAACCTATGATAGCTCGTTTTGCCATACCTTTCTTTATTATAGTGGGATTTGTCATCGTCCCCCTCGTATTGTTCCTGCTCTGTCGTAAGTTCCTGCCTAACAAACGCTATGGAACGGTAGTCGGCATCTTGCTGGCAGCGATAGAGATGTCATTGGTGGGTTATGGTATGACGGGTGGTCTGAAACCCTTGGTGGTGCACCACATAGAATATGCCTCTGCTGACTTGCCTGAAGCCTTTGATGGCTATCGCATCGTGCAGTTCTCTGACGTTCATGTGGGTACGATGACAGGTTCGCGCCAACCAATGATTCAGGAACTTATCGACAGCATCAATGCACAGACTCCCGATATGATTGTCTTTACAGGTGATATGCAGAATATCCATCCTGAAGAGATGATACCGCCCATGCTCTATTTCCGTCAACTTTTGGCGCCTGACGGCGTCTATGCTATTTTGGGTAACCACGACTATGCTGTCTATCAGACAGGCACAGACGAGGAGAAAGAGCGTAACTGCGAACTGACTAAAGATATTATCCGCAAGATGGGCTTCGACCTGCTGCTCAACGAGCATCGCTTTATCCATCGCGACTCTGACAGCATTGTCCTCGCAGGTATGGAGAACTGGAGCAAGGCCGAGCGCATGCCTCGCAAGGGCGACGTTGCCCAAACGCTTGATTCTCCATCATCCATCATCCATCACCCATCACCCTTCGTTATCATGCTCCAGCACGACCCTACTTGCTGGCGCGAGAAGATACTCCCTGAGTGTGATGCCCAGCTGACTCTTAGTGGACATACCCATGGTGGACAGTTCCAAATCTTTGGATGGTCACCTGTAGCGCTTAGCTATAAAGAGTGGGGTGGTATGACTTATGAAGGTTCGCGAGCGCTCTATGTCTCCACAGGTGCAGGCTCGCTTATTCCCTTCCGTCTGAACCAACCTCGCGAAATAACCGTAATAACATTGAAAAGAAAATGAGAATACTCTATTGCATCTATCAGTTGTTCGTAGCACTGCCTGTTACAGTGCTTATCACTATCATCACTGCCATTGAAGTAGGAGTCGGTTGTGCCATTGGCGATGGTCATTTCTGGGGATATTATCCTGGTCGTTGGTGGGCACAGATTATTACGCGTGTATTTCTCTTGCCCGTTCATGTTGAGGGTCGTGAACACCTGGAACCCAACCAGTCGTATGTCTTCGTGGCTAACCACCAGGGAGCGTTCGACATCTTCCTTATTTATGGCTTTCTGGGTCGCAACTTCAAATGGATGATGAAGTATCAACTCAACAAAATTCCTTTCGTGGGCTATGCCTGTCGCCATTCTCACCAGATATTTGTCGATAAGCGCGGTGTCAGCAAAATTAAGAAGACATATGACGATGCTCGTAACATTCTGGAACATGCCAACTGTTCTGTTGTCGTGTTCCCAGAGGGTGCCCGTTCGTTTACTGGTCACATGGGCGCTTTCAAGAAAGGAGCTTTCATGCTGGCTGACGAACTCCAGTTGCCTGTTGTGCCACTGACCATCAATGGCTCTTTCGACGTGATGCCTCGTATGAAGGACTGGCACTTCGCCCATTGGCATCCCCTGTCATTGACCATTCATCAGCCTGTCTATCCCATTGGACAAGGTCCACAGAATATTCAGGCTACCATGAATCAAGCTTACGATAGTGTCATGTCAGCGCTTGAACCCAAGTATCAGGGTTTTGTTGAGAATCCTGATCAATAACAGAAATATAATGACATATCAATTAACTAACTAAGTGTATGAAACACCTTTATCACTCATTCATTTTCCTTTTGCTGCTTTTGCTGACGCTGCCTGTATCAGCCTACGAGCAGCAGTCAATCAACATCACCGTAAACGGTAAGACGCGTAACATGATTTGCTTTACGCCAAACGTGTTGCCTGCTAAGTCGCCACTGATGATAGTGACACACGGCATGAATCAGGACCCAGAATACCAAATGGGTTCCGACAAGTTGTATGAGATGATAGACACAGCGAAGTTCGTAGTCACCTATCTGCGCAGCAACGGTAGCACCTGGGATACTGGTGGTACGGGCGATCAAGACTTCGTCACGAAGACTATCGACGAGATGGCTAAGCGCTTCGACATCGACAAGGACCGTGTCTATTGGTCTGGATTCTCGATGGGTTCCATGCTTATCCACCACTGTATTGCTAATATGCAGAACAAGATTGCTGCCTTTGCACCCACCAGTGGTATCCAGTTCTCGGAACAGCCTTGGAACAAATGCAAGAAACCCGTAAACCTGTTGGAGTGTATCGCTTATGATGACGATGTGTTTGGTTACGAACAGTATGGCATCCATGCATATATAGAAAATTATGCCAAACACGACAAACATACCAACTACTCGAAGACTGTGTATCAACCTGGTTGGTACGATGGTGATTTGGAGAAATGGACAGATGGTCCTAATGGAGGTGAGGTGTGGCTCTTCTCTTACCATAGTGGTGGTCACTGGCCTATGACTGATAACCGTAAGCTTATCTGGAATTTCTGTAAGCGCTTTTCGCTGAACCAGCCCCAGGCACGTATTACGCTACCTGCTGGTGAAACTACCAATCTCTATATGGGACCGAAGGATGAGGCTACGTTCCCTGACGTCCAGATTGAGGCAACTGCCAAAGCCAACGTTAAGGACGGCAGTATCGTGCAGGCCGACATCTATGATGGCAACACACTGCTAGAGACGCTGACTACTGCTCCCTATACCACCACATTAACAGCTCCTGGAGCAGGTGCACACAATTTACGCGTGGTGGCAACAGATAACAACGGCAAGACGGCTGATGCTTTCTGTCTGGTGAACAACGAGGCGGTAGAGCCCCAGACCAACTACGATCTGTGCCGCAATTTCACCATGGATGGTGCTGTACCTCAGGACTGGTATGTTAGCAATGGTACTGGCTCATCGACGCGTGTGGGTGGTGGACTGCCTTATACCAATGGTCCCCGCCTGCTGCATTTTACCAATGAACAACGTGGCTTCGAGTATGGTCTGCTGGTACAGAACGCTGCAGGTAAGGAGAAGGCAGCCTGGGCGAAGTTTGGTGATAAAGACGGGCGCTCCACGATGTTGCTGCATGCAGGAAGTTACGCCCTCAGTTATAGAATCTACAATTGGAACCAGCCTAACTTCACGCCTGTGACCATCGCTATCGAACGTCCTGACGGACAGCAAGTAGCATCAAAGGTATATACGCCCACTAAGAATATCGGTGGCAACACAGCCAAAGCATTCTCTAGTATCAGAATGCAGTCGTTTGAATTTAATATCAAACAGACAGGCTACTACGTGCTTACCTTCTATACCGATGCTGCTCAGGATGCAGACTTTGTAGTAGGACGACTGACCCTTCAGCTGGAGGAAAGCCATACGTCTGGAATTATGGATGTCAGAGAGAATAAGGAAGAAATAAAAGGTGGCGTTTATGACCTGCAGGGACATCGCATAAAGGATTTTGGAATTCCTAATTCGGAACTGAAGAAGGGCTTGTATATTGTAAACGGCAAAAAGGTCATCATCAAGTAGTACCTTTGACCCCAAAACATTAAAACTTATGGCAACAGTAGACGACAAGAAAGTGATTTTCTCGATGGTAGGTGTGAGCAAGACCATCCAGCAGAACCAGAAACAAGTGCTCAAGAACATCTATCTCAGCTTCTTCTATGGTGCGAAGATAGGCATCATTGGTCTGAATGGTGCCGGTAAGTCCACGCTGATGAAAATCATTGCCGGACTGGATCAGCAGTATCAGGGCAATGTGGTGTGGGCACCTGGCTATACGGTGGGCTATCTGCCGCAGGACCCTCCCTTGAACGAGGAGAAAACCGTCAAGGAGAACATCATGGAAGGCGTGCAAAGCGTTTATGATGCTTTGGCAGAATACGAC
>JAEEGG010007755.1_pt1 | contig 24609 bp, 23 predicted proteins | sample 9134161 | NCBI WGS metagenome assembly JAEEGG01 (sample SAMN16246543, study PRJNA631951) | gut metagenome | biome: gut microbiome; feature: rumen; material: CR-attached | host: Bos | place: Iran: Karaj | collected 2018-10
TCTCGGCCAGAACGTCGAATGCCAATGGAGGCGGAACCAGAACGCCGTTTACAAGTGTGCACTGCTCGGGAGTGAACTTGTGTGCGCCGTGAGATGTACCTATTGAGATAGCCAGTGAATCGCAACCGGTGCGGGTAGCGAAATCGATAACCTCCTCAGGCTTGGTATAGTGAGACTCTGCTGATGAAACCTCATCCTCAACACCAGCCAGAACGCCCAGCTCAGCCTCAACTGTTACATCATACTTGTGAGCATAGTCAACAACCTTCTTGGCAAGAGCGATATTCTCCTCATAAGGAAGTGAAGAGCCGTCGATCATAACTGATGAGAAGCCCATGTCGATGCAATCCTTGCAGAGCTCGAAGCTGTCACCGTGATCAAGGTGGAGAACAATCTCAGGATGAGCGCAACCCAGCTCCTTGGCATAGGCTACAGCACCCTCTGCCATGTAACGCAGGATAGTAGCGTTGGCATAGTTACGGGCACCCTTAGATACCTGCATGATAACCGGTGACTTGGTCTCGACTGCAGCCTGTACGATAGCCTGCATCTGCTCCATAGTGTTGAAATTGAATGCCGGGATAGCATAACCGCCCTTGACGGCTGCGGCAAACATTGCGCGGGTGTTTACAAGACCCAGATCTTTGTAGTTTACCATAGATTTGATGTTTTATTTAGTGAATATTTTGCTCTGTTATTGTTTTACGCCGCGAAATTACAATTTTATTCTTCTATTTAATATTGTAATAAGAGATAGTTATCCACACTTTCACAAAGTTTAATAAACAAATTTCACCACCAAAAAGATTTGGCGTAATGGAATTTGTTGTATCTTTGCGCGCTGAAACCCCCATAATCATGTTTCGCCTATATTCCGGCGGACGCTAAATGGAGTAATTAAAAACAAAATAAGTTATGAAAAAAGGTATTCATCCCGAGAACTATCGTCCTGTAGTATTCAAGGACATGTCTAACGGCGACTGCTTCCTGTCACGCTCTACCTGCGCTACCAAGGAGACAATCGAATTTGAAGGTCAGACCTATCCCGTTATCAAGATTGAAATTTCTAACACTTCTCACCCGTTCTTTACCGGTAAGTCAAAGCTGGTCGATACCGCTGGTCGCGTCGACAAGTTCATGAGCCGTTACGCAAAGAGCCGCGGTGGCAAGTAATTGAAAATACCGCTAAAAAGAAAGCCGATGCATTTGCACCGGCTTTCTTTTTTATTTGCGCTTGAAGGTTTTGCCGTTCCAGGTATACCTCAACGGCGTAGGTTTGATCCAGTCCCGGTATTTATCGGCATCCTGCCCCAAGTCATCAAGTGATGTGTATCTGAATTCAAGGGCTCCGTTCAGCGGAGTTATAGCCTGCAATCTGAGCATGGATTTCTTCTTGAACAACGAGAGTGAATCACTCTTGAGTGCCTCTTTGGTGAGATAATCATCAAGTACCGGCAGTTTTATGAGATCTGCCGTAGGAACCGGCTCCCAGTTCTCTGTATAGAATGACAGACGGGAATCATCATACTTGGCTGTCGCAGTACGGATTATGCAAATCAGGTTCTCATCCTTACCCTTGTTCAGAAGCATGATATCAAGACGTCCCGACTGCGAAGTCTGAATGCTCAGCATATTCTCCTCAAACAGAGTCATGACACTCTCGCCTCCCAGCTTGTTACGTACCCTGGCTTTCATACCGCTGTCCATATAATCAAGGAAATCCATACGGTCACTCTTGGTCAGAGTTGGAAGAATCGAGTCCGGCATGCTGATGAACAGTGTCCGCAGATCGGCTGCACGACCCACTGCCACCATTAGCGCCAGGATCATTATGGTTGTAATTCTCTTCATGCTTTCAAATATATGTCTTCAGGATAATCTATCTTGCAGAGGAACAGTCCCTGAGCGGGTGCCGAGTCACCGGCCAGGCAGCGGTCCTTGCGGTCTATCACCGACTGAAACTCATCGACAGTCATTCTGTGACGTCCCACCTCCATAAGCGTTCCCACTATGGCACGGACCATATTACGCAGAAAACGGTCAGCCGTTATGATGAATACCCACCGGCCGTCGGGCAGTCTCTCCCACTCGGCCCTGGTTACGTGACAGTCATTGGTCTTGGTGTCGGTATGAAGCTTGCTGAAACTGGTGAAATCAACCGTTGAAAGCAGCAGTTTTGCAGCCTCGTTCATCAGTTCGAAATCGGGTTCGTTCACCAGATACCAGGAGTACTCCCTATGGAATGCGCTCCTGTCAAGAGTCACATAGTATTTGTAGGTCCTTGCCACCGCGTCAAAACGGGCATGGGCATCGGGCCTTACGGGATAAATGCTGTGTACAGCTATATCAGGGGGCAGGATTCCGTTCAGTTTATGCATCATCCAGTCCGGATCCTGAGGCTCCTCAAGGTCAAAATGGGCTATCATCTGAGATGCATGCACGCCGGCATCGGTACGTCCCGCACCGGTTACGTCAACCTTGCAGCGCAGGAACAGCGCAAGCGCCTCCTCGAGCGTCTGCTGAACCGACGGCGAATGCGGCTGAATCTGCCATCCGCTATAGGCCGTGCCGTCAAACTCTATGTCAGCAAAGTATCTCATCAGTTCTTCTGTCCTGCCAGATTCATAATATGTACAGCCACCAGTGCAGCCGTCTCAGTACGCAGGCGTGACGGGCCCAGGGATATCGGCTTGAAACCGGCTTTGAGTGCCATCTCTATTTCGGCCGGACTGAAATCGCCCTCAGGGCCGATCAGAACAAGACTGTTATGTCCGGGTACCACGGCGTCCTGCAACAGCACCTTGCTGCCCGGCTCACAGTGGGCAATGAACTTGTCACCGTCAAAACCGCGCTCAATGAAACTGCGCAGTGATGTCATACCGTTAAGCACCGGCAGGGTTGCTTTCTGTGACTGCTTCATGGCCGATACCGCTATCTTTTCAATACGGTCCATCTTTATCACGTCACGCTCGGAGTGATCAGTCTTTAAGAACGTAACCTCATCGACACCTATCTCAACGGCCTTTTCCAGGAACCATTCGTTACGGTCCATCAGTTTTGTCGGAGCCATTGCAAGGTGGATATATCCCTTCCAGAGCGGCTCCTGAACCTCTTTCTTCTCAACATGGACGAAACAGCGCTTTCCTGCAATTGCACTTATCACAGCATCGTAGAATGCACCCTTTCCGTCAGTCAGGCGGATACGGTCACCCTCTTTCATGCGGAGTACGCGAATGCAGTGTCCGGCCTCCTCCTCTGGAAGCTGCATCTCATCCTGTATGTCGGGAGTATAGAAAAGCCACATAGGTCGTCAGATTAAGTCCATATCAGATTCATCGCTCTGTCCGCGGCTGTTTATCTCATCGCGCAGACGGGCCGCGAACTCATAATTCTCAGTTGCAATCGCCTGCTCCATGGCCTCCTTGAGCACTTTTGTACTGGCTGTGGTTATGGGCAGTGAATATGCGCCGTCAGACTGCATACGCACACAATTGCGGTCCAGCAGATCCTCCTCTATGTAAATAGGTGCATTGCTGCGCACTGCCAGTGCCAGGGCGTCCGATGTACGGCAGGTAATGAATGAGGTATTGCCGTCACGCTCAATAAACAGATGTGAGTAGAATATTCCGCCGGTTATCCTGTAGATATCGACCTCGATCAGATGGCCGTCAAACTGCTTGAGGGTATTCAGATAGAGATCATAAATGCCGGGATGCGGAATCCTGTGGCGGAAAAGGCTGACGATAATGGCCTGAGCTTCAAGAGGTCCTACCAGAACGGGCAGGCAACGCAGTCCCTCACCCTCACCGTTTTTCTCCTTAAGCAGTGCTATAAGGGCCAGATCTGAAGGTTTCCGATTCAGAATCTCCCCCACAATCATCTCTATCTTCCTCTTCTCATCCATACAACCACAAAGATAGTACAAAAATAAAATAATTAACTGAGGGCGTAGCCCGAATCCGTCCGGAGGACGGCCTTTCGCGGAGCGAAATAAAAAAAGGAATTTTCTGCTTTCGCAGAAAGCAGAAGCCGAGTTGTCATCCCGACAACTCGGCTTCAAATTAAATCTAATACCATGAAAAACACGTAGCAAAGATATGTCTTTAATTAATATACATCTCTTATTCAGAATAAAAATCTCTACATTTAACAATATTTCACATTACTCCACTGAAACGACAAGTCCTTTCAGGTATTCCCCTTCGGGGTGAAATATGTTAATGGGATGATCAGCAGGCTGGTGAAGCTGATAAAGAATCTTCACACTGCGTCCTGCCTGAGCAGCTGCAGTGAATACAGCGGTACGGAACTGGTCCTTGCTTACAACCTGTGAGCAGGAGAATGTAAACAGGATTCCTCCCGGTTTGATTTTCTCCATTGCCTTCTGGTTGAGACGGCGGTAACCTATAAGAGCATGCTTGAGAGCATCCTTATGCTTAGCAAAAGCAGGAGGATCAAGTATGATGAGGTCATAGATGGGATCCATGCGCTCCAGGAACTTGAAGGCATCCTCGGCATAAGCTGCATGACGGGTATCACCGGGGAAGTTATCCTCCACTCCGCCGGCAGTGAGCTCAATGGCACGGGCCGAGCTGTCAACAGAGTGAACCAGCTTGGCGCCGCCTCTCAAGGCAGCGAGTGAGAAACCACCGGTATAGCAGAACATATTGAGCACGGAACGTCCTTTGGAGTATTTCTCCAGCAGGGCGCGGTTCTCACGCTGGTCAATGAAAAGACCTGTCTTCTGACCGCTTATCCAGTCAACCGGCATCTTCATTCCGTATTCCAGCGGAGTGTCATCAGTAGGACCACCCATAATATATCCGTTACCGCGGTCGATATCGGCCTTGAACGGAAGCGTGGTCTCTGATTTGTAATAGATTCCCTTGATGCGGTCACCCATAACGCGCATAAGCGCCTGGGCAATATCCATGCGGTTGCAGTGCATTCCCACTGAATGGGCCTGCAGCACTGCTGTATGGCCGTAAACGTCTATTACCAGACCGGGCAGGTTGTCACCCTCGCCGTGTACCAGACGGTAGATGTTATGATCCTCGCGGTCGGTCAGACCCAGAGAACGGCGCATCTCAAACGCTACGTTCAGACGTCTGAACCAGAAATCAGCATCGATAGCTTCATGCTTGAAAGAGAGTACGCGTACGGCAATACTGCCAACCTGGATATGTCCTACGGCAATCCATTTACCCTCATGGGTATACACATCCACCACATCACCTTCATCGGGTTCGCCCTTGATATCGGCTATGGCACCCGAGAACACCCATGGGTGGAAACGCAGGAGCGATTCCTCCTTACCTCTCTTCAGTATTACACTCTTCTGCATCTTTCCTTATTATTCTGTACTCGCCTGTACGTTTGAGTTCCGAAATATAGTCATAAATCCTGAGACAAGCCCACGCATCAATGGCCGCATACTGACGCTGGCTCTCGGTCAGGCTGTCAATCTCCCAGTTACTGAGCTGCTGGTTCTTTGAAATGCGCTCGTTGAACAGCAGGCAATAGAGTTTCTGCAAGCCCTTCTCCTCTATTCCCATTCCACCGCACAATTCCTGCAGTTCCACAAAACCGGCCGGAGTGAACTGGCGGCGGCTTGACATTGAGTGGTAATCATCCTTGATGGATATTCCCACCTTAATTATATCGGGGTTTGACAGAAAACCTGCAACGCAGTCGGGTATGCCTATCTTGTTGAGGCGGAACAGATAACAGTTTTTTCCGGTAGAAAGCTGAAGCAGGGCTATCTTATGGGCCACACCCCTGATGAATGAGGGTCTGGTCTCAGTGTCAAAACCCACAACTTTCTCCTTTGAAAGAATATCTATCGCCTTTTGGGCCTTCTCCTCCGTATCTATCTCCTCAATTATACCGTCAAACACAACCCTGGGTTTGTCGGCCAGATATGACTTGTCTATCTTGTTGGGCAGTTCAATCATAAAAAGAATTATCAATTTCCAGGTCCGATGAGTACCTGACGTTATGAACGGCACGCAGAGTGTTTGCAAGTGTCTGGCCCCAATAGGTACGGAACCCGTCGGCGCACACCGCAACAGCCTCGGTCATAACCTCATCCAGACCGCTGCGATAGGACTGAACAAAGTTTCGGAGAGCCTGATAGATATCGGCCAGATCCTCTGAAATGCACTTGCGTACCGGGGTGTCGCTGTATTTCATATCCTCCACGAACACCTCCAGATAATCATCGTTTTCACCGAGCTTTTGAGCCAGCAGAGAACGTACCTCCTCATAATCGGCCTCCGTTACGCATTCCTCCAGGTACAAGCCCTCGGGCTCGGCCTCAGGAAGCATGGTTGCCTTGAGATAAACCAGTGGCAGAAGCTTGCAGAGCACATCCACAACCCTCGCGGGCTCCTTGTCAAATACCTGCTCAAGGTATGCGCAGTACTCGGCTGCCACCGTCACGAACTCGACCGTATTTTTGTCAAATGCCGCTGATGATTTCATAAACTCACGTTTTCGGCTGCGAAATTACTCCTTTTTCCGCTATAACGCGCCCTTTTTGTTCTTTTATTATTAACTTTGTAACCTATAACTGCAAATAGTAGTATGGGACTCAAAGGGAAAGAGACAAAACCCCGCACGGGGACACAGAAACCGGAAATAAGGTTCAATCTTAGCAGCATATCAGATACGTTCCGCAATGAGACATTCCTCTTTGTAAGCGGAGCCGTGCTCACCATCATAGCCGTATTCTTTGTGATAGCCTACATATCATTCCTCTTTACCGGAGGAACTGACCAGAGCGCTGTCCTGAGCGGTACGCAGGAGATTGAGAACAGCACCGGTCTGTTGGGCGCACGCCTGTCGGAATCCATCGTAAACGGATGGTTCGGATTCTCTTCAATCCTTATTCCCGTGTTCCTTACCGTCTGCGGTCTCAACATGATGCGCATAACCCACATCAAGCTGTTCCGCTGGTTCATCAGCTGCGCATTCCTTATGGTATGGTGCTCAGTATTCCTGCAGCTGGTACTCTCACCCATGATGCAGACCTCATTCATCGTTCCCGGCGGCAGCCACGGAATGAACCTGACCCTCATGCTCAAAGGTTACATAGGAATACCCGGTCTGATACTGGTACTTCTGCTTACCATGCTCATCTACTGCGTCTATCTGACCCGTCGCACAATTGAGGTTATCCGTGACGGCGCTGACCGCATGAAGAGCGGAATGCGCAGGCATGAGAAAGAGGCCGATGCCGACACCGATGCCCGGGACACCTTCCAGTCCGATATTGACGACACCGTTATACCTCAGGAAGATGAGGCCGATGACAATCCCTACGCCCCCGCTCCCGAGTTCCAGCCGACCCAGGAGGTTGAGGTTGAACCCAAGCCTGAAAAGAAACCGGCCAAGCCTGCCGCTGAGAAAGTCGAGACTCCGGCCGAAGACATCACAATGACCATCACCGCCGCCGAGGGCGATGAGAAAGCCGAGGGCAAGATTCAGGAGCCGTATGATCCGCGTCTGGACCTGTCACACTACAAGTTCCCCACCCTGGACCTTCTCAAGCACTATGATAATGACGCCCCCGCCATTGACGAGCGCGAGCAGGAGGCCAACAAGAACCGTATCATCAAGGTTCTGCTTGACTTCGGAATTGAGATCGAGACCATCAACGCAACCGTAGGTCCCACCATCACACTTTATGAGATTACCCCCGCCGCAGGCGTACGTATTTCCAAGATACGTAACCTGGAGGCCGATATAGCCCTGAGCCTTGCCGCTCTGGGTATCCGTATCATCGCACCTATCCCCGGCAAGGGAACCATAGGTATCGAGGTACCTAACGCCAAGCCCGTCATGGTATCCATGGAGTCCATCCTCAACAGCAAGAAATTCGCTGAGAGCAAGATGGAACTTCCCGTGGCCCTGGGCCGCACAATTACCAATGAGGTCTTCATGTTTGACCTGGCCAAGATGCCTCACCTGCTCGTAGCCGGTGCCACCGGTCAGGGTAAGTCTGTAGGTCTGAACGCCGTCATCACCTCACTGCTCTACAAGAAACATCCCGCAGAGCTCAAGCTGGTAATGGTTGACCCCAAGATGGTAGAGTTCAGCATCTACGCCCCCATCATCAAGCACTTCCTGGCCAAGATGCCCGATGAAACCGATGCCATCATTACCGATACCACCAAGGTAATCCACACCCTCAAGTCACTCTGCATTGAGATGGATAACCGATACGAGCTCCTCAAGGAGGCCAATGTACGCTCGGTAATCGAGTACAACAACCTCTTCAAGGACCGCAAGCTCAATCCGGAGAAGGGACACCGTTACCTCCCCTACATAGTAGTCGTAATCGATGAGTTCGGTGACCTTATCATGACCGCCGGCAAGGATATCGAGATGCCTATAGCACGTATCGCCCAGAAGGCACGTGCCGTGGGTATGCACATGATCATCGCCACACAGCGTCCTACCACAAACATCATAACAGGTACCATCAAGGCCAACTTCCCGGCACGTATGGCATTCCGCGTAAGTTCAATGATTGACTCACGTACCATTCTGGACCGTCCGGGTGCCAACCAGCTTATCGGCCGCGGTGACCTTCTGTTCCTGTCAGGCAGCGATCCCGTACGTGTACAGTGCGCATTCGTGGATACCCCCGAGGTCAACGCCATATGCCAGTACATCAGCCGTCAGCAGGGTTACACCGAGGCATATCCGCTGCCCGAGTACGTTGACGAGAATGAGGGCGGACCTATCGAAGGCGGCGTAGAGATGGGCAAGTTCGATCCCATGTTCGCCGAGGCCGCACGTCTGGTGGTAATCAACCAGTCCGGTTCGACATCACTCATACAGCGCAAGTTCGCCATCGGCTACAACCGCGCAGGACGTCTTATGGACCAGCTGGAGGCTACCGGAATCGTAGGCAAGGCAGACGGCAGCAAACCGCGTCCCGTACTTGTAACTGATGAGGTTCAGCTTGACCGCATACTTGAAACATACAATCTGCTGTGATAATGCGTAAATACCTGCTCCTGTTATTCTCTTTATGCATCCTGCCGCTGTCCGCACAGAACAGCGCCGAGAAACTGCTGCAGAAAACCGTCTCCAAGATCCAGAAGGACGGCGGAATTGCAATGACTCTGGATGCAGAGATAAAGTACGAGCACGGTACCGACCGCGTTGACATCATACTCAAGATGTCAGAAAACAGTTTCTACGCTCAGGAGGACGACAACACAATGTGGTTTGACGGCAAGACCCTGTGGAACGGCAAGGATTTCGGTGACGGAATCGAGGAGATTTACATAACCGAGCCCACCCCCGAGGAGAAAGTCCGTTATGACATAGTCACCCTGCTTGGCAAGCACCAGGGATTCAGCGTAAGCGGTAACGGGTCCGATACATTCACCCTCACCGCCTCCAATGCCGAGCGCAGCGTAGAGGGAATACGCAGCGTCACCGTTCAGGTTGATCCCGCCACACTGGCATTCAAGACACTCAGCATCGCTTTCGCCGAGGAGCTTGGAAACATATCGGCCAGGATACTTGTAACTGACTACAAAGCCGGACAGAGCTTTGACAAGAAGACATTCACCTGCCCCGTCAGCGATTACAAGGATGCCGAGATTATTGATTTGAGATAAAAACAAAACACAATATGGAAAGAGTAAAATGCCTTATCATCGGTTCCGGTCCTGCCGGATTCACCGCATCAATCTATGCTTCACGCGCCAACCTGAGCCCCGTCCTCTATGAGGGCCCGCAGTCAGGCGGCCAGCTCATCACCACCACCGTCGTCGAGAACTTCCCCGGCTACCCGCAGGGAGTAAGCGGCTATGACATGATGGAGGATATGCGTGCCCAGGCCCAGAGATTCGGTGCCGATATCCGTATGGGCATTGTTACAGCCGTTGATTTCGGATCGGCCCCCTACACCGTCACCATCGATGACGGCACCCAGCTACAGGCAGACACCGTCATCATTTCGACGGGTGCATCGGCCAAATATCTTGGTCTGGAGGATGAGAAGAAATATGCCGGACGCGGTGTAAGCGCCTGCGCCACCTGTGACGGATTCTTCTTCCGCAAGAAGGTCGTAGCAGTTGTAGGCGGCGGAGATACCGCATGTGAGGAGGCCAACTACCTCTCCACCCTTGCCGAGAAGGTCTACTTGATTGTCCGCAAGAACTACCTGCGCGCCAGCGACATCATGCAGAAGCGTGTGCTTGAGAACCCCAAGATCGAGGTACTCTTCGGCCACAACGCCGAGGGTCTTACCGGCGAGAGCAAGGTTCAGGGCGTCAAGCTGGTCAAGGACCTGGGTCTGCCCACCGAGGAGCATTACGAGCGCGCCATCGACGGTTTCTTCCTGGCCATCGGCCACAAGCCCAACTCTGACGTATTCAAGCCCTGGATTGAGACCGATGAGAACGGTTACATCAAGACCGTAAACGGCACACCCGTGACCAACGTGCCCGGCGTATTCGCCGCAGGTGATGTTGCCGATCCCGTATACCGTCAGGCCATCTGCGCCGCTGCCAGCGGATGCAAGGCCGCCATTGAAGCAGAAAAGTATTTAAACAAATAACATCCAATAATAGAAATGAAGATCTCTGAGATTCTTGCCAAGAAAAAGACCCTCTCTTTTGAGATATTCCCTCCCAAGAGAGAAGAGGATACATTTACCCTGATTGACAAAACCATAAAGAAACTGGCAAGCTACGAACCTGACTTCATGAGCGTAACATACGGCGCCCTGGGCAACACCCTGAGCAACACCGCCATGATAGCCAAGACCATCAAGGATAACACAAAAGCACAGCCCCTGGCCCACCTCACCTGCGTGGCATCCACACGTGAAAAGGTAGACAGCGTATGCGACGAGCTCCAGAGCTTCGGAGTCGAGAACATACTGACCCTGCGCGGTGACATACCCAAGGAGGCCGATGCCCCCCTATTCTCTGATTTCAAGCACGCCAGTGACCTGGCTTCATACATAAAGAGCAAATACGACGGCAAGTTCGGCATGGCCGGTGCCTGCTACCCCGAGAAGCATCCCGAGGCAGAGAGCATCTCCAGCGACATCGAGTTCCTCAAGGTAAAGCAGGATGCCGGCATGGAGTTCTTCAACACCCAGCTCTTCTTTGACAACGAGGTGTTCTACCACTTCCTTCTCAAAGCCCGCAAGGCCGGTGTCACCGTGCCCATCATACCGGGAATCATGCCCGTTACCAACTACAACCAGATCAACCGTATGATCCAGATGAGCGGCTGCAAGGTACCTCTCAAACTGCTCAACCAGTTTGACCGATACAAGGATGACAAGGACGCCATCGAGGAGATCGGCCTTATCTTTACCAGCTATCAGATACTTGACCTCATGGCCAATGACGTTGACGGAATCCACATCTATTCAATGAACAAGAGCGGATTCATAAGCAAACTTATGGACAACATCAGCTATGTGGCATCAGGTTTCTTCAAATAAAACACAGGAATGATCATAGACAAGATACAGATATTTGACGGAGCGCAGGGTACAGTCCTGGCCGATGCCCATCCCAAAGAGCCCGGCAAGGACGGCAAGCCCAAGCACAACGGTGTGGCCGTACTCAACCTCACCAATCCGGAGCGTGTGCAGAAGATGCACACAGACTATCTGGAGGCAGGTGCGCAGTACATAACCTGCAACTCATTCGAGCTCAACCCCGTCAAGTGGCAGTCCCAGGAGTACACCTGGCAGGAGATTGCCGATGCAGCCATAAAAAACGCACGTACCGCCGTAGGCAACCGCGCCATGGTCATGTTCGATGTCTCCACATCAGGACAGCTCATGGAGCCTGTAGGCCCCTTCACATTTGAGCAGGCCTATGACAACTACCGTCAGGTTGCCGAGTACACATATGACCGCGTAGACGGTTACCTGCTGGAGACCTTCAGTGACCTCTACGAACTCCGAGCCGCCATCCTGGCCATCCGTGACGTATGCAGCAAGCCAATATTCGCCACCATGACGTTTGATGAGCAGGCCCGCACGCTCACCGGTTCAACCCCAGAGATTGTAGCCCTGACACTCTCATCACTCGGTGTCGATGCACTAGGCGTCAACTGCTCCAACAACCCCGCAGGCGTTGTGGATGTGGTACGCCGCATGAAACCCTTCGCCAACTGCCCCATCCTGGCACAGCCTAACAAGGGTCTGCCCGAGATGCATGACGGTCAGGTGGTCTATAACTGGACTGACCAGGACTTTGTAAAGATAGGAAAGGAACTGATCGAGGCCGGCGCCTCCATTCTGGGAGGATGCTGCGGATCATCACCATCAACCATCAAGGCCATATCGGTCTACAAGGGACAGCCCGCACCCGAGATATCAAAGCCCGACGGCACATATATCTGCTCATCGACCATAATGCTCCGTCTGGAGAAGGGTCTTATATGCGGTGAGCGACTCAACCCCACCGGTAAGAAAAAGCTCAAGGCCGCACTTGCCGAGGGCAATTTCGAGTACCTGCAGCATGAGGCACTCGCCCAGAAGGATGCCGGGGCCGATTTCCTGGACCTGAACTGCGGTGTACCAAACTCTGATGAAAAAGCACTTCTGTGCCAGGCGGTACGTAAGGTACAGGAGGTGTGTGACCTGCCCCTGCAGCTTGACTCATCCAACCCCGAAGCCATTCAGGCAGCCATCCGTCTCTACAACGGTGTTCCCATGATCAACTCCGTAAACGGAGCCGAGGAATCCATGTCACGCCTGCTGCCTATCATAGCAAAATATCAGGCCCCGTCAGTTACCCTGCCGCTCGATGAGCGCGGTGTACCTGAAACCACCGAGGCCCGTATAGACATAGCAAAACGTATCATTGAGCGTGCCGAGAAAATGGGCATTGACCGCCGTCTGCTTGTATTTGACGGACTGGTAATGGCCATCTCATCCAACCAGCAGTACGCCAAGATAACCATAAACACCCTGTCCGCACTTAAGGAGCTGGGTGTACTCACCACGGTAGGCCTTTCAAACGTATCGTTCGGTCTGCCCGAGCGCGGAACTCTGAACCGCAACTTCCTGGCCATGGCATTCATGGGAGGTCTGGATATGCCTATCATGAACCCGCTGGACCACGACACCGTAGCCACGGTCCGTGCATCTATGGCCCTTACAGGCAATGACCCCGGTTGCGCCGGATTCATATATTTCAACACCCAGGCATCCGAGGAACAGACCGTTGACAACCTCTTCAACGCCGTATCGCTGGGTCTTAAGGACCGCGTCAAGGATTGCTTGGAGCGTGAGATGCCCGATCTGGGTAAGGACCGTATCATTAACGAGATACTGATTCCCGCCCTTGGTGACGTAGGCGCCAAGTTCGCACGCAACGAGGTGTTCATGCCGCAGCTCATCCGCTCGGCCGAGGCAGCCAAGCTGGCCTTCGCCGTCATCTCCGAGCAGTTCAGCACGGCCGATACCGAGGCAGCCAAGGGACATCTGGTAATTGCAACCGTCAAGGGTGACGTACATGACATAGGCAAGAACATCGTCAAGGTTGTGGTACAGAGCCACGGATTCAGTGTTACTGACCTTGGCAAGGATGTTCCCAAGGAGACCGTCCTTGAGGCCGCACAGAATGAGAAGCCCAATGCAGTAGGACTCAGCGCCCTGATGACCACCACGGTGGATTCCATGAAGGAGACCATTGAGTATCTGCGTGCAAACGGCATAACCTGCCCCATCATCGTGGGCGGTGCCGTCATGACGCCCGATATCGCATCGGCCATCGGCGCCACCTATTATTCCAAAGACGCTCTTGAAACAGCACATCTGATGCAGGATATCTGCGGGACGAAATGAAACAGGAGAAACTCTGGAACGCAAACTACATAAAGATATGGACCGTGAATTTTCTGGTCCATTTCTCTTTTATGCTCATCGTTCCGTTGCTTCCCCTCTATCTCAGCGAGACATTCGGAGCCACCAAGGACACCATAGGCATGGTGCTCACCGGCTATACCATCATGGCGCTCACCATACGTCCGTTCAGCGGATATATGGTTGACAGTTTTCCGCGCAAGACGGTACTGGTAATATGCGGTGCTCTGTTCTTCAGCATCTTTGTGGGATACATCGTAGCCGGATCGCTTGCCGCATTCGCCATATTCCGTACTCTGCACGGTGCCCCGTTCGGCGCCACCACGGTTGCCGCCAGCACTGTTGCAATTGATGTAGTTCCCTCCTCACGCCGTGGTGAGGCCATAGGCTATTACGGACTCAGCAACAACCTGGCAATGGCTCTGGGTCCTGCACTGGCCATAGTACTGCTGGAGGCATTCAACGGCAGTTACAAGGCCCTGTTCTGGGTATCGCTTGCCGCATCACTGATAGGACTGCTGCTTGAAATATCCATCCGTCTTCCCAAACGTGACTTCGTACCGGAAAAGAAAGTGCTCTCTCTGGACCGTTTCTTCCTGCTTAAAGGCTGGCGTGAGGCAATAGGAATTGCAAGCTTTGCTTTCAGTTACGGAGTGCTCTCCACATACGTTGCCATTTACGGCAAGGAGGAGCTCGGAATCACCGGTGGAACGGGACTTTTCTTTGGTCTCTGCGCCATGGGACTTATACTTTCACGCCTTACCGGAGCACGTCATCTGCGTGACGGAAAGGTGTCGCGCAACGCCACCATGGGCATGTGCGTATCCATATTCGGATATCTTCTCTTTGCCGCCCTGCACAACCCCATAGGCTATTACGGCGCCGCCCTGATCATCGGCCTTGGAAACGGTCATATGTACCCCGCTTTCCAGACCATGTTCATCAACCTGGCGGAGCATTCACAGCGCGGTACGGCAAACTCCTCCATCCTGACATCATGGGATGCCGGTGTAGGTCTGGGAGTACTCATAGGCGGTCTTTTCAGCGAATTCTGGGGCTATCACAGCGCCTTCTGGACCGCATGGATAGTCAACGCTTTCGGAGTGGCGTTCTACTTCCTGCAGATACGCCGCCACTTCGAGTCCCACAAGCTCCGGTAATGAGAATTTGGGGAGAGTCCCCTACTTCATTTGGAAGCGTAAGCCCAGGGTTATGTTGAAGTTCCATGGGCGCTCATTGTAGATAGTGGAGAGGTCACTGTTATTGGGAATGTAGTATACCACTCCCGGTTCACCGTAAAGGCTGAATTTGTTGCTGATTTTGTATTCAGCTCCGACTGAACCGTTTAATGAGAACTGCCAATCAGGACCGTTAAGCTGTTTCTCGGCCGTTCCGCCTGTTGACAGGTAAACACCAGTCTTTCTATCTGACCACAACTGATAACTTGCATTAAGAGGCACACCTAAAAAATGTATTTTCTGCCTGATTATTTCTGGCACTCCATAATGTTTTATAGTTACATCAGACACAAGCAGAGAATATAGCACTCCGCTCTCCAGGCTCCATCGGTTATCAAGCTGATAACGCAAAGACAGACCTACCTTTAAAGGCTGATGATGATGGATTTCATACCCAGTCACATTATTGGGATTATATACTTGATAATTGGGGATTGATATTTCATTCGGAATATCATACGTTGATTGTTTGCTGCCTGAAGTGGCATTTGAAACATAAGCCTGTGCTAACAAACGGCCGGACTGATGTTTTTTTCCGGTCGGTAATATCACGTCAGGAAAGTCAAAGAAGGGCTCAGTCTGTTCTTCAGATTCAGTGTAGTCCTGCTCTGTTTCATGTATAGGAATATCATCTGCCGCTTTGTTTGATACGGCCTGCACCTCCTTGCAGTCTTCCTTAACATCCTGTACGGATACAGGTGGGACTTTCCTATTGTTTGCAGCCATGAAGGTCGGCTGAGGCTCTTGAGTAGGGCTGCCTGTCAACTGCGGTTGCAGGTCCTCTTGGGGTGCTGTTGTAATCTGACCGTTGTCGATAGGAGCGGTCTGTTGTACAGGAGTCTCTTCCGGTTTATTCAGGAAACGTATACTGATACCTGTTATCAGCAAGAGCACAACTGCTGCTGCAATGCCTCTCATCCAATACCTGAACGGTATCAGTTTATGAGGCTTACTTGCAGCAAAAGCCTTGTCTATAGCTTCCCACGACACCTCAGGGGCAGGCTGACTGTAGTCTGCCATCTTCTGCCTGATCTGCTCTATCCAAAGTTCGTTCATTGTCGTGGTTTTTTATTGTTATACTCTCTTATCATCTTGGCCAGCATATTCTTGGCTCTGTGCAGTTGTGATGCTGAACTGTCTGCTTTGATGCCAAGCAAGCCTGCTATCTCCTTGTGGCTTTTGCCTTCAAAAACATACAGGTTAAAGACTGTACGGTATCCTACTGGCAGGCTGCTTAACATATGGCCGATTACATCGGGTGGTATGTCCCGTATAGGCGGATCATCCTCTTCGGGTTCATCGGTTATATCAAAGTCTAGTTTCACTATATCCAGTTGCTGTTTGTCCCGCAAGAATTTCAGCGATTGGTTAACCATTATTTTTGCTGCCCAGGCTTGCAAGGAACCAGCCCCTCGATAATCAAAGTCACCTATGTGAGTAAGGATATGGATAAATGCATCTTGAAATACATCTTTCAGATCATCCTTATCATCAATGTATCGGGAACAGATTCCGGCAAGCTTGTCAGCGTAGAGTGAATAGAAATCCCTGGCAGCTGCCTTATCACCATCCTGCAGCCGTCTCACCAATTGTTGTTCCTGATTATCCTGAATAATCACCTGTTATTAATAGCCAGTGTATTGGCCCATAAAGAGTATCGCTCCGGTGCTGCTTTCGCTTATCACATAGAAGAACGGGTGGTTGGCGTTGAACTGAACCCTCCTTTTTTCTTGGGGAGTGAATGCAGTATAATTCATTCCGATGACTGTTACGGCTGCAGCCTCAGTTCCTTCCTCATCAAGTTTGATCTTTGCCACCTGTTTCATCAGACCGATAAAGGTATCTTTATTACAGAATCCGCTGAAATCCGCCTTATCGGAATCAAAGGCATCAGGCATACCTAATGCAGACATAATCTCAGGAAGGTCTATATCTGTATCAGTTTCAATGCGCGGAAGTACCAATTCCACTTCACCTATACTCATTGCAGAATTCAGACTCTGCCATGTTTCAATTGATGGAACTGCAGGTAATGCATTAATGGTTCCTGCTTCCTTGACCTTAGGCAGGAAAATCTTCATATTGAACGCTCTGTTGCCGTATGGCAGGCAAAGAAACTGGTAATCATCATTCTCAGCATAACTGAAATCAGCAGTTTGGTGCATCATGTCTCTGATTGTCTGCTCCTTGCTGTTACCTGCATGATAAAACTCTCCCTTATCGGTATATTTCTTGTCAAACTTACTGGTCCACATGCCCTTGAAATAGATGGCATTGAGCAGATAACTGACCGCCTCAGGATTAAAGGAATTCTCATCCAGAATTTTATCAATCATCTTCTCAGTGTGGTCACTGGCCCATTTGTTTATGACATCAAGTGTCTGTCCGTCATAGAAATCACGAGTTTCAGGGTATGCATTGTAATATTTATTTGCGGCCTCTGTGAATTCTGGCTTAAGCACATACTGCTTGTTTACATAGATATTGTTTGAAATCATCACCTTAGTAAGTGAATCGAGTAATGGTATCGAATCCAGCATCTTTTTGCAGAAATCATTGATGCCGGCAGCTCCTGTATCACCAAATCCTAACACCTTATTAATCTCTGCCTGAGTATTCCCGGCAGCTCCGTTATTCAGCATACCCAGAGCATAGGTGATGCTGATGGGTGATATTATCAGGCTCTTGTTTCTCAAGTCTTCATCATTACTCCTTGAGTCTATTATCTGTTTGTAGAGTTTGAATGCAAAAGCATTGCTTTGATTCACCATCTCCCCCTCATCCGGTGATAAGATCAATGGTTTAGCATGTCCCGGATCTACCGGAGCAGGTTTGGGAGCAGGTTCCTCAAAATTGTCATTAAGATTGCAACCAGTGACTATTGCTGTCATCATTGTCAGGGTGATGAATGCCCATCTGTTTTTAGATTTCATATCGATGCAAATTTAAACGTTTGTGCATATAAAATCCCCCGGAATCCAAAACCTTGCATCCCCAGATGTTAAAAATCACTTAGTATGTATCCAAGTTTTTTGGTAATCCAAAATCTCTCCTTGTTTTATTTAAAAAACCAGCAAAAATATTTTGCCATGACGGCGCAAAGTGCTAATTTTGCGCCCGATTAGTGCCGCAGAGGTCTGAGAAGTGTCAGCTGTAGAGTGCCGACCACCTCACGGAGAAACGAATAAAAGCAAGATTTAATGTACGTTATTGCTGAAATTCAGGGACAGCAGTTCAAGATTGAACAGGGAATGAAGCTGTTCGTGCACCACATTCAGGACGTTGAGGCTGGTGCAAGCGTAGAGTTCGAGAAGATCCTTCTCGCCGACAAGGACGGAAAGGTCACCGTAGGTGCTCCTACCGTTAAGGGCGCAAAGGTAGTATGTGAGGTCAAGACCCCGCTCGTTAAGGGTGACAAGGTTCTTGTATTCCACAAGAGAAGAAGAAAAGGTTACCGTAAGCTGAACGGTCACCGCCAGCAGTTCACAGAGCTCCTGGTTAAGGAAGTAGTAGCATAACCCTAAAAACTAGAAAGAAATGGCACATAAAAAAGGTGTAGGTAGTTCTAAGAACGGCCGTGAGTCTGCCAGCAAGCGTCTGGGCGTTAAGATTTGGGGTGGACAGTATGCAAAAGCAGGTAACATTATAGTACGTCAGCGCGGTACACAGCACAATCCGGGCGAGAACATCGGTATGGGTAAAGACCACACTCTGTTCGCACTCGTTGACGGTGTTGTTCAGTTCAAGAAAGGCCGCAAGGACAGAAGTTATGTTTCAGTAATCCCCGTTGAGGAGAAAGCTGAGGCCTGATAAACCAAACATTATAAAAGAGGCTCACTTATTCTGTGGGCCTTTTTTATTTAAAGATTAAATCCCGATGCTCACACTCAAACAGATCACAGAACAGACCGAACAGGTTATTGCAGGTCTTAATAAGAAGCATTTCAAGAATGCAGAGGAGGCTATTGCCCAGGCTATAAAGCTGAATGACGACAGAAAGAAGGCCCAGGCACAGTTGGACAACAATCTTGCCGAGGGTAAGGTTCTTGCCGCCAAGATCGGACAGGCTATGAAGGCCGGCAACAAGGAGGAGGCCGAGCAGGCCAAGGCCAAGGTTGCAGAGCTCAAGGCTGCAGCTACAGAGCTGGAGTCAAAGAAAGAGCAGGCCGAGAATGATCTGACCGCTCTCCTGTGCACCATCCCCAACATTCCCTACCCTGAAGTTCCCGAGGGTACATGCGCCGAGGACAACTGGGTGGTAAAGTCAAACCTCAAGGAGTGCGTCATCGGACAGGATACTGTAGGTAACTGGACCTGCAACCCTGAGAACGGCGAGGCCAAGGTTCCCCACTGGGAACTTGCCAAGAAGTACAACCTGATTGACTTTGACCTTGGTGTCAAGATCACAGGCGCAGGCTTCCCCGTATATATAGGTAAAGGTGCACAGCTGCAGCGTGCTCTCATCAACTTCTTCCTGGCCGAGGCCAACAAGGCAGGATACACAGAGATCATGCCTCCCACAGTTGTAAACCAGGCATCAGGTTACGGTACAGGCCAGCTTCCCGACAAGGAGGGCCAGATGTACCACTGCGAGGTTGATGACCTCTATCTGATTCCTACCGCCGAGGTTCCCGTAACCAACATCTACCGTGACGTTATTCTTGATGAGAAGCAGCTCCCCATCAAGAACTGCGCTTACACAGAGTGCTTCCGTCGCGAGGCCGGCTCATACGGTAAGGATGTACGCGGTCTGAACCGTCTGCATGAGTTCTCAAAGATTGAGATTGTACGTATTGATACTCCCGAGCATTCAGCCGAGAGCCACAAGGAGATGCTTGCTCACGTAGAGGGCCTGCTCCAGAAGCTGGAACTCCCCTACCGCATCCTGCGTCTTTGCGGAGGTGACCAGAGCTTCACATCGGCCATATGCTATGACTTTGAGGTTTACTCAGAGGCACAGCACCGCTGGCTTGAGGTTTCATCAGTATCAAACTTCGATACCTATCAGGCCAACCGCCTGAAGTGCCGCTACCGCAAGGCCGGCGAGAAGAAAGCCGAGCTCTGCCACACACTGAACGGCTCAGCATTGGCACTGCCCCGCATAGTTGCAGCACTGCTTGAAAACAACCAGACCGAGAACGGAATCAAGATTCCAAAAGCGCTGGTTCCCTATACGGGATTTGAAATGATTGATTAAAAAAAGAGGTTCGCCGAACGGCGGACCTTTTTTTATCCGTATATTTGACCCGGATTAACAATTTCCATGCTTATGAAAAGATTTTTACTCCTTTCTCTCCTTACCATCCTGGCCATTACAGCAAAATCTCAGACTGTCAATGGAATACACTATTACAAGATGGATGATTCACACGTCTCGGTTACAGTTGAGTCTGAATGGGACCGTGAGCATTCACAAATGATATATCACTACTATGAGGGTGCCCTGACAATCCCGTCAACGGTTGAGATTGAAGGCAAGACATATACGGTAACCAGAGTTGACCTTTACGGTTGCTCTGAACTTACCAGCGTAAGTCTGCCCAACACCCTTGAAGAGATTGCCGAGGCCGGATTTTCAAATTGTTCAAGCCTGACCAGCGTCACTCTCCCTTCATCTCTAAAGAAAATAGGCCGATTGGCATTCCAATCCTGCACCAACCTGCAGGAGTTAACCATACCTGCCTCAGTTCAGGAGATAGGAATGAACGCGTTCTGCACTTACAGCGACAATTTCAAGAAACTGACTATAACTGATCTGTCCGCATGGTGCAATATTGAGATGGAAGGAATCCTCTTTACCGACGGCACCGTATATCTTAACGACAAGCCGCTGACCGATCTGGTTATCCCTGAAAACGTTAAGATAATCAAGCCTTACGTATTCGATGGGTTTAAAGACATAACATCCGTACATATTCCCGCCAACGTTGATTCTATCGGTTATGACGCATTCATGGGCTGCACATCCGTAACTAAGGTATCGGCCGATGACATCGTATCCTGGTGCGGAATACACTTTGGCCCCACTACGTTTTACAACAAGAATCTGCTGAACCTTTCAAATCCCGTATTCTATTCGAAGAACCTATACATAGGAGGCAGTTCCATAACTGAACTCACCATTCCCGAGGGCGTGGATTCAATTGGCAGTTGTGCTTTCATTAATCTCAAGACCCTTACCAAAGTATCTCTGCCGTCCACTCTCAAGTATGTAGGTCCAAATGCATTCCAGGAGTGCATAAATCTGCGAATAGCCGATGTAACATCCATCCAGGATTATTGCCAGATTGAATTTGCCTCACTGAACAGCAATCCCTTCCAGGATTATCAGATGAACCGCGCATACACCTGGATGTACATAAACGGACAGCATGTACATGACGGCAGCAGGACACTGCGAATTCCGGACGGCATCACAGAGATAAAGGCCAACTCTTTTGCCAGGGTTGATCCCACCGAGACAGTGATAATCCCGGCATCAGTCACAAAGATTGGTACAAATGCCTTCCGCAACTCTGTATTGAACAGATTCCACACCCTCTACATAAACGGTCATATTGAGGAGATGGGCGAATATGCATTCTACAGTTGTCCGTTCATCAGTACCATTTACATGCTTGACACCAATCCGTCAGAAATTCCGGAGAACACCTTCAGGAACAACTATAATACTGCTTTCAATCTGTCAGCTGATTACAACTACAAGCACACCAAGCTCATGGTTCCCACAGGCTGCAAATCCACATATCAAACCACTGCAGGATGGAGTCTATTCGAGAACATTGAGGAGTTTGACGCCACTTCAGTTCAGGGCATCGGCCTGTCAAATGCAGCAGCAACGTATTACACCCTTGACGGTCGCCCTGCCGGCCCCGACTATAAGGGCATACTGCTTGAGCAGACACCTGACGGCTCCGTCCGTAAAGTCATTAAGAGATAACTGATTAAAGCGCAGCGCGGATACGCACAAGCTTTGTAATCAGGCCCTCGAGCATATCAAGCGGGAGCATGTTTGCACCGTCGCTCTTTGCCTCCTTGGGATTCATGTGAGTCTCCATGAAGAGGCCGTCGGCTCCTACTGCAACAGCAGCCTTTGATATTGTCTCAATCAGTTCGGGCTGACCGCCGGTAACACCGCTGGTCTGGTTGGGACGCTGCAGTGAATGTGTGCAGTCCACAACAACCGGATAACCGAACTGCTGCATCTCGGGGATTCCGCGGAAATCAACCACCAGATCCTGATAGCCGAATGTGCTGCCGCGTTCCGTCAGCATGATGTTCTTATTCCCTGCATCGGCCACCTTCTGAGCTGCAAACTGCATGGCCTCAGGTGCCAGGAACTGTCCCTTCTTGATATTTACGGTCTTGCCTGTACGGGCAGCTGCAACCAGAAGGTCGGTCTGACGGCACAGGAAAGCCGGAATCTGCAGTATATCAACATATTCAGCAGCCATGGCTGCATCCTCCTCGCGATGAATATCGGTCACAACAGGAACACCGAACTCGCTGCGTACGCGGGCCAGTATCTTGAGAGCCTTCTCATCACCTATTCCGGTAAAGGAGTCAATGCGTGAGCGGTTGGCTTTCTTGAACGAACCCTTGAACGCATAAGGAATACCCAGGCGTGAGGTAATATCGACACACTTCTCAGCAATGCGCATAGCCATCTCCTCGCCTTCAATTACGCAAGGACCGGCCAGCAGGAAAAAGTTCTTTGAATCCTTAAAAAGTGCCATCTTATCAGGGAATTATAAAGTTGATTACTGCCGGCTCAAGTGACACCTTGAGCGGGAATGTATGATTCAGTGTACGGCCGTCAATACATGTCAGGGTACCGTCGGCCTGCATAATCTCAATCTGTTTGGTGCGGTAAGGACGTACCTGCTCGTGATTCAGGAACTTACCGTGCAGTATCATGTAGAGACCGCGTATGGTCTGCCAGAACTTGGGTCTGTAAACCACTGAAAGGTCCAGCCATCCGTTGTAAGGCACAGCGCTCGGTGTCATACCGTAACCGCGTGAGTTACCGATACAGATAGTCATGATCTTGTCGTTGATCTCCTCACTGTTCACCTTGATACGCATCTTGTACTGCTTGCGCTCCTTGAACAGGCTGAATATGGCAACCAGATAAGCCGGGTTCTTCTTACCGAACCTCTTGCATATATCCGACAGACGGATAGCCTGGGCACCCAGACCTACGTTTACAGACATGAGGAAGTAGCGGACCTTCTCACTGCCGTCCTCCTGGAACGAGCAGTAGCCCACATCTATCTTCTTGGTCCTGTGTTCTATGATGCTGTGAATGGCCTTCTTGTAGTTGTCCACCTCAAGGCCCCAGAAACTGGCAAAGTCATTACCGATACCGTTGGGGACAATACCCAGAGTGAGGTTCTGACGGATCTCGCGTGAAGAGAACATGATGGCGTTGATGGCATCGTTAAGAGCCTCGTCACCGCCTACTACAACAATAGTCTGGTGACCGCTGTCAATAAGCATACGTGTAATGCGCTCAATGGAGCCTTCGCCCTCTGACTGCACCACGTCATACTTGACCTTACGGAACTCCAGATACTCTCTGATCTGTTCCCATCTCTTGAGTGTATTGCTAACACCGGCACGGGGTACATATACTATTCCCCATCTCTCTTCTTCAACGGTCATCATTTTTTCTGCATTAATTCAATAATACGGTTAACCTTATCGTCCGTACTCCACTCAAACGGAATCCATTCGATATGTATACCGCGACGTTCCATACCACGGAACCATGTCATCTGCCTCTTGGCGAACTGATGGATTGCAACCTCCAGTTCCTGCAGCAGATACTTATATTCAAGCTGCCCTGTAACATACAGGGTAACATACTTATACTCAAGTCCGTAATAGATAAGGTCATCGGCCGATATCCCTCTCTCAAGGAGGCCTTTGATCTCATCAATCATACCCTCGTTTATACGCTTCTCAAGGCGGCTGCTTATGAGCTCACGCCTCATGTCGCGGCTTATGTCAACACCTATGTTCAGGCTCCTGAGTTCAGGGAACGCCCCCACCTCGACCGGAGTGTTACGGTAGCACTCCTCTATCTCAATAGCGCGTATGGCACGCTTGCAGGTATCAACATCAGTGGTGTTATGCAGAGTCTTGTAGCCCTTGAGAATCTCAGTAAGCTCAGACAGCGTCTTTCCTTCAAGAGACTTACGCAGTTCAGGATTCTCCGGAACAGGGATAAGCCTGTAGCCCCTCAGGACCGATTCCAGATAAAGACCCGTGCCGCCGCACATTATCGGCTGGACACCGCGTGACACCACATCCTTGTATGCCTTGAGGAAATCCCCCTGAAACTCATACACATTGTATTTGCTTCCGGGCTCGGCAATGTCAATCAGGTGATAAGGTATCCTGTGGCCGTTAATCTCATAATCAGCCAGATCCTTACCGGTGCCGATATCCATACCGCGGTATACCTGACGGCTGTCAGCGCTCAGTATCTCACCGCCCAAACGGTCG
>JAEEGG010007757.1_pt1 | contig 24609 bp, 18 predicted proteins | sample 9134161 | NCBI WGS metagenome assembly JAEEGG01 (sample SAMN16246543, study PRJNA631951) | gut metagenome | biome: gut microbiome; feature: rumen; material: CR-attached | host: Bos | place: Iran: Karaj | collected 2018-10
TGTAAAAAACACGGCTCCCGCCGTGGCTTTACCTTTTTACTCTAAATCAGCTGTGAATAGTAACGATAATCTTTTCAAGAAATAGATTGGTCTTTTCAAAAACGACAATGCTAATAAAAAAAAGTCGGGAGAATCGACTCCTGATATGTACCCTCCTTACTGGTTTGTCCAGTAAAGAGGGTACATATCAGCTTAGGGGCATTAATGAATCGACATTATTCTACAGAACTAAATACTACACGCTTCTTATGGCTTCGACACATAATTCTGCCTTAGAAATGCATTTGATATTTTGCTTATAAATATGTTGACTAATAAGAGATTGATTAGCAATAAACAAACTTACTACTTTCCATTCCCTGTCATCCAAATTAAACTCCTGTTTCACATCTGAAAGATGCGCTTCAATCCATCTTGTCCTCCTTTTATGTTTAGTAGCAAAACAAGGCTTACCCTCTTTATCCACAAATAACTTTTCGTATTCCATTCGTATTTCTCGAGGGTTTCTCGAAAAGCGAAAATTCTTAACTTCTGTAGATATAATTTTACTGGTTTTTTCGTCAATAATTAGGATATCGATGTCCCCCAAATCCTCACCATTTTCTGATATTCTAATACCATTTATTTTCTTTCTATTCGGATAAATAGCAAATTCATTCATATCTTGAATTATTTGGACAATTAAATCATTAAATACCTTTCCAGTTTCCTTTGCGATTTTACCGCATAAGGCATCCATTTCCTTACTTTTGGCTTTAATTCTTCCTGTATAAATAAGATCTAATAGATACTCACCCATGTGATACAACTGTCTTTTTCCCCATAGCAAACTATCATCTCTTACTAAAACAGGCCTACGATTAAATGAATATTTACGGTTGAATCTCCATGGATATGCATCTTCTTTATCGAAACCTTTAGGCATTCTCAAATAGTCTTCTCTTGCGCAATACGTTATATCGTCAATAACTTTTTTAATCAATTCCTCCGTCAATGCATTGTTTAACTCTATTAGTTTACTAGACAATTCAGCCTCGGGAATGCAGATAATATCTCCTTCGCACAGCGAAACCATGGTAGCAACCACGTTGCAAAAATCTGAATAGGAATACCCAAATTCTGATAAAAAAGCAGTTTCAAGTTCCGCACTAAAGTTTTTCACCACTACTTGGTATTCCTTTCTTAATGAACCAGATGAATCATAAAGCAATTGCCTACGCCTATAGTCCATACCATACATATTAATATCTGCTATTTCTTCGTGGCTCATGCCTATTCTTTTGGATTTAAGAAACTCAACCGGTGTATTAACTATGTTGTAAACAAATAAATCACCTTTATGTGCCCATTCAACAACCATTGAGCATATGGCTAGCAATTCTTCGTATTGTCCAATTCCAAAATGCTTAGTTCCAGAGGATGGACGAGCCGTGACATATTCAATTAGAAATTTCAATGCCAAAGAAGTGCGATTCAAATCATTATATGTACTTAAATACAATCCCTCCCTTTCTGGATAACACGCGGTATTCGAATAGTATCTTTCTTCTGCCATGATCAATTTTGAAAGCGTTTCCTCTAAATCATGATAAATTATCTCAAGCATATTGGTTGGCTCAAATTCTGCAACCATTGATTCCAGTCTCCTGTAAAGCCAATCAACAACAACCTTCGCTATTATTCCTCGCTTGGCTTCGCCTACTACTCCTATTTCCCATTCACCAGACTCTAGCAATTCTTTTCCCAATTTTTCAGATAAATAGTCTTCGTCTTCTCCATGTACAGTCCTATGTGTCTCATATTTTAAAGGAACTAAATATGGCTTTTGGTCATAATGCGTTGCAACGAACCGCTTTTTTAATGGATTATTGAATACTAATTCTAGTTCATCGTAATAGTTCCTTTTTGCATAAGATATGTCATCTAAAATATCTATAATATATTGGAGCAGTCCCTTTTCTTGCGAATTATCATTATATTGCATATTTCTATAAGACTCTGGTCTAAAAGTGAGATAAATATGATTCTTTTCAATAGACTGATCTATACAGTCCTCAAATGGTACAGAGTTCTCTTGTTCATAGTAAAATGCATCTATTTCCCCGCAAATAGACATGTGAATAGTGTACGTCTTATACGGAAAATCGTAGCGCTCTATGATTGATTTGCATTCAGCTAACCAATAAGATATAGCATCAACTAAAGATGCAAATACATTAAATTCATCTAGTTGCTTAAAATCTGCAATTTCATCTGTAACTATCCAAAGTTTGATATTCTCATATGGAATGCAAAAAGCAACGTGTTTTCGTGGGAATAGCATATCTTCAGAATATATATTACGTTCTTTATCGACCAGTTTAACTTCAGCCATGCTTCCATCTTCATATGAATTCATGAGGATTCGATTTTCTCTGATCAAAGCTTCAGATATATACTCTATAGAGTCTCCCGGTGCAATATAAATACTCGTTTCGTCTGTGTCTACATTATCATTCATATAAAATGAGTTATGATTGCTGGTATAAATGCATATTGCATTTATTTCAGAAAACATGTTTGATTGCATTCCAATATTAAGCATGCTCTTCGCGCGCATGTATCTCGGTAAAAACGGTAGATTATCATGTTCATGTATTCCCACACAATGTAATTCAAATGAATTCAATGTGATTGGTTTATATCCAAAATAAAACTCCTTCAATCCTGCAAAAATGCCTCGGCCGATACCATTTAATATAATTAGTAAGTATGTATCTTCCGCATAAATACCCATTCGTGAAAGACTATCTCTAAAATAGATCATTCGATCTTGAAGTATGGTTTGATGGCGTGCGTCCGGGTATTGATTATGAATAGTTTTCTCTTTATAATCTGCTCCGTCATCGCACAAATAAATGACAAACATCAACTGGTTATTGTAGACGGTGACAACGGACTCCTTATAATACTCTTCATCCTTACACTCCACGTTATACGCCCTTACATTAATGGGGCTATGGCCCATATTTTCTAAAGTAATTCGAGTTTCTAACCATATATAATCATTATATCTATTGATAACCTCTCTTTTAATTCCATAAACTTCAGCCCATTCGATCGCTTTGTAAAATGCAAAAGTCGGCAATAATGCAACATTTAACACGATTAATACATTGTGATCTTCATTCTTTAGAAAAGGTCTAGTATAAAAAGGTCTATAGTCTATCCTTCCTACAGAGTCATTACCAAAAGCAATACATATTTCATCCAATGAGAAATAATTATCAATGAATGACTGCACTTTTGTCAGAGGGATACTAACATAATTGGCATAAGATCTGACAGTCTCTCCTGACGGAATGATTATTCTGCGTGATTCATCATATTCTGCATTGTCTAATCTTGAATCAATTTTTTGAGCGATTTCTTCGGATATGCCAAAAATCAATGCAAACAACTTATTAACTTTATCCAAGTATTCTGTAGGGAATTCGTTCTGATAGCCAAATAAAATACGAATCATCGATTGCAAATTATATGCCGGTGTTATGTCTATGCCATTAAATACTCTATAATTTGATTGATTGAACATAACATTTTGTACAAACGTATTTTCACATGGATCAATGGATGCCGCTAAAAATGTATTATTCAATTCTTCAATAAAGGATTTAAACTTTTTATCGCTCATTTTTATTAAGGAAGTGTAATACTCTTTCTTTTTAACAAAGACATGTTGTGTCAAAGTATCTAGTAAAACAGCTTTGTTCTGATTCTTTGAGAAAATGTTTAATCCGGAAACTCTGGCTATGAAATCATAGATATCATATTTTGAAGCTTTTTCAATAATTTCATTAATAACTTTTTGAGAATCATCATCTTCAAATTCGATATTATTTAGAAATTCCATTTTTGCCCCCCCCAACCGTATAAAAGATATTAATAATGTTTTTACTCTAGGTATTAGTATATGTTATTATCTCTCTTATATCGAGAAATAATCTCGAATTTCAAAAAATACCACTAAGTAACAAAACTACTTAGTGGTATTAATGAATCAATATAGTTCTATAGTATCATAACTACTTCAACATCTATGTCTTCTCGTTGGCGTATTTGTAGATACTTACCATAGCTTTTCATATTCCTTTGCATCTTCGAAGTTAAAATGCTTAAAAAACAGATACATTACATCGAAACGACGCTCGCCTACTCGTTGTTTATTGCTGCCTGTGCAACTTCTTTCACTCAAAACGCCGATTTTACTGTCAGCAGATAACATAGAATCACTTTATTATGCTCTGTCTCCTATCAGCCATTCAGCTGCATCAATTATCCTTATACCTTCATACTGGTACTCCGGCTGATAGGTCCTAGAAATTATTATTTTGGGATAAGCATCAGCTATCTTGAGCAAGGGAGCAACTTCTCTCTCGAATGTTTTGGGTTCGCTTATGTCGTAAGCAACCTGAATATAAGTCCTCTCTCCTTGTTTCATTGCAACAAAATCAACCTCTTTATCTCCTACGATGCCAACATAAATTTCGTAGTCCCGCCTTATTAGTTCAATTGCAACTATGTTCTCAAGTACATGCCCATAGTCCATATTCTTTGTACCCAGTCTGGCATACTTAAAGCTATGATCAGACAAATAGTACTTGTCCTCTGAGTTAAGATACTTTTTCCCTTTTATATCATATCTTCTGACACGGTAAAAAGCGTACGCCTTACATAAGTACGAAACATACTGACCGATAGTTTTATGGTCAGCGATGTTTTTCCCAGCCGCAAGAGAATCCGTAATTGACCTTATTGATGTCACATTGCCAATATTATCCATCATGAAATCTATAAGCACATTAAGTAAAGTCTCATTTCGGATTTTATTCCTTGTGATAATATCTCTTACTACAAGAGCATTCAGCACCTCGGTATTAATATATCTGTACTTTTGGGTGATATCAGTATAAAGATATGAGCCGGGCATACCGCCTTCGGTGATATACCTTGTCAGACTGGCGTTGATATTGTCTGTAGGAAAATAGGTTACATACTCATTAAACGAGAATGGTAGCACATGCATTTCATATGTTCTTCCCACAAACATTGTTGCCAAATCGCTGCTCAAAAGAAATGCATTGGAGCCGGTAACATAGATATCATATTTCTCTTTGGCATGCAGACTGTTGATTGCTTTTTCAAAATGTTCACACATCTGGATTTCATCAATCAAAACATAATTATTTACTTCCAAAGAGTATTCATTTTCCACATATGATTCGAGCTTATGGTACTCAAGCAGGTCTTCAAATTCGGTAAGATTAAAATTAATATGAATTATGTTTCCGCTCGGGTCAGCTTTCTTTATTATATCAATCATAACATCCATTAATTTGGATTTTCCGGATCTTCTGATACCGGTAATTACTTTAATATCCGGAATGCTAATCAATGATGCCAACTCATCAATGTATGTTTTGCGTAAGATCAACTTCATTGATTTAATGAACCTCCTGAATTGCAGTTTTTCTATTCCCCAAAAGAAAGGATAATTGCATTTTGGGGAATGGTGTTGATGATTTGTTTCGTATCCTCTTATTTATAACGGATAATTACCTATAATCCGAACCATATTTATAATAACATTTCTATTCCCCAAAAACAAGTTTTTTGTGTTTTTGGGGAATAGACTTTGTATTATTCATAAAATGAACCATAAGAGCTAATTCGATGGTGGATCTTCTCAGCAATTGCAAGAATCATATTTTTCCCTCCAATATAAAAACCTCGAGCAATTCCGCTCGAGGTTTCAAATTACAATAATTTAGATCTCCTGATAATCACATTTCAAGAATTTATTTTTCTTTGTAGCACCTTATATTATTTTGTTAAAAAAATACAGGGAGTCTAAACAGACTCCCCATAATATGTAATATCAATTACTGTTCATCATTGATTGCTGCCTGTGCTGCCGCAAGTCTTGCGATCGGAACTCTGAAAGGCGAGCAGCTTACATATGTAAGGCCTACCTTGTGGCAGAACTCAACGGATGAAGGATCGCCGCCGTGCTCGCCGCAGATACCGAGTTTGATGTCGGGACGGGTCTTGCGTCCTTTTTCGGCTGCCATCTGAATGAGCTGTCCTACGCCGTTCTGATCGAGTTTTGCAAAAGGATCGGATTCGTAGATCTTTGACTTGTAGTATGAATCGATGAACTTACCGGTATCATCACGTGAGAAACCGAATGTCATCTGTGTTAAGTCGTTTGTACCGAATGAGAAGAACTCAGCTTCTTCAGCAATCTCGTCAGCCATTAAAGCTGCACGGGGAATCTCGATCATGGTACCGATATGATACTTGATGTCGGACTTCTTCTCTTTCTTAACCTGCTCTGCTACTTCTACGATAACCTTCTTAACGAACTTAAGCTCTTTCTTGTCGCCTACGAGAGGGATCATGATCTCGGGTTCAATGTTGAATCCGTACTTCTCATTTTCTTCGATAGCGGCTTCCATAACGGCACGTGTCTGCATTCTTGCGATTTCGGGATACGTAACTGCAAGACGGCATCCTCTGTGACCCATCATGGGGTTGAACTCGTGAAGAGATTCGCATTTAGCCTTAACTTCTTCGTATTTAAGTCCCATATCCTTGGCAAGAGCCTTGATGTCTGCTTCGTCTGTGGGAACAAATTCATGAAGCGGAGGATCGAGGAAACGGATGGTAACCGGACGACCTTCCATTGTCTTGTATATACCCTTAAAGTCTGATTTCTGGAAAGGAATAAGTTCGTTAAGAGCTGCTTCTCTTTGCTCAACCGTATTGGAAAGGATCATCTTTCTGATCTTCGGGATACGATCTGCATCGAAGAACATGTGCTCTGTACGGCAAAGACCGATTCCTTCTGCACCAAGCTTAAGAGCATTGAGTGCATCTGCAGGTGTATCAGCGTTCGTACGAACTTTAAGCTTACGATACTTGTCTGCCCAGTTCATGATACGTTCGAAGTTACCTGAAATCTCAGCATCTCTTGTACGAAGGTCGCCTCTGTAAATCTTACCGGTGGAACCGTCTAGTGAAATGTAATCGCCCTCGTTGAATGTTACACCGCCGAGTTCGAACCACTTCTCGTCTTCATTGATGTTGATGGCGCCGCAACCGGATACACAGCAGGTACCCATACCACGGGCAACAACGGCTGCATGTGAGGTCATACCGCCACGAACGGTAAGAATACCTTCGGATGCATGCATACCTTCGATATCTTCGGGTGATGTCTCAAGACGAACAAGGATAACTCTTTCTCCGCGTCCGTGAGCGATCTTAGCTTCCTCTGCGGTAAAGTAAACCTTACCTGCAGCGGCACCGGGTGATGCGGGAAGACCGATACCCATTACTTCGCCATCGCGAAGAGCGATGTCGTCAAATGTAGGATGAAGAAGCTGGTCAAGAGACTTAGCTTCGATTCTGCAAACTGCTTCCTGCTCGGTGATCTTTCCTTCATCAACGAGATCGCAGGCAATCTTTAAAGCTGCCTGAGCGGTTCTCTTACCGTTACGTGTCTGTAAGAAGTAGAGGTTACCGTTCTCAATGGTGAACTCCATATCCTGCATGTCTCTGTAGTGCTCTTCGAGTTTGTTTGCGATTTCCATGAACTTCGCATAACACTCGGGAAGATCTTCTGCAAGTTTGGTGATGGGCTGAGGTGTACGGATACCCGCAACAACGTCTTCGCCCTGTGCATTTATAAGGTACTCACCGAAGATACCCTTTTCACCGGTAGAAGGGTTACGTGTAAATGCAACACCTGTACCCGATGTATCGCCCATGTTACCAAATACCATTGCCTGTACGTTTACGGCAGTACCCCAGTCGCCGGGGATGTCGTTCATACGACGGTATACGATAGCACGCTCGTTGTCCCATGATCTGAATACCGCTTTAACGGCTTCCATAAGCTGAACCTTGGGATCCTGAGGGAAATCTTCGCCCATTTTTTCTTTGTAGATAGTCTTGAAGCGCTTGATAACGCCCATAAGATCGTCTGCGTTAAGTTCCGTATCGTAGTGAACATGCTTCTTGTTCTTTACTTCGTCGAGTACACGCTCGAAAAGTGATTTCGGAACTTCCATAACAACGTCAGAGAACATCTGAATGAATCTTCTGTAAGAATCGTAAGCGAAACGCTTATTGCCCGTTTTTGCCGCAAATCCTTCAACAGAAACGTCGTTAAGACCTAAGTTAAGAATTGTATCCATCATACCGGGCATGGAAGCACGAGCACCGGAACGAACGGAAACAAGCAACGGATTATCGGTATCACCGAACTTCTTCTGCTGCTTCTCTTCAAGCACTGCAAGCTCGGCAAAAATCTGATCTTTGATCTCGTCGGAAATCTTTTTTCCCTGATTGTAGTAATCGGTACATGCTTCGGTGGTAACAGTAAATCCCTGAGGGATCGGAAGGCCGAGGTTGGTCATCTCGGCAAGGTTGGCGCCTTTACCACCAAGAAGGGGTCTCATATCGGCCGAACCTTCTTCAAATCGGTAAACCCATTTTGCCATTATTGAATTCTCCTTTTTTTAGAGTTAATCAGAGCACCTCGACCGACAGGTCGACGTGCCACTAAAAAAGTATACCACATTTAAGCCCGTTTTGCACCAATAAATTACACTGTTTTTCTTTACTTGCTATTCCGAAAAGAAACGGTCAAGAATCTCGGAAAGACCGTCTTCGTCGTTGGTCTTTTCAGTTACGATATCAGCCGCTATTTTTACCTTTTCGGAGGCATTTGCCATTGCCACTCCGGTGGCCGCAGCCTTAATCATTGAGATATCGTTTTCTTCGTCCCCCGCTGCATAAGTGTGAGACATCGGCATGGAGAAAAGGTCTGCGACCACTTTTATCGCGGAGCCTTTTGTAACGTCTTTCGGAAGCACTTCAAGATATCTGTCGTTTGAAAATACGCATTCGACCTCATCAGGAAGTTTACATAATATTTCTTCTTTTATCTCTTCCAACAAAGGTCTGTTATCAAGGCTGATTATCTGAACTTTATATGCGCCGTCCCTTAAATACTTGGCGATATCCGTGACGGTAATGAGCGGCATATGAATGCGTGAATGGTAAAACTCCATCTCGGCGTCGTTCTTTAAACCGATGATCTCTTTTTCCGTATAACTGTGAACGTGCACATTCTTCTTAAGACAGATCTTCTGAACTTCATCGATCACGGAGGGCGTCAGTTTCTTCTCAAATATCTTCTCTCCCGTCATATTGTCGGTGATGAGCGCCCCATTGTTGGAAACGATGTACATGTTCTTAAAGTTAAGGTTCAAAAGCTCTATACGCTCTTTTATGCTGGGAAGCGGACGTCCCGAAGCGATCACCAGCTTATGGCCTTTGTCGGTCATGTTCTTAAGCTTTCCGCGCATATTTTCGCTTACGGTGGAGTCGTTTAGAAAAAGGGTTCCGTCCAGATCGGTAAAAAGAACATTCTTCCGTGCAAGTTCAATATCTCTAAGGATGCTGTCATCGACATAAAGGTGCCCCATGCCGGTTCCCAGATCGATGTTTTCTTTGTTTGCTCCGTGGAAGTCGCTTCCGCCCGACAACAGCAGATGATACTTCTTTGCAAGACGCCTTATCTTTCTTTCATCATCAAGACTGTAGGTCGAATAAACAGCTTCAATGCCCATAAGTCCCTTTTCTTTGAGCCTCTTTACCAAAGCTTCAAGTTCCTCATCGGGAAGTTTGTAAAGGATGGGATGGGCAAGTATGGGCACACCGTCTGCTTTAAGTATGAGTTCCACTGCTTTTTCGGGTGATACTTTCTCCCTTTCAATATAACAGGGCGCACCGTTACCGATATATTTTTCAAACGCTTCCCTTTTGGTTTTTACATATCCGTTCTCAAGCATCCAGGCCGCAAAATGAGCACGGGTTATGACCGCATCCTGAACGGATCCTTCCAGTTCTTCATAGGTTACCGGAATGTCAAACTCGTTTAAGCGCTTGCACATCTTTATGTTTCTGTTTTTTCGCTCGTCCACAAATTCCTTAAGATACTTCTTAAATTTCTCGGATTCGCAGTCTATGAAAAGACCTACGATATGTACGTCTTTTGCGTTAAGGTCTGTTGAAAGCTCTATGCCTTTAATGATCCTCGGAACACCGCTCACGCCTTTCTTTTTAAGGCTTTCTGCGTATGAGATTGCCTCATCAAGTCCGTCCACCGTATCGTGATCGGTTAAAGCGAAGGCGTTAAGTCCTTTTTTAATGGCATAGTCCACAAGTTCGGAAGGAGTAAAAGTTCCGTCCGAGCGGCATGAATGTACGTGAAGATCGATCATCTTTTAATCTCCGTAATCTATGACGTAAAAACGGCGCATGAAAGCGCCGTTATCTGTTTTATTCTTCGTCGTCCTCGCGGTTTGCGGTGAATATGGTACGTTTTCTTGCCATCTCATCGCTTGCAAGGTATTCGTCGTAAGTTGTTATCTTATCGATGAGCGAACCGTTCGGAAGAATCTCCATGATCCTGTTTGCGGTCGTCTCGACAAACTGGTGATCGTGACATGAGAAAAGCTCTACTCCGGGGAACTTTATAAGTCCGTTGTTAAGGGAAGTGATCGCTTCCATGTCCAGGTGGTTCGTAGGCTCGTCAAGTACGAGACAGTTGGCACCCGAGATCATCATCTTGGAAAGAAGGCAACGAACCTTCTCACCACCGGAAAGTACTTTTACTTTTTTTACTCCGTCTTCACCGGCAAAGAGCATACGTCCGAGGAAGCCTCTTACGTAGGTGATATCCTTAACCGGAGAATATCCCATGAGCCAGTCGGTTATGGTGTAATCGTTGTTGAACTCTTCGGTGGAATCCTTCGGGAAGTAAGCAAGGGAAGTTGTAACGCCCCACTTGTAGTTACCCGAATCGGGCTCCATCTCACCCGTAAGTATTTTAAAAAGTGTTGTCTTTGCAAGCTCGTTTCCGCCTACAAATGCAACCTTGTCGTTTCTTCCGAGAATGAATGAAATGTTATCGAGAACCTTCTCACCGTTTATCGTCTTTGTAAGGCCTTCAACTGTAAGTACTTCGTTTCCGATTTCGCGGTCGGGTCTGAAGTCAATGTAAGGATACTTTCTGCTGGAAGGCTTGATCTCATCAAGTTCGATCTTTTCAAGAGCACGCTTTCTTGAAGTAGCCTGCTTTGATTTGGAAGCGTTTGCCGAGAATCTTGAAATGAATTCCTGTAATTCCTTGATCTTCTCTTCTTTCTTCTTGTTTGCTTCCTTCATCTGCTTGATAAGAAGCTGGCTGGATTCGTACCAGAAATCGTAGTTTCCTGCGTAAAGCTGAATCTTGCCGTAATCGATGTCTGCGGTATGTGTGCAGACTTTATTTAAGAAATATCTGTCGTGGCTTACCACGATAACGGTGTTTTCAAAGTTGATAAGGAACTCTTCAAGCCATGCGATGGCGTCGAGATCCAAGTGGTTCGTGGGCTCGTCGAGCAGAAGGATGTCGGGGTTACCGAAAAGCGCTCTCGCAAGCAAAACTTTGACCTTCTGATTACCGTCAAGATCACCCACCAATGAGTAATGAAGCGAAGTATCTATTCCCAAGCCGTTAAGTAAGCTCGCTGCGTTGGAATCTGCTTCCCAACCGTCCATCTCCGCAAACTCCGCCTCGAGTTCGCTTGCGCGGATACCGTCCTCGTCGCTAAAGTCCTCTTTTGCGTAAATTGCTTCTTTTTCCTTCATTACATCATAAAGATGCTGATTTCCGGCGATGACAGTATCGAGTACAACACAGTCATCGTATTTGAAGTGGTCCTGCTCAAGAACCGACATACGTTGTCCGGGTGTGATGGAAATATCACCGTTGGTGGTCTCCAAAACTCCCGAAAGTATCTTTAAGAAGGTTGATTTTCCCGCTCCGTTCGCGCCTATAAGGCCGTAGCAGTTACCTTCAGTGAATTTGATGTTAACGTCTTCAAAAAGCGCCTTCTTACCTACACGGTAAGTTACGTTGTTTGCTGAAATCATGTGTATCTCCTTATTTCCAAGCGGCAATGCAGCCTATACCATTGTACAGAAATGGCCGCATTTTGCAAGTAAAAATCACTCCACGAGCATTCTTGTCCATTTTGAAGGGATCCTGGCGATAAGAAAACATATCACATAACATACCACATAAATACGTATGCAATCGAATATGGTATATGTTTCCATCTCGATCCCGATGTTTCTGTGAGAGATGAAATAATGCAAAAGCGTTGTCACAAGTCCCTGCATACAATAGATTCCGAGAGTATATTTCGTCATCCACTCGATGATCGTACGCGCAAATTTCGGAAGCTTTTCAAGAGGCGGAGCGAAGCATAAGAAAACAAGGATAACTGCCACCACTATCTTCATAATACCTGCATATCCGAAAGTCTGAACCGAAGGATCGGCAAACACACCGAACCTTCTTACAAGCCAAAGTGCCACTACGGTAAATATCATCGTAATGATCCAATGCTTTCTCGACTTTTCGATAAGTCCGAAGTAAGCCAGCATGTAGCCAAGAACCGCTAACGGGAACATCTCATGAATTCGTCCGAGAGACCCTGCAAGTTCGGATCTGTAATTGTTGATAAAGAGCATAAGTCCCGCATACTCCGCATAGATGCATGCAATGGAAAGAAGTCCGAATATGGGATTGTGGAATTTGTTTGTGATAAAAACGATGAGCCAAAGTAAAACCGTGAGCACTATCAAAACGGCCTGAAACCACATGGCGCGGTTAAGATATATGCTGTTACCGGTTACCATCTGCCACAAAAGATCTTTAACCGTGATCTCGTACCCCGGATACAACACTTCCTGCAAAACCTTATAGAAAGCCCAATAGATCACCGCCCACGCAAAAAGCGGCACTACGAGCTTTAAAAGTCTCTTTAAAAGCCTGTCGGTATCCGAAGAGGCGATCATCTTCTCGCTGAAATAGAATGCAAGTATCATAAAAACAGCGACCGAGTAATCTTTAAGGTAATTCACCCATCCAAGTGCTCCCGTAGTCGCCACGTTTATTTCCCAGTTTCCCGAAAGGATAACGCAGAAACATGCAAACATTCTGAGTAAGCATATTCCCATGTTATATCCGGAATAATTTTTGTAAGATCTTCTATCAGACATTTATATCAATCCTTTACTCTTAAGAGTCTTGTAAAGACTCGGAACGGGAAGCCCGACAACGTTCGAGTAATCTCCGTTAATACATTTTACAAACTTTGCGCTCTTGCCCTGGATGGCGTAAGAACCCGCCTTGTCCATGGGCTCACCTGTTGAAACATACTCTCTTATTTCGTCTTCGTCAAGTTTTTCGAAGGTAACTTCGGTAGTTTCGAAAAAAGAAACCTCTTCTCTTGAATTTCCTTTATTATAGATAAGTGTAACACCTGTTATCACTTCATGAACGCGCCCCGAAAGTTCTTTTAACATCTTGACGGCGTCTTCTTCGTCCTTGGGTTTTCCAAGTCTTTCATCACCCAGGAACACCAATGTATCCGCAGCTATGATAACCGTGCCCGGAGTAATTTCGACTTTTCCGGCCACGTCCTCTGCCTTAAGTTTTGATAACTCGACCACTATTTCGCTTGGTTTAACTTTTGTAACTTTTTCTTCCACATCGCTTACGATTATCTCAAAATCCATACCCATATTCGCAAGCAGCTCTTTTCGCCTCGGCGATGCCGAAGCAAGTATCACTCTGTTCATTTATCAAGATCCCTGTTCATATAATCAGCCTGGAAGTTGTATCCTTCTTCTTTCACATCCTGGCTGTAATATCTGCCGTCTTTGGAAAGTTTTCTCGATTTAACATCATCCTTTAAAAGATTTGTTAAAATCAGATTTAACTTTCTTCTCAACTCTTCATCTTCTATCGGGAACATAAGCTCCACGCGTCTTTCAAGATTTCTCGGCATCCAGTCCGCACTGGAAAGATACAGTTCGGGAGCACCGGCGTTTTCGAATCTGAATATTCTGTTATGTTCAAGAAAACGACCTACTATCGATCGCACCTTTATGTTATCGCTCACACCGGGCACACCGACTTTAAGGCAGCATATGCCTCTTACGATAAGATCGATCTTAACGCCGGCGCATGAAGCTTCGTACAAAGCCTTTATCACATCCGGATCGCAGAGAGAATTCATCTTGGCAACGATTGATGCACTCTTTCCGGCGAGAGCGTTTTCTTTTTCCCGTTCTATAAGTGAAAGAATACGTTTCTTTAACGAATCCGGCGCGGTAATGAGTTTGTTCATGGGCTTATCGTCCGAAAAGCCGCTTAGACGGTTAAAGAATTCGGTCGCGTCTTCGCCCATCTTATCGTCTGCCGTAAACAATCCGATATCTGTATAGCGCATCGAAGTCGTGGCATTGTAATTGCCTGTTCCCAGATGCATGTAGCGTTTTATCTTTGTACCTTCTTTTCGAATAACAAGCGCTATCTTTGCATGGGTCTTAAGTTTGGGCAGACCGTATATTACGTGAGCGCCGGCCCTTTCAAGCATTCTTGCCCACTCTATGTTTTTCTCTTCGTCAAATCTGGCTTTAAGCTCCACAAGCACCGTAACCTGTTTGCCGTTCATGGCGGCTCTTGCCAGTGCATTTACGATCTTGGACTTCTTATCCACTCTGTAAAGTGTCTGTTTGATCGCAAGTACGTAAGGATCGTCTGCGGCTACGTCGATAAGGTTCACTACCGGATCGAAACTCTCAAAGGGGCAGAAAAGAAGCCTGTCCTTTGCCGCTATGCTTTCGTATATCTTATCCTTTTCGCCCCACGCGGGCATCTTCGGAACAAACTTTGACTCTTTATACCTGTCGTAGCCTTTAAGGGCATATATCTCTTCAAGAAATGTAAGATCAAGGGGACCCTGTACAAAGAAAATGTCTCTGTCGGCCACTTTTAATGCGCTCGTAAGCTTGGAGAGTATCCTTCCGTCGGAGTTGTTTTCTATATCAAGCCTTATGACTTCGCCCCATTCTCTTTGCTTTACCTGCTCTTCTATCTTAAGGAGCAGATCTTCGGCTTCTTCAACGTCAATCGTAAGATCGGCGTTACGCATTATACGAAAGATCGTGGTAGCTACGATATTTCTGCCTTTAAGCAGTTTACCGAGATTATCCTTTACTATTTCTTCGGTAAGGATAAAACGCTTTTTAAAATTATCTTTCGAGATATCGATTAGTCTGTTGACGTTTGAAGGGACCTCTACGATAACGTAATCGAACTTATCAGGATTGTTTTTTGCCTCAAGCAATACCGCAATGTTTATCGTTTCGTTTTTGATAAGCGGGAAAGGTCTGTCGGGCTCCACCGTAACAGGTGTAAGTATGGGGAAAAGAATGGAATCAAACACCGCATCGGTGAATTCCTTTTCCGATTTTGAAAGAGAATCCGCCGAGTCGATTATTTCGATATCGGCTTCTTTTAGTTCACATAACAACTTGTTATTGTAAACCGAATACTGATCATTTATGAGATCTCTGGCAGATTGTGCTACAAGGCTCAACTGAACGGTAGGATTCATTCCGGCTATGTCTTTTCCCGTAAAACCGGCATGAACAAGATCTTTTAAAGACGCGACTCTGATGACCGTAAATTCATCAAGATTGGATGCACTTATAGACAAAAAGCGCATCCTTTCAAACAAAGGATTGAGATCGTCCTTTGCTTCTTCCAAAACACGAAGGTCAAACTGAAGCCAGCTCAACTCTCTGTTTCTGTAATATTTTGAATCATCAAGATTAATGATCTGATCGTCTTCGCGCATAGCGTCTAAATGTTTCCCGTGCCTTTAAGATAGTTGATGAACTGAACCGCCGTACGCCCCGTCATACCACCGTGTGCAAGTTCCCATTTGTTGGCCAGAAGTAAAAGCTTGTCATTGTCAATATCGAGCCCTTCACGCTTGGCAAGCTCGGTAACGATGTTGTTGTACTGTTTTTTGTCGGGTGAACCAAAGTAAATGGTTACGCCGAATCTGTTGTACAAAGAAAGTTTTTCCTGCATGGTGTCGCCGAAATGCACTTCATCTTCTCTCGCGTTCTCGCCGCGTTCCGAAAACTTCTCGTTTACGAGATGTCTTCTGTTTGACGTAGCGTAGATGAGAACGTTCTTCGGCTTCTTCTCAAGACCGCCTTCGATCACGGCCTTTAAGTATTTGTATTCCGTTTCGAAAGTCTCGAAACTTAAGTCGTCCATATAAAGGATGAACTTGTAATTTCTGTTCTTTATCTGAGCTATAACATCGTTTAAGTCCACAAACTGATGCTTGTAAACTTCTATTATCCTTAAGCCGTCTTCATAGTATTTGTTGGCGATGGCTTTAATGCTGGAACTCTTACCCGTACCTGCATCACCGAAAAGAAGGCAGTTGTTTGCCACTCTGCCCTGCACGAATGCCTCGGTGTTATCGATGAGTTTTTTCTTTGCATCTTCATACCCGATAAGATCGTCGAGACTCACATGGGCGATATTGGTGATGGGTATGATGTTCGCACCGTTATCGGTATGCTCTATTCTGAACGCTTTATGTAAACCAAATCTGCCTACGCCGTAGTCTTTGTAAAAAGCGGTAAGCGTCTGCTTCATCTCGGCGGGAGTGTTGTTTTCATTGAATTTCTTAGCCAGTTCAACGATACGTGAGCATATTCTCGTATTGTAAACTTTGCTTTCTCTGGAAGAACTCGTATAATCGAGGGCCAGATTGAAATCTCTTATCCCCAGAGCCGTGGTCATGTCAGTAAAATCATAATCATAGAGTTCTTTTAAAATCTCCATGTCATGAAGCACGCAATCGTTTATCGTTCCGGTGACTTCTCCGACTATCTCGCAAGCCATGGAATAACTGTTTTCATTGTTCACCAAAAGATTTGAAAGATAGCAGTGCCAAAGATTTCCGTAAAAACCGAAGTGTCCCGCAAGTTCCAAAAGCTTGTGGAAGCAGGAATAGAACATTGATTTAAGCTTATCCGTATCGGCCTTTTCGTCTTTATAGTTATCCATCAGATAAACCATATCGTTTAACAAAGCACCGTCTTCGAAATCTTTATATACGATTAGTTCCCGTTCTTTCATTTACTGTCCTCTCCGTTAAGCACCGCATCTCTTGCTTCGGTAAACTCGATCACATAAGGATCGCCGTATGTAGGGGTGCAATATACCGGCACATCCGATCCAAAAGCCGAGAAATATACGTAAGTCGACGTAGCGCCGATGTGATTGTAAACGCCTTCCGCAATCGTCACCACGCCGGTTCCGTCCGTATTCATACGCTTAAGGGCGGGATTTTGTCCCGACGTCTGATAAAAGATGAAATTGCCGTAAACGTTGAAAAGATCCGTTCTTTCTTTTGACAATATCTCAATTGTATTGTTGGAAATTGAATATCTGCAAAGTCTGTAATCGTTTAAAACGTCCATGTAATACACGTAAGTGCCGTCAAAGATCGGATTCCAGATATCGCCCTCCCAAAGGAGATTTTCGGTATTTGTGTCCAGATTGTAGGCATAAAGAAAATGGTTGTCGTACATACCGTTATAGTAGATATTGTTTCCCCAAAGACATGCGGGATTGATCATGTAAGGAAGCAATTCCTCGGACTCATGCTTGCTTACGTCCATGACTGCAAAGGTGGTTCCGGTCTTTTCGGTATAATGCTGATAATATATCTTGTTTCCGTAAAGGATCATGCTTCTGGAGATATCTTTTGTGAGCGCCTTTAGGTCTTTGCCGTTCTTTTTGATCATATACATTCCGGGCTTTGAAACTACGCTTCCGATACCCGAAGTCGTGTTGGAAGGAACGCCGTAAAAGAAAACGTAATCGCCGCCGGCATTTATATACTCAACATCAAGATCGATAATCTTTTTCAGATCCTGACGGCTTGGCGTCATCGAATAAAGAGCGCCGTTATCGTATGCGTTCGAAAAATAGACCACGCCGTCCTGCTCGCAGTACCGGCCGTAGTTGTTAAGATTACCTGCGGTGTTTCCCACAACTCCCGCAGGCACAGCCGCAGCTTTTCCTTTATGGATCGAATATGCTATCGCTCCGGCAATGAAAAGTATAACCGCCACTATAACGATCGTATTTCTCAAAGTTTTTGACATGTTCTTATTCCTTATGCGTGCAATTTCTTAAGCATCATCTCAGGGGTGTCTCCGGTTATGGGATGTCTCTTACCCGGAGCAATCTCCAAAAGAGGCTTAAGCACAAAATCTCTGTTCTGCATATCTTCATGAGGGATGATAAGTTCGTCGTCTCCCATCACAAGATCGTCGTAATAAATTATATCGAGATCGAGGGTTCTGGGTCCCCATCGCATGGTGCGTTCCCGCTTTTCGTAGGACTCGACTTTATGGAGTCTGTCCAGCAGTTCGTGGGGTTCAAGAAGCGTACGAACAACGATCATACCGTTTAAAAAATCCGGCTGATCCGTAACTCCGTAAGGCTTTGTGGAAATAAGACGACTCGATTTGTAAAGTACGATATCGTCTGCTTTTGTAAGATATTCGACGCCTTCCTTTATGATGTTCTCGCTGTCTCCGAGGTTCGATCCCACGGCAATATAAGCCGTGTGCCATTTGCGTCTTATGGTTACCGAAACATCCTCAAAAGGCACGGTAATGGGAGCGCTTGGCTTGTGAACCGTCACTTCCACCTCGTTCAAATGCTCAAACTGTTTAAGACATTTGTCCGCAAGATATTCTGCCGCGGCTTCGATAAGTCTGAACCGCTTTTCTTTAAATACGGTATACACGAAGAAAGAAAGCTCTCCGTAATTCACGGTCTTCTCAAGATCGTCACTTTTCCCGGCATCCTTTGTGGAAAGAAATGCAGTTATGTCAACCAGGAATTCCTGACCGTTCTTTTCTTCGTCGGCTCTTACGCCGTGGTAGGCGAAAACCTTTAATCCTTTAACGCTGATCTCGTCCATACACTGCCTCCAACATATCAATGACCCGTCTGTTTTCTTTGATATCGTGTACCCTTACAAATCCGTATCGGTTAAATACTGCAAGTGCCGTAAGTGCAAGTGTTCCTTCCAGTCTTTGATCCACAGGAAGATCAAGTGTGTTTCCTATAACGCTCTTTCTTGAATGAGCAAGCATCATGGGAAACTTAAGTTCATTAAATCTTTCAAGGTTTCTCAGTACCTCGAGGTTCTGAGCGGTATCCTTCGCAAATCCGATACCCGGATCCAGAATGATCTTGTCATCCGCTATTCCTGCGCATTTTGCGATGTACAAAGAACCCTTTAAATCCTTTATGATGTCATCCATTAAGTTTACATAATTTGTGTTCTCGCGGTTGTGCATTATAACACAGCTAAGCCCTGATTCTGCAATGACCGAAGCCATTTCGGAATCACCTTTCAGACCGTCTACATCATTAATTATGTCAACCCCTGCGGCAATTCCGGCTCTTGCCACTTCCGCTTTCCTGGTGTCCAAAGAAATGAGTACATCATACTTTTTCTTTATGGCTTCAATGACCGGAACTACCGCTTCGATCTCCATATGCGCACTTATGGGAGTAAACCCGGGGCGTGTTGATTCGCCGCCTATATCGATAATGTCGACGCCCTCCGCGATCATCTGATCTGCGTGGGCCAAAGCCGCCTCGAGATTGTTGAACTTGCCTCCATCCGAAAAAGAATCCTGCGTTACATTCAGGATTCCGAATATATAAGTGTGGTTATTGACATCAAATTCTCTACCCGAAATTTTCATACCCCATACACCTCTTATCTTTTTAACATATCGAAGAATCGCCACTGAAGCGATTTGTTCTCCGCAAATTCACCCCTGGTGGCTATCGTCGTGGTTGTGCTTCCCGGTTTCTTTACACCGCGCATCGTCATGCACATATGCTCGGCCTCCACAACCACCATAACTCCCTTGGGAGAAAGATATTTGTCGATGGCATCTGCGATCTGAGAAGTCATACGCTCCTGCAGCTGAAGGCGTCTTGCATATACTTCGACGCATCTTGCCAGCTTACTTAAGCCCACTACCTCACCGTTTGGAATGTACGCAATGTGAACATGTCCGAAGAACGGAAGCATGTGATGTTCGCACATGGAAAAGAAAACGATATCACGTTCCAATACCATTTCACTGTTGTCTACTTTAAATCTCTTTTTGAGTATCTCGCCGGGGTCTTCCTCGTATCCTGCGAATATCTCGTGATACATTCTCGCGATACGGTCGGGAGTCTCAACAAGTCCCTCTCTTTCGGGATTCTCTCCCATTCCTTCTATGAGGCTTTTTACCCCTTCTTTTATAAGATCGTCATCAAACATTTATTTTTCCTTCTTTTATGAACTCTTTTATCTTACTTAAATAAGAAAGCGACCCGAACGCAACGATCACGTCATCTTTCGAAGCCATCAAAAGTGCCGTTTCAACCGCCTCGGGAATGCTGTCCGCCGCGGTCACGTCAGGGTTTACTTCCCGTACCGCCTCCGCCAATTCCATCGCCGGCAAAGCCCTTTGCCTGTTGGGACTCGTCACCGTAATGACCTGCCACGCAAGGTCACATGTATTTCTTATTACTTTATCATATTCTTTGTCTTTTAGCACACCAATAATGAATATTAATCGGCGATTTCCGAAATATCGCATTATATTTTTGGCAAGAACTTTTGATGCCGGTTCATTGTGGGCTCCGTCTATCACAAACAGAGGTTTTTGGCATATCACTTCAAAACGCCCCGGAAGTGAAGCCTTAAAAAGTCCGGCTCTCATTTGTTTTTCGCTTATCTTTGCGCCAAGAACGTTAAGTTCTCTTACGACCCCGATCGCCAAGGCGGCATTTAGAGGCTGATATTCTCCGACCATGGAAAGTTTCAATGCTTTATACTCATTCAGATCGAATACCGTTTCGTTAAGTGTATATAAGGCATTCTTTACTTCCCCGGGCTCGACGGCTTTTACGTTTGCGTGCCTTGCCGCTGCGATCGTTTCTATCGCATCGTCGGATTCTTTGTTTGACTTTATGTAAACCGCGCGTCCGTTTTCTCTTATTATTCCGGCTTTATTTGAAGCAATGTCTTTAAGAGAATTTCCAAGATATTGCATATGGTCCATACCGATCTGGCAAAATACCGAAACAAGCGTATCGGACATCGCATTCGTAGCATCTTCCCTACCGCCCAGACCGCATTCGATCACCGCGTACTCACAGCCTTTTTGATAAAAATACAAAAGTGCCAGTGCCGTCTCAAGTTCAAACCTTGTAAAAGACAGATCCGTGTTCTTTATCTCTTCGATCAGGTTTACATAATCCTTTTCGGATATGTTCCTCCCGTTCACTTTTATGATCTCGCGCTCTTCAAATACGGCGGGGGACGAATAATGACCGGTTTTATATCCGCTTTCTTTGAGCACGGATGCAATAAATGTACCTGTCGATCCTTTGCCGTTCGTGCCGGCGATGTGGATGATCTTAAGGTGCTTTTCGGGTCGGCAAAGTCTGTCGAGCAATGCGTTCATTGCATCAAGTCCGGGCACTATTCCCTTACTGTTCAATTGTTCCAGATACTCGTCGCATTCGCGCTTTGTCATACTCATACACCTATCTTACAGTCGGGAAAAATAAAGTCAACGATTTGGGTGAAAATTATGAAATCTTTAATTGATTATAAATGATCTCTATGTTATTCTTTTTTCTAAGAATGAAAGGAGGTCATACATGAACGCTACAGAATGCATTAAAGGACGCAGAAGTATACGTACATTCACTTCCGAACCTGTTTCACATGAACTTCTTGATGAGATAGTAGAGGTAGCACGTTTTGCTCCCAGCTGGAAAAACACTCAGATTTCCAGATACATCGCCGTTGAAGGTGCCAAGAAAGCAGAGCTTGCCGAGAAATGTTTCGAAGCATGGAAAGGCAATGCCGATATGGTTGCCGCAGCACCCATGGTGATCGCTCTCACATACGTTAAAAACCGTTCCGGTTTTGAGCGTGACGGTTCTTATTCGACTTCCAAAGAAGATCGTTGGCAGAATTTCGATACCGGTATCGCAGCCGAAGCTTTTTGTCTGGCAGCTTACGAGAGAGGACTCGGAACCGTTATTCTCGGTATCTTCGATGAATTCAAGGCCGCAGAAGTGCTTGGTGTTCCCGAAGACAGAGGCGTAGCCGCTTTCATCGTGATCGGACATCCCGCTAACAGTCCCGAAGCTCCCAAACGTAAAGAGGTTTCGGAATTGGTTACATATTTAAGTTGATCAAAGAGAAGGAGTTTTCCTTCTCTTTTTTATAGGAGGATTTTATGAGACATTTGATGAGTCCTTTGGACTTCTCCACCGACGAACTTGAAAGACTGTTCGTACTGGCAGGCGACATTGAAAAGAACATGCCCAAATACGCCCACGTTTGTGACGGCAAAAAGCTTGCGACCTGCTTCTATGAGCCCTCGACGCGTACCAGGCTCTCTTTTGAAGCCGCTATGCTCAACTTGGGAGGCAACGTTTTGGGATTTTCGGAAGCATCCAGTTCTTCCGCAGCAAAGGGCGAAAGCGTATCCGATACGATCAGGGTCATCTCCTGTTACGCCGACATCTGCGCAATGAGGCATCCCAAAGAAGGTGCTCCGATGGTAGCCGCAAGCCGTTCAAGGATCCCCGTTATCAATGCGGGTGACGGCGGTCATCAGCATCCCACGCAGACTCTTACCGATCTGCTTACGATAAGGAGTTTAAACGGAACACTCAAAAACTTCACGATCGGTCTTTGCGGTGATCTTAAGTTCGGCAGAACCGTTCATTCACTCATAAGAGCGCTTCTTCGCTACGAAAACATAAACTTCGTGTTCATCTCTCCCGATGAACTCAAGGTTCCCGACTACATCACAAACGCTCTTGACGAGAAGAATGCTCCTTACAAAGAAGTTACCAAGCTCGAAGATGTCATCGGTGACCTTGACATACTTTACATGACAAGAGTTCAAAGAGAACGTTTCTTCAACGAAGAAGACTACATAAGACTCAAAGATTTCTATGTTCTCACCAAAGAAAAGATGGCCATGGCCAAAGAAAACATGATGGTGCTCCATCCTCTTCCCAGAGTGAACGAAATATCCGTCGAAGTGGACGACGATCCCAGAGCCATGTATTTTAAACAGGCACAATACGGCGTCTACGTCAGAATGGCATTGATCATGACACTGCTCGGTCTTGCACCCGATGTTTTGGATAAGGAGGCTTAAAGATGTTAAATGTAGGAAAGATCGAAGAAGGCTTCGTGCTCGACCATATAAAAGCAGGAGCAAGCCTTGACATATATCACAAACTGAATCTCGATAAGCTTGACTGTACGGTCGCTATCATCAAGAACGCCAAGTCAAACAAGATGGGCAAAAAGGACCTCTTAAAGGTTGAATGCGACGTTGAGATGCTCGATCTCGATGTTCTCGGATTCATCGACCACAACATAACCGTCAATGTCATCAAGAACGGTGAGATAATCGAGAAAAAGATACTTACGCTCCCCAAGGAAATAACGAACGTTATCAAATGTAAGAATCCCCGTTGCATCACTTCCATCGAGCAGGAGCTTCCTCATATCTTCGTACTTACAGACCCGGAAAAAGAAACCTACCGCTGCAAGTACTGTGAAGAAAAAGCCGCAAAACACTGAGTAAAACCGCACCCCATTATTCTATCATAAATGCAGCCAATTATTACAAAAAAATAACGATTATAAAATAAGGATTAAATGTCTTCCAAACCTCTTGACGCCTCCAAAAAACAGGACTATAACGAAGGCGAACAGAGGAACAGAGAAGACCAAAAGAACTTTAGTTTCCGATGATCCAATCCCTCCTTCCCCTTGCTTGAAGGCTTTAACGTCATTAAGTAAAAAGGAGGTAATCATTATGTTAAGACCTAGTATTTTTGGAGAGAATCTGTTTGACGACTGGTTTGATTTCCCGGATTTTTCGGACTTCGATCAAACCGAAAAGAAGCTTTACGGCAAGAACGCAAGCCGACTCATGAAGACTGATGTCCACGAGCAGGACGATCACTATGAAGTCGACATCGATCTGCCGGGATTTAAGAAGGAAGAGCTGAAACTTGAACTGAACGACGGATATCTTACCGTCAGTGCGGCTAAGGGGCTCGACAAAGACGAAAGCAAGAAAGGTAAACTCATCCGTCAGGAGCGTTACGCCGGAGCAATGCAGCGAAGCTTCTACATAGGTGAGGATATCACCGAGGAAGACATCAAAGCGTCATTTAAGCACGGTGTTCTTACTTTGAGTATTCCCAAGAAGGAAAAAGAAAAAGTTCCCGAAAAGAAACACATCCTCATCGAAGGATAAAAAGATCGAGGTCTGTGGTTGATGCCACAGACCTCTTTTTATGCTCATTTTTCCCTTTCTGAGTCAGGTACATCAGACCGCTTTATCGTCACTGTCTGATCCGTTTTCTTTAGACTGTTTCTTTCCCTTCTTCGCACCAAGAATGCTGTCTTTTATCTCTTCGACTTCATCCTTGAACAGTCTGGAACTCAAAGACGGGTTACCTTCAAACAGACCTCGTCTGTAAAAATC
>JAEEGG010007759.1_pt1 | contig 24603 bp, 20 predicted proteins | sample 9134161 | NCBI WGS metagenome assembly JAEEGG01 (sample SAMN16246543, study PRJNA631951) | gut metagenome | biome: gut microbiome; feature: rumen; material: CR-attached | host: Bos | place: Iran: Karaj | collected 2018-10
TGGGGCTGGAGAAGGTCCCAAGGGTTGGGCTGTTCGCCCATTAAAGTGGCACGCGAGCTGGGTTCAGAACGTCGTGAGACAGTTCGGTCTCTATCTATCGTGGGCGCAGGAGTTTTGCGTGGTGCTGACACTAGTACGAGAGGACCGTGTTGGACAGACCTCCGGTTTGCCGGTTGTGCCGCCAGGTGCACCGCCGGGTATCCGCGTCTGGTATGGATAAGCGCTGAAAGCATCTAAGTGCGAAGCCTTCCGCAAGATGAGAGCTCCTTTGAGGGTCGTCCCAGACGAGGACGTTGATAGGGTGCAGGTGTAAAGTCAGTGATGGCAAAGCCGAGCACTACTAATTGCCCGAACGCTTTCGCAAGCTCAGTCCATTGACCAATGATCATTGACCATTGACCATTGGGCTGCGCGATAAGGAATCATATTTTCAGGTGTTGGTATGATCGACATCAAAGGTTTTGCTTGTGAAGATTGTCACCTTATACGTTGACATCCTGATTGTTGTCATTGCTCCATAATGGTCAGTGTTCAATGGTCAATGTTCAATGAGACTTATCAGGTGGTTATTGCGGCGGGGTCCCACCTCTTCCCATTCCGAACAGAGAAGTTAAGCCCGCCTGCGCCGATGGTACTGCAATGCAATGTGGGAGAGTAGGAGGCCGCCACTTTTTCTGAAGCCCTTTCATCAAAACAAACGATGAGAGGGCTTCTTTATGTCTTTATGATTGATAATGAGAAAACTTTTTTTATATCGGTTCGACATGGACGGCAATATGGGTTTCGGGGCCGTAATGAGCGCGCAGGAGTGTTTCGATTTCCGTGGCTTTGTCGTGTGCCTCTTTCAGTGGAATGTTGCCATCCATGAGGATGTGAAGCTCGATGGCGTAATGGTTGCCGATGCGGCGGGTACGTAAATCGTGTGGCTTGGCAACGCCAGGCACTGAGGCCGCCAGTTGCAGAATCTCTGTTTCTATTGCTTCAGGAAGCGAATGTTCCATGAGGTCTTCAATGCCGTCGCGAAGCAAATAGAGGGCCACCTTAATAATAAATAGTCCGACAAGCACAGAGGCAATGGGATCAAGCACCGTCCACCGCTGACCTAAGAAGACGGCGCCGCCGATGCCTACGGCGGTTCCGATGGACGACAGCGCGTCGCTACGATGATGCCAGGCATTGGCCTCGACGGCCTGCGATTTCAGTTGACGGGCCTTTGCCATTGAGTAGCGATAGACGGCTTCCTTTATCACTATTGACAGTACTGCAGCCCATAGTGCCAGCGTCCCCGGAGCCTCTAGTTGCTGACCGTTTATCCATGCTATGATGTTCATCGTTCCGCTGTAGACGATGCCTATGGCCACGAACAGCAGCGCGATGCCGATGATGGTCATGGCTAGCGTCTCGTACTTGCCATGTCCGTAGTCGTGCGACTTATCCTTGGGCATGCTGCTGATGCGTACGAAGATGATGACAATGACATCGGTGACGAAGTCGCTGAGCGAATGGATGGCATCAGCCACCATAGCCGCACTATGTCCCATGATGCCTGCGACGAATTTGAATATCAGCAGTACCACATTCGCCACTCCGCCTACCAGCGTCACCTGATATATTTCTTTGTTTCTGTTCATCTTGGATGTTTTATCGCTGCAAAAGTACATCATTTCTCCGAGAAATCATACGAAAAACTCAAAATTTCTTTCTTTTTTGCATTGAATTAGCGATAGATGTTGTATCTTTGCACACGACGAATGATTAAGTTTAAGACCAAGGTCGCTGCGTATGAACAGATTGCGATGGTTGCTCGTATGGTTGAGCAGAATCCATCAGTGCCGGGGCTTCGGTATTCAGTCTCCCTCTGACTATGCCTTCGTCCGCTATGTAGTGAACGAACATTGGCCGTATTATGCCTACGATGTGCTCCCCCCAGATGACTGGCAGCGGCGCAAGCTGGGGCGCTTGTATTTCCGGCTGGCCAACTGGCGGCAACCCTCTGCAATGCAGCCTGACGACTACCAGCCCTACTGGCAGGCAGGATGCCGTAAGGTGCAGTTTCAGCCAGACATTGCGAAGGTCGAGCTAGGACGTGTTGACATTGACGACCACAAAGGCTACGAAACATTGTTGGCAAAATGCGGCGAACAATCTGTCGTTGTCGTGGAGGGCATCAGTCGCGATTGGACCCGTTGGCACGAGATGGAACGTGACACCCGTTGTGGCACTACGTTTGACCTCTATTATTGTGGTATAATATTTTACGATTTAGGTCGTGCAAAACATAACTATCGAATCAATTTCTAAACAACTATGATAAAGAAAATCACGAAAGTTTACACCCGTGGTGGTGATAAGGGACTGACCTCTCTCGTCGGTGGTCAGCGCGTTTCGAAGGCTAGCGCCCGTCTTGAGTCGTATGGCACGGTGGACGAGTTGAGTTCACACTTGGGACTGCTTGCCGCTATGCTTCCTGACGGTGACGACAAAACGATGGTGCAACGCATCCAAAACTGTCTGTTCAATGTCTGTACCAATCTGGCTACTGACCAGGAACAGACACCGCTTTACCCCTCTGCACACCTGCCTGAGGGGGAAATCCAGCGAATAGAACAAGAGGTTGACGCCATTATGGCCATGCTTCCCGAACGTCAGGGTTTCATCCTGCCTGGCGGTACTCAGGCGGCAGCCCAAACGCATGTCTGCCGCACGGTTTGTCGTCGTGCCGAGCGGTGCATCGTTGCACTCTCAGAAGAGGCAAAAGTGAGTCCTGAAGTGCTCCAATATATCAACAGATTGAGCGATTTTCTGTTCGTTTTGGCCAAAAAGTTGAATTTTATTGCAGGGCAGAGCGAAAAAGTTTGGAATAATGCTTGCGATTAGAAAAAAAAATATTACTTTTGCGGGCAAATTCGAAAACTAATAATTTTAACGACTATGTATTGGACACTAGAACTAGCTTCAAAACTTGAAGATGCACCTTGGCCCGCAACCAAGGACGAACTGATAGATTATGCCATCCGCTCAGGCGCTCCACTGGAAGTGTTGGAGAACTTGCAGGAGATAGAGGATGAGGGTGATGTTTACGAAAGCATCGAGGACATCTGGCCCGATTATCCCACGAAAGAAGATTTCCTGTTCAACGAGGATGAATATTAGGACAGCGCTTTCTGTGTAACGGATATGGACTGCGTGTAACGACTTAATACTGCATATAATCGATGAAAAGAATTGTTACATTATTCATGTTTGTTGTTACAGGAACAACCCTGTTCGCAACAGAAGTCAGCCAGCAAGAGGCAATGAAAAAGGCATGTGCCTTCATGCAACAACGTCAAGGCATCACAACGGCGATGCGACGCGCACAGTTGCCCCTCAATATGCAGCAGGCCGAAACAGGATCGCAGTTGCTCTATGCCTTCAATATAGAAGGTGGCGGCTTTGTCATAGCCTCGGGCGACGACCGTACCATACCCATACTGGGCTATAGTCTGACGGGAAGTATAGATACAGACTGCATGCCCGACAATATGCGCTCATGGCTTCAGAGTTATGCCGACGACATCCGACGTCTGAGCAAAAGCTATACAGCCCCGCAGATGTCCGAAGGAATACAGCTGGCTCCCATAATGCCACTGCTCCAGACCACCTGGTATCAAGTGGCACCCTACGACCTGATGACACCTGTCTATGACGGCGAGGAGAAACCCAGTTGGAAAGGCAAGCACAGTGCCACGGGCTGTGTGGCTACAGCAATGGCTCAGGTCATGTACTACCATCGCTGGCCGCAGGATGCCACTACCACGATACCATCCTATACCTTCCAATATGCCGACGATAAAAATACGTATGAGTCCTGTACGTTGGCTGAACTGCCCCCAACCACGCTCAAGTGGGACCAGATGCTCCCCAGCTACACGGACGGACAGCCTGGTACCGAGGCACAGCGCATGGCCGTTGCCGAACTGATGCGCTACTGCGGACAGGCGGTCAAGATGACCTATTCTCCAGAAGCGTCAGGTACACAACATGAGTTCATTGCCAATGCCCTGCGCCGTTACTTCGGCTACTCGCAGGGCATCCACTGCGCCACCCGTGCCTATTATACCATTGACGGATGGAAAGAGCTGATATGGAACGAGCTTAACCACCAACGCCCTGTGCTTTTCGGTGGACAAAGCTCCAGCGGCGGTCACGAGTTTGTCATAGACGGTTACGACGGAAGTGGCATGTTCCACGTCAACTGGGGATGGGCAGGGAAAAACGACGGTTACTTTGCCATCAACGTGCTGAATCCTAACGACAACACCAGCGTGGGATCTGCCAGCAGCACAGACCTTGGCTTTGCCCTCGACCAGCAGATTATCCTCGGTGTGGAGAAAAGCACAGGCAAAGAGGTGGAAGTGCCGGAAATCGTCAAGCGACTGACCATCTACAATGAGCTGATAAGCCTTGACACCACCATGGTTTATCAGGCGGCATATACCGATTTCAACCTGGAGGAAACGTCCTATTACATGGGCTTAGGCATCAGAAATGATGACGGCACTTGCATACCCGTATTGCAGAATGATACAACAACCAAGTGTCTCAATGGTTTCATTTCCGGTCAAATATTCAATACTAAAAAGTTGTCGCTGGCAGACGGTAGCTACATGCTGTACCCGATAGCCCGCGAGGCTGGCGATGCCACGGGAACATGGCAGGCTTTCGGTGCGCTGGGACAGTGTTTCCATGTGGATGTAAAGGATGCGAAAGCTACCGTTCGTCCCACCATGAAACTGAAAATCACCGATATCTACTATGAAACCGAACCGACACCCTTGGAGCAAAACACGCTGGTGGTCGTCGTAGAGAATCAAGGGGAACAGGAGGTCAGCACGGTCACCAAACTCAAAATTGGCAAGACGAACAAAGGACAGTTCCTGTCGGCACTGGACATCAAGACGACCATGCGTCCCACCGAACTATATCCCGGGGAGCGCACCACCTTGCGCTATCCCATGACAGTACCCTGTCAAGGGGACATAGAGGTCGATTTGGTGGACTTTTTAGGGTTGGTAAGCCTTAGCGACACATTAGTCAACGTGAAGAACAGTCCGCACTTCTACGACCTTCAGATGGTGGACTACAAGATAGAATATCCGGACAGTAAGACCCTCGATGCAGTGTTCTATGTTAAGAACAACGACATGCGTACATGGCAGAGGCCTTACAACTTAGTCATGGCGTCAAGTATGGAAGGGGCAGAGGCTGTTCCGGGTATGTCGTATGACGCCATACCGCCGGGGCAGGTTATCGAACTGATTGGATTGTGCTTGGATGAGGTCTTATACCAAGTGGACGTACAGAAGGACGTACGCATCATGGTATATCCCGACTATGCCAAATTCTATTTAGGCGATTTCCTGTTGGATGTCACCGTTAAGATGGGTACCACCGTAACCCCTCAGGGCGTAACGGCCATTGACGCCATCCGTACTGTGAACTGCGAACAAGACTCTCCTTACTACGACCTCCAGGGTCGTCGCGTCAACGGCAAGCCAGCCAAGGGCGTATATATTAAAAACGGGAAAATCATTCGATTCTCTTCCCATTCTCAGTTATAAAAAACACTTAAATTCGAGTACAAAGGAAGTAACTTCGCTCGAAAGAACAAAAGAAAAGCACGTTTTCTTTTGGCTCTTTGCTCGCTTATTCGTACCTTTGTAGGCTAAAACGTAGAAAAAGGTATGATAGACGAGAAGAAACCACTGATATTGATATCGAACGACGACGGTTGGGAGGCCAAGGGAATCAACCGGCTGATAGACATGGTTCGCGACCTGGGCGACGTGCTGGTGTGTGCGCCGCACGGTGTTCGGAGCGGTATGTCGTGTGCCTTTTCGGCAACGACGCCATTGAGGCTGACGCTACGCCGGCAGGAGCCGGGCGTCGAGGTGTGGTCGTGTAACGGCACGCCGACGGACTGTGTGAAACTGGCGCTGGCGGAGTTGTGCGAACGGAAGCCGGATCTGGTGCTGGGCGGTATCAATCATGGCGACAATGCCTCGGTAAACACGCACTATAGCGGCACGATGGGTGTGGTAATGGAGGGTTGCATGAAGTATATCCCCTCGGTGGCCTATTCGTTGTGCGACCACGACGAAGATGCCGACTTCGAACCATTGCGGCCGTATGTGAAGCAGATAACTGAATGGGTGTTGCGTGAAGGACTGGCTCCCGGCGTGTGTCTGAACGTGAATTTCCCGAAGTTGGAATCCCAGCCCTCAGTCCTCAGCCCTCAGCCCTACAAGGGGGTGAAGGTTTGTCGGATGTCGCGAGGAACGTGGGGCAGCGAGGTGTCGCGCTGTCACCATCCTCGGGGCTACGATTACTGGTGGATGGTGGGTCACTACCGGAATGACGAGCCCGAGGCCACGGATACCGATCGTTGGGCGCTGGATAACGGCTATGTGGCCGTCACGCCTACGGAGATTGACGTCACGGCGTACGAGGCGATGGAGGAGTTGCGGGATTTGGAGAAGATATAATGTTCAACGTTCAATGAAATATTACCTGATAGTCGGTGAGGCCAGTGGCGATTTGCACGCATCGCACTTGATGCAGTCGCTGAAGGCGCAGGACGGGGAGGCGGAGTTCCGCTTCTTCGGCGGCGACCTGATGGCCGCAGTGGGAGGAACGATGGTGAAGCACTACCGCGAACTGGCTTACATGGGTTTCGTTCCCGTGCTGTTGCACCTGCGCACTATCCTGCGAAATATGGAGATGTGCAAGCAGGACATTGCCCAGTGGAATCCCGATGTGGTTATTCTCGTCGACTATCCTGGTTTCAACCTGAAGATAGCGAAATACGTTCACGGCCTTCGCCATCAGCCTTCAGCCTTCAGCCCTCAGCCATCGCCGAAAGTGTACTACTATATCTCGCCGAAGATTTGGGCGTGGAAGGAGTATCGCATCAAGAACATCAAGCGCGACGTGGACGAGTTGTTCTCGATATTGCCGTTCGAGGTGGAGTTCTTCGAACGGAAGCACCACTATCCCATCCATTATGTAGGCAATCCGACAGCGCACGAGGTGAGGGAATTTCTGAATGGAAGAGGGAAGAAGGAAAACGGAAGAAGTGAGAAGCCGATTATTGCACTGCTGGCGGGGTCGCGAAAACAGGAGATTAAAGATAACCTGCCAGCGATGATGGAAGCCGCGCGGCACCTTACGGATCAGTACGACCTTGTGTTGGCCGGAGCTCCGTCGATAGAGCGTGAGTACTACGAGCAATTCCTGACGGACAACAGTGTGCGTCTCGTTTCTGACGAGACATTCCCCTTGTTGGCCCGGGCTACGGCGGCACTAGTAACCAGTGGCACGGCGACCCTCGAGACTTGTATGTTCCGCGTGCCGCAGGTGGTGTGCTATAAAACGCCGTTGCCACAACTCATCGGTTTCCTGAAGCGCCACGTGCTCAGTGTGAAATACGTGTCGCTGGTGAACCTGATTGCCGACCGCGAAGTGGTAAAGGAACTGGTGGCCGAGACATTCAGCGTCGATAATATCCGTCGCGAACTAGAGGCCATATTGCCTGGCGGCGGAAAGCGTCAGCAAATGTTGGACGACTACGACGAGGTGCATCAGCGCCTGGGTGAGAGTCATGCCCCCGACGAGGCCGCAAGGACCATGATTAGACTGTTGAGAGACAATAACCAATAAACAATAAACGTTATGAGAAAAGTATTCTTTTTGGTGCTGGCGGCTATGGCAGCCTTTACGGCACAGGCACAGAACATTCAGTTGCATTACGACTTCGGTCGCAACATCTATAGCGATGAGGAGTCTGACCGACAGAAAGTAACTGTAACCGTAGAACAGTTCAAAGCTGACGATTGGGGTTCGTGGTACTACTTCTTCGACCTTGACCTGACAAGCAAGGTGACACGTAGCATCTATACCGAGATCTCGCGCGAGCTTAAACTGGGCAAGGAATCGCCTCTGGCTGCCCATGTCGAGTATGACGGTGGCCTGTGGCATGCTGATGTCCCTAATGGTTGTGGTAGTTATCAGCAGGCCGGACTATTGGGCTTGGCCTATAACGGGCATAATGCCGATTTCTCGAAAACTTGGTCGGTACAGGCGCTCTACAAGCAGTTTATAAAGAGTTACGACGGCACGCACTCATACCCTAGCTTTCAGCTGACGGGTGTGTGGGGCTTGAATTTCCTGAACAACAAGATGACCTTCTCGGGATTCATCGATTTGTGGCGTGGCGAGAAGGGAGCCAACTATGGTGAAAAGCAGGGACATGGTATGCTGGTATTGCTGACCGAGCCTCAGTTGTGGTATAACGTCAACAAACACTTGTCTGTTGGTACCGAAATTGAAATCAGCAACAACTTTATTGTAAACTACTACAACGACAAGACGTTCTTCGTCAATCCTACCGTTGCCCTGAAGTGGAACTTATAAGTAACGGAATCAGAACACCGCAAAACGCCCACGTTGCGACATAAACACCGCTTCGTGGGCTTCTTCTTGACAGATCTGGGCCTCTGTCTCGTTGATGGTCGCAGGATAGTAGGAATTGCCGTCGACGATGCGGCCTGTCAGGAACTCACACCACGTGCAGGCTGCCGTATAGCGCCCTAAGGTATATGACAAATGCATCCCGTCGCGATTGAGGATGTCCCCCAGGCGGTAGCGCACCAATTGGACGGCTGTGCCAGTAGGTACGATGCGCGGATTGCCTATTGCGGGCATCACGCTCAGCATGGTACTGACAATGTCGCTGTACATCTGGCGCTGCTTGTAGTCGTAGGGCTGGAAGCGTGATGATTTGAAGTCCTCGGCGTATGCCCACGTCATGTGCCACACGAATTCCACGTGGAAGTTGGTGACGTAGCTTTCGACGAGGCGTTTGAAGGTGGGAAGGTTCTTGTAACTATCAAAAACACCCGACAGTTGGCTGGCCTGTTGCAGGGAGATGACGTCCCACTGTTCGTCGCGGATGATTTGTTTCAGTGTCCATTTCTTGTGCTCCGAACGCACACCGCCTACGACCTTCCGATAGGCGTAGAGGGCGCTGTCCTTCACGAGATTGGTATAATGGCGGTCGATGGAACAGCCGCCGATATAGGCATTGCCGATAACCAGCGAGTCGCCTTGTGCACGCGCCAGTTCATAGAGGTATTGCTCAATGGCATCCTGCGAAAAGCTGTTGCCAATGGCTAACACTTTGACGACTTTCGCGTCAGAAGTGATAAGTGATAAGTGAAAAATGAATAGTAAAAAGAGTATTGCCTTTTTCATTTTACATCTTATTTCTTACATCTTACCTCTCACCTCATCCACCTTGCTTTTCGCAGCTTTACGCAACTTACGCACGGCCTTGTCGCGCTCTTGACGGACGCGCTCGCGTTTCAGGTCCATGTCCTCGCCGATTTCTGCCATCGTCTGACGCCAGCCCTTCAATCCATAGTAGCGACTGACCACCTCGCGCTCGCGCTCGTTGAGCACGTCGATGCAGGCTATGAGGTCGTCGTTCAGTGTGTCTTCCTCCACGATGGCGTCGGCCTTCTCGGCATTCTTGTCCTCAAGCACGTTGAGCAGGGTGTAGTTGTTGCGACTTCCGACGGGCAGCGACTCGTCCGTCGAACGAACGTCAACGGAGGTCTCCAGCCGGCTGATGGCTTTCTCGATGCTGCGACGGATGTAGGGTGCGGCAAAGGTGACAAAGGCCTTGCCGCGAGCAGGGTCGAATTTTGTGGCGGCTTTCATGAGTCCGATACTTCCCTCGCTGATGAGGTCGTCAGTGCTCAGTGCGTCACTCTTATACTGTCGGGCCAGCGTAATCACATAGCCCATATTTGCTGTCACCAGCTGTTCTTGTTCCTTTGTCATAACCTCTTACATTTTACTTCTTACCTCTTACCTCGCATTATATTTCTCCAGCAGTCCTTTCACCAATTTGCCGTATCTCTTGATGACGTCATCGGGCCATGGGCCGGTAGCGGTTGCACGAGGCAACAGCATCGAGCACGACTCGTTCTTGTCGCTGATGCTCCAACACACCCAACTGATGCCCAGACGTTCGCACATCTTGATCCATTCTTCCTCGCTCTCCTCGTCGATTTTACCATCGCCAGAAGCTTCGGTAGCACCGCTTTCGGAAATAAAGATGGGAATACCACGCTTGACAGCTCCTTCTGTGCGCTGACGCAGGTCGTCACCATGCGTAGCAGCATAGAAATGCACGGTGTACATGACGTTCGAGAGGCCCTCCAACGGACTCTCGGCAACCAGATGGATATCCTGATCCCAGTGGGGGCAACCCACGAGTACGACATTGTCCTTATCGTATTTGCGGATTTCGCCAATGACCTCTTGGGCGTATTTCTTCAGGTCTACCCATTTGTCCTCGATGGGCTCGTTGTAGATTTCGTAGATAATGTGCGGATTCTTGCCGTATTTGCGGGCCATTTCGCCAAAAAACTGCTTGGCCTCTTCCGTCATCAGCTTGTGCGAATGCCAGTCGATGATGACGTAGATGTTCTGCTTAATGGCAGCTTCAACGACGGGCGTCAGACACTGCATGGCGAACTCGGGGTTCTCCTGGAAGTTATCCTCGATATGCTGTCCGATAGCCGCACGGATGACACTACAGTGCCAGTCGTTCTTCAGCGTCTCCACTGCCCCCTTGTTATAGAACCGCGGCCACAGGTTGTGCCAGCCCAGACTGACACCACGCAGAATGACGGGATTGCCTTTTTTGTCGCAGAGCTGGGCACCTTTTACTTGCAGTTTTCCGTACTGCTTGACGGGGTCGATGGCATGTACGTGACATGCCAACAAACTCAACATAATGATGGTCAGTAGTTTCTTCATTGTCATTGTTAGAATTTGCGTAGTTTATTAAAATAGGGATAATGTGTACAAATAGACGACTGCGGCAGGAATTGCCAGCAGCGACGAGTCAAAGCGGTCGAGCATGCCACCGTGTCCGGGCAGGATATTACCGCTGTCCTTGATGCCTAAGGTGCGCTTGAAGAGACTCTCCACCAAGTCGCCCCACGTGCCGAAGATGACGACGACAAGGCCCAGTCCGAGCCAAGCCCACAGTGTCAGCATCTCACCGTCGAGATATGTGCTGATGGCCCAAGCGGCAGCCAGCACGAAGATGGCGCCACCGATGCTTCCCTCCCACGATTTTCCCGGAGAGATACGGGGGAACAGCTTGTGACGTCCCAATAGCGAACCGACACAGTAGGCACCGGTATCGTTGACCCACAGGAATACGAAGACACTCAGTGGCAACAGCGTGTTAAACGTGATTTCCCCGTTGGGCGTTGCCGTAAACGCCAATACGTTGAGCAGTGAGAAGGGTAGGGCGATATACATCTGTGCGAGCATAGTGTATGCCCAGTCCTCTATGGGGTCGTTGTGCCGGAGATAGAGTTCCGATATCAGCAGGTAGATGATGGTCACCAGATAGGGGATGAACACCACGCTCTTGGCAATGCCGCTGTAGACATCGCTGCAGAAATACGTCATCGCGTAGAAAAAGTACACGCCGGCAACCGTAGAGATGAAGCGGTTGACGCTGACGTCCTCGCGTTCGTTCACCAGTCCGGTAAACTCCCAAATGGTCAGTCCTGTCACAATGCTAAACAACAGCACCATCGCATCAGGACGCAGGAACGACGCCACGATGGCAGCGACGAAGATGACGCCTGTGATGGTTCGAATGATTAAATTCTTCATATCGATTTAGTTATTGGTTTCGTTATTCTCCGAAGCTTCTGCGCTATCCGACTGATCCGTATCGCCCGATTCGCCATTCGCCTTGGCCTCGAGTCCTTTTGCCTCGAGTTCCTTGGCACGACGCTCGGCCATTGCCTCGGCCTCGGCACGCTGCTGGGCTTCGATGAGTTCCTCCGCACGGCTGGTCCAGGGACGTTTGCCGAAAATCTTCTCTACGTCGTCGGCAAAGATGACCTCGCGCTCCACCAGCAATTGTGCCAGCTGGGCGTGACCGTCTTTGTGCTCCGTCAGTATCTGCTTCGCACGCTCGTACTGCTCGTTCACCATCTTCAGCACTTCTTCGTCCATCAGTTTGGCGGTGGTCTCTGAATAAGGCTTCTGGAACGTGTATTCCTGCTGGTTATAGTAACATACGTTGGGCAGTTTGTCCGACATACCGGCATAGGCTACCATACCGTAAGCCTGCTTCGTGGTGCGCTCGAGGTCATTCATGGCACCTGTCGAGATCTGACCGATAAACAGCTCTTCCGCAGCACGGCCACCAAGCAGCGAACACATCTCGTCGAGCATGGCTTCCTTGGTTTGCAACACGCGCTCCTCGGGCAGATACCACGCAGCACCCAGAGCTCGTCCGCGAGGTACGATGCTCACCTTCACCAGTGGATTGGCAAACTCCGTAAACCACGAAATAGTGGCGTGACCGGCCTCGTGAATGGCTATCGACTTCTTCTCAGCCTCCGTCATCACCTTCGTCTTCTTCTCCAGACCTCCGATAATGCGGTCAACGGCATCCAGGAAGTCCTGCTTGCCCACCTTCTCACGATTGAAACGGGCGGCAATGAGGGCGGCCTCATTACATACGTTGGCAATGTCGGCACCCGAGAATCCTGGCGTCTGACGGGCGAGGAAATCGACATCGACGCTCTCGTCGAGCTTCAGCGGCTTCAAATGTACCATAAATACCTCCTTACGCTCGTTCAGGTCGGGCAGGTCAACATGTATCTGACGATCGAAACGGCCCGCACGCAGCAAGGCAGAGTCGAGCATGTCTGCACGGTTCGTCGCTGCCAGCGTGATGATACCGCTGTTCGTGCCGAAACCGTCCATCTCCGTCAACAGGGCGTTCAGCGTGTTCTCGCGCTCGTCGTTACCGCCCATCGCTGGATTCTTCGAACGCGCACGGCCCACAGCGTCAATCTCGTCGATGAAGATGATGCAAGGAGCCTTTGTCTTGGCTTTCTCAAAAAGGTCGCGAACGCGCGAAGCACCCACACCGACGAACATCTCGACGAAATCGGAACCCGACATCGAGAAGAACGGCACACCAGCCTCGCCGGCAACGGCCTTCGCCAACAGCGTCTTACCAGTTCCCGGAGGTCCTACGAGCAGTGCTCCCTTGGGAATTTTACCGCCCAGGTCGGTATATTTCTGCGGATTCTTCAGGAAATCCACAATCTCCTGCATCTCCTGCTTGGCACCAGCTTGTCCGGCAACGTCCTTGAACGTGATGCCCAGGTCGCCGCCCTTTTCATACATCTGAGCCTTCGACTTGCCCACGCTGAAGATGCCACCGCCCATTCCGGCACCGCCACCGCCGCCCATGCGTCTCATCAGATACATCCAGACGAGGATGATGCCGCCGAAGAACAGGATGTTCATCAGCAGTGAATTGAAGAACTCGCTCTCCTTCGAATTGTCGTAGGCAAACTTACCGCTGAATTTCTGTTCCTCACGGGCCTGATTGATAAACTGCTCAACCTGGTCCACCGAACCGATGGCCACCATGACACTGGGGTCCTTGCCCGTCTTGTCGACACCCTGATGGAAAACGTCACGGATGTGCTCCGGCTTGACATACATCTGCAGGGTGTTCTCATACTTGTTGACCACAATCTTCTCCGCGTACCCCTTCATGACCATCGTCTTGAAGTCCGAGTAGCTCGTCTCAGTCCTGACGCTCGATTTCTCGTTGCCCTGCGTAAAGTAGAGCATCACCAGAGCGATAATGACAAGGCCGTAGATCCAGTTCATGTTGAATCGCGGCATATTCATCTGGGGCTTGTTATTTTGTTTGTTCTGCTGTTCCATTAGTCAATGTCTTCTATCTGAGTTAATTCCGCATCGTCCCAAAGGTGTTCCAAATCGTAAAAATCACGCATGTCGGGCACAAAGATGTGTACTAGCACGTCGCCATAGTCCATAGCCACCCACTGGGCATTCTCCAAACCCACTACCGTCGACGGCTTCTCGCCCAACTGTTCGCGGGCCATGTCGCCTACCGACTCGGTAATGGCTTCCACCTGCGACGGTGAATTGCCCTGACAAATTACGAAATATCTGCAAATGGCACCTTCGATACCTTGCAGGTCGGCAACGACGATGCGCTGACCTTTTTTCTCTTGTATTCCTTTTTTAATTGTTTCTACTAATTGAGTCGTTTGTTCCATTTAATATATTAATGTGTATTTGATGGTACAAAGTTACATCATATAATTGAAAAAACCGCAGAAACATGAAAATTTTGCGTTTTTTTATAAAAAAGTGGCTAAAAATTTTGCTAGTTTCAGAAAAAGCTGTACCTTTGCACCCGCATTTCGAGAAATGCACTGCAATTTTGGGGTATGGTGTAATGGTAACACTGCAGATTCTGGTCCTGCCTTTCCTGGTTCGAGTCCGGGTACCCCAACAAAAGAATCGCTAAGTTCAATACTTAGCGATTCTTTGTTTTTCTTAGGCCTTCCGCGCCCGGTTACTCCTTCACCAGACGTACTTCGTAAATCTCGCCAATCTGCTTGCGAGGCTTGGCTACGAATTTTACGCGCACCTGCTGTTTGCCCTTCAAGGCCTCGGCGGGAATGGGGTAGGTCTCGTATTTGAATTCAGAGATGCGGTATTTGCCTGTGTTGTTGACGGAAGTCACAAGGACGTCGTCGACGAAGATGTCGAACTCGTGGCTCTTCCATTCACCCACACCCCAGTATTTCAGTCGCAGACCCAGGTTCGTCTGTCCGCCAGTCTGCAGCAGATAGCTGAAATAATGGCCGTCACGGGCGTCGCGGAAGAATACGTCGTTGGTATTGCCTACAAACGAATCGTCAGTCTCCATGAAGTGGTCACTCTCGGGCTGTTGTTCGCCGGGCTGCACCTTGTCGGTTGTGCGGGCCTCCAAAGCCTGACGCTCCTGCTCCTTCTTGGCCAGATTGTCAAGATAGCCCTTGTAGTTGTCCTCCGTCAGCGCCAGCCAATACATCATGTAGCGCGAGTCATGCAACTCGAAGAAAGGCATCAGCACATTGGCCGCTGACGATGGACGATTGACCATTTTTGTTTCCAGCATGAAATGGAGCGGCTGTCCTTCAATATCCTTTATCTGTGCGGCAATCTCGTCGATGTTGTTGTTGATGAGGATGGGTGCCTCGTTGATGGGCAGCTTCTTGCCCACGGCCAACTGTCCGAAACGGCTGTCGTCGGCTATCAGACCGGCCAAATCCTCCGTACCCGTCTTCATGGCGAGCATGATGGGGCCGTGCATCAAGGCTACATATTGTGGCATGTTTGGCAGATACTTCACGCTGTTGTGCATGGGGAAAGTCACTTCCACCACGTCGCCCTTCTTCCACTGGCGGTCGATGGTGACGTACGACGACGGACCGGTAATGATGTTGACGGCCTTGCCGTTGACCGTCACCTTAAACTGTCCGGGCTTCACCCAACCGGGATAGCGCACCAGCAATGGGAATTGTCCCTTGCCCTGCGCGATGGTGATACGGCTCGTCTCGGCATAGGGGAACTGTGTCTCCTGTCGCACCACGATGCCCTTCTCCTTCCAGTTCAGTTCGGAGGCCACGAAAAGGTTCACAAACAGCGCGTCACCCACGTGAGTATAGACGAACTGACCGTACTTACCGTGATTCTCCATACCTGTTCCCACGCAACACCACATGGCCTCGTTCGGTGCCGAATAGTTGCGGTAGTGGCGCGGACGGGCCGACGTGAAATACACGTAGCCGCCATGCTCGGGGTGCTGACTCGAAAGAATGTGATTGAACGTTGCCAGCTCGTAGAAGTCGGCATAGCGTGCCTCGGGATTGCGGCGGTGCAGACCCTCGGTCAGTTTCAGCATATTGTTCGTGTTACAGGTCTCTGGACCGTCGATATCCTCGATGAAATCCTGACAGGCCTCCTTGCTGGGGAAATGTTCGCGACGGCTGTTACCACCGAATGCCAGCGACCGCTCACCGGTTACGATATCCCAGAAGTAACTGGCGGCCTCGTGATAAGGCTCAGTATTCGTTGAGCCACATACCGTCTGCCCATTATCAGTCTTTCTGCACGCCTTGACGGGATAAAGGTTTGCCAGTTCGCTGATGCGCTCGAACCCCACAACCTTCGGCACCTGCGTGTTGGCATGCATGTTGTCCAGACAGTCCTGACGCTGCGACAGGGGCAGCAGCAGACGCTTGTGTGAGAAACGACGGGCCGCGTCCAGATATTTCACGTCGCCCGTGATGGCGTAGGCATCGGCCAGCACCTCGTTCATGCCACCATGCTCCGTATGCAGCGTCTGCTCCACCTGGGCGTCGCTGAGGCCTGCCGTCAGATTGATGATCCAGTCGCAGAATCCCAGAAACAACTGCTTGGCCTGCTCGTTGCCGCAATACACCCACGCGTCGCGCAAGCCTGCGTACATCTTATGCAGGTTATAGTACGGCACCCACGCACCGTAATAAGGTCCGAAGTCACCCTTCTTATATGCCGACCAGATGCGGTCGCTGCCAGGCACGCCGCCCACATAGCCCTTGCCCCACGTCGGGTGGTTCTTGGCATTGGCATCGGCACAGCGTTGCAACTCGCTGATCCAGTATTCCATGCGCTGCTGACATTCCTTGCTGCCCGTAGCGGCATTGATGGCCATCGCCGTCAGATAGTGACCGCCCACGTGTCCGTCCAGTCCGTCCCAGTTAGGATACGACTTACCCTTCGGCGTCAGTCCGGCTTCCTTCAGGTATGGTGCCAACAGTCGGTCGTTGTCGTATTTCAGCAGCACGCTGATGTTCAGGTCGCGAGCCTTCTTCAGCGGTCCGTCCAACAGCGTCACGTCGCCCAACGGAAACTCGTCGGCATACAGTTTGTCTTGTGCCACAGCCGTCATTCCTGCGGCCATCAGCGCGATAAGAATCAGGATTTTCTTCATTGTTTCACTTTGTATTTTGGTTTCATTTTGCAAAGGTACGAATAAGTGAGTAAAATGCAAAGGGAAAACCTTATTTTCTTTTGCATTTTCGAGCGAAAGTGCCTTCTCGCGTAGCGAAAAGGTACGAATAAGTGAGCAAAATACCAAATTTATATGAGTATTTTTAAATCCCTGCATTATAGCCGCCCCTTATCAAGGTGCTCTAAACCTTTCTTTTCTTTCCTCGATCTTAACTCATCCATATAGCCAGCAGTGACGATACCTGAAGGCAGGGCGATGATGGCGATACCAACCATAGAGGATATAATGCTGATGACGCGACCTGTATCTGATATCGGATAAAGGTCGCCATAGCCTACGGTGGTCAGCGTACATGTGGCCCAGTAGAAGGCATCAAAGAAGTCGTCGTACAATACTCTCCCCGTTATAGGATCAACCTGCTCTTCAGCATTGAACATAATAAGAGCTGTGATGAATATATAGAACAATGCCAACGAAAATACTGCCATCAGGACCTTGCTTTGCTTGCGAATGACAGCCATGACGATTTCCAATGGCTCAAAATAGCGGATAACCTTAAAAATCCTCAGGATCTTCAATAGTCTCGATACACGGAAAATTTTGAAAGAAGGGCCTAACAAGTTAAAGATAGGCAGAATTGACAGCAAGTCAATAATGGCCATTGGGGTAAATGGATAAATCGCAAATGCTGCCGCTTTACTGCGTTTTGATGCAAAATCAGCAGTACACCATCGAAGAATATAGTCCGCTATAAAGCATAATCCTGATATCAAGTCAAAATACCAGAATATCTTGTATTGCGTCCTAAACATCAACGGCAATATGCCTATTGCAATGGCAATCAGCATCACAATGTCATAGACCCGAGATGCCTTGCTCTCCTTGTTCCTTGGCTCTACCAGCCTGTATATCTTCTCTCGTATCATCTTTTCTACGGCACAGGTTATTGTCTTACTCTTCTTGTTTTCATTCCTGATTTTTTCTGGGACTCAGCGCATCATTTGATGATGACACAACGACCATTGACGATATACAGACCTGGCTGTAAATGGCCTTTCATCAGTCTGCGGCCTTGCAAGTCGTAGATGGTGTCGTTCTTTTTCGCTACACCCTTAACTACATCTTCAATGCCCGAACCTTCGTCCTGTAAAGGCAAGAATTCCGCTGTGGAAAGTAGTTGGGCATAGACATCGAAGGGCTGCAGTATACTGGCAGTCGTGAGACGGCTGAATCCCCATTGACCATTCTGCTGAGCCAGGACGTAGTCGCCGGCAAAAAGAGACGCTGCCGTGTAGGTTCCGCGGAAGACAGCATCCAGAGGCGATGTGCTATAGCCTACGGTGCCTGTTCCCATAAGTACGATATCACCTTGAGCTTGTAACAGACAGGGCGTGTGGGCAGGGATGGTGGTGAGTGGTGTGAGATGTAGGTCTGCATCAAGCTGATAAGCCTTGACGCCATCGGGGATAGCAGCCTCGAAGGGTACTGTCACCATGCGACAGCCTTCAACACGGAGCGAGAGCGAGGCTTGCTGGGCATTGAAGTTGCTGACAGGACGGAAATCACCACCATCGGCTGTCAGCACAAGCGACTGACACTCGCCACCAACGACAAGATTCTGACCAGCGCTATTGCCTGCAGAGAGGTAGGCCACACGATTGCCTGACGTCCAGGGCAGCTCACTGGGTAGTGCCGTTACCTGCGTCATGTCTATGCTGGTGCAGGCAGCATCACCCAGATAGTCGAGTACATAGCTGTCGTCAGCAACGAAAGCTCCTGCCAGCTTAGCCGAATAAGGCGACGAGGCGTTGGCGAGATAGACGTCGCCAAAAGTGATGGTGAGGTGCGACTGACTGTTGTCGCAGGTCAGCGAGAGCAGTCCCTGACAGCCATTTGTAAGTGTAGCTGGCGAGAGGTCGAAGAAGAGACTGAAGTTCTCGCCCTTACTCAGGTCTATACGGCCATAGTTATGTGATGCAGCCTTTCCTTCGGCATTGACATAGTATAACGTGGTGGCACCTGCCGTGAGCGCACTCGTCGTGGTGACCTTCTTGATCTGCATCACCAACTGACTGTAGCGGTTGTCTAGTTGTATATAACCTGCAGAGACATTCTTACGAGTGGATATCAGCGAATTGCTGGAGTCAAAGGTCTTCGTCTTTCCACTCAATTGATAGTTAGAACCAAATTTCGAATTGGTGGTTTGCATATCATCCAAACGACCAAAGCGTACGGCGCTGCCTGTCATGTCGGACACCTGACGGTTGTGGCTGCGTATAAAGAGGATGGTAGCGACCTTATCAGCAGCAACAGAGACGACAGGTCGGCAGGTCTCAGCGTCAAAGGTCAGGTCTTTCTTCTGTAGCGCTTTTCCACTTTTACCTGTTGTACGGATAAAGCCTGATTGTGTATAGAACGGCAGGTCGAGTGTCATATCGACATCGTTCTGGTTGGCATTGGCAACGACAGCCACAACGGTATCACCCGTCACGGAGAGATAGGCAGAACCCTCGAGTCCCGTATCACCGAAGTCAATGTCAACACGCGTCATGCCCGTCACGAATTTGGCAAAGTGGGCCATGATATAGCCACGTTTGGTGATGGTACCACTGCTACCAGCGCCTTTTGTGCCGTCGCCCATCATGCCGTAGTAGCGTTTGGCAGCATAGTGAATCCAGGCATTGAAGTCGCCCAACATACAGGTATTGATGGCACGGAAGAAATTGAAAAAGTCCTTCGAGAAATCAAAGTCGCGCGTGTTGCCCTCTACCTCGTTCCAGTTAATCAGATACTCCGTCATCCAGATTTCCTTACCCTTCTGCGCCAGTTTCTTGTACGCCGACTGGATGCCACCATACTGGTGACCGCCATAGATGTCGAAGCCTTCCAGCACGTCGTCCTTGTTCAGTGCGTTGGCGTAGCTGTCACTGACAGCCAGCGTCTCTGGAGCCATCACCTTGGTGCTGATGCTGGGGCCATAGGTCTTTACGAACTCGGCAATCTCAGAGGCATCCCACAGACAGCCGGCATACGATGCAGGCCAGTCGGGTTCGTTCTGAATGCTGATAGCATCGAGCTCCACCCCATTCTTGCGCAGATACTGCACATAGTCCTCCAAATACTGGGCATAGTCGGGCCAGTTTTCTTTTTTCAGTTTACCCGTTGTGCCGTCTTCGTTCTTAGCATTGCTGGTACCATTGGTCTTCCACTCGGCAGGCTGTCCCCATGGTGAGGCAAAGACGATGAGTCCTTTCTGTTTGGCATACTTGGCCGTATTCAGCGACTGCACCCAGGCGTTCTTGCCAATAGGAATGTACAGACGCATGATGTTACAACCTACCGTACTTGACTCACCCCATACCTTGTCAATCTCCGCATTGCTCATGTGGTTATACTGGAACGAGGGCGAGCAGACGAAACCGCCGAAGCCCGTGATACGCTGATGCGTCTTGGTAGCATCAATGCGAACGGTGTTCTGTGCTGTCGTTGAAAGTTGGCAGCCTACAGAAAGAAGGCAGCAAACTATTAGGATTCTTACATATTGTCTCATATCACTCATGTCCCCCAGCGTCCACCTCCTTGATACTGCAAAGGGCGACTGCATCTCTTCCGGAGAAAACATCTCCAATTCATTATCTTGTGCCATATCTCCTGCAAAGGTAGTGTAAATTGAGCGAAATACAAAGAAAAAAATCTGTTTTTTCTTTTATTTCCGAAATGTAGCCTATCTTCTCCAAGGGAGAAAGGTAGTGCAAAATTTCGATTTAGCTCGGCTTTTCCACCATCATTGTGTTGGTTTTATATGGTTACAAACTTGCTGTATTGACAACCTGCTGTTCTCCGTTGATGTCGAATTGCAAAGTGGAGCCGTCGCTGCGCACGTCGATGGTGACGGGGGCACCCATCACTAAGGGAAGATTGATGTCGTCATGACCAGCGGGAAATCCGCAGAGCACAGGAATGTGATACTCAGCCAATAGATCGTGCAACATCGCTTCAATGCTTATTACATCACCGTTTTCGTCGGTGAAATCCTTGCCGCAGCTGACGAACTCGCCGAGAATGATTCCTCTGCAACGATTGAACACGCCGTTCATCTTCAACATGCGCATCTGACGGTCTATGTTACGCATATTCTCACCAATCTCTTCCACGAAGAGTATCAGATTATTGCCCTTGGTGGCATCAGCCCAAGTACCGATGTTGGGTGCGAAGGTGCAAAGATTGCCGCCTACGAGCACACCGCTGGCTCGACCGAGGATGTTCTGCTCATGTGCAGGCACTTCATATCGGGGAACTTTGCCCAACAACAGGTCGCGCATCATAGTACTGGTGACGTCGGTGCCGCCATTTGCCAGAAATGTGCCCATCGTGGCGTGCATGCTCATCACGCCGGCTCGGTTCCAAAAGCCGTGAAGGGTAGATATGTCGCTGAAGCCGATTATCCATTTCTGGCCAGCTTTCACTTCGTCGAACGGGAGCTGGTCTATGAGCTGGATGGTGCCATAGCCGCCACGATTAGAGAATATAGCCTTGATGCTTGGGTCCACCAAAGCCCAGCGGATATCACTCACACGTTCTTCCACCGTTCCGCCGATTTTCCCGTCCAGCACCTTGTCGACATTTGGGCCGATGACGGTTTCAAAGCCCCACGAACGGAACACGGCGGCAGCTTTCTCTATGGTTTCCATCGGAGTGAAATATGATGGCGAGATAAGCGCCACTTTATCGCCCGACTTCAGAAAGTCAGGTTTCGCACAATTCAGGACCACCGGCTCTTCAGGAGTCGGTATGATGACAACTTCATCATCATCCTTACTGCACGATGTCAGTGTCGTGGCAGCCATCATGGCGACTACTGCCATTATTATAAGTTTCTTCATATTTCCTTTGAAATCCACTGCCTTACTTGGTTTTCGCATTAATACATTTAAATCTATCGGCCTGTTTTCGCTAAATTTATTTGCAAAGATAGTAATATTTGCGGAATTATCATTATATTTGCAGCAGAAAAATTGTAACCAAACAAAAAATAAACTTATGAAACCGAAAATTACTACAATTCTCGTACTCATGCTGTTGCCGATGATTGGACAGGCACAGCGCCAGCAGTATCAACAAGTGAACGACATCCTGTACACAGCGTCTTCCGATGCCTATGCCCAGGAGCGCTGCAAACTTGACGTGTATTATCCGACAGACATACAGGACGCTCCCGTCGTAGTGTGGTTCCACGGAGGAGGTATCGAGGGCGGCGAAAAACATATAGACCCGCAGTTGAAAAACAGCGGCCTGGTGGTCGTCGCCGCCAACTACCGCCTGCTGCCCAAGGCTCCCATCGACGACATCCTCGACGATGCTGCCGCAGCCGTGGCATGGACTTACAAGAACATCGCCAAGTATAATGGCAGCAAGCGCAAAATCTTCGTGGCCGGACACTCCGCAGGCGGCTATCTGCTCGACATCATTGGACTCGACAAGCACTGGCTCGCCAAGTACGGCGTAGACGCAGACTCGCTGGCGGCCCTCGTGCCCTTCAGCGGTCAGTGCGTCACGCACTACAACATCCGTAAACAGCAGGGCATTCCGCCCTTGCAGGCCACCATCGACCAGTATGCCCCACTCACCTACGTCCGTCCCGACGCACCGCCCATCGTCATCATCTCCGGCGACCGCGAACTGGAACTCTTCGGGCGCTATGAGGAGCAGGCCTATTTCTGGCGTATGCTGAAGCTCACAGGCCACAAGGACGTAACACTCTACGAGATGCAGGGCTACGACCACGGCAGTATGCCGCAGCCTGCTTACAAGATTCTAAAGGATCACATCTGTAGGATTACTGCAAAATAAACCCGGGCATATATTTATTCACCCAGTTTCTTCGTCTGTCAAGAGATCATGGAGACGGTTCTGCGTGATACCATTTCCTTTGGAAATTGGATCATCAGAACCGTCCCCAATTCTCCATTATTTGATAAATTGAGTTCTCTCGTAAATCTTTAGAATTCCTTAACTACATTACGTCCTTCAATCCACGCCAGCATATTAAGCACCAGATAGTTCCAGTTCTGGAATCCTGGATTAATGATGGGGGCACCAGTGTCGGGGTCGTAATATTCGTGGAGCGTACCGTTCTTTTTTAAGTCTTCACCAAAGAGAGCAATGGTCTTTTCTGCCATTTGACGGGCCTCTTTCTTGAAACCGTAGTCGGCCAACCCACGGAACACCATATAGTTGGAGATACCCCAGATGGGGCCCTGCCAGTTGGAGGGGTTGTGGGTAGCGCGGAGATTGTACATCTTCTCCTGTTTCGAGAGGGTGCGGACGCCATAGGGAGCACAGAACGTCCGCTCGTCCAACAGATTCTCGCGTACCATCCGTTGTGCCTGCTCGGGTGTGGCAATGCCAGCCCACAACGTCATGAACCCTGACCATACGCCCAAACGCTGAATAAGGCAGGGATAGTCACGAGGAGCACCTTCGTGCAGCACAAATGGTTTGCCGAAGATGATCTGTGGCTCACCCGTATAGGGTATCAGATTGATGTCCACACTGTAAAACATCCCGTCTTTCTCATCCCAGCAATACTGTCGCACCGCATCGCGCAACAGCTCGGCATCCTGTTCATACTGCTTCGCTTCCGACGGCATGCCCAGTTGCTCAGCCAGATAGGCCATTGCCCGCAGTTCCTTATACATCAGACAGTTCAGATAGATGCTGGCAGAACTGCGCTTCGGACGGAAGAACGTCGAGGGGTCGTTGTCAACGCCGATGGCCAGGTCGTCCTGCCAATAGAAGAGACCCGTTGCCTGGTGTCGATGATGCTCCTGATAGTTACGTATAAAAGCCTGCATGCGTGGGAATCCATCGCGAAGCCAACCGGCATCGCCTCCGTTTTGCTGGGTGATGAAGGTCGCATGCTGGGCGATGACGGGTTTGTGCATGTTAGTAGCATAGATGTCAGCAGGCTTTATTTTCTCAGGGTCACTCTGTGCGTCGACCACCATCGGCATGTAGCCATCCTTCTCTGACGTATAGGCGAGATAGTTGAGCACACACCCCTGTTCGTAGGGCAGTGCCTCGCGGCGGTCTTCGTCGCTCCCCACGTCAGCCAGAATCTGGCGCAGGGCTACGTTGGAGAGCCATGAGTCCCAATCCCACAGCACGGCAGCGTACGACTTGCTGCCAGGAGTCAGATAAGGAAACAACAAGGCTCCTCCTTCCGGTTTCTTATACATTTGCTTGTAGTCGGCATAGATGTGCTGTTTGATAATAGAAGCGGACTTAACGGATCTCGCTGCTCCGTCAGTGGCCCATGCAGTCATCATGCCAAGAGCGAGTATTACGGTCTGTAATGCTTTTTTGTTCATCAGTAACTTGTTTTCGTAAATATTTGGCGCAAAGGTACTCATAATTCCCTGTTTTTTCGTATATTTGCAGCCATATTTAACAAAAGTTGATTCTCGTCACGACTCGACCAATCATGCAAGCATGTTGGTTCTCGCTGCTCCGAGAATTAGGATAGTTTAGGAATAAACGAGAATAGCTCGTTACCTTTTCTGTAGGCAATGTCCAGATACTTGTCCCAGTTTGTCTTTCTGGAATCACGTGCCTTTGACATTCCATCGAAAACTATAAAATCA
>JAEEGG010007767.1_pt1 | contig 24590 bp, 17 predicted proteins | sample 9134161 | NCBI WGS metagenome assembly JAEEGG01 (sample SAMN16246543, study PRJNA631951) | gut metagenome | biome: gut microbiome; feature: rumen; material: CR-attached | host: Bos | place: Iran: Karaj | collected 2018-10
GTTCCAACAACGAAACATTCCCTCTTGTCATTGATCCCGAAGAAACACGTTATTGGGTACGCAAGGTGCCACCTCTGATTGATGACGATCCATACATCCTCAGCACCATTAAGTATGAGATGCCTGCTTTCATCCGCCGCCTAAGAAGCCGAAAGCTGTCAACCTACTGCGAGAGTCGTATGTGGTTCAATCCCAAACTTATTCATACGGAAGCTCTTGACAAAATCATCCGGCACAATCGGCCTCGTGCCGAACTGGATATGGTGGAGCTTTGTCTGGACGTGATGGAGAGACACAACCTACCCCAGCTTTCCTTCTGCCCGAATGACATCCATACTCTTCTGATGAATACTCATGTAAAGATTGAGAAGTGGCAAATCCTGAAAGTGCTGAAAGAACGCTGGAAGCTGAAGCCTGCCGACAATGCTTACCGCTATACGACCTACAATATCAATTACAACGATGCCACCAATTACATGGCTGTTCAACGAACTGGCAGGTATTACACCGTCCAACGGGATTTCTTGGAGCAATTGCGCTGTTGATTTGTTGAGTTGTTGACTAACGAGCCTAAAAGACATTGCTATAAGCAATTATGGCCTCTGTTTCCCTCAACAAATATTCAACATTTCATCAAATAATTATTTACCAAGAATAAAAGGAAATTCTTATCTGCTAATAAAAAAAGGACTCAAAAACATGGAAAAAGTAGCATCAAATCATGGGCAGCTTGGTCGACAATGCTCCTGCACATTACGGCGTAGCAGTTCTTCCCTATACCATAACCCAAAGGGTAGTTTTATAGTGTTTGGGGGAGCAAGTATAGGTTTTGCGTCCCACAAAACCACGGCTTATAAAAGCCGAAAATGCCAGATATCCACATAGCCATTTTATAACTATGCACCCCCAAACACCAAACAAAGGCGGCCGTCCGAAGAAGCCAGAAGATGAGCAGCGGCTCTTTCCAGTCAAAGTCTATTTTGATGAACAGAGCTACAGAAAACTGTTGAACAAACGGAGGCGTACAGGCATGTCACTATCCTCGTTGGTTTATGAATTGGCGGTCAGTGGTTATGTCAAGGAACCCATATCTAAAGAGGAAGCTTCTCTGCTTCGCTCATTGGCAGGCATGGCAAATAACCTGAATCAGCTTGCACGTGAGGCACACATCCATCATTTCTCCCAAATGGAAGAACGTGTGCAGTATCTGACAAATGAAATCAATGAAGTACTAATACGAATAAGTGAAAGATAAACTATGATAGCAAAGATACATCCCGGAAACAACTTTGGTGGCTTGGTCAACTATGCCAACGACATCGAGAAGAAGGATGCGGTGGTTGTGGCATCCGATGGAGTAAGCCTCGCATCCAATGCAGCCATCACTGCCAGTTTCAAAGCACAGGCAAAGACCCACTTTGGCGTGAAGGATTTCGTTGGGCATATATCGCTCAGCTTTTCTCCTGAGGACAAAGACAAAGTAGATAATGAGCTGATGGCAAAGATTGCCCAAGAATATATGCGAAGGATGGGCATCATCAATACGCAATATGTCATCTTCAGGCATCAGGACCAGCCACACCCTCACGTTCACATCGTCTATAACCGAGTCGATAATGATGGTAATATCATCAAAGGTGACTGCAGCTTTTCCAAGTCGGCAGCCATCACCAAGGCTTTGACCAGAAAGTATGGACTAACTTTTGGCAAGGGCAAGAAGAATGTCCGACGCGACCGCCTGACGGGAAAGGATGCCATCAAGTACCACCTCTATGACACCATCACCGCAGTCTTGAAGGACTGCATCACTTGGCAGCAGCTCCGAAAGGCTTTGTCAGAAAAAGGAATTTCGCTGGATTTCGTCCGCAACAGCGATGGCAGCGTACGTGGGGTGACCTTCACCGACAGCGAATACCAAGTGACTTTCTCTGGCAGCAAAATTGACCGCTCGCTGTCATTCGGTAAAATCGATAAGAACATGGTGAACATCTATCAAATCAATGATGACCCAAGCGACCATCCCGAGTTCTACCCACACTACGACACGGAGTATATTACCCATATTACTCAGCAATACGGGCAAAACGGTCAAGACCGCCAAAGCACACCTTCCGACGGCATCGAGGATGCCTTTAACTTCACTCAGGCAAGTGGTCAGGCGGTTGGTACATCGTCTGGCAGCGGTATTGGCGCAGCCATCGCAGAAGTGCTGTTACAACCACACGTAGTTCCATCATCCGGTGGTGGCGGAGGTTCTAGTTCAAAGGACGATGATGACGATGACAAGGAGAAGAACAAGAATAAATATTATACACCACGTAAACGTAAGAGATAACTATGGCAAAGAACAAACCAACTCCATTAAAGGACGAACCCGTGATGTCACTCGATGACATATGCACCAAGCTTGATAATCTGGCTGCTTCAATCGGAGCATTACAAAAAGAACCATGCGAACCGGTCGTGCCCAAAGTGAACATTCAGGTCAAAGGCCTGCATTTCAAAACAGAAGAAGAGTTCCGTGAGAAGGTCATCCTCCTCTATAAAGGTTTGGGGGTCTATGACCAAGAACAGGAAGATGCCTACATTCAGGAATTACACGATAAAGGGGAACTTTCCAACAGGGAAATGCTTCAGGCAATTCACAAGAAAACTTGCGCCATTCCAGATGATAATAATCACGTGCCAAACTCTTTGAAGGATCAACTTATACACCTTTGGCACAAAATAAAAGAGCGCATCCATATTGTATTCTATGAACCAAGCAACAAATGGTATCGTAATGTCTATGCCTGGATAAGCATCATTTTGACGCTTATGTTCACCATCTTCACCATCTATGAGGTTGTCAATGTGAATCGCCTGAAAGCATATAATGAAGACTTACGCACCATTGCAGCCCAGCATCAGATGACCCGTGAGATTGTAAAGGAACTCGACCCGAAACTCTTAATCACTCTTGATGGCTATGATGAGTTGGTCAAGCAGCAAGGTTTTGCTTCAACCTGGCGTAAGTTTAAGGCAGCTCAGAAACAAACGAAGCAGGAGTAACTTCCAGCTTCATCGAAATAATCAATCATGTGGATCTGCATTTTCCCCTTGATTGCACCGTGCCGAGTGGTAGTCGCAAATTTTGCGACTACCACCGAGTCTGCCAACTCTTCCTAAGTGCATTATTAATATGCTTACTTATTGTTTTATAATCCCGACCAAACAATACAGCTGTTTGTTCTCGCATAAGCCATATCATATCTTTCTCCTGCCGCACATCTATTTGCGTCTGCCCGTCCTCTGTCTGATAGATGACTATCTGATTCTGTCAGTTAATATTTGTTAGTTCCATATTATCTAACAATTGCTTATTCTTTCTTATTGTATGTGTCAAGCCTAGCTTCTGCCGCCATCATTGGTTCTTCCTCATGTATTTCATATCGCCTTATGCTATGGTCTTGCAGGAATATTTTGTTGAGCGTAAAGCCCAGCGATTCCAGCGTTTTCTCACGTACCTTCGTTTTCAACTCACATTCCCAGATGGTGATGGAGTGCCAGCCCATCGCAGCCAGTTCATGCTGCACTTTCAAGTCCCGCTCCTGGTTCCTCTGTATCTTTGCCACCCAAAATTCACGATTCGTTTTCGGTATCTTGCAGCACTCAGAACTCTCAACTATTGGCATTGCCACCCTGTGTCCGTGCCAGAAGCATCCATTTACAAAGATGCAGGTTCTGTACTTCCGCATCACAATATCTGGCTTCCCCGGCAACCGTGGATGATTCAGCCGATAACGGAAACCATGCCCCCACAGCCATTTACGCACCACCATCTCCGGCTTTGTGTCTTTACAGTGGATAGCGGCCATGTTGGCATGGCGTTGCTGATGAGAAAGAATATCCGCCATGAATATATTTCGTTTTCTTACAATTCGTCAAATCCTCTCAGGAGCAGAGCCTTGAGATTAAGCCTGAATCCCCATTTTAACTTTTCTGTTAAAGGCTTTAGGCCAATAGCCACATCTTGCATTACCTTGAACTTCCAATTTTCTAGGACACGATTCTTTCTGTCCCATTCTACCATCCTCTTTATTAGTTCGATGTCTATTTCTACGTCATTGACATTAATACTCCTAACGGTATTACGCTGTTTGTCTTTTTGCTCCTTTTCTTCTTGTTCCTCTTCTTTCAGACGATCTACTTCTTCTAAAAGTTCGTAATTCTCTTCGCATACCTTGTCGAAAATCGCCATTCCGCGAGATACTGTTGCTGACGTTAGTTTGTGGTTGTATTTCAGGTCATTTGCAATTTCTTTAGCTTTCGATTGAAGGTTCAAATTAAGCATTCCTGATTCTGATCCCCACTCAGCAAATTTAATCCACAACTTGTATGGTATCGATTTTACAATTTTGAGGTCATGTTCATATTTGTCATCAGCATCCGTGTTGACGGTAACTTTTCTTGTTATTGTTGTATTTGGAGGAACTAAGTCTTCTTCAATAGAGGCTAGGTCTAACTTCCAATCTTTATTATCCCTAACAGAAGTCCAACATTCTTCTTTCTTTGCCCATTCAAGGTAGTTGTTGGACGGTGAAATTCTCATAATGAAAGGATTGACCTGTAACATTAATGAATAGAGAACCTTTGCTAATGACTCCGATATTTTTTGGTTCTTCCATATCGTGTATAGGTTAATTCTTCCACCAACTAGGTGATTTAACAAGCCAATAGTATAAGGAACTACTACCGATTTCAGTTCACCTATATTGTTGCCTTTTCTCTTCGTTCCATATAGTTCATCTGCAGTTTTGAAGAGAACAGCTTTTGCTATAGTATCTTCAAAGTATATATTGTTGATTTTCTTTGCGCTTGAGGGTAGGTTCTTAGCAACAAACTGTGCATAGTTCTTTTCAGAACCTCTCACAACAATATGAGGGCCAATTACCAATTTACTACCTTCATAAACCTCTTCATAGCAGTTTATATATTTTGCCAATTCAACCTTTGTAAACATCTGGCTCTTGGGGTATTTAAGATCAAAAGCCTTTTGTCTAGATTTAGTAAAGCCCTCTTTGAGGCGAACATTCTTGTATTGAGATCTTGCACGTTCAAAGAACCAGTAGGTCTGTATTGACCTCTCAGATGTGACAGGAGTCATTACATAACGCGATACCTTCTCTAGCTCAACAAGTATTGGATTATTGGCTGAGAAATCTGCATTGTTTACTTTGTTCTGTGTATTGGCGTATTTTGATATGTCAGAAACTATGCTTGCATATTCATCTTTTTTCTTAACTATCGAGAATTTAACCTGAACGTAAATGTCGGAGATATCAGCCTTGTCTTTCTTCTCTGTGTGATAGATAGAAGCAGTAGTCTGGCCACCATTAACTATTTGTAAGTTTGAAATAACCCGAATATTCCCATTGTCATCAAGTTCCATAGCATCAGCCGTTGCTGCTATACCGTTGTTATAGGCAAGAAACATGTGAGGTCTTTCTTTTATTGTGTCTCTTATACCTTTGTTAATCTTGCCTGTGAATTGTAAGAAGGAACGTACATTTTGTTCCAAAAGTCGTCCTCCATATCTCTCATATAAACTGGACAGACATTTCCCTGGCAAAATAGACACATACGCTTCATAATCCGGATTGCTTGACGATGCATGAAGGCATGGGACTTTCCATCCTTCCTCTTCGAAATTTATAATGATTGGAGCATGGGATTGTTCGGATATTTGATAAAGATAGTTGATATCTACTACTCTGTAATATATCTTGTAGCCGCTTATTTCCTTACTTTGAGGAATATCCCCCTTGTACACTCCATTCGTTAAGATAAAAGCATTTACCCTAACGAGAGAATCTCGGAGTTCTTTATACGTTCCTAATGTATTTGTAAACTCAAATATAGCTGAAGATTCCTCTATCTCATTACCAAAATCTGAATAGATCGCATTCCTAAAATAATTGGTAAGTCGTGTTGCAGAATTATCAATATCCCTCTTTAATACCGTCTCAGGCTCTTCAGATCCTTCATATATGGATATGAATAAATCTACTGTTTCATAATTATCTGCTATGGCATAACCATTTATCTTCTGCTGATTTTTGGTTCCAAGATCTCTTTCATAGAAAGCAACATCGGAATTTTCTGTTTCTCCTGCTTCACTTAAGAGTTCTAGACACATACGTGTAAATGTCTGCTCTTGGTTGTCGCCTTCTTCGTTTGCTATCTGACGAGTCGCGACCTCCTGAACGAGCGATTTGTAGAATTTATTTATTTCCTTCATACGACTCAATAGTATTAAGAACATTTTCTTCAGTGACTATATTCTCCCCAGAAAGGTTCAACGAAATACTGTATTTTACGTCTGACACTCCTATTCTTAACTCGTCTTTCTTGACTCTGGGGAACTCATCTTTAACCAGATAATATTGCTCTTTTCGAATTTGATAATGGCACTCGTTATAGAAGTCTTCATCAAGGTCGAAATAGCCTGTTTGCATTAATTTACCATTAAATAGACCTAATGCTCTGTTCTCTTCTTCTAACTGTTGACGGATTAAAGCAATTAATTCTGGAAGGCTTTGACCATTTTGTTGTGAGGCCTCAACTACTATATTATATAAGTACAACTTTGCAATATCAGATTCATCTAACTGTTGCTCACCATTGATAGAGATGCCAGAATGACTATTTGCTAAAGTGGTTTTCACTTCGACTGCCCACATACCGCTTTGATAATCTTTAGGCGCCATATCTGGACCGACCCAAAAACTTGTTACTGCAACTTTGTCAATTGATAAAAAAAGCAGTTTTCTAAGAAAAGTCAATTCTCCATAAAGTCCCTGTTGTTCTTGAGCAGATAACTTTTGGCCTTTTCTCTTGGAGAATAAGTCCTTCCATTTTTGCATTTGAGTTATTACCTGTCGCACTGCCTCCTTCTCAGATTCTGCATCACGAATTGAGTTGACGATATTTGCACAGATAGATGCAAATATATCAAAGACACGGCTTTCCCTATTGATTAGCTGAATAAGGAGCAGTTTTGAGTCAGGGAAAGACGCATCCTTGAATAAGGACACCTTTAATTCGGATAAATCCAGAAAATTGGAGATGTCTAGTTTTATATCCTGATGAAATGAAAATGCTATGCCATAATATTTTTCAGGATTCTTATATGTGCAGAACGTCTTAAGGTTAGAAGGTATGTCAAGTGCTATCTTGACAAGTCCATCTGTACCCTCGTCTGCAAGTCTTAGCCAAACTTCTTTTATCGTATCAACCTTGCTCATATACATTGTCGTTCTCTTGTTCAAAAATATCCTCTGAATCAGCAAAATCATTTAGTTGATTTGCAGAATATGAAATGGCCACACCTGTATTTGTATGTGGAAACGAAATGGCGAAACTCATATACGGTTCATTCCCGTCTTGACTTTCTGTAACATAAGTTGCGAATGGCTTTATCGGATATATAATCAGTAAAGGATGTTTCACGTCACGATACCTTTCCCTTACAAGTTTGGGACTTGGATATGATTGCTTCCTGTTTGTCAACTTCTTGTTGGTTTCGTCTAAAGCATCTTCCAACACTTGCTTATCTAAGTCTATGAATTCGTCACGAGGATTACCTAAAATGTGGTTTTTCCTTAACAAATAGTGTTCGGATGCGTCACTTGATGGCATACGCATAAAATAATTAAATCCTATTCCGTTTGAGAGATAGCCATCACATTCTTGGGCTTTTTCTCCAGTTGGCTTATTCATCAAGACAACATTCCATTCTGAAAGCTCACCTGAACTGTTCACTTGTCTTATATATTCGGAAATTGCTCTCAGATTGACCTTCACCATTGACGATGGTAAGCGATAACATTCAAAAAATGCTAATATGGTTTCCACGTCTATATTCCTCCACAAGTAGTTGTTGCCCGCTTTACTATAAGTACCAAGTTTGCATAATAGTGAATCAGCAGCCACAAAATTAACGTGTCTGTTTACTTTGTCTTTCAGCAATTGATATGTTTCGACCAATCTACCAGCCCAAGACACTTCTATGGTACTGGCATAACGCATTTTGGCCAAAGAGGTTATCTGCAAGACTCCCGGATGATTCCTTACCCTAAGTGCATAGTCTTCAGGGGTACCACCAATCTCATACAGATAACTAAAATCTTCTCGCAGTTCCTCACTTGCAAGAGTGATATGCCTATACCATTCATTTAGTTCGCTACTAGTAAACAATCGACACAAATCCACATAGCCTGACCGATAACCAAACCAACGTCCCATCTGCATTAAGGTGTCATACATCTTAGACGCTCTCAAAAAATAGCTTACTGACAGACCTTCTAAAGTAAGCCCTCGTGATAATTTGTCTCCTCCTATGGCAATTACAGAAATCCCCTCTTCCTTATTATCGTAATAGGTTAAGGCATCCTTTGAGGAACCATTAATGGACTTGACAGTTATTTTTTGAACAGCCTTATAAAGCTGTGACTTAACATCTTCCCATCGAGGGATTACCATCGAATCATCAATGTCTTTAAATTTTGAATCCAGTATTATCTGAGTCGTCGTTTTGTACGACTTGTAGTTGTTGCTGTCTTCTTCATATACTTTCCTCAGTTCTTCAAAGACCATTTTGTCCCCGGCTTCAATTTCCTGCTTATAATAATTGAATATTCGTGTCACTAAATCTTTTATGTGGTTTTGCCATGATTGGAACCTGCTTACATGTATAAGCATAGAATTGTGTTTGTGTTCTTGACCACGAAGGTTTCTAATGGCACACGTCACAATGAAACATTTAATTGCAAGCCTCAGGGATTCTGGAACCTCTGACAAAGTAGGCTTAACATCGTCTTTTTTATGTTTGTTAGGGACGAAAGTGGAAAAATCATTGATGGGTACAACGATTGGCAACAATTCATCATTAGTGTCATCAGGTATTAACGATGTGCCAAAAACCTTATCTGGTCCAATGTATGTAGAAGGTGACGGAAGATTTATGATAAAATCTCTTGGGAAGAGATTTGAGTCATCTTGAGGAATGAATATATTGGCAAATGGAGTTGCCGTGTAGCCAACATATGCCGTGCGGTTAAACTTGCTTAGTATAGAACAAATATATTTGTTTATTGTAGTCGGATCATCATTTGAGGCATTTGTGTTAATTGATGCATTGTCTGCTTCATCATCAATCATCAGAAGAGACTTGTTGTTTATTTTCCCATTCTCAGAATGAGTGTTCAGCCATGTGTTAAGCCTTTTCAGAACTGTAGAGTTTTTCTTGACAACCAAAAGCGCAGGTTGAGGGGCATTAAAGTTAAAGCCTGCAGTATTGGCAGAACGGCTAGTAAAGTCACCTTTTTCCGCATTTGTGGTGTATGAATTGGCAATGGCTTCATCAAAGCCTGGAATTAATCCTACGCCTATTTTGGTCGTCTCTTTTGCACTGGCTCGTTCAAACTGAGTATCAAAGCCAAGAAAACCTTCATCCAAACGTAGTTGTGTCTGGCTACGGAGATTGTTATATCTCAACTTTAGCATTTGACTTTTATGCAATCTGTTTTTCCATCAAATATGGTTCGAAGAGTACCTTCAGGTGCTTGTTTCCATTGATGGCCGACTCCATCAATTCATCGTAATCGGCGGAGACCTGCTCTGCAATCGCAGTAACGACCTCTATGATGAGTAGCCATATCTTCTCCACGATGGACAGTTCCATTGTTCCCGAAGTGACCTGCGCAAACAGGCCGCCAATGGTCTCATACGAATTGAAGCGTTTGACATAGCCAAGGATGTTGTACTGCAAGATGCAAAGTGAGATGCTGGCAATCTGTTCTGTGAAGTTCCTTGCCTGAGATTTCCCCAGATTAAGCAGTCCCTTCATTTCTGCGAAGCTAACTTCGATGCTCCACCTCATGGCATAGATTTTGTATGCTTTGAAGAAGTCCAGCTCCGTGTCGGTGGTGAGCAGTCCGTTCCAATTGCCATGCTTCCCCCTGCGGCAGAAGAACACTTTGACGGGCATGCCGTCGAATGTCACTTCCATCTCTCCATAATAGCAGTGCAGCCTCTTGCTGTAGCGTATTCCTTTCTTGACCCTCTTCAACTTGTCAATGCATCCTTTTGCGGTCAAGGCGCCATACGTCTCAGTGTCATATTTGGTATTGCCCATCTTAATCATGCCGAGGAAGTGACATCTGACGCGTCTGCGCTTGATGAAGTGTACCAACTCCTTGCAGGTGAACCAGCTGTCAACCAGCAGGTAGTCAAAACGGATGCCTCGCCTGATGGCATTTGTGACCATTTCACGAAGCCTCGTCTGCTTGTCGACCTTGTATTCGTCAACTCTCTTCTGACCATTGCTCCCCGCATCTCGCTCACGGCTGTAACGCTCCTGTATCTGCTTCTTTGTCATGCCTTGCGGCTTGTCTGGGTTCTGCCCCTCCTCGCCATGCAGCGAGAAGTCAAGAACCGTCTGCGTCTTGCCATCCGTACGGGCCAGAAACAGCCCCTTGAATCCGAGTATGCTGATATTCTTCACGTGAGAATGAATGCGACCGATGAGCTCGATATGCATTCCGGTCTTGGGAAGATCAGTGTCATCTGCGACAAGACATACGGGCTTGACCGATTCCTTGTTGTCGGCACGGCAAGAAACACGATTGATGAGCTGGAGATTGAGCAGGTATAGGATGTTTCGCCAGTTGATATTGTCGTCGCGCATGAAACGGTAGAACGTGTCTTTCTCAAGATGGAAAATACGGCCAAGTGCAGAAGTCGAGAAACTATAGGCATCCTTCACCATAAAGAAAGGAAACAGAAGTAGCAGGTGTAGAATTTGAGTGGTGGTGAACTGACAGTTCTCCGCCTTCTCTATTCCTATCTTGTTCTTATGCAGTCTGAGGCTGTTCATGACGTCGGAAATGCGATTTATAGCCAGATGGGAATCATTTTGCAGGAAAAATTCCTGTAATTCTGAGAAAATTGTTGTATCTTTGCACATAGCTAAGGAATGAAGTATCTTTTTTTTGGCTATTACAAAGGTACTGATTTTTGGGGACTTCCCCAAATATTCCTTAGCTTTTTTCGTACCTGAAACTATGCTTTTGAATCAAATGCTAAAGTTGAGTCAAATGCGTATGCCATAACCTCTCAACAGTAAACTCTAAAGAGTAAACAGTAAACGGTAAACTAAATGTACTGATTCACTCTTTTACACTCCTCCCACAAAGATAACAGCCTTTCCAACATCTCCGCTCTCTCCGTCTTCAGTTCTCCCTTATTTTTCAATTTTCTTTGCTGCTTAACCCAGTTGAGCATATCGTGCTCCTCTAAACGGTGACGTGACGGATTCCTATGGTTCTTCGCCAAAAATTCCATCACGTCCTGATATCTTTTATTCCACCGTTCGTCTTGAGTCATAACAACGAATCTTCTTCATCTATCCCCGCTCCGTAAAGTACCGCGCTGTCACGCGGCACATTACTCCGCTCCCCGCACAGACCAGCCACCCGCCATAGGCGGTCGCCTCGTCTGTCTATCCTGCCGCACTGTCATCTTTAGGCCTCCTCTGTGGCACAAACCCATAATACTCCCTCAAAAAACGCTGCACGGCCTCTTGCTGGCGCTGTTGGTTCTGCATCCACTCGTTGTATTCCCTCAACAGTCGTTGAAAGTGTTCAGCTCTCTCCTGGCCGTCGATGGCATTGCACATCTGCTCTGCTATTTGAGGAGGGAAGTTATTCCTAATGAGAGCCTTCTGCGCCTCATTAGCAATCTTATTCCCTACAATGTTATATAAGTCCTTTATGGTAATCATTCTTCTCTATCATTAATCGTGAACCCCGCCCCAGCGATGCCATGAACCAGATCCGTAGGTCACTTAGCGACCTGCCGTGAGTTATGGAAGCCATTATCCGTTCTCCGTGAAAGAGTTTCATCGTTCGATGGGACTCTTTTTTGTCATCGAATAGGTTTCTTAGTTGCGCTTTTGTCAGTGTTCATCCCGTGTCATGTTCCTTTCCTTTCTTTCATCTCCGGATTCCTCTGATAAAAATCAGCAAGCACCCTATGGGCTTCATCATGAATGGGATTATTCATCACAATATCCTCCAACACCTTTTGAGCCTGTTCCTTATTCCCTATTGCTTCGTCCAACAGCCCTACACCCAATGCTTCATACACATCTCCAGCTGTCCTGAAGAAGCAGTTATACCGCCACATCTCAGCAAACACATTGGGCTGTTGGTTCCTGCCATCTTCAATGGTAACCAATTGTTGCAACAACAGAAGGTAGTGCATCGTACCCACACAACTATCACAATATTTCTTTGTTTCTTGATCTTTCAGCTTAATATACTTGATATAACCTTCCACTGCCTTCTTCAGCTCATCTTTAAAGAAATCCGTGTATTTGGTTTCATACCTTCTATAAAAAGAGTATTCTGGGTCATGCAGCCAACGCTGACATAGCATCATCATCAACGCACATTTCTCCGTAGGATGATTAACCGCTGCACAATGGTTCTTTATCTTCTCCGTAACTTCATGAGCTTTATTCCTATCTACAAACATTGAGTGGTTCTTTACCACTGTTAAATGTAACAATGCCAGAACCGAAAGTGCAGTAGGTATAATCTTCTGCTGCTTGATGATATTATCAAGAATAGCAGGTACATCCAACGTCTTATCCTCCCTGCAAATAGATGGCAACATCCACAGCAGGTGCCCGCTATGCAAAGCAAAGATTTCATCATCCATAAACATCTCCAACAAAGAGAGTTGTACCCTATCTGGATAGCCTCTTTTTGCTTGTACAAGGGCATGTACGATGGCCGTTATCTCTTCGTCAGCCGCTGAAGGCTCACGAAGTCGCTGTTCAACATAAGCTATTATTTCTTGATACTCGCCCTCATCATGCGACACCAATTTCTTCCTAAGAGCATCTGCTGCCTCATCATAATCGTCATTCTTCTTACGAATAGCCCGCATGATTTCGGTACAGCTCATCTGTCTCAACTCCGCTTCCACAGGTTTCTCGCCATAAAATGTCTCGATATTTCCTGGCGTTACCATCTGTGCGCCATATATGCGGACTCTTGCAGGCAGACTTACCACCTTAAGGCAAAACACATTGTTGCAGATATAATTGAAGAAGCACAGCATATGGTTATAAGCCTTCATCAACTTATCAACGTCCAACGCATCTAGCTCGTTGTTGATTCGCTCGACTGTACTGTCCTCATCTAAATGGCCACAAGCATGATCGCGCACATCCCTGTTTTTTTTGATGTAAGCTTCCACTTGATAGCGGGCATCAAACCGGGCAAACGCACCTTCCAACATCTGCCTGTCATCATTCTTCGATATTAGCGTCAAGAACAATTTGTCAAACCCTTCTTCGTATTGAGGTGCATTCTGCTTGATGTCCGTTCTGGTAATCAGGTTGTCGTGATAGTTGTAAACCATGCATACCAGAAACCGCTTGAACATCCGTTCAACCTCTTTCTCCACATATTTGTTGTTATGCAAGGCATACGCCATCTCCACCATCACCTCAATACTCCTCAGACTCTGTCCTTTTGCTTGTGCTACCGTTGTGCTTATCACCCCTCCTTTGTTTACGCCAAACAGGTCAAGAGCACCGTTTGTCAGGTAGGCTTTGTCGTCTGCATAAAGCAACCGTAGTGTATTAGTAGCTGTAATTAAATCTTCGTCACACAATCCTTTGACCGCAAGCTCAACACCCTCTATTTGCGACTGTACGTCCTTTATGATGTCAATCATACAAGCAGTGTTAGCATAATCAACCGAACTGAAGATATTGAAACTGCCAAACAATACATCCCCATTATCGGACTTTTGATAATGCGCACCCAACTTATCTCTTACGCTCCTTAGGCCATCATTATACTGTGCTTTCACCCCATCTGCCAAATGACGTTCCATCGCAGACTGTGGAATGTTGTGGCTCCATATTTTGGTCACATCATCCACCCGCATCATCACATATATCCCCAACAGTCTATTGCAGAAAGTGTCAGCAGCCTTTGAATCTATCAGCTGCTTCACCATCTGCATCTCGTTGACGCAAAGATGTATCTGGTCTAATGATTTTTGGTTCATTTTTGTAGAGACTTGCCGTACTCAGCAAACAGGTACTTCATATACACACATGTCTGGTGATACCAGAAGAATGTCAAAACAATCAAAACCACTGCAACCCAAACAAAATGGCACCACGTCCAACCACCGGCAAAAGCCAAATAATAGATGCTGGCTATTAACACTGCGCCCCAAATGTGCCGTGCCATGATAGATTGATAATAGCCACGTGATACCACATCCCTGTCTCCTACAGCTTGCTTGGCAATCTGTTGAAACTCGTTGGCTTTTTTATTTTTCACATTGACTCCTTCCGTTATTTTCTGTCGCACATCTCCAGCAATCACATACAGACTACATTTCCCATTCAAGACAATACGAGAAGGTCTTGGGATACCTATCCAATAGAGAATTCTTTCCAAGCACGCCATCAGACATTCTATAAAGTAGCCAAACACAAACCCGACAAAAGGCAACAGCACTATAATGATGGCAGAAAATCTGGCAATAGCATCTTTCAGCTTTTCATTGTCGCTTATCTCGTTGAAATTAATTACAAACACCAACGCCAGCAGAAAAAATCCTGGCGTAATGTACCTGAACATTTCTTGTATTCTATCGTATTTCATACATCCTTAATTTTTTCCGTTTCTATATCTGTAGTCAATCCCAAACCTTTAAAATAGTATCCCGGAGGGCGGCTCTTAAACTTTTTATCTCCATCCTTTACCTGAGCATTGTATAACCCTGCCACAGGCAGCAGAATAATCTGATTCGTGTACAGCTTGCCGCCCTCGTGCTTATACACATATCGCTTATAGTCCTCCTTATATGGAGCAAATGCTATCGAGCCACCGTAGAAGCCGGTATTGCAGATGACGACATTACAGAAAACAATACGCGAGATAGCCTCTGCCAGATAATAGAACGACTTTACGTCCTTGTTATAGGCAATGATAAACAGATGCTGTATCCTGCCCCTATAGATGGCAAAGCGTTCGATGTCATAGAAGTCAGCACATATAGCCAAACCCATCTTGCCATATTTCCCGGCATCTATCAGATACATCTTGTCGTATGGCTTGGGTTCATATCCCAGTTTCTCAATGAATTCCCTCTCCTCTTCCGCAAAAAAGTACTTGCCAAACTCAAAATCAGGCGTAGATGTGTTCCCACGGCCATTGGGCCATTTGTATGGTACAAGCACAGCCGCCTTGTTCATAATCTTCTTCCCTGGCACCTCCACAAAATTCCTTCCGGCTATGACCAGACATCCTGTCTTGTCCGACAGTTTCTTCAATTGCCCATAATACCCTTTATCAAAGGCGAATTCCGGCAGGACTACCAACTGTGGTCTCACCTCCACATCCATATTCACGATTTGCTTGAAGTACATCACGATTTCACTCCAGCACTTCTGCATTTCACTCTCCATGATGTCATAGCCGTCTCTTGGCAATCCACTCCATGCTTGGCGATGATCCAGATTGGTCTGGATAATATCCACCTTCAGGAAGTCGCACAGGTCATCACCTTCCACATCTTCTCCTTTTTGGACCTTTTCTGCAAACTTCCTGTAGTTTTCAAGACTTATCACCGACAGTGTTCTGTACCGATGATCCGGCAAACTCACCCTATTTTCTTTCAGCAGTTTTATCGACTGCTCTACATGCAATTCCATCTCCTGCAGGTTGGATATGACAGGTGGATCCAAGTCATAGTCCGACCTCATGCTCTTCCATTCGCTCCGGATGAAATACATTGTCTCACGGTTACGCTTCGAGAGGCAGGCCATCAATATCATGTAGGTATAGAACGACATATAGCCCTGCTTCATCAGACCCTTGATGATTCTCTCCCACTTGTAACCATATTCTGCATCTACCATATAGTCGGTTGGCAAGTGATTTAGCGTCAGCATCTGGAGCAGTATAATCCCTATGTCATATACATTACAGTATTCACTGGGAAACAATCTGTAGTCAAAAGGATAATTTGAATCGGGATATATGGTCGGTTCGTACTTGGTGACATCCTCAGCACCGTCCCAAAAGTCATGGTTGCCTATCTTATCCACGCATTCCTCTCTGATGCATAGGTTGAACAGATTGATATGGCGGTTGGTCGTAAAGTTAAAGATGTCTTTATGGTTCTTGTCCATCGTTCTTATCACGGACAATGCCACTTTCAAAGCTATATACTCCAGATGCTCCGTATGTAGCAGGGAGGAATCCTTATAGTCTATTAGCCTGAACACCCATTCCGACAACGATATGTAGCCCTCACACGAACGGCCAATATCCCCCATTTCCAGGAACGAGGCTATCATACCTCTGTACTCCTGACGGAATGAGCGATAAACATCTATCTCCAGATGATGTTTCTTGATGAAGCCTATAAGGCTTGTATCTAATGTCGCATCCTTCAGTGCCTCGTTTTGGAAATCCACATTGCTCATACATTTCAAGAACAAAGCCGGATAGTACACTGATGTGGTTGAGATATTGGGCAACACGATTTCTATGGTCTCATCTCGTTTCTCCGTATTGGTTGCAGCCACAAACTGCAAGTAGAATAACGTCCAGAAATCCACATCCGCGCACTCGCCAAAGTAAAGTTCCTCCACCGGAACATCAATCGTGGCCTTATTGTTGAACAGTTGTTCAAGCATCAGCACCCGCTTCACAAACAAGAAGGTCTCCTTCTCATAGTACTTCACCGGGGTTTCCTTTTTTTCTGTAGCATCCAGTATGGCCGTCAACTGAAGCCTTGCCTTCTCACACAATTTTATGCCATCTCTACGGGGCAAATCCCTCACTATCAGCAGCGCAAGCCTGTTAAGCAACATCATCCTGAGATACAATATATCCAAATAATGTAGCTTTGACTTCACAGTTGCTCCCTCAAGCAGCATGAAAACATCGCTCAGTAATTCTGGCTTGTGTTTATAGCAGTATTGCAGCAACCTTATCCAGATCCTCGTCCTTTCAGGCACATCCTCTACCGCTCTTACTATGAGTTTAAAGATATACTGATGTTTCTTGTCACTATTGCTTTTTGCAGCATCGAGCAATTCATTTATACTGTTACGCTTAGCCTCTATGATTGACAAATCCGGCTTGTCCTTCTCTTCCAATGCCTCTATCTCAGGCATTGCGGGATACTTATCGTTGATGTAGAACCATTCTCTCAACTTATCATCCTCAATAAGCCCTCTGATTTCAAGTTCTTTCCTCAATTCCTGCTTCAGTCTGCCCAGTTCCTCATAATCCACATCACCATGCACAAGAATACGCGACAGCATTGTCACTGCAAATGAAATTCTCGTTTCTTTCTTTATCTCTTGGTCAGAGATGTCCATTACCAGCAACTCCTGCAAATCAGAGAACAGCATATCGAATTCAGCCTTCGTCAGCTGTTCAACATTCATTTCTGCCATCTGACTCACCTTTTGCAGCGTTACTGTCATCAAAGGCTGCGGATATACAGGATCAAGACCATTCAACTCCGCTTCTGCCGCCTTTCTGTCCTCATCATTAGTGGCACTCAATATCTTCGAGAATGCCACTGGCTCCATTTTATCTCCGTTTATGGTAAATCCGTTGTCATTTAGCAGTTCCTGATATTTTCGTACCCACTCAACCAGATCGTGTTTTTCCTGAGCCAGCACAACATGGTCATCCACATATCTGAAGTGGGCGATTTTGTGGTTTCTGGCAAGCCACTGGACCACCTGATTGTCAATACTGAGCAAAGCAAGATTAGAAAGGAAGCCAGCCACCAACAAGCCCGTTGGTAACCCCTTGGGGTAAGTGCCGTCTTCATTGATTTTCATCACTTCTAGCTCATCTTTCTTGAAACCGGTTACATCTACTCTGAAGTCAAGTAACACATTTGTCAGATTCCAGAACCCCTTTGTCTGCCGCTCATCGTAAATGACATCTGCAAGGTTTTTGGTAATCAGACCCCTGTCGATTGCAGGATAGAATTTCTCTATATCTATACCCGCCCAGTACAGTTCGGTACCTTTCAACTCTTCAAAATACTTTTCCTCCAGATAATATAGTCTCTGTTCAGGATAACTATCATTGTCTTTGAGCAATTGCACCTCTTCCTCGCTCAGTTCCACATCTTTCCAGGTTTGCCCTTTTGCCCTGCTCATCAGTTTGATGGTCAGCGAAAGCAGTTTGCGGTAGCGTGGCCAGGTCATTGCCCACTTCTTATAGATGCGGTCCCGAGTGTTCCTGTAGTTTCCCGCCTGCAGTTCTCGCTTACCATCTACATCCCTGTACCACACCCTAACATCGGTGCGGTTACCAAAACTCCAGCCCGGCATTCTGCGCTCTGCAAATTGTGCTATCACATTACAGTAGGCTATCCATACCAATTGGTCTTCGATGTACACATGGAAATACTGTCTAACCTTTTGTTCTGTGACATTTCCATTCTCATCTTTAGATGCACCTTTCGGGAAAGGAAGAGGTCTCAGCGGTCGCATCCGGTAGGTGCCATTCACCAAGCAATCATGAAGGTCAGCCAGTTTGTCTTTCAACTGGAACTTATACGCATACAATTCCATCACATCACACCAGTCATCCTGATGCGAAATCTCTCCTTCCAACTTTTCCCATGCCAACATCAGGTTGTTGATGTTGGCTATGTCGTTAACCAAATCTGAGTTCTTCATGAGCTGCGTAATAAGCACCAATATCTTTCGATCCGTCTTTCAGTTGCAGTTCTTTTACAACCCCCAGCCGTTTCCCTATCTTTTCCTGAACTTCCTTCAGCATCTTCTTTCCGGGCTTATCATTGTCTGGACATATAAAAACCGTATAGTCGCAAAGCATATCCACATATTCATCCTTAAATGCAGACACACCAGCGACAGCAACCGTCTTAATGTCGCATGACATGGCCGCTAAAGCATCCGTTACCCCTTCTGTCAGTAGTACGGCACTACATTCTGGCAAGTCATTTAGTACAGATGCATTATACAAATAGGTTTTCGAATCTTTGATAAACCTGAACCGTGGCGGATATTTACCACTGACTGGTTTTAGATACCGACTTTGTATGTTTACAAGTTTCCCCGTCTGGTCGTAAAAAGGGAAAAGCAGACAGGGTGCGTTCCATGTGAGGTTATACCCATATTTCCCCACGGAAATGATATGATTGTCCAAAAGTCGTTTTGCGCCAAACTGATTCAATAGCCTTTGTGTCATCTCTGCGACATTATCCAAAGCCCTGATATTCATCCTTTCATACACCTCTTTCTTTATTTTCCGTTCATCCTCAAGAAATTTAAGAGCCAGTGGCGTTAGTGTCGTGTTGGCAATTATCCATTCCAGGATTTCACCGTCAACATCAATTTTTCCTGCATCTTTGTCAGCCTGTGTTTTTTTTCTATTTACTTTCTTCCATTTCCAGTTGGCCGGTTTGGGGGCTATGTTAAATTCCACTTCCAGCCACTTGCAGGCTTTCTCTGTATCGTACTTAAAATACTCCCTTACTAAGTCTATTACGCCACCACCTTTATTACAAGTATAGCAGAACCACGAATTTGTATCTTTATAGATAGTGAGACTTGGATGGTGGTCCTCATGCATAAAGCACAAGGCACGCCTTCCCCTTACCAATGTAATGTTCAGTTTTTTACATACATCAGTAATTTGGATTGAATTTATCTTTTCAAAATCGTGCTTTGCCATAGATAGCTTATTACATCATTATTTCTGAGTTCTTTGTGCTTTACGTGTGACTTAGACTTGAACCGTGAACCATGAACCATAAGTAATCAGTTCCCACCACATCAGCAGGGCATGGTCGGGGAACAGGCGGAATTGCTTATAGGCATCTTTTTCTCGTCTCTGTAAAGATATCGTTAACCCTTAACCATGAACCGCAAGTTTTCTGTGCTTTCAGTGATTTCTGTGTGAACTCCCCCATTGCGGCACAAAGAGGTATGAGCAAAACGCCCATACCCCCTTCAAAAACTACTTCATCTTTTGTTATCGTTATCGTTATCGTTATGGTTATCGTTGAGTCATTCGTTTAATTCGTGCCATTCGTGTTCGAAAAAGATTATCTGTACCCTTTACAGGTTCTTCACGATATCCACAAAGTTACTAATCACATACTCCACATCCCTTGTTCATCTGCCTTACACCATTGTCTTGCTTGCCTATCATACAGGTCAACAAGCTCCAGTATTTCCGTCTTAGCCAATTCGCCTATAGTGTCAAGCAGAATAAAACGATTGTTAAACAGGTCATGTATGTTCGCCGCAAATGTATTACCAAATGGTTCTTCTTTGTCATTCGACAAGCAAAGTATATTCGTGGCTGGAATATCGCTCAGCACAAACGGCGAATGCGTTACTAACTGGATATTCACGCCCTCTATATATTGTAGGTTCAAATTCTTCAGAGCATCAAGCAGATATTTCACAAACCTAGGCTGCAAGTCAGGATGGAAGTACAACTCCACCTCGTCAAATATAACGTTCACATACTTATATCTGAAAAGGAATCGATTATCCTCCGTGCTGATGCCATTCCCCATTTTTGCAATAATCTGCAGATTCTTATCTTCCCAAACGGAATCTATGTTTGCCAAATGATAGGCAAAGTTGCTAACTGCACCTGCAATCTGACGCTCACCAGAGCTAAGACCACTCATAGGAAAAGTATCGTCAATATTAAACGTACCATCCTCATTAATCTTCTCTTTTTCTATTAACATCAGCTCCATATCAAATATGGGCGGTGGCAGCACTTCTTGATGGCTGGGTGTCCTGAAAATAAGACTTCCTTCATCATCAATATAGAAAATCGGTTTAGGATGTTTATTGTCACCTGAATATGAAAAGGTCAACTGCCCATTCTCTGGGTTATAATCAAATCGTGGCAAGTCCTCTTTGGTATATCCTTCAGGAACGGTCATCTTAAAATACATTGTTTCCTCATCCATTTCAGGATTCATTTGCTTAAATGCCAATAGTTGAGCCTGATAGCGCTTATATGCATCATATAGAAATACATCTCCATCGCAATATTCTCTGAAGATGGTATATTTCAAGAAGTTCAAGGCCTGTCTCAGTTTCAGCGTCACATGACTATCATCCTGGAATATCTTTCTTAGCTGATTGCCTATCAGTTCTTCGTCAATCTTCTCAAAATTAATAAAAGCCTTGGCTGCTTCATCAAATTTGTTATACGTACCTACTATCTTCAGCGTCTTATACACCACATAGTCCCAAGCCAGCTTTTCATGTTCAGTATTCTCCTTATAGCCCATTATCATGAGCTTACTCCATTGCCTACACAGGACACCCCTAATATCATTAAACGAATTTGCCAATGGTGTTTCCTCATAGCCCAGTGTTGAGAGAACATGATTCCTGTCGAATTTCACTTTTTTCAGAGGTTTAACCCTGATGGCCACAATCTCTAGATGGTCATTCACATAACGGAAAGGGAACTGTGGTTGACCGCCATTACCGCCCTCTTTATTGCCTTCATAGAAAAGCATATTCCGCACCCTCTCTCTTGCAAGACCGTTTTCTTTGGGTACATTGATTATACCCTCTTCTCTCATGGGGTTTAGCACGATGGGCGTTTGATAACCATCATTCTTATGGAACAGTCCTGTCAGCCAACACTGGTCTTGCGTATAATCTCCAGCAAAGTCTTGGCAAAACTTCTCGCTATTTTCTATCCACCTGTTTTCCTTTGTCCGCTCTTCATAATAGTCGTTAAAGTTAAAGGCATACATCGAATAGTTGAAGATTGCCGTATAGAACAGATTCGTCAATTGTAACAGGCCAATCCCATTACCCTCTATCTGACGGTATTTGTTTTCTTTGTCCATGAGGCTTAACATTTCTACCGGTTGTTCGCACCGATAGCAATAATTATCTTCATCCAATAGATATCTTCCTATTTTCACCGACCTTCCATATACTTGGATCTGAAAGTATAATTCTCCTATCACGGCCACAATGCTTCCATATACATCCTCTATGTAGAACAAATGCTCCGCACCCAAATGGTTTTTCTTCTCCCCCTTTGCTGCAACAGAAAAGTTATTCAGAATCCTTATCATCAACTCCACCTCTGAACTCTTCCCACTTCCATTCTTTCCTACAACGGCACTGATGCTGACTGCCATCTTGTCCGTGTGGTACAACATACTGTCTTCATCTGGGGTTTGTGGCACTTTTAGTTGAAAACCATAGAATGGTTGCATATCATCATCACCAACCAAGGCATCAGGCATATCTACGAGTTTATACCCATCGAAGAAATACAACCAGTCTTCTCCAAACACCTTTTTGGGGATGCTCTTCACCCTTGCTATGGTTTTTTCATCCTTACCTTCAGGCATAATTGGTTTTAGTGCTATGATTCTGAATCTAGACTTCGTCATAACTTTCGCGTTATACTTTTATTTTCACTCCGTTAAAACCATACGTAGCCCAAAGCCTACCAAATGAGCATTGAGCCAATTCATCCTTTGAAACGTGCAACCAAGGAGATTCATCGCAGTTCCTGCTCATCGATGTCAAATCAGGCAGTTGCAGTTTCTTGAAACTCTTCTTGCACCATTCTTTAAGGGCGCAGGAATAGGTAAAGAATCTCATGTTCCTCATTTCCTTTATTGCTTCCCGGGTGAACAGTACTTTATAGAAATCATGTAGACTCACGAACCAGTCTGGATCTGCTTGATTATTACCAACGCCCCTGGCTGGAAAGTGATATACATCATCGGTATCAGTATAGATAGCCATACAGCCCATATAGCTCACGGACTCCTGTAGCGCCCTATTCAGATATATTTTCCCACCTCTCAAAATATCTATGAAAAATGCCGGTCGCCTCAATTTGTAATTCAGCGCTTCCCCGAGTGACAACCCTATCTCGTCGGCAGTTTTTCGCCAATAACGGTGTATGAAATAATCATCCACCGATTTCCTTGCTATGGCATTCACCTCTTTCAATGATTCCTCCCAGTATTTCGTATTGCTCCACTTTGTCATTTCCGGCCCAAGGCCAAACAAATAGACAAGTGCTGGGGTAACTGAGCCTTGATATTGGTGTAGCCATTCTAGTAAATAGTAGAAAGCATATCCAGGGAATGAGTACATCAGGCATACATCGCAGATGGCTACCAATATCTCATCAGTCTCTGCACGTTGGCATTTCCATCTTACTACATTCCTTACCAAGTTATATGGAAAATCTGGCGCAGCGGGCAGCACACCCGGGTAAATATGCTGTTCTATGATATATGCCATCGATTCCGAGATAGCCATTTCACCTATATCATATTGATGAACAACATCGTTCACATCCTTAAAAGTGAACCTTGTGATGATTTTCACCCTGTTATTACGTCCGTCCTTGAATGGTGTACTATGTTCAACGATATCGAAACTCTCTGGCGCATTGTATATTACATCTGCGCCTCTATATTGCTTTTTAAAGTCCCCCCTAGACAAATCCAAGCAGGTTGCATTGGGTGTCATGTTAAATGCCCAAGTACTTTTCGGATTCAGAGGAATAGTCAGTTTATGGTGCTGCTTCCCGAGCATTACAGCCCATTTTATCTGGTCCACAATGGTTTCAATGCGGGCATATCCAGAAACTGTGGTTATATCTTGCAAATAGTGTATATATTCATGCAGGAAAAGAGCCTCAGTCCGTTCATCCATTGGCATTCTCAACATATTACCAATAGCATCGGGTATATCCAAATCCATACAGAAGAATGCAGGATAATAACTATTCTTGTTCCGCTCTTTCCTTTCGTACATAAGTCCAACTATTCGCTTCCTAAATCTTATTAATCGCAAATGGCTCTCCCTTCTCGCATGAGAAGCGGAAAGCCATTGATATATTTCCCACTAAGACGATGTATCCTACACTCTTCATAGCTATGTATATTGATTAACATGGCGATACCTTTCGCCTGTTTCTATTAGTTGATTGAACATCTCTATCCTATCTACCTTCAATAGTCCCGCATTGAATAGTTTTTGTTGGTGCCGCCACCAATGGTGCATTAGTTTTTCTTCTGGCACATACTTCGACGGTCGCCTTTTATTGACCTCCATAAAGTCCATAACTTCTTGCCAATTGGCTTTCCATCTTTCGTCTTGTGTCATCTGTTATACCAGCGTTTTTTGAACGACAATCATTAAAAACATTTAGAGGACTTATTGCCCTTGACAACTCAACTGACATTCATTACCTTTATGAGCGAAAGCGTAAGCAGCCAATTTTGACGTATAGCAGCAAAAGGTCGCCCTTTTGGGCAACTTACGTTAAAATCCGACTAAAATTTAAAGATTTTTCACTAGTGTCTCTTAATAAATGTTAATTGAATTAGAAGTCAAAATAAAGTTGCCTGTCATCGTCTTTTTCATCCTCCATGAGGGGATGTTTGAGAAGTTCGTTGATGTCATCCTGGACAAGCAGAGA
>JAEEGG010007769.1_pt1 | contig 24587 bp, 24 predicted proteins | sample 9134161 | NCBI WGS metagenome assembly JAEEGG01 (sample SAMN16246543, study PRJNA631951) | gut metagenome | biome: gut microbiome; feature: rumen; material: CR-attached | host: Bos | place: Iran: Karaj | collected 2018-10
TGAATGGCGACAGCCACATACCATGACGTGCCTCGACGATAAACAAATCGTCGTTGCATTTCACGCTGCTGAACTTTGTCCGCTTCTCAAACAGTCGTTTGATGGCCGTATAGGTCAGCCGGGCATTATGAGGGAATTCAAGAGTCTTCTTTTGCATATCGTTTATTTCTTCTGAAATGCCGATTTCTCGGTTTTAGAGAATACTTTGAAATCATGGATGATTACGCAGATTCCTCCAATACACCCCATTGTTACAAATATCAAGAGCGGTGTCCGTACCACATCCTGTTTGCAGAACTGTATCACACTCTCAGGCAGACAGATTCTGATGGCTATGGCGGCCAAGAAAAGCACGAACTCAACAGCATACGCCTTCCTGTACTTCAGCCAGAAATAATTCATAAATTTTCCAATCATATTCCTTTTTTTCAATGAAATTGATTTAAGTTTACTATCAACTGACAAAAGTACGAAAACGTTAGTGATTCCCATTCACTCCTACCTAAATTCTTTTTCTATTAATACAAAAAGTTCCTTTCTCGTATTATTCTACGAAACAGGATGGGCTATCAGTTGATTTTTAGAATTACTGAAATCGCCTTTTTCAGGAGACAGATGTGATTAATTATACTATTAACGTCTTAACCTAATTCTATTGTCATTATTGATTTTGTTGTTTATCTATTGTCTCCCAGATTTTGCGGTAGAATCCAGGACCAAGGAGGGTGAACGGGGAGAGCGGATAAGTATGATTACTTCCACACTTAGGACAGGGCGAAAGGGACACCATGTAAGCTGTTGCACCCCATTCTGCTGCGGGAGCCCTGAAGAACTTCCCGCAGTCGTTACACTTAAATAATGTTTTTCCAATAACCATAGTATATTCTTTAGTTAGTATCTAATGTTTTCTATCTATCACTACCATACAAGTTTGGGAACTGGTGGCCGTCACCTTCATCTTCACATTTTCCGTGAATGGCGACAGCCACATTCCATGACGTGCCTCGACGATAAACAAATCATCGTTGCATTTCACGCTGCTGAACTTTGTCCGCTTCTCAAACAGCCGCTTGATGGCCGTATAGGTCAGACGGGCATTATGAGGGAATTCAAGTGTTTTCTTTTGCATATAATATTTATCTACCCAATAGTAAATGTCTTGTAATATGTGTTGATTTATATAATTAGATTTGAGGTTTTTCCTGTTTCTTGGCTATATACTTGTCTTAATCATAATCATTTATAATTTAATGGTTTATAATCGACTATTTGTTATTTTCAATATATTTTATTGCATCACCTACAGTTATAATTTTTTATGCTTGGTCATCTGAAATTGAAATGTTGAATTTGTTTTCAAACTCCATTATTAGTTCAACTACATCGAGAGAATCAGCCCCTAAATCATTGGTAAATGAGGCTTCATCGAAAACATCTTCATAATCAACTCCCAGTTTGTCAACAATGATTTTTCTGACTTTTTTCGCTGTGACAGAGGAACTTGAATTATTTTTTGTAGAACTATTTGGTGTATTAATAGCAGCTCTATAATTCATTTCTTCATCAAGCGCTTTTGCACCTTCTTTGATAGCGTGAAATATCAAATGTGTTATGAAATCCATATTATATCTATATTAAAAAAATAAAATCATTTTGTTAAGCATTTAATGCTGACTTGAGATAGCCTATATCCAATTTACCCTCAACCTCATACATTTTTGTTAATGCATTGAGATATAGAAATGCGGAACCGTATATGATTGCAATTGTCGAAGTTGTACTAATGGCAGCACTTGCCAACCAACCTATTCCAGGTATAATCTTTACTCCTTCACTGACTGCCGTAGCGACACTTTTTGCTCCGAAAGAGCCAAAGTTTGTAAGTACTGCTGATGTAATGCTTTTACCGGCGTTTTCACTGATTTTAATTCCTAAAATATTATTGAGGTCATAATGCTTTTTCCATGTAGAAGCGACAGTAGCCTACGAAGGCAATCCATGTGATTTTCTTCATGGACCAGCCGAAGGTGATTTTCTCAAGGCCCATCACGACTACACCGGCAGCTATACCTGAGATAACTGCTACTAATCTGATAGATTTGACCTATCAGTTTTTCTTTTAATCTTTCAGTGTTAGACTCCATAATCTACATAATGTCATTTAAATTTAGAATGGGTCCATTACATCCCATATCATGAAATTTGCTTTCACATAACCAATCCTTCCGCCTATCTCAGTCTTATACCATCCGTTGGAAAGTCCAAGGCATGGATATGTTTCCGGTACATAGCCTTTTTCATAGATGGCTTTTCCGATAACGGGTGAAGATGTGTTTGGCTGTTGGCGAACATTCACAGCACCCCAGTCTTTGCAATAGAGAATGCCGTTTCCATTGGCTGCACTGTAGGTGACGACCTTGTGACCAGCCTTAGGAACTCTGGCTTCATCCTGAATCTCTACGATGTAGAAGTTAGCATTCGTACGGACATAGCGGCCAACCACTTCTCCAGTTTTACTGTTTACGACAACTTTCACACTTTGGGCATTTGCTGCAATGCATAGCAGCAAACATGCCAGTAAGGATAAAATCTTTTTCATAACTATCTCCAATTTTGAATTATGTTTATAAATGGTGTTGCTTCTGACTGCATGCTCTTAGGATATATTAGTACCAACAGTTTAGAACTGACAACCTCCCCTCCATTATAGATAATCTTCTTCATATACCATATTCTGCCATCGTCTGCATATCCAGAATAAATGCCTTTTTTTGAAGAATAAGTGACGTTCTTTATACAAACTGTCTCAGAAATATTGTAGCCAGGGGAAGGTATATCCAGAGTGGCACCCGAACCAATCAATGGCCAGTAGCACAATTGCATCTGATCTTTATAATAGGTAATGACAGAAGCATAAAGGTCATCATTATAGATTTCATTACCTCCATTCCAGTCAGAGGGAATACTGAAACCATACGGCGTGTCTACCCATGTTTCTTTTTCTATGGCTTCATCTGTGGAAACAATTTCATCTTGATGTTCTTCATTAGCAGCAATAGCATCTTGTTCTGTTGTGTTAAATGCATCATCTGTATAAACAACATCTTTTGAATTCGTCTCGGAACCGATTCCAGAATTCGCAAATTTTCCTAGATTAGTCGTTTCTGCGGGATATTCTTCTTTTGAGACTGATTGGGTGCCTGAACTCCAATTGCAGGCGCCTATCGCTAAAGCAATGGCCAATAAGATAACTCCCCAAAATACTAATATCGAGGTTACGGCATCATCTATAGCATCATCAAGGTCATCTATATCCCTTTTTTCTTCATTGAAGGGTAGCTCGTTCAACGTCTCGCCTAAAAGAGGAGAATTGTTATTCACAATAGTGTTAAATCGCTGCAGAAGATCATTTTTTAGATTATCATTATAGATGTCTATTTCTTCTATCTCATTGGCATATTTTTTAACATCTTCTTTGTAATTGAAGTGAAAGACGGTCTTTGTCGTGGCAATAATCGCCCAGTATAATACTGATATTGCCAAAATAAACTCATATACTCCATAAGTTATATCTTCTGTGATTACTTTATATAAACTCCACAAGAAAAGAATGGCAAGCATGAATCCTACAGTATAGAAAGAATCGTGTATGTCAAAGAAGTTGTTGGCTTTAGGACGGTCTGGATATTTACGACTATTTGCATTATAGAAATCAACAAAGTCTCGGATAATTATTTTTCGGTTATCTGTTTCATCTGATGTCCATATAAGATTACAAGAAGGGCAATAATAGAGGTGTTCTTTTGTTGCCAACTTTTCTTCTGCAGCTAATTTGACAGTTTCCACCGCTGCTGCATGCTCAATCATTCCACCTATAGATTTATGGACTTGTTCACTTCCACAGGTTGGACAAGCGAATAAAATCCGATCTGCAATTGGAGAACATTCGTTTTTTACTGGCTGTTCAGAAACTTCGATGGTAGAAAATTCATTGTTTTTTAACTGGACATTGTCAGATTCTTTTATTTCATGATTTACCACCTCTTTTACATCATCCTCTTCACTCCCCCTATAAAGTAGCATAATATTGGCTAATAATAAAGGAGCACATGCCAATAATAAAAAACAGATATAGGTTCCATCATAGAAGTTCTTTCCAACTAAAGCAAAAATGATTAATAACAAACAGCCAAGAATATAAATAATTAAAGGTAATTCACATCTCTGTTTAGCAGAGTTAAACATGAATAATTTAGAGATACAATCAACTGCAAACGCTATAACGAACCAAATCATTGATGTTTGCATGGTGTATTGACTATAAGCCACAAATGGATAATTGTTATATATATCACACATGCTTTTAATAAGATAATCAGGATTGGTTTCTGGAATTCTAATTGCAATGAGTAGAATAACAAAAGAGGCTACCGCTAAGCAAGTAGGTTTAACTCTTTTGTCTTTTTCAAGAACCACACGTTTTATGACAAGTAATGATAAAAACAGTCCGTATGAGGCAAGACCGATGCTGGCAATTGTAAACAATGAGTTATTGAGAGAATACAGTAGACATATAACTAGTCCGATGCCTAATATCACTTTATTCGAAAGAAAGAATCCATTCTCAGACGTTTTTTCTGAATCTATGTTAGTATCTGTTTCCTGAACGGACTCTGTCTCATTACTTGTCACTACCTCCGAAGAGGTTTCCTGTTGAGAATCTTCTAATGTGGCCTGAATACTATCTTTATTAATGTCTGAAGGTTTTTCTAGTTTCTCGACAACAGGTTCCTCGTTAATTGAAGGTGTGTCGTCTTTTAAATTTGATCTTTCAGATGTATCACAAACAGGCCTTATAGCACGACCAGAATATACATAATTTCTTGTATCTACAATATCGTTATGTTTTTCTCTATCAAAATAATAATAGTGAGCCATACACCTATCGTTTGCAACCATTTCACTTGTCCAATAACAGCCGCAGTCTGTTTCAGAAACCTCATTACCAAATCTTAATCCAGTACACGGTAGGAATATACTATTACCATTAGGGCCTTCTACACGATAGCCCATCACATTGAACTGACTTTCTTTTGACCATTTACATTTGTCAATTAATTCTTTCCATTCCTTTTTTGTAGGCATTCGCCAGTTACCGCCCCATTGAACTGTAGCAATATCATATTCTGTTCCACTAATATTCTCACTAATGGCATGTGACAAGAAACTCCTTAAAGGAACATAGTCTCCCACAACGTGTGACGTTTTATTTCCAGTAGGGTCCGCCCATCCAAATAAACCACCGACGGGTGATGCTGAAGTTCCGCCAACGTTGCAATCTGCCCACTTTACACTCAGTCCCAAGTCAACAGCGATTGCCTGGTCATTCTTTAGAACGAGATTTGCTAAAGGATTACTCTCTTCTGACCTTGAAGATTCTGGTTGAATTACAGTCCTTTCCTGTGTGACTTTTGGGGATGCTTCGGTGGTATTATTATTGTCTCCATCGATGTGTTCATTATAGTCGGTATGCTTTTTTCTTGAAATATCTGCTACATTCTTTTTACTCTTTAATGTTTCGAGAAATGACTTTCCTGATAAGTAAAACTGCAAATAAACCACAAATGCTGTTCCTAACCATCCTATTATAGGGATAAAAGTCAATATTAAGTCAATGACAACTGCAATAACAATATTGACTATTAAGCCAACAATAATACTGCTTATATTTAGTGTAGTGTTTGCCCTCTCACACAGATCAGAATACATGTGCCATAAGATAATGCAAAATACTATCCACTCCAGACCAAACAGCGGCAAGGCCATTATAACTGCTCCCAACATAGCGTGGTTTCTAACTATAGCAGCTGTATCTTTATCGAACATCTTATCGCCATAGTTTGCAAGCTGATTTTGTAGCATATAAATTATTTCTTGTAGGTTTTCTTTGCTTCGTTAATAAATTCCTTGATGGTAGACTTTTCCTTTAGGATATCATTGACGGCACTTGAGATATCATTGGCGCTGAAAGTCTTACCTTTCTTTTCTGCCAAGAGGCATAAAGCCTGCAGATATACCCACCCTGATGCAAGAGTTACGGCATATAGCGACGCAGCCATTAGCACAGCACCTCCGAGGGACCCAAGACCAGGGATGAATTTCAAGGCACTTGCCACTCCACTAATGGCTATGTAACTAGCCAAATTGGTTGCGACACCAGAGCCTATGGACTTCATGATGTTTTCACCAAAAGGGATGTCCAATTTGCCATTTATTCTAACATACATCCCCCATATATTAGCAGCACTGGCCACCATGTCGGCTCCTGGAACGGGTATCAATGCAGAACCTACTGCCAACTTGCTATGCAACTTGACCACATCTGCTATATCCCGAGGAAGATTGTTGTCTGCGGTCTTGTCCATCAGTTTAACCAACTTATATGATGAACTCAAAAGTTTGCCATCTATATCCATAATAATTTATTTTATAGTTAAAGTATTATCCAATTCTATCTACATTCAAATAAACTCCATTGAGGGCTCCAGCTCTCTTGATGTCCACTCCATAAATCCTCATAAAAGCATCTATAACGGATAGACCTCCATTTGTGTGAACAGGATCGCTGAAGGACTGAGATACAACTTCAACACTCATGCCCGGCTCCAAACGGATGCCGTTGGTGTTTGTCCTTTTCTTTACTGTTATTCTAAATATTGGCATAATTTTTTACTAGGGTAAAGTGTTTTACAACTAAACAGAATGGTTTTTTGCATACTCTTGGATAGTCAAGTTTTCAATCTCTGAAGCATTACTTCTCAATTCCATCCAGGAAAAGAACTTCATAACAGATACTCCACCTCCAAAAAGCATCACCACCCAAGAAAACATATATGTCCAAGTGAAGGCTTTCATACCTAAAAAGCCCTCTGTTTCATGTTCACAATTCAGACAAATCAAAAGCCCAACACCAAAAACTAAAGCATAGATAAAAGCTTTTCCCAAGTAACCAGAAGCTTGACTTCTTAAATCATCCACCTCTTCGTCTTTAGCCCACTGTAGCTTTTCATTATATTTTTCCATTAGCTCATCAGCTTTTGATCTTATCATAGAATATTGACCCGCTTCAATTTGTGATCTTCTTGCATGAAATGTGTGATGACAATAATTACAGACTTGCTGTAAAGGAACCTCATCTTTAATAATCTCATTCTCTGCCCCTCCTGTAATACAGCTGTAATCTCCCAATAATGCGGATTTAGCTAATTTGACAGCTCCCACCGCTGCTACATGCTCAATCATTCCACCTATAGATTTGCGGACTTGTTCACTTCCACAGATTGGACAAACGAATAAAAGCCGATCTGTAATGGGAGAACATTCGTTTTTTACTGAACTCGATAGTTTTCCATCTAGATCCATAATAATTCATTTATAGTTAAACTATTATCCAATTCTATCTACTTGTAAATAAACTCCATTGAGGGCTCCAGCTCTCTTGATGTCCACGCCATAGATGCGCATGAATGCATCGGCTACTTGTTGGCCGCCGTTGGTGTGTACGGGGTCGCTGAAAGATTGGGTTACTACTTCAACGCTCATGCCTGGCTCCAAACGGATGCCGTTGGTGTTGACTCGCTGTTTTACTGTTATTAGAAATCTTGGCATAATCTGTATCTCCTATTTTTAAGGGTTAGTAAGATTTTCTTGATTGGTACAGAAAAAGAAGAGGACATAGCCTTACTTCTGCCTATATTCCTCTGTTTGGCTCCGGAAAATGCCTGTTGTCCGAATATATTGAAAGCAGTCTATGCCCTTATGGGTACAGAGAATGCTAACAACTACTCGTAGGACAACTATGCCAAATTTTCCGGATTTAACAGAGTCCTAAAGTTGTCTGCACGTCAATGTAATATTGTCATGGAGTCGCTTCTCAATTGTTTCTGATGGCAAAAATAGGAAATCTTTTTGAAAGTTCCAAATGAATTGCCATCTTTTTAATATCATAGACTGCTCGTCGGGGTGAGAGGTACGAGAGAAGGACACAGTCCTGCTCCGTCTGATACTTGCCTGGTTAGGTTCTGGAATACCTGGTATCAACAAATATAGTAAAGCAGCCCATGTCCTTCGGGGAAGGATACAGGACATGCCTGACTGCATTTGCTTGATACCCTGTTAATTTTCCAGATTCAACCAGGACCAAACGTGTCTGCACGTCTTGCAATATACTCGGCGCGGAATGTCGCATCCGTCCGTTTTTTCTTTTTCAATCGCAAAAGTAGGAAAAGATTTTGAATCTTCCAAGCGATTTGAAAGAAAAGTGATAACATGGACTGCCATTTTGCGTTCTTTCATCTTTTTGTCTTGTTTGATTGGGGGCAAAAATAATGATTATGCGGGAAGTGGCTGTGCAGGAATGAGGGATTATTTCAAGTTTTTCGTAAAATTGTGCGTGTTTCGTAAAATAATACGGAACAAAGAAAATGAACTGTGGCTTTCTCTGGTATATCTCGCCAAATGTGGGGTAAAATTTTTTATTGGCACATTTTTTCAGAAAATGGATGCGATAATCTTATCGACTATCTCATCAAAATAGTGCTGCTTGATAGAGCCGAGACGACGGGTAACATCGCGTTCTATGTTACCCGTGAGAATCTGACATTTAACGAGGCTTGGTTTTGAAAACTTAAATCCGGAAACCATGTCGTCTGTCAGAGGATAAGAATACTGAGGATTGAGCCAGTCGTTGGAGGTGATAAGTACAAGATAGAACATTCCTTCTTCGTCCTCCTGCAATTGGTCATTCGAGACGATGATGGCAGGATGAGGTTTGAAGGTGCCATCAGGAAAGAGGAAACTGACCTCTACGATGTCTCTCTGATGATATTTCATAGGTAACGGGCAATGATGGGTGACATACTCTTGCGGGAATGCTCAAGTACGGCTTCCCTCAGTTCACGGTGTGCCTTCACTTCCTCTGGTGTCGGCTTGTTGGGCTTCACTTCCTCCTTTGTGAAAAGTCCCGTGGCCAGCAGTGCAGCGAGTTTTCGCCGTGCCAACGCATTGCTCTGGTCGTATGATAATGTTATTGTACACATTGCGATGAACGTTTAATTTGTTATATCTGCTGCAAAAGTAATCAAAAATTTGCAAAGTTGTATCAGAAAGCACTGAAAACTAATGATTAGACGAATATATTTAACAGGATGTGACATTAATGGGGCATATCTATTTGTCGCAAGAATCAGTGTTGCGATATGAAACGATGCTTTCGTGTGTATGGCATACACAAAAGTCTCTTTTGTGTTGGGATGAGGGATTATTTCAAGTTTTTCGTTAAATTGTGCGTGTTTCGTAAAATAATACGGAACAATTCGGAATATTTTTGTATTTTTGCAGCAAACAAATGTGTTGACAAATACAATGGAGACTTCCATGCCTTGAAGTTCACCTGCCGTGACCAATTCTTTGTGATGAGCTACGCGCAGTTCACCGACCGTTCCAGCCTTCGTGACATCGAGGCGACACTGACAGCGTTCTCTGCCAAGCTGTATCACTCTGGCCTGAAGTTCATCCCAAAGTCCACATTGGCCTATATGAACGAGACGAAGGACTGGCAGATATACCGTGACTTTGCAATGGTCCTGATAGTCTGGGCCCAGAAGCTGTATAAGGATGACTACTTCCTTCTCGGGCTTGACATGGTCTATGCCTTTGACAGCAGTACGATTAAGCTTTGCCTGAAACTCTGTCCATGGGCAGAATACAAGGAGAACAGCGGTGCCATGAAGATGCATACGCTTCTGAACCTGCGAGGCTCCACCCCCACGTTCATCTGGATGACAGAGGTCAAAGTCAACGACATGAACGGCCTTGACGTACTGCCTGTCGAGGCAGGCGCCTACTATCTGATGGACAAGGGATATGTGGACTTCTGGAGACTCTACAACCTCTTCCATCTCAGGCAGGCATACTTCGTCACAAGGGCGAAGGACAACATGCGTTTTGAGGTCATGGAGGAAAGGAAAGTAGACATGCATGCAGGTCTTATCAGCGACCAGAGTATCAGGCTCACTGGACAACTTGTCTCCAAGGACTATCCGGAGATGATGCGCATGGTTGTCTATGAGGACTTTGCAACGAACAATGTGTACAGATTCCTGACGAACAACTTCATCATTGATGCGCTCACTGTAGCAGAACTTTATAGGGAGCGCTGGCAGATTGAGCTGTTCTTCAAGTGGATCAAGCAGCACCTGCATGTCAAGTCGTTCTTCGGAACGACGAAGAATGCGGTCTTTGCACAGATATGGATTGCTGTCTGTGACTATCTGCTGTTGGTCATTGCCAAGAAGATGTTTCATATAGAACAGAATCTTTACATTTTCTCTCAAGCAATCGGGCTGGTTCTCTTTGAGAAGATGCCCGTGTCCGAGTTATTCAAACGAATCGATAAGTCTAAATTAGAACCTGAGAATGATGGCCAGGGATGGCTATTCTAAATTTCTTTGGACACTAGTGATTTTTTTCTTTTTTTATTTTCAAGAGAGAAGATGTATAATGCTTTCAGACGGATGGACTCGCTGTCAGATGTCGAGCATGTGCGCTACTGCGATTATCCTTGGCAGATGACGGCAAGTCGTTCTGTGATGGTCATATCCCGAAGAATGTGTACATGGTCAGCGAAAATTGTTCATGGTTGAAGCAAGATGATTAAGGCAATAGCAAAAACTCAATAATCGTAATACTTCCTTTACAAAAATCCAAATAAACGTAAAATGTGCTGATTTTTATGCATTATGTACCTTTTTTTTCTTTTAATTTGCGGAAAATTTGTATTTTTGCAAAGCAAAAAATTGTCTGTTGTGAAATTTGAATCATCATTTGTTGCATAAGACATATGTTATTAATTTAGTACAAACAAGGTTTAAGTTTAAGAAAAATATATGGCAGTTAACCAATTTGTTAAGATACGTCACTGCGTTGAAAAAATGGTAGGCAATTATAAAGAGACTTTTGATAGCGTCAAGTATCCCTTTGAGTTGCATTCGAAAACCATTTATCGTATCGCACATCCCTATTTGCATGGGTGTTTTACATTGGCAGTAATTGGAGATATGAGTAGTGGCAAGTCAACGTTCATCAATACTTTAATAGGAGTTAATATACTGCCAACTGGTCACTTTCAGACAACAAGTGCAATCACATATATTGAGCATAGTGCAAAGCCTAATATAAAAGTTAAATTTGCAGATGGTCATGAAGAAATTTTCAGTGGAAAAGAGATTAAGACTATTCTTCACAATTTGGTAGCTCTTCCAAAAGAATACAATGATTTGCCCATCAATGATATAAATCTTCTAATTTCGGGCGGAGATACTCTTGGAGACATTCTTGCAAAAAAGGAAGGAATAGAGGAAAAGACACATTTGAAATGCGACGTTGCACTTTGGGAAAGATATGTCGAGTCCCACCCTCAGTCTAAGATTGCAAGTGAAGTCCATGTGTATTATCCTTTACCAGAAGAGATGCACGGCTGGAAAATTGTTGATACTCCAGGCGTAGGAGCAATCGGTGGAATACAAGAGGCGACGAAGAGATTGTTTTCATCTAGAGACAAAGATGGAAAAAAATTAGTTGATGCTATTATTTTTCTGAAAAGAGGTGATAGCAATATTGAGAGCGAAGCAGATATGACATTCCTTGAGAATGTTTTCAATCAGCTGACAAATGAAGCAAAAGAGAGGCTCTTCTTCATTCTGACCCATGCTACGGCCCAGAAATTCCGACTTTATCGTGACGATATTCTTGAAAAAACCAGGCATTTATTTGGTTCGAAATATCATATTCCGCAGTCCCGACTGACTCATGTAGACAGTCTGTTGGCAAGATTTCATGATGATATTTTAGCCCAAGGCTTGTCGGCTAAGGATATAGACCCAGACATTGCTGACCCATTAGATGGATGGTCAAGGGATGAATGCAATGCTATGTTTGAAATGTATTCCCCATTAAAGCGAGAACTTAAAAACAGAAGTCTTGCAATCAACAATGAGAATCTTCTGTCGCTTATGGAAGAATGGGGGAATTTTAGCTCCTTGAAGAAAATTATTAACGACTTTGTACGCGAAGTAAAAGAAGTTTCGTTCCAAAAGATTGCTTCTCATATCCGTGAGGATTACGAGCTAATGATAGAAACATATGAGAAAGAAATCGAGGAGCTAAGTGGTGGACAGAAGCTTATTGACGAAGAACGAAAACTACTGAAGCAGAAGAAAGTTGAGTACCACAAGGTCTTAAACAAGTTGCGTCAACTAAGTGCAATTACTCCGCTTCTTGAAAAGTTCAAGTTTGTTGATAATGAGTTGGCATCTTTGTCTCAAAAAAAAACAATAGACGAAGTTCGTGTTGCCTATCAGAACTTGATGGAAAAAGTCACGTCAATGGAACATAAAACCTTTGATGAACTTGAATCGGAGTTTCAATCCTATTGCAAGAAATTTGACCCCAAGGACATTATTCTTAGGCAAATAGATTTTAAGGCATTAGAAGTTAAAGCTCAGGAGTGCAGTACAACAGAGACACCTGTTTACAAAACAGAAACCTATGAAACTGGTGGTTGGTCTTCAGAAACAAAAGCAAGGTCGGTATATGTAAGGACGGACAAGAAAGTTGATCAGCAAAAGAAATTCCGTGAGTTCGTTGCCTATGTGTTAAACGAATCACGACCTATTGTTTCTTCGTTTAGAGAACAGTTGAAGGAAAAAGTAAGGTTGCTATGCGAATTGGTTGAAGAAGACATTAATAAGAAAATGTTGGCAAAAGAGAATCGTTTGAATGAACTTGAAGAGAAACTAAAGGATAAACAGCTAGAGGAAGAAGATATCAGAGGAAGACTTAATATTGTTGTCCAACATCTTGAAGATCATAACTGCATAAACTACGAGAAAGATGAAAAATAAATACCCGGAAATAGAGTTTGAGCCGTTAAAGGCAGCCATAGAAGAAAAGGCTCATTTATTATTGGCTGAGATCACTGAAGATAATGTGAAAACCTTTGCGCAAGAGGTAAAACTAATTGCCGAAGGCGTAATGGAACAATATATCTTCAAGGTTTACAACCTTTATTCAGAAGGGGCAAGGAAGATTTCTGACCATGATGTCCTTGAAGCCTTCATTGATTATTCTTCTGGATATCAAAGTAAGATGTTGACATGGAAAGAGAGTCATCCGATACAGCTGAAGGAAATAAAAATTGAAATACCCAATCTGCCAGAAAATCCCAAAATAAACAATCAACTACCAGTGATTACCGTCAGTGCAGGAACTGTTATTGCTATCGGGCTTTTTATCTTCAGTAACGCTTGGGTTGCATTAGCTGCAGAGATACTTACGTTGGCCATCGCCTATAAGCAGCAAACTAGACAACAAAAAGCGCGACAAGCTTATGAAGCAGACTTGCTCGCATATAACAATCAACTCGGTATGAAGCGTATGACTTTGATTAACGGTTTAACGGAAGATCTTGTTAAATGGCTCGAAATGGGAAAGGAATATTCTGACACTGTCCTTACTTCATATAATTTATAACTCTATGGAACAAGATAAGCAAATGCTATTAAAGGACGAGCCCCGGCAGCAGAAACTTCTAGAGCAGATGGATCTGTTTGGAGATATTGTCTCACGCAACTACCTCTGCTTTCTGGACGAGTGTGAGGTTATCCCCCTTGATAGAGACAAAAAAAGCAGTCCAATAAGATGGTATTCTGTTACTAAAATTGTACTGGAAAAAAATACATTTTTCCCTGATAAGCTTTCAATGCTGTATATGTCTCTCCATAACGTGGCAAGAAATGTCATCCTAGTAGTGAACAAGGATGAACATGGGAAAATAGCACTATTTCTCGGCGCACGTGACTTTTCCGGGGTGTTGAATGTTTCTAGTGAAATTCTTGATGCTGGCCTACACGGCTATTTACCAGGAATAAAGACGACCGTTATATCATCTAAAGATGTGTTGGGTAACAGATACGAAAAGTGTTTTGTTTCTAGCGTATCTGGCTTGGCATCATTAAGAGACAACAAAAAAGAAAATTTTGTACAAAGCATTGATCGTCTGATTGATGCGACATCACACATTCCGATGTTTACTGCTTTTTTTATAGCAGACAATGTAAGCAACGGAGAAGCACAACAGATGATTGCGGCTTTCAACGATATGCATAATCACCTGTCTCCACTAGCAGAGACACAACTGACTATCTCAGAAAGCAATACAGCGGGTACATCTCACACTATATCAGAGAACTTTTCGAGATCGATTTCCAAATCTCTATCACATACGATTACGAATAGTGAAGATTTCAACGAAGGTACAACAAAGACAACAGGAAAGAGCGGTGGTACTTCAATAAATAAATCTAGTCATTTGTTACGCAGTCTGTGGAGTGGAATCGTCGGAGGGAAGACAGGAACAGGAACAAATGAAGGATGGACTGAATCTGACGCTTTTCAGACTGGACATAGTACGCAAAAAGCGGTAGCAGACCAGACAGGCGAGACAAATCAGGAGCAGAAAGGAGGAGGAACAACAGACGGAACAAATGAAAGCATAACGAGAGGAGAAAACCGCCAAGTCACCTTCAAGAACAACCACGTGAAGTGCTATTTAGAAGTCCTGGATACAGAGATTAAAAGATTGCGAACAGGTGTACCATTCGGACTCTGGTCAACTGCGGCTTACTTTGTGGCCCCAGACGGGACAACTGCGGAAACACTGGCAAATCTATATCGCGGTTGTATTATGGGAGAAGAATCCAGTTCCGAGTCCTACGGGATAAACGTATGGCGAGAACCGGAACAGACAGCCCTGCTGACGGAATATCTACATAAAGGTCTATTGCCAAGATATAAGTATAAGGGAATAAATGTCTCAGCAGGCTCCGTCGTCACAAGCAAGGAATTGGCAATACATCTCTCACTTCCGCAAACGTCAGTACCAGGAATCCTTGTTAGAGAAGAACAGTCATTTGGTAGGAATGTTATGACCGAGGACGATATGACATCATCCATAGAAATCGGTGTAGTGAAGCATCTCGGTGAGGAATACGAGGACGAGAAAGTGCCGCTTAGCATTAACGGACTTGCCAAACACACTTTTGTTACGGGTACGACGGGTAGCGGTAAATCCAACACACTCTATCTGCTGGTCTCAAAATTGAAAGAATGCAAGGTGGAGAAGACAGAAGAAAAAATAAAGTTCCTTGTCATAGAACCTGCAAAAGGTGAATACAAACATGTATTCGGCTCAGATGAAGGAGTCGATGTCTATGGCAGCAACCCGCGGGTAACAAAAATCCTCTGCATCAATCCTTTTGAGTTTCCTGAAAGCATTGATGTCTATGAGCATATCGATGCATTAGTTGATATTTTCAATGCCTGTTGGCCTATGTACGCCGCCATGCCACAAGTTTTGAAACATTCCATCATTGAGGCATACAAGGCTTGTGGTTGGAATCTGGAGCGTTCATATAATCCTAATGGAGTGTTCCCGACTGTGGAAGATGTGCTAGACAGTTTGAAGGAATATATCAACTCGTCTGAATATTCTTCTGACACAAAGGGCGATTACAAAGGTTCACTGGAAACACGGCTTCAATCACTCTGCGATGGAATTGTAGGCAGGATGTTCAATGGGAGGTCAATCCCAGACGAAAAGCTGTTCAATGAGAATGTCATTATCGACATCTCTGGACTGAAGTCATCTGAGACCAAAGCCCTTCTGATGGGATTGTTAGTTTTGAAACTGAATGAGTTTAGAAATTCCGAGCAAAAAGGAATGAATCTGCCTCTTCGTCATGTCACGGTTTTGGAGGAAGCTCATAATTTGCTGAAACGTACTACCACCGTGCAGTCTGCCGAATCCTCAAACGTGGCTGGGATGGCAGTGGAGAAGATTTCAAACAGCATGGCGGAAATGAGAACATACGGCGAAGGATTCATTATCGTAGATCAGTCGCCATCCATGCTCGATCTCTCGGCGATACGAAACACCAATACTAAGATTGTGATGGCCCTGCCTGAGAAGGATGATCGTGAAGTGGCTGGCAAGTCATTGGGACTTGATGACAAGCACATTGAAGAAATCTCTCGCCTGAAGACAGGAGAGGCTGTTGTCTATCAGACAGGATGGGAAGAGGCCGTGAAGACAAAAGTTGAATATTACGACCAGAAAAAGAAATCAAAGGGATGGGATTATACACCATCTTCTAACAGTGACAATGAAGAAAATAAATCCATGCAGAAAGTTCTCTCCTTACTGTATGAAATGTACACACGAGGTGATGATTTCAGTCGCCCCTTGTTATTTTCTTTGCTGGAAACGGCACATATATCTGGTGGCAGACTCTGCAAAATCAAGGAAAAAGTAAACAGCATCACTATTCCTGCCCCAGAGGATATTGCATTTATGTTCACTACTATTATAGGAACAGAGATTTACGAATCTGCCAGAACTATAACAGATATCGATGTGTTTAACGCTAGCATCTCGCAAACATTGTTGAATAGGATAGGCAGCGGCAACAAAGACAATATAGCAACATTCCTCGATATGTATATTAGAGGATGCAGTGCGTTGTCGGCAAGAGCATCGTATGACGGCTGGTTGCAAATGTCTAACAAAAAAAAATAAAGAATATGGTAGACCCAATAACAGCAACAGCAATAAAGGAAGTTGCAGCGAAGACAGCAGAGAAAGTTTTGGAAAAAACTGCTGAGAAGTCACTGCAATATACGGCTAATAAAGTTGATAATGTTACACGCCCAAGAACGGAGAACCCTGTCATTTCTACTTGCGAAAGAATAACGAAAGATATCACGAGCGGAAGCCTGACAGATGCAGCTTTGGCTACAAGGATGGAGGCGGCCGCTCATAGCGCATGCAAATTTTTTGGTCTGCCAGAACCAGAATTAATAGAAGGAGAAAGTATTGCTGTTTACATGAACTCGTGTGATCTATTCATGGAAGATGATAAATTTCTTTTCAACCTCGATCAGTTCAAGGAAATGAAAAGTATATCATTTGAAGATATGAGCAAGATATGGTCACATGAGTGTGGACATAGGGTTCTTCGATTCTATAATATGAGTCCATGGGCGCAGGAACTTGGGGCAGATTTCTTTATGGGGGTTCGTTCTGAGATGCTTGGCCTGCCAAATGGTAATATAGAAAAAGCTCTTGGAAATAGCAAAGAGGGACTATCTCATCCACCAGGGCATCTTCGTCTTCAGGCAATTGAATTCGGTCGTCAGACTGTGCGGGATTTCAAAAAAGCAGGTGTTCCTATAACAATGCAAAATATGCGCGAGACATTCCGTATGTCCCATTTCGTAAGAATAAATTATAACGAAGTTACACGCACAAGAACTGCTGCATTTGTCGATGACAAAGCTTGGCATTATGGTGAAGCTGCAAAGGCGAAAGATAATGCTGCTTATTATTCAAAAGAAGCGAAGAAAGCTACAGAACGAGGAGATTTCTCTCGTGCCAAAGATTTGCAGAATAAAGCACAGTCCTATGAGAACAAGGCAAAAGAAGAGAAGAAATCTGCAGAAATGAGCAGCAAGCTTGTGGAAAGACCTGAGCCAGAAGCACCCGAAAAGCATCGTTGCCCAAGGAGCGATGGTCATTGGGAAGGAACAGAGGGCAATTCTAAGTTTGTTCCCGATGATAACGTGATACCAAAAGACAGGAACTACTCTAATCCTGATGGTCTTACTTGGGGTCAAATAAAAGAAAAGTACGGAATAGATGGAGTACCATTCAAGGAAGGATATCCAGATTTCTCCGAGGTAAGTAAGGGTGATGTAGAGATTGACAATTTTACTACGGAACGGTACGGTAGTGGTGGTAATTTTGACCAAGCGGATCAAAAGCTTGCCGAACAGCGTGGCTGCACAGCCGAAGAAGTACGCCAATGGCGTATAGACAATAACTACACTTGGCATGAAATGCAGGATTGCAAAACCATGCAGAAAGTTCCACGAGAGGTTCATGGTAATATTCCTCATGATGGAGGTATATCAAAACTAAAAAATGTATAATAATATGAATGATAAAATTTTTGGCGAAATGCAATTCAATGTAGGGTGGTATAAAATCGAGAACATCGCCCTGTGGGGAAATATGTACACATTTAAAATTAGAGTTTCAGCGACTAGAGACGAATTTCCCAATGATAAACAACAACAAGCTTATCTTTCGTTCAAGGAGAATATCAATGAGATAAGTGAGAAATCACTTGGTCTCGTTAACGATTTTCTTCATGAGAATATAAGTGAGATTACTGAGGAATTTGGCCAACCTCTCCCAACGAAACTAACCGACGTTCTAATTCCAAACCAAGTTTTATTTTTTAAGAACGGAAAAATTGCTGTGATTTTTGATGTGGCTTGGACAGACGAAAACGTTGTGTTACTCTTGGGACAAACAACTAAAGTTGATTATGGATATATTATAGAAGGTGAAGTCTGATTCGGCATTTATATTCATTCTCGTTTTATCCTAGAATCAAAAAAAGATAGAAACAAAAAGGATGTGTTCGCTTCGCAAAGTTGAACACATTCTCTTTTTATTTCTATATGTAGGCAGTAAAGACAATCATACCGACCTTTTTTGGAGAGGGCAAAAATAAAGAATCTGAGGGATGTGGCTGCGTTGTAATGAGGGATTATTTCAAGTTTTTTGTTAAAATGTACGTGTTTCGTAAAATAATACGGAACAATTCGGAATATTTTTGTATTTTTGCAGCAAACTATTAATGGTATGAATGCGAAGACGGTTAAGGAGAGGTTGGGAGTGATAGCCAATACGCGGCTACTAAGGAACAGCAGCGGTGAATTGGGAGCGTATATCGGCTTTAATCTTTCATCACCAAGTAATATATATAAGGTGGGAGGGGGAAATGATTTCCTGAAGGAGGCTGTGTATCACCAGTTGTGTTATGATGTGGAGGAAACTTTCGAGTTGGACTTAAACAGGCTGCTTGCCGACTATCTGCGCGTTTCGGAGGAACTGAAGGGGCGGCTAAGCGGTTTGCGAAGGAGAATGGCCAATGATGGCTTGGTGCTGGAGAATGACGGTGACGGATATGTGCGCACGCTGCGACTACTCATCGGTATGGGGGTGTTGCCGCTGGCTTCATCGAGGAAGGGAGATGTGATGAATATCCGGCAGGACTTTGAAAGGGTGTTGGAAATGTTGATGCAAATGGGAGAGCGGCAGCCTAAGACGGAATACAAGAATGTGGTGAACAGTTATCGTGACTATTTCTATGGCGACGAGGTGTTAGAGACGCGCATCGGTATGATTTGTGCTGCCCACAGGGTATTGGAATACTATGACGGCTATAGGACGACGAAAAATACATACGTCACTTCGGAAATGCTGCTCAGCAGGCAGATGTTCTTCCCATTGGATGGCTTCTGGACGGAGGATGAGGGGAAAAGTTCGGTGTTCTGGAAGTTTGAGAAACTGGAGAATTCATACCATCTCTACCGTTATCAGGTGGACGACGGGAACAAGGTGATTAGTTATAGGGTCTATCTGGTGATGTTTCAGCGGCTGGGGGATATGTTGGTCATGGAGGTGCTGCATCCTGAATATATAGAAAAGGTGTTGCAGAACGAACGGCTCACAGGCGATGAGCATGCCACTTATAACGTGACATTGGATGATGAATACAGGCCAAGGCTGCTTGAGTTTGAGGAAAACATGGTGGAGAAGCATTGGTTTCAGCCGCGGAGACTGATGAGGATGAAGGATGAGCAACAGATAAAGAAACGGTTGGAAAGCGAGCGTTATGAGAAACGGAACGAGTTTGCTGACTGTGAATATACGGTGGATTATGGCGTGCTGATGCTTTCGCACGATAGTATCTTCCTGGACCGAAAGGCTGGGGGATTGTATCGGGTGCCGAAGTCGCTGGATGATTCGCTGCAATTGGTGAAACTCGAGGACTTGGCAGGGGAGTGTTTCTTCAAAGGAAAGACGTTCCTGGCTTTTGATAACCAACTGCTCTATTATGACGTGAGCGATGAGGAGAAACTCTCTGCCTTGGGGATTGAGGTGATGTTGGATGAAGGATGAAGTACGAAAATCTTCAAAAATCTTACGAAAATAATTCATACTGTGGTTGATTTTTTTCGGCTAATCATCCCCCCTCCTTAGAAAGGAGGGGCTGGGGGTGGTTGATGACCCAAAGGCTCTAAGTATTATCTTGCGGATCATTAATATTCTCCTATTTCCCTGATTATCAACCACCCCCGACCCCTCCTTTCTAAGGAGGGGGGGGATGGATACATTCTTCATCCGTACAGGACGAAAAGTAATGTCTAAACTCCAGCGGCTGAAAGCCGCGAAAACTCCTATACTCCTAAACTCCTTAAACAAGCGAAACTTGTATATACAATGTTCCTCAGAAGATGAAGGTCTTTTCTAACCAATAGATGAGGATGCCGGCCAGATAGCCTACGAAGGCAATCCACGTGATTTTCTTCATGTACCAGCCGAAGGTGATCTTCTCAAGGCCCATCACGACTACACCGGCAGCAGAACCGATGATGAGCATCGAGCCGCCCACACCGGCACAATAGGCCAGCAGCTGCCAGAAGATGCCGTCGACGGCCATGTCGCCAGTGGGCTGAACGGGATACATACCCATACATCCGGCCACGAGAGGCACGTTGTCAACGATGGACGAGAGTACGCCGATGATACCGGTGACGAGATAATGGTTGCCGTTGAAGGCTTCGTTGAGGCCCTCGCCCAGACGGGTGAGTACGCCGATTTCCTGCAATACGGCCACGGCCATCAGGATGCCGAGGAAGAACATAATGGTGCTGAGGTCGATGCGGGAGAGCAGGTCGCTAACGCGCTTGGCCATGGTGTCGTCTTCGGATGTGTTATGATGGAAGATTTCGGTGACTGTCCAGAGGATGCCCAGTACGAGCAGGATGCCCATAAACGGAGGCAGATGGGTGATGGTCTTGAAGATAGGCACAAAGACGAGGCCGCCCACGCCGAGCCAGAAGATGATGTCGCGCTGTACTTTGGTGAACTGCGTCACTTCGGCTTTAGGCAGATTCTGGCTTTTGTCGAACTTTCCATTGAGCGAATACTGCAGGATGAAGGCAGGGATGACCATCGAGACGAGCGACGGAATGAAGATTTCGGTGAGCACGCCCTGCGTGGTGATGACGCCCTTGATCCAGAGCATGATGGTGGTGACGTCGCCGATGGGCGAGAAGGCACCGCCGGAGTTGGCTGCGATGACAATCAGGGCCGCATAGATAAGCCTTTCGCTGTGGCTCTGTACGAGTTTGCGCAGCACCATGATCATGACAATCGAGGTGGTGAGGTTGTCGAGGATGGCCGAGAGAAAGAATGTCATGAAGGCCACGCGCCACATCAGTTTGCGCTTGGAGCGCGTCTTGAGGGCATCGCGCACGAAGTTGAAACCTCCGTTGGAATCCACGATTTCCACAATGGTCATGGCTCCCATGAGGAAGAAGAGCGTTCCGGCAGCGTCGCCGAGATGGTGCTCAATGACCTCGCTGATATGACCGATAAGGCCGTCGGGGGCCACATCGGGATAGAATGATCCGGGGGCCATCATGAGCAGCGTCCAGCAGAATACGCACATGAGCAGGGCAATGGCTGCCTTGTTGATTTTTAACAGACTTTCCGTGGCGATGCAGATATAGCCGACCACGAAAACGATGATGATTACTAATGATAGTGTGGACATTTTTTGAATATAGATTTTAGTATATTTGATTTTCGGGGCAAAGGTAAATAAAAATTGAGAATTAAGAATTAAGAATTAAGAATTATTTTGCGTAAACGATTCCAGTTTCAAAAATTGCAGTTCAAAAATCAAATTGTTGTGGTGGGATTTTCGTTTTTTCCCTACTTTTGCAGCATTCAAACTACAAAGCAAACAAAAAAGATGGACACTAACAAGTATTTCTTTGCAGTGGACCTGGGAGCCACAAGCGGAAGAACCATTATCGGAAGTCTGAAGGATGACAAGATCCTGCTGGAGGAGGTGACGCGCTTCCCCAACAATCTCATTGAGCAGGGCGGTCATTTCTACTGGGATATCTATGCTCTTTATTTTGAAGTCATCCGCGGCCTGAAGGAAGTGGCCCGCCGGGGACTGGAAATCACCTCGATAGGTATCGACACGTGGGGTGTCGACTTTGTCTTCATTGGTGAGGACGGAGCTATATTAAGGAATCCGCGCGCGTATCGCGACCCTATTACATTCGATGCGATGGATGACTACCTGAAGCACGTCATCTCGCGCCGAGAGGTCTATGATGTGACGGGTATCCAGCTGATGAACTTCAATTCCATCTTCCAGCTCTATGCGATGCGCCGCGAGCAGAACTCAGCGCTGGAACATGCCCAGAAGATACTCTTCGTTCCCGATGCCCTTTCGTGGATGCTGACCGGCAACGAAGTATGCGAATATACCATCGCCTCTACCTCGGAACTCCTTGACCCACGCACCAAGCTGCTCGACGAACGGCTGTTGCATTCGTTGGGACTCAGTCGCGGTAAGTTCGGCAAGATGGTGAATCCCGGCACGATGATCGGCACTTTGACCGACGAAGTGCAGCAGATGACAGGCTTGGGCGCCATCCCCGTCTATGCCGTGGGAGGTCACGATACGGCTTCTGCCGTGGCTGCCGTGCCTGCAAAGGACGAGAAGTTCGCCTATCTCTCCAGCGGCACATGGTCGCTGATGGGCATTGAGACCAAGGATGCCATTATCAATGAACTTTCGTATGAGCGCAACTTCACCAACGAAGGCGGTATTGAGGGAACCACCCGTTTCCTGAAGAACATCTGCGGCATGTGGCTCTATGAGCGTTGCCGCAAGGAGTGGAGACCCACCCCCACCCCCTCCCTGAATGGAGGGGAGAATATGCTCTCTCATGCGGAACTTCAGGGTGGAGCTATGCAGGTGGAAGGTTTCCGCTCGCTGATTAATCCCGACGATGCCGCGTTTGCCAATCCTTCGTCGATGATTGAGGCCATCCGTCAGTATTGTAAGGATACCGACCAGTATGTGCCCGAGACGCCAGCTGAGATTTGCCGCTGCATCTTCGATTCGCTGGCCCTGCGATACAAACAGGTGTTCGGTTATCTCGTGGAGATGGCATCGTTCCCCATCGAAGTGCTCCATATCATCGGTGGCGGTTCGCTGAATAAATATCTGAACCAGTTCACGGCCAATGCAACGGGCGTGACGGTGCTGGCTGGCCCGCAGGAAGGTACCGCACTTGGTAACATTATGGTACAGGCCAAGGCCGTGGGTGCTGTGAAGGACATCTGGGACATGCGCCGCATTATTGCCAATTCGCTGGAGCTCGTTAAGTATGAGCCCGAAGACAAAACCGTCTGGGATGCCGCCTACAAGAAGTATCTGGAGATTGTGGCCAAGAAAGGCTGAACAGCTAACCGGCTATCCGGTTACTAATCATCCGGCTATCCGGCTACCCGATTATTATTAACAAAAACCATAAAAATTATGAGCAAACCATTAGTTGAAACAAAAGCAAGGGTGGGCGTGTTCTCCATCGCACTTGGAGCATACCTGCCGCAGTTCCCGCAACTCGTTCCTGAGTTTGAGGCTCAGTATGCTGCATTCAAGAAAACATTGCCAGAAACCATCGAAATCATTGATGGCGGAATGGTGACCACCAAGGAACAGTCTATGGAGGCCGGCGATAAGTTCCGTGCTGCCGATGTGGACCTCGTTATCCTGCAGATGCTCACCTATTGCACCTCTTATAATATGTTGCCTGCGGTGCGCGACCTCGATGTGCCTGTGGTCATCGTGAATGTGCAGAAGAAACTGGCTCCCGATTACGCTAAGACCGATATTCCCATCTGGCTGGGCGAGTTGTATGCCTGCGGTGCCATTGGTGAGATGGTGGCCGACCTGAACCGTGCCGGCAAGCGTTCGGCTGTTATCACGGGCGTGGTTGAAGGCGGAGACCCTCAGGTTCAGGCTGAAATCGAGGACTGGTGCCGTGCTGCTCAGGTGCGTCGCCGTTTCCGCGATACCAATATCGCACAGATTGGCCGTCCCTATCCCGGTATGATGGACCTCTATATCGACGAGACGAACCTCTATCACCGTATGTTTGTCTATACCAAGCAGTTCGACTGGGAGCAGATGTGGGCTATTGCCGATGATATCACCGACGAGGAAGCTATCCGCGCCAAGGCTCAGGATATCCTCGACACCTTTGAGATTGAAGGCGGCGGTACCATTGAGAAAGTATGGGACATGGCCAAATATGTGGTGGCTTTCGAGCAATGGGTAAAGGACGAGAAACTCGGCATGATAGCCTCTCACTATGCTGGTTTTGCCCAGGGCGTTGCCGGAAAACTCGACTCCATGCTGATTCCTGCCTTCTCAATGCTTATCAAGCAGCATACGGCCTGCGCCGTTGAAGGTGACATGAAGGTGGCAATGGCCATGAGTATTCTGAAGACCATCTCGGGAACA
>JAEEGG010007771.1_pt1 | contig 24582 bp, 18 predicted proteins | sample 9134161 | NCBI WGS metagenome assembly JAEEGG01 (sample SAMN16246543, study PRJNA631951) | gut metagenome | biome: gut microbiome; feature: rumen; material: CR-attached | host: Bos | place: Iran: Karaj | collected 2018-10
TAACATGAGGGCCATTCCCTACACGTCTCTTTTTTGTTCAATAAATGGAGCGGAAAACGGGACTCGGACCCGCGACCCCAACCTTGGCAAGGTTGTGCTCTACCAACTGAGCTATTTCCGCAATATTTAACCCTTTTCAGGTGCATTCCCCTGAATGCGGATGCAAAGGTAATGCTTTTTTTGGAACTGACAAACTTTTTAGAGACTTTTTTTGAAAAAAAGTGCCATTTTATCGAAAAAAGGGCGTTCCCGGAGCGTCAATCCATGCGATTTCGATAGTCTTCATAGTCAAAACGGCGCAAGACCTCCAAGGTTCCGTCCTCATGTAACATTGCTATCGAAGGATGGGTAATACCATTAAAAGTATTGGTCTTGACAGTGGTGTAATGGATCATATCCTCGAAAATCAACTCCTCGCCAATCGCCAACTCATGATCAAAACGCCACAAGCCCATGAAATCACCACTCAGACAACTGTTACCGCCTAAGCGATAGAGAAAATCGGAATACTCCGAGTAATCTGAGTAATTTGAGGATTCCTCAATATGCTCGGCGCCACGGACATCGGGGAAATATGGCATCTCTAAGCAATCGGGCATGTGACAGGTGAAGCTCACATCGAGAATAGCAGTCTTGATACCTTTGTCTTCGACGACATCCACCACGTGCGACACCAAAGGACCCGTCTGCCAGGCAAAGGCACTGCCAGGTTCCAGGATAACCTTCAGCCAAGGATAGCGCTGGTGGAAAGCCTGCATCATGCTGATAAGCAAGTCAACATCGTAATCCTGACGCGTCATGAGATGGCCTCCGCCGAAGTTGATCCATTTCAACTGCGGGAACCATTTGGAAAATTTCTCCTCAATATGCACCAAGGTACGTTGGAACACATCTGCCCCACTCTCACAGTGACAATGGCAATGGAACCCTTCAATATCTGAGGGCAGCTGCTCAGGCAGCTTATCTGCCGTCACACCGAATCGGGTGCCAGGTGCACAGGGATTATATAATAAGGTGCCCACCTCGGAATACTCCGGATTCACCCTTAATCCGATGGACACACCCGCAGCACGCTCATGATAGCGCTGGTATTGCGACAGCGAGTTGAACGTGAGATGCGATGAACACCGGATGATCGCGTCGATCTCGTCGTCGGTATAAGCCGGTGAGAATGTATGGGCAGGAGCACCGAATTCCTCAAAGGCTAAGCGGGCCTCCGACAGCGAACTGGCGGTGGTGGCGTGAATATACTCCCGGAAGATGGGGAACGTCTTCCACAAGGCAAAGGCCTTGAAGGCAAGGATGATCTCTATATCGGCTTTCGCCGCAACGTCAGAGATCAGTCTGAGGTTACGGCGAAGTTTCTTTTCTTCTATAATATAAATAGGTGTAGCCATTAGCCTTGTATGAGCGGAACTGTGAAACTGAATGTAGAGCCCTGTCCCTCAACCGACTCCACATAACAGTCGCCACCATTCTTACGGGCAAAGTCCTGACAGAGCTGGAGTCCGAGTCCAGAACCTTCCTCACCGCCTGTACCGTATGTGGTCTCACCCTTATGGAAGATGGTGTCGATTCTGTCGGCTGCGATACCCACACCTTGGTCTTTCACACTCACTTTGGCGAAGTCGCCCTCTGAAGCCATGATAATCTGGATGGTAGAGTTCTCTGGTGAGAATTTGATGGCGTTCGACATGAAGTTACGCAGAACGGTCTTCAGCATATCATTGTCGGCATGTACCTTCAACGGTGTCTCAGGCTTGATCAGTTCGAGCTTGATATGTTTAGTCTGGGCAATCATCTCGAAGATTTCCACCACACCAGGAACGATGTCATTCATATCGAGGTCCTGAAGCACAACAGTCAATCGTCCTGTCTGGCTCTTCGTCCATTTCAGCAGGTTATCTAACAGGTCATGAACCTCCTCCGACTCTCTGTTCGCCTGATCGAGCAACATATACAGTTCCTGTCCGACAGTGTCTGGCGAAGCCGACTGCACCACGAGATTGAGCACCATACGGATACTAGCCATCGGCGAACGCAGGTCATGGGCAATCACCGAATACATCTTGTCACGGTTATTAAGCGTGGCCTTCAGTTCGGCATTCTGCTTCTCAATGATGCGCTTGGCAGCCACCAATGAGATCTGCTGCATGACACGCATCACCAACTCCTCTTTGTTGAAGGGCTTGGTCAGGAAGTCGTTGGCACCCACCTGGAAACCGTGTACAAGGTCTTGCGGAGTATTGAGAGCCGTCAGGAAGATAATGGGAATTTCCTTCAACTCGGGATCTTTTTTCATGATGACAGCAGTATCGAAACCAGAGATATCGGGCATCATCACGTCAAGCAATATCAAGTCAGGATGTTCTTTACGCGCCTGCTCAATACAGGCATTACCACAATTGGCCGTACATACCTGGAACTTTTCGTTTGTAAGCAGGATTTTGAGCAATAAGACATTGCTCATCACGTCGTCGACGATAAGAATCTTATAGTCACTCCGGTTTAACGACTCTAATGTATTTCCTACGTCCATATAGTATAGTGGTAGTTAATATTTATTTTCAAAATGCAAAAATAATGCAATTATCTGGAACTTCCAAATAATTGCACCATTTTTTTTACTTTTGGCCGCTTTTAGGCCTATTTTTCGCTGTATTTACTCCACTGTCACGCTTTTTGCGAGGTTTCTGGGCTGATCAACGTTCTTTCCTTTGCATACAGCCACATGATAGGCCAGCAATTGTAAGGGGATGGTAGCGACCAACGGTTCCAGGCACTCGATCACATCCGGCAGCTCGATCACCTCATCAGCAATCCGGGCTATCGTGTCATCGCCTTTCGAGACGAGGGCAATCACCTTACCCTGACGGGCCTTGATCTCCTGGATGTTCGACAGCACCTTCTCATACATGGCATTATGAGTGGCAATCACCACAACAGGCATGTCCGAGTCGATCAGCGCAATCGGGCCATGCTTCATTTCCGCAGCAGGATAGCCCTCTGCGTGGATATAGGATATTTCCTTGAGTTTCAAGGCGCCCTCAAGGGCTACAGGATACGAATAGCCACGACCTAAATAGAGGAAATTATGCGCATAAGTAAAAGTTCGTGCAAGATCGGCCACCTTATCATTGGTCTGCAGCACCTCACGGATCTTCACGGGAATCTCACTCAGACCCTTCACCACTCTCAGATACTCATCACGATCAATGGTGCCCTTGGCCTCACCCATAGCCAAAGCAATCATCGTGAGAACCGTTACCTGTCCCGTGAAGGCCTTGGTCGAAGCCACACCGATTTCGGGGCCCACGTGGATATAGGTACCCGTGTCGGTAGCTCTGGGGATGCTACTGCCGATGGCATTACAGATGCCATAGATGAAAGCACCACGATCTTTGGCTAACTGAACAGCTGCCAAGGTATCGGCCGTCTCACCGCTCTGCGAAATGGCAAGGACCACATCGCCCTTTCCCACCACAGGATTACGGTATCTGAACTCCGAGGCGTACTCCACCTCAACGGGTATGCGACAGAAGGTTTCTATCAACTGCTTACCGATCAGACCTGCATGCCAGGAGGTACCGCAGGCCACGATGATGACGCGCTTGGCCTCCAACATCTGACGGCGGTAGTCAATTAAGGCCGAAAGTGTTACGTGGTCTGCTTCAAGATTCACACGTCCGCGCATACAGTTTGTAAGACATTCCGGCTGTTCAAAGATTTCCTTCAGCATGAAGTGAGGATAACCACCCTTCTCAATCTGTCCGAGGTCGATGTCGACGGTCTTCACCTTAAGTTCCTGCTCCTCACCGTGGATGCTCAACACATGCATCTCCTCATCGCGCTTGATAACGGCAATTTGGCCATCTTCCAAATAGACCACCTTGTCGGTATATTCCACAATCGGACTGGCATCAGAGCCGATAAAGAACTCATCCTCACCGATTCCCACCACCAGCGGGCTCTGCTTACGGGCCGCCACAATCTGATCGGGATTACGTTTGTCAAGAATGGCAATAGCATAGGCACCGATCACCTGATAGAGAGCCACCTGTACAGCCTCCAACAACGGAAGGTTCTTCTTCACCATCACATACTCGACGAGCTGCACCAACACCTCAGTATCCGTATCGCTCTTGAACTGCACGCCCTTATCCTTCAGTTTTTCCTTGATATCGGCATAGTTCTCGATGATACCGTTATGGATAATGGCCAGATTGCGCGACTGCGAGTAATGGGGATGGGCATTGCGCGATGATGGCTCGCCATGAGTAGCCCAACGGGTATGGGCAATACCCACCGTACCGCTCACATTCTTATCGTTGCAATACTCACAAAGATTATCTACCTTACCTTTCGTTTTATAGACATTCAACTCGCCATCAGCATTGATCAGCGCCACACCGGCAGAGTCATAACCACGGTATTCCAATCTACGGAGGCCCTTAATCAGAATGGGGAAAGCCTCTCTCTTACCAATATATCCTACGATTCCACACATAGTTTTTATGTTTTAAAATAGTTTAAGTTCGTTGTAAATGCGTTGGACGGGCAGTCCCATGACATTGAAATAGCTGCCAGAGAGACTGGTAACGCCGATATAACCTATCCACTCCTGGATGCCATAGGCCCCTGCCTTGTCGAACGGCTGGTATTTCTCCACATAATAGGAGATCTCGTCGTCGGTCAGTTCCTTAAAGGTGACGTCGGTGGTCACAGCAAAGCTACGTTGACGTTCACACGTCATCAGACAGACGCCCGTAATGACCTGATGAGTATGACCGCTCAGTTCGCGGAGCATACGACGTGCATCATCAAGGTCGGCAGGTTTTCCTAAAACCTCATCGCCCAATACCACCACCGTGTCGGCTGTAATAATGAGATCATTCTCAGCCATCAGATCACGATAGGCCGCGGCTTTCTCCGTCGCGATATATACCGGAATATCCGGTATTGCCAGATCTTCCGGATAATCCTCTTCGATATCCGGCAGCACCTTCACCTCGAAATCAAGATCCAGTCCGCCAAGCAGTTCCCGCCTTCGTGGCGAGTTGCTGGCCAATATAATATGATAATGATCTACCATCCGAATGCTTTTTCATCCATCACCCACTTACCCTGAGCACGGAGTGTCTGCTCAATCACATCGCGGCCACAGCCATGACCTCCGATACGGTCGCTCAAATAAAGGCTAACCGCCTTGATTTCAGGGCAGGCATCCTTGGGACACACCGGACAGCCCACTCGTCGCATGATTTCCAGATCAGGGATATCGTCACCCATATACATGATCTCATCGTCGTTCAGACTGTACTTCCGGAGCAATTCCTCGTAGGTCTTGATCTTCACGGCACAGCCGATATGGATATCCTCGACGCCTAAATACTCATAACGCTTGCAGATGCTCTGCACCGTCGCCCCCGTCAGTATCACGATACGGAGGCCGAGTTTTACAGCCAATTGAATGGCATAGCCGTCCTTGATATTCACCGTACGCAGGGGATCACCCTCGGCAGAGAGCGTGATGGTCTCAGCACTCAGCACCCCATCAATATCAAAGATAATGGCCTTAATCTTCTTTAGGTCGTAGTTAATCATGACTATTCACTATTAACTATTCACTATTAACTATTCACTATTCACTCCTAAACTTGTTCAGGTGCACGTTCTCCCACTTCAGTTTGTCTTCATTCTGCGGTTTCCGCTCGTCAGCCTTGTGACCTACGGCAAGGATGCAGAGACAGTTCAGATTGTCAGGGATATCAAGGACCCCGCGAATCACCGTGTCGGCAGTCGTACCGTCATCCAATCCGCGTCCACGCATCTGAATCCAACAGGAACCTAAGCCCAACTCCTCAGCCTGATACTGCATGGAGATGGCGGCGATGGCACCATCCTCTATCCAACAGTCGTTCTGCATCGGGTCGCCCAACACAACGATAGCCACTGGGGCTCCTTTGAGGAACTGTCCGCCGAGGTTCTTGGCATCGGAGAGTTTTTCGAGGTCTAATTTATCGTCGACGACCACAAACTGCCAAGCTCTCTGACCTTTCGAAGTGGGAGCCATCAGGCCTGCACGGAGGATCAACTTCAGGTCATCACCATCGATTTCCTGTTCTGTAAACTTGCGGTGACTACGACGCAACTGTGCTAAATCTTTGAAATTTGTCATACGTTCTTTCGTTATTTTCAACGTTTCCGACGGCAAAAGTACAAAAAAGAAGTGAAAAAATGGAGGGCGACAGCAAATTTTTTTCTAATCACGATTCACTTTTCACTTTCTTTTCGTATATTTGCGGCATGAAAGGTATCATAACAACCATCTTTACCCATCTGGAAGACTTGCCAGCCGTCAGCGATGACAATTTCTTCCACAGCCGTCAGCTGTACGCCATCAGTGCCAAGACGCCGAGGATGAAGCCCTATATGGTTGTGTGTACCGATGAATCCGGAAACGTGGTGAGCCAGTTGTTGGCCATCGTCCGCTACCGTGCCTCTATCCTCCCCCCTTTCTTCTTCATGCATTGTCGGGTGATGGGTGAAGGCGATTATGCGGAGAGCGAATGGCGCAAGGAAGACCTGTTTGGTGAGATGCTGAAAGCCATTACCAAGAAGATGGGCAGCATGACACTCTATATCGAGTTCAGCCACCTTACGCAAAAGACATTCGGTCACAAGATGTTTCGTCAGCAGGGGTATTTCCCAGTCCACTGGATGAGCATCCATAACTCCCTGCACAGTCGTCTGCCTGAAGAGCGTATTACTGAAAAGATGCAACAACGCATCGACAATGCATACGCCCGTGGCGTCACCACAGGCGAGGTGGAGAATGAGGAAGATTTCAAGGCCTTCACGCACTTGCTACGTCAGCACCACTGGTTTAAGCCCAAGCGATATATTCCCGACGACCAGTTCTTCAGAGAAGCAGTGAAAACGGATTCGTTCCGGATCTTCGTCACCAAATACCACCAGCATGTGATTGGCTGCTCTGCCTGTGTGTATTGCCGGGGAGACGCTTTCCTCTGGTATGCCGCTTTCCGTCGAAAGACCTATGTGATGCTACATCCTGACACGCTAACCATCTGGCACACCATCAAATATGCCCACCAGAACGGCTATAATCACATCAACTTCATGGATGTGGGCCTGCCCTTCCGCAAGAACTCCTTCCGCGAGTTCATCCTGAGTTTCGGTGGTAAACCCGTCAGCACCGTGCGTTGGTTCCGATGTTCTATCCGCTGGATCAACGCCCTGCTCTCATGGATTTATCGCGACTGACTCCTGCCTCCTGACTCCTGCCTACTGACTCCCTATATACAAAAACACCATTCCCAAGAGCACCAATGCCAAGTCGAAGGCTTTGGCCTTGAGGTTCTTCTCGTGGAAGAACATCGCACCGAACATGAAACTCACCACGACGCTACCCCGTCGGATCATCGACACAATGCTGATCATCGCATCTGGCAGACTAAGGGAATAAAAATACATGAAATCGGCTGCTGACAGGAAGAGGCTGACGCCCAATATCGACCACGACCAATGGAAAGGTGTCGTCTCCTCGTGTTTCGGCCACCAGAGCAGCCACAGCATCAGACCCATCATGGCGCACTGATAGATATTATACCACGACTGCACCATCATACGGTCCAGTCCCACGCCCCCGTTTTCCACAGGTGCCATCAGGTATTTGTCGTATAGTCCGCTCAACGCCCCAAGGGCCGCAGCCCCCACAATCATATAGATCCAATGGTCGTGCTTAAAGTCGATACCCTCTTTCTTGCCACTACGGCTCAGCAACAGGAACGAGGCCACCGCTAACAGCACACCTATCCACTGCCACATATTCAGTCGCTCACCGAATACAAGCAGGGCTCCCACCAGCACCATCACCGGACGCGTGGCGTTGATAGGTCCTACGATGGTGAGGGGCAGATGTTTCATACCGAAATAGCCGAGAATCCAACTCGAGAGGACGATCACCGCCTTCAGCACGATGTACTTGTGCATTTCCCAGCCACCGCTGGCCACATGGAAGATGCCGAGTTCCATCTCCGACGTTGTCGGTGATTTGCAATCGCCCACCGCGCTCAGCACAATGAAAGGCAGGAAGATAAGTGAGGAGAACAGGGTGTTCAGGAACAGTACGGGTATGACCGCATTACTCTTCAACGCCTGTTTCTTAAAAGAATCATAGCAGCCTAACAGCGCTGCCGACATAAAGGCCAAGATTAACCACATCGTCTAATAAATAATATCCTCGAGAAACAGCGCATTGCCGGGCATGGACTCGCCAGCATCCGAACGCTGCTTTCCTTCGATCACTTTCTTAAACTCATCTAACGACAGACGGCCACGTCCTACTTCAATCAGCGTACCCACCACAGCACGGACCATATTCCTCAAGAAACGGTTGGCACGGATTTCGAAGTACCAGGTGGTGGCAGACGTCTGTACCCACTCCGCCTTCGTCACGTTGCAGAGTGTGGTCTTTACATCTGCACCGCTCTTGCAGAAAGCCCCGAAATCCTCATACGACAGCAAAATCCGGGCTGCTTCGTTCATCTTGGCAAAATCCAGCGGATAGTGGATCTCACAGGAATAGGCCTTCTGAAAAGGATCCTTCGTCGTATGTATATAATATCGGTACATGCGTGACTTGGCAGAGAAGCGGGCATGCATTTCCTCACTCACCGCCTCCACCCTGCTCACGGCAATATCGTATGGCAGCAACCTATTCAACTTATATACCAAGTCTTTATCGCAGAAGCTCCCATCTTCCTTCTGCCATCTTACATCATCCATCTCAAAGTGCGCCACCATCATGCGGGCATGCACCCCCGCATCGGTCCTGCCCGCCCCTGTCACCGTCACCGGCTCACGCAGCAGCGTTGAGAGTGCCTCCTGCAGTTTCTCCTGCACAGACACGCCATTCGGCTGTATCTGCCAGCCGTGATAGCGCGTCCCATCATAACTCAATGTCACAAAACACCTACTCATCCATCATCCATCTTACATCATCCATCTTACATCATCCATCTTACATCGTCACCCTAATCCAGTCTGCATCCACCCAGCCACGGTCACACTTCGCATCCGTCTCTGCTGCCACGAAACCGAACTTCGCACCTATCCACTTACCCTCCTTCATCTTGAATTCCTTTCCGCAATCCGTGAATTTCCTGCCGTTCTGGCTCCAGGAGAACTGCACCTTCGAATCCTTTACCTTCAGACGCAGGTAGATATCCTCGTGGATACCGGGTTTATAGTCTATCTTGTCGGCTGCCGTCGGTTTCAGCGTGGCGAGGATCTCCTCGGTCTGAGGCTTTCCCTTATCAGCGGCGATACAGGTCATCTGCACCAGTTGGAACTCATTTCCGATATGACGTACCACAAGGGCCGAATAGTCGAGACCCATCATGATCAACCCGCCGAACTGTCCGTCAGCCTTCGAGGTCATACGGAGCTTCGTCGTCACCGTGAATTCGTCTGCCGGTGTCTTCTGGAGCAGCAGATTAGGCACTTCCCAGAAGTTTTTCCAGCCATCGGAGAGTTTATAAGTATAGATACGGAAGGTGCCGAAGGCGGTGGGCACACCAAACTTCTCGTCGTAATTGGCATGCCACTGCCACTGTTTACCCATCGTAGGGGCATTAAACTCATCGTTCTCTACGGGATTGGTGATGGAAGAACTTGAAGACTGAGGCTTCTTGTAGGTGGTGACAGGTTCGCCCTTCACTCCCATAATAGGCCAGCCTGTTGACCAGTCGACGGGATTCAGGTGTACCACGCGACCGTAGGCCTCCTTATCCTGGAAGTGCAGGAACCAGTCTTCGCCATATTTCGTATGTACCCATCCGCCCTGATGAGGGCCGTTGATATTGGTCTTACCCTGTGCCAAGACAATCTTATGCTCGTAGGGCCCGTATGGCGATTTCGAACGCATGGCTAACTGAAAACCTGTGGGCACACCGCCAGCCGGACATAGAATCCAATACCAGCCGTCGCGCTTATAGAACTTCGGTCCCTCGCAGGTGCGGTTCTCCGTACCATTGCCGTCGAACACGATCACGGGCTGTCCGATGGCCTTCGTACCGTCAGCGGAGAGTTCCCTGACGGTCAGAACACTGGCAAACTTCGCACGCGAATTGGCCCAGCCATTCACCATATAGCAGCGGCCGTCGTCATCCCAGAGCGGTGTGGTATCGATATAGCCCTGCCCCTTGATCACACAGACGGGATTCTCCCACTCGCCGGCAGGATCCTTGGTCTTCACCATATACACGCCGAAATCAGGATCACCCCAATAAATATAGTACTCGCCATTGTGGTAGCGGATGCTCGGTGCCCATACGCCAGCGCCATGCTGAGGGGTACTGAAATGCCGTTCCAATTCGGCATCGCCCGTATAGAGCGACTTCAGCGCATAACCGATAATCTCCCAGTTCACCAGATCTTTTGAGTGAAGAACGGGCAGTCCGGGAATACAATTAAACGACGAGGCCGTCATGTAATAGTCCTCACCACTTGGACCGACACACACATCAGGGTCGGAATAATCGGCATTAATCACCGGATTGGTATAAGTGCCGTCACCATTATCTGGCGACCACACCTCCGAACGATAGATTTGCGCACTTGCCATCAATGGCAAAGCGACAGTTAAGAAGATTAGTTTTCTCATAATTGTTTGAGCTTTAGTTTGTATGTATTATCAGAATATTCTACCCGCATCACATGGCCTGACGGAACCTGACCCGACAATGCCAGTGCCACATGTCCCATCGTTCGGCGGAGATTGATCTCCACACAGGGATTCAGTAAGAACGGCCCATTGTCTTCGCCTCGAACCACCATCATATCCACGCCGAAAGGACCGGCATACCGACCACGATACAGTTCGCCGAGATACGAACAGATCTTTCCCCGGACCGCTTTCAACAATTCTTCTGCTATGTAATGGTTTATCATCTCCTGCTTCTCTTCCTCCGATGCGAGGATATTACCCGTATAGGCCCCGTTCTGCGTATGGAAGAGCGAGAGCCCCAGATAGCGAACCTGTCCCCGGCCGTCGCTCTCAAACTCCATGCCGAAGTCCTTTACCTTATGGCAATAGGATTCTATCACGACACTCCCCTGCGTGGCTATCACATTATCAAACCACCGCCGCTGGTAGTCGTTGAACTCATAGTCCAGGAATCGGATACCTCTTCCGCTACTGCTCCACGGCGCCTTGACCACAATGCGCCGATACAGCTGAACGGATTGTTCCACTTCAATCGGATGTTCTGCCCGCCACGACTCACCGGTGGTTCCTTCGAACTCCAGTTCCCTCAACAGATCCACCGCATACTTCCGGTGCGACAGCTCTCTGATCACTGCGATCTCCTCTTCCGTGGGCACGGCCTCGACGCCATGACGCATCAGGAAACTGCGCAGCGCCAGATCCCAGCCCCAAGGGGAGAGAGTGGAGAGTGGAGAGTGGAGAGTGGAGAGTTGGCGCTTATCGATGAAGCGGTCGAACTGCCGGTGCATCAAACGGGCAAAAGCCGTCCTGGCCACCTCCACATCATCCACAAGCACATAGTCGTCATCCTTCGCCCAGATAGCTGGCAGATAACCCAGGTCGTGACGCAGCTGGCGCCCGGCATGAGGGGCAGTGAAATTGCTGAGGTTCGCGGCCAGAGCAATGTCGTGTTCGGGGTTGAAAATATGTAGTGTTGCCATTTTGGTGGGCAAAGGTAATAAAAAACCTCGAAACGCGCTACGATTTCGCCTATTTTTTTTTAGCGGGGAATTAATACGACAGCTACCTGTGCGAGAACGGCGGCTACAAGCGTTTCCGCCTCGGCGTTTCATCCTTCTCGGCGACCACCCCTCCGAGCAGCACTACCGATACGGCGCTGCGGGCGGTGGCGACGGACATAACAGGGGGACGGTTCTTTTGTTACACCGGCCGCGACGATGTAACAAAAGAACCGTCCCCCTGTTACGTGTTAAACTTTGTGAGAAGTTGGGGCGGAATGCAAGGCAAGTCGGAGATTTTTTGTAACTTTACCGCGGAATTATTAACAACTTAAACCAACATAGTTATGAAGAAGATGATTTTATCCCTTCTCGCGCTGCTGATGACGGCGGCGACGGGCGCGTGGGCGCAGTCGACGACCACCCACAAGGTGACGATGAAGAGCGGCACGAAGGATGCCGCGAACTGGACGATCAGCGACGGCACGACAACTGCCACAGGCGCCGAGGGCCTCGACGGCGTGGCCGAGGACGCGACGGTGACGCTCACCTACACCGGCCGCCTGAAGGTGAAGAGCGTCACGGCGACGCACGACGGATGGAACGGCAACCTGTCGAACATCCCCGCGTCGGCCATAGCCTCTGACGGCTATACGGTCATCGTGCCCGACGGCACGACGCTCACCGGCACGCTCAGCGTCTCGCCGACGCCCTACAAGATCGTGATTCCCGACCGCGCCACGGTGACGCTCGCCGGCGTGACCATCAAGGGCACCAATGCGCCTGGCAATGCCTACAGACATGCCGGCATCACCTGCGAGGGCGACGCCACCATCATCCTGGCGGACAACTCGGCGAACACGGTGAAGGGATTCAATAATGATTATCCCGGCATCTACGTGCCCGAGGGCAAGACGCTCAAAATCAAGGGCGGAAGCGAAGGCACAGGCTCGCTCACGGCAAGCCCCTACGACGGCGGAGGAACTCCCAACAGCTATGGTGCCGGCATCGGAGGAGCTTTTTCGGATAACTGTGGCAACATCGTCATCGAGGGCGGCGTCATCACCGCTACTGGCGGTTGCTATGCTGCCGGTATCGGTGGCAGCGATAGTGGTAATTGGGGTGATATCACCATCTCTGGTGGAAAAGTTACGGCAAAGGGCGGTGATTATGCTGCCGGAATCGGTAGCGGATATCGTGGCGGCAAAAAAGGCTTAGGAAACATCAGCATCACGGGCGGAACAGTCGATGCTACCGGCGGTTATAATTGTGCCGGAATCGGTTGCGGCTACGGAAAGACTGAAGGTGGTATAACTACTAAGTCCATTTGCGGTAATATCTCAATTTCAAAGTATGTGACCATCGTTACAGCCACGAAGGGAATGGATGCTACCAACAGCATCGGCATCAGCGATGGCGATTACAGCTCCTGCGGCACGGTGACCATCGGCTGCGAGCTCGACAGCGAGGGCAAGCCCAAGAGCGGCACGGGAACGGTGTATTACGACGGCGAGACTAAGAGTTATCAGAACGGCGGCGCGACGTATCTCGCGCAGAGCCCGCTGACGCTGGTGAACCTCGGGAAGCTGACGGGCAACTACGAGGCGCCGAACGGCACGACGCTCTTCGGCACGCTCAAAGGCTCGGAGCAGCCGTACAAGGTTTCGATTGCCGACGGCGCCACCGTGACGCTCGACGGCGTGGACATCGAAGGCGTGAATGACGATAACTGCCCTTGGGCCGGCCTCACCTGCGCTGGCGACGCCACCATCATCCTGAATGACGGCTCGGAGAACACGGTGAAGGGATTCTATAAGTATTACCCCGGCATCTTTGTACCTAAGGACAAGACGCTCACCATCAAGAGCCGAACCGCAGACCCCGGCAAGCTCATGGCCAGCCCCTTCGACGGCGGAACTGATGAGAGCTATGGCGCCGGCATCGGAGGAGGAAATGAAATTGTCTGTGGCAAAATCATAATCCAGGGCGGCATCATCACGGCTACTGGTGGTAAATGGGCTGCCGGTATCGGTGGCGGCCCTGATGCAATTTGGGGTGATATCACCATCTCTGGCGGAGAAGTGACGGCTCAGGGCGGTAATAATGCTGCCGGAATAGGTAGTGGAGATTGTGGCGGTGAATCCGGCTGTGGCAAAATCAGCATTACGGGCGGCACAGTCATTGCTAATGGTGGTCAGAACGGTGCCGGTATCGGTAGTGGCTTTGGATATGATAGCGATCCTTCAATTTTATATTCCTATTGCGGTAACATCAACATCTCTGGTGGAACTATCACGGCTACAGGCGGTAAAAATGCAGCCGGCATCGGAACAGGTTATCAATATTCCCAATGCGGTAATATCGAGATTACTTCGGGAGTGAACCATGTGACAGCCAAGAAGGGTGACGGTGCTACGGAAAGCATCGGCAAGAGCAGGATCGATCCCCAGAGTAATAACTCCTGCGGCACGGTGACTCTCCCGGACGATACCTCGAAGGTGACGCAGGAGTAATCCCCCTCTCGCGTGAATATATATAATGTATTGTCTCTCATCAGACAAAAATACAAGTATTCAATAAAACAACATCAGAAATGCAGACCCAGGGAACGATCATCGGACGAAGGACGGCGGGCGCAAGGGCTCGCAGGGGTCTTGCGACCATAACAAACGCCGTTCCGGCTGACGGATGGCCGATTGTAACCATTACAAACCCGTTTCCGGCGCGCCGGATGGCGATTGCAGCCATTACAAAGCCTGTTTCGGCAGGCCGGATGGCCTTTGCAGCCATTACAAAACCGTTTCCGGCTGACGGAATGCCGTTTGCAACCATTACAAGACCCGTTCCGGCTGGCCGGACGCCGTTTGTAGCCGTTACAATCGCCCCCGTGCCTGAATTTTTTAACACGAATTACCACAAATTATCCATTAATTATTCATTAATGAGAAATTACATGGACGATTAGATGGTAATTATATGTTTAAATCAAAATTAATTTTCACACATTATTAACAATTTAAATCATTACAATTATGGCAACTACAACTAAATTCCATCAGATAAACCAGTTCGTAAGCAGAGTAGAACGTGCAACCAACGCCGCACACCTGAAGTGACGCCAGTAACGCCGGAGAGTGTGTGAGATAGAAGTTAAAATGGAAGTTATAAAAGGAACTTATAATGGAAGTTAAAAAGGACAATAGTTTTAGTCGCAGCTTCAAGGATTTGGAGTGCTGGCAGAAGGCGCACGAATTCGTGCTCGCCGTGTATCGAGTGACGAAGCAGTTCCCCGAGGACGAACGCTACGGCCTGACGTCGCAGTTCCGCAGGGCAGCGGTCTCCATCGCCGCCAACATCTGCGAGGGCTACAAAAAGTTGTCGAAGGCCGACAAGCTGCGCTTCATGAACATTGCGCAAGGTTCGCTGGAGGAATGTCGCTACTATATTATATTATCGCGCGACATCGAGTACATCGACCAGCCGACCCACGATCGCCTTGAGTACCTTATCAATGGTGCCAGTTGGAAGCTCAATGGCTATGCCGAGGGCATCAGCAAGAATGCTGGAGTCAAGGATTAATGTATTGTCCACTTTAACTCCCCCTCTAACTCCAAATTTAACTCCCTCTTTAACTCCAATAAAAAAGAAACAATTAAACGAATTTTTTATTATGATACATATAAAGAAAACAATACTGACGCTCGCGCTGCTGATTGCGGCGACGACGCAAGCATGGGCCGCGGATAAACTCTACCTCGTTGTTGACGATGGCGAAATGTCGGCGACGATCTGTTACGGCGATCCAGAAGACAAGCCCTATCTTGATGGTTATTGGAAGCAAAATGGTAGTGAATGGGATAGTTCAGACGAAATCAAGCACAAAATCACGTCCGTCACCATTGACGAATCTTGCCAGAAGTTCAGTGGAACGTCTCTCAATTCTCTGTTCTATCGTTTCGAAGCTTTGTCATTCATCATTGGATTCGATAACCTCAGGACTGACGACGTCACAGACATGAACTATATGTTCTATAACTGCTCTTCTCTGACCACCCTCGACCTCAGCAGTATTAACACGGCCAATGTCACCCATATGTCTTCTATGTTCGCGAAATGCTCGAATCTGACCACGGTGGACCTCAGCAGTTTTAACACAGCCAATGTCGAAAATATGTATAAAATGTTCATCGACTGCGTGAATCTGAAGACCATCTACGTGGGCAAAGGTTGGAGCACAGCTAAAGTTTCATTGAGCGATTACATGTTCGCCGGCTGCTCGAACCTGCCTGGGTACGCTTCTGCCATCGTCTTTGACGCTCAGATGGCCAAGCTCACGACCGCCGGCGGCTTCCTGACTTACAAGGCCTCCGGAACGCCCGTCGCCACGCCGGCGACCGACGCGACGAACACATCGTTGTCGCTCACACAGCCCGCAGGCAACGTGACGGTCAGGGTGAAATACTACGAGCAGGCTAAGTTCGCCACCGGCGGCGCCCCCGCTGCCATCACTGGCGTGCAGGCCAGCACCGACAATCCCATCGTCACCGCCGGCACCGTGAAGACCATCGGCACATCCAGCGTAAAGATGGGCACCGTGATGTACTACGCCGCGCAGAGCTCCTCCACCGCCCCCACCTACGACTCTGAGGGCTGGAGCGAAGCCGTGCCCACCGCCGCCACGTTCTCCGAGGGCGATGTCTATGTCTGGTACTACATCGCCGGCGCAGAGCCCGCCAGCGTCGCCGCCCGCTCCGACGACAACACCTGCAGCGACTCCGACATCAAGCGCCTCACCGTCACCCTCGATGCCGCGCCCACCTACGACGTGGTCATCAACACCGCGGGCCTCTCCGCCGAGGAAGCCGGCAAATGGTCTGCTTCGCCTAACACCGGCGTGAAGAAAGGCGACGAAGTCACCGTCACCTACACCGGCACTCGCAAGGTCATCGGCGTGAAGGCGCAGAAGACAGGCCCGTTATACATGAAGTGGGACGATAGCCAGAAGGCGCTGGTTCCAACAGAGATTCCAGCAACGGCCATCAAGGTGGAGGATGCTGAACATGTATTTTGGCCTGCCGGCACCTATCTGGTAGAAGGAGATGTCGGCATCAATGGATATATCGAATTAACGGGCGATGTCGAGCTGATTATCAAGGACGGCGCCAAGTTGACTGCCAAAGAAATTTATGGCGAAGATATTTATAGTCTCAGCGTTTATGGCCAGACCAATATGAGTGGAGAGTTGAATCTTGCATGCTCTTTTGACGATGCAATAAATTGTATGACAGTTCTGAATATTCACAGCTGCAAGGTAAATGCAAGTAGTTCAGAAGATAATAATGGCGGTTTCTTTAATATATTAGAAGTTAACGTATATGGCGGCTTGGTAAATGCCGAATATACTGGCAGCAGTAATGGTTTCGGAATTGGTTCCGATGTCATGAACATTTACGGAGGCGAGGTAAAGGCCATAGGCAAGGGAAATGACAATGATTATAGCTATGGAATTAATAATTCTAATGGTACAACCGTCAACGTCTATGGTGGTAAGCTGTGGGCAGAGTGTGCTGGTAATAGAGCTATTAACAGCAATGTCACCCTCACCAAGGATTCCGGCTACACATCCGGCAAGATTGAGACCAGCAGCGATGGTATAACTTGGACAGAATACACCGGTACAGACACGCCTGACGCTCCATACGTAAGAGTAGGCTATTGAAGCGCCTGGGCAGACTAATGCCCCCCTCGCGTGAATATATAATATAATGTATAAACAGAATTAAGATATGAACAATATGCGAAACAAAATATTATCACTGCTCGTGCTGCTGCTCACCGCAGCCACGGGCGCCCGGGCGCAGAGTCATCATTCTATTTCCGATCTTCGAGCTGAGATTGCAGATGGAGGCGATAAAATATTACAGTATGATTATTATAAATATGATTTTGGCGATCCTATTGTGATAAGTGCAAGTGGTGTGATCGATGGTAATGGAGCAATCATAGATATGGAAGGCGCAAACATCAGACATGTTTTTTATATATCTGCTGATAATGTAACGATTAAGAATTTATCAATCATCAATTATACTGGAACTGACGATGCTATTTATTTCTCTGGTTCTGGTGGCAGCGTGTATAACATAGGTTATGATGTAGCACTTAATCGTGTTACTACGGCCAATACGTGGACTCTCTCGATGCCCGCCAGCGACGTGCTGCTGACACCGCAGTACGCCACCGTGGCTAAGTGGGCCGTCGAGAGCGCTGGTACTACTGAAGAGAAGACGCTCCTGCCCGCCGCCGCTGAAGGCGTGATCGCCGGCACCACCGTCCCCCTCATCGTAGAGGGCACCGTGGCCACAACAACCATCGGCGAGACCACTAAAGCCCAGGGCACGGTGAAGTACGCCGTCACCGAAACTAAAACCACGGCTCCCGCACTCACCGCCTTCAGCGCCACAGTGCCCACCGCCGCCGACTACGACGACGCCAAGACCGTCTACGTGTGGTACTACATCGAGGGCATCGAACCCGAGAACTTCGCCGACCGCACCGCCCAGAACACCTTCGACAACTCGGACATCTGCACCGAGCCCATCGAGGTCAGCGTGCTCACCAACAAGTTCACCCTCACCCTCGATCCCAAGGATAAGACCAGCCTCATCACCGTCACCACCAAGACCGGCACAGGCGATGCCACCACCGCCACCCCCGACGCTGACGGCAAGATTGCCAACATCAAGATGGGCTCCGAGGTGAAGCTCAAGGCCAACACCGGCTACAAGCTCCGCAATATCGAGGTGAAGAAGGACGCAAACAACATCGTTGATGTGGCCACCAACGCTGCTCAGGCCGGCGCCACCTTCACCGAGGCCACCTTCACGATGCCCGCCTACGACGCCACCGCCACCTACGAGCTGGTGCGCGACATTACCCAAGAGGTAGATGTAGAGGTGCGCATAGACGGCACAGCCAGTGAGCGTATCCGCATAGCTAAGGACAACGATGGTCACTACAAGTTTGTTACTACTCAGTCTTGGCAGTTTGCCGCCATAGACAAGTTGGACAATAATAAGGACCTGACTAACGGCGAGTTGAACTACACCCTGAAGATGAAAGTGAGCGACGAGTATGAGGCCAAGAACTTTGACACCGACCTCTGCCCCGGCACATGGCGCCTGGAGGCCGAAGCCAACGCTGATAAGCCATACGATGGTATAGCCAACGGCCCAGACATCATACTGTATGATTTCAGGCAGATAACATTCAGCAAGGGCTACTCTACACATTACTATGGCGAGAGCCTGGTACTGGACGAGGTGCAGGAAGGACTGAAATTCTACGCCGTGACAGCTGTGACCGACGAGAAGGTGACACTGACCGAGATAGAGGCTAAGGCCATACCAGCGGGCACACCGTTCATCGCCTACAACTCGACCGCCGAGCCTATCACGGCCATCATGGGCATACTGGAGGCCGACGCCGTGTACAGTGTCGAGCAGTTCAAGGGGACTGCCGAGGATAAGCCCATGGCCGCCCAGAGCGGCTGCTACGTACTGCGCAACGGCGACTCGACACCTACATTCCGACTGGTAGAGGGCGCAGGCACACTGCCCGCACACCGCTGCTGGATCGAACTTGGCGCTGCCGGATCGCGCTCGTTGAGTATCAGTTTTGACGATGACACCACGGGCATTGATTCAATTGACAATGGACAATTGACAATTGATAATTATTACGACCTGCAGGGTCGCAAGCACCAGAATACACCACAGCGCAAGGGCGTATACGTGAAGGACGGACGAAAGGTGATCGTGAAATGAGCCTACGGATTGTACGGATTTTATTAATTTAAAATGATAACGAATATGAAACAGAAGATATCAATTATCAATTGGCTCAAATGCACCATCGCCCTTGCCGCGCTGCTCATCGTGAGCACCGCCAATGCCCTGGGTGCGGAGACATATAATATTACAAAGGCCACAATGGTTAACGGCAGCGTCAGTATGACCGTAGGCGGCGAGGTCGCCGAGTCGGCTGCCGCCGGAGCCACCGTAACCATCACCGCCTCGCCCAGCACGGGTTACGAGGCAGACGGTATGCCCGTGGTCAATGTGACCACCAGTTGGGGACAGGCCAATACGCGTGCCGAGATTCCCACAGAGTCGGAGATTGAAGTGACGGCCGGAACGACCGCCAACACCTGGACATTCACCATGCCCAACGATGACGTGACCGTCAGCATAGCGTTCAAGAAGAGTACTTATGCCATCACCGTTTCGACGGTTGACGGCGGAACCATCAGTGCCAAGAAAGGCACTGAGGCTGCTACCACTGCGCAGATAGGTGATGAGATCACACTGAGCAATACCTCGTCAACAGGCTGGGAGTTCGAAGCTTATAGCGTGAAGGATGCAGCAGAGAATGCTGTGACCGTTACTAATGGTAAGTTCACGATGCCCGCCAGCAACGTCACCGTATCGGCTACGTTCAAGAAGATCGACTACACGATTACCATCGCCTCTGGCATCACGAATGGAACGGTGACAGCCTCTACTGCTACAGCCAATATGGATGACGAGATTACTCTGTCCATCACTCCCGCCGAGGGATATAACCTGAAGTCGCTCAGCGTGAAGAGCGGTGAGACGGATATTGCTGTTACTAACGGCAAGTTTACGATGCCCGCCGGTAACGTGACGGTTAGCGCAGAGTTCACCAAGACGGATTATACGATCACCGTTGCCGAGGACATTCAGAACGGAACGGTGACAGCTTCGGCCTTCGGTGGCAACATCGGCGACGAGATTACCCTGACCGCTACGCCAGCCGAGGGCTACGAATTAGATGCCTACAGCGTGAAGGATGCAGCCGGCAGTGCTGTCGCCGTCACCAACGGTAAGTTCACGATGCCTGCTAGCAACGTCATCGTATCGGCTACGTTCAAGAAGATCGACTACACGATTACCATCGCCTCTGGCATCACGAACGGAGCGGTGACAGCCTCTGCCGCCACCGCCACGATGGGCGAGGAGATTACTGTGACCGCAACGCCCGCCGAGGGATATAACCTGAAGACGCTCAGCGTAAAGAGCGGCGAAACTGATATCGCTGTTACTAACGGCAAGTTCACGATGCCCGCGGGTGATGTGACGGTTAGCGCCGAGTTTGCCAAGACGGACTACACCGTGACTATCGCCGAGGGTATTCAGAACGGAACGGTGACAGCCTCTGCACTCAGTGGCAACATCGGCGACGAGATCACCCTGACCGCTACGCCTGCCGATGGTTACGAGCTGGAGGCCTATAGCGTGAAGGATGCAGCAGAGAATGCTGTGACCGTCACCGATGGCAAGTTCACCATGCCCGCCAGCAACGTCACCGTATCGGCTACGTTCAAGAAGACTACTTACACCATTACCATCGCAGAGGGCATCACGAACGGAACGGTGACAGCCTCTGCCGCCACCGCCACAATGGGCGAAGAGATTACTCTGACCATCACGCCCGCCGAGGGATATAACCTGAAGACGCTCAGCGTGAAGAGCGGCGAGACGGATATCACCGTCACTAATGGTAAGTTCACGATGCCTGCGGGTGATGTGACGGTTAGTGCCGAGTTTGCCAAGACGGCCTACACCGTGACCATCGCCGAGGGCATTCTGAACGGAACGGTGACAGCTTCTGCACTCAGCGGCAACATGGGCGACGAGATTACCCTGACCGCCACACCAGCCGAGGGCTACGAATTAGATGCCTACAGCGTGAAGGATGCAGCCGGCAATGCTGTCGCCGTCACCAACGGTAAGTTCACGATGCCCGCCAGCAACGTCACCGTATCAGCTACATTTAAGAAGACTGCCCTAAAGTTGGTAGACGAGAATAAACCCGTGAAGACAGAGGGCGGCCTGACGCTCTATGAGTTGACAGACGACTGCAAGGAAGTCCTTAAAATCGACGACTACGTGGGCATCGCACTCTCGAAGAACGCTAACACCCAGGGCCGAGCCGACATCGAGGGCCATCTTGTGTTGGCGACGGGCCCCATTGATGTGAGTATGCTGGTGAGGGGTATCCCTGCCGGCAGTCAAGTCGTGTTCATCTGTGACGGTTCCATCTTCTGCGAGAGCAACAACATCGCGAAGGCTCCCAGAATTGCCACCAGGACCAGAGGCAGCAACTCGTCGATGGAGGTAGAATCAGGTGCCATTTACACAAAGACCGATGACAGTGACATCCTCCTGACGCTGAAGACCAGCGTGTCAGCTGTGAAGATCACCTCCATCACTGTCAGCACTGCCACCACCGTTGAAAATAGCGTCGTCATCGCGAAGACGACCAACGGCGACATCAGTAGTAGCAAGATCAACGCCCAGGCTGGTGAGCAGGTAAACCTGAAGGTAACACCAGACGAGGGCTATCAGCTGGCATCGCTCTCGGTGAAGGATGAGAACGGCAAGCCTCTCTATGTAGGCTACATCGTCGATCCGAAGGAAGGTCCGTTCTACTACTTCATGATGCCAGCAAGCAACGTCATCGTCAACGGCTCCTTTGAGGAGGATCTGAACCTCTCTGTCATCGTGGCAAAGTCGGAAAACGGCGAGGTAATCTCCAGCATGGTCAACAGCAGGCAGGGCAAGCAGGTGAACCTGAAGGCCATTCCCGATGATGGCTATGAGCTGGATGAACTGAAGGTCATCGATGCCGAGGGCAAGAGCATCCCACTGACGTTCGTCGAAAGCACCGAGGAAGGCCCGATCAACTTCTTCATCATGCCGGAGACGAATGTCACAGTCTATGCCACCTTCAAGAAGATCAAGCCCGACACGCCGGAAATTCAGTATCCTACCATCACAACCCAGCCTGAGGACGTGACATACACCATAGGTGATGCTGAGTATCCTAAGATGAGCGTTGAAGCAACAGCTTCTGCCGGTGACCTCACATACGAATGGTTCGTGAAAAATGAAGACGGTAACTATTACAGCTCAGGTATTACGACGGCAGAGTTAGACTTAAAGGCTTTTATCAACAATATGATAGAAAAGTTACGTGAAGAAGCCATCGGTGATTACACCTTCATGTGTAAGGTCACCGACGATAATGGCACTGTTGAATCAAACCCGGCTATTCTGACAATCGCTGGCGATCCTACTGCAGTCAACGGCATCAAGGCTGACGCACAGGCTGTCCGCATCAGGAAATACGTGAAGAACGGAAAGCTCGTCATCGAGACTCCTGACGGTATCTTCAACCTTTCTGGTGTTCAGATAAAGTAATATCGTTCTTAGCACACTGGGACCTGGCCCCAGTGTGCGATAGACAAGTAAACTTAGCCTCACTGCAGCAAAAAGGCTGCAAAGACTCATCTATTATGTACGATCAGATCCGGCAAGATACGCTCTATATTATGCTTTATACAGTAGTGACAGCAATGGCCTTGATGGCAAGTTGTTATCTGCTGTTCCGTCGGGCCAATGCCATTGCCCCTGACGTAACGCCGCCTATACGCCTGCGCCGGTGGACGGCAGCTTTCTTTGCAGTATTCGTCGTGAATCATATATGGTATATGGGGCCGACATTTTTCCTCACCTCAAGCGATGATATTAAGATGGCCAGTCTGGTAGGCGGGCTGATTGACAGCATCACATTTTTCCCTTTGGCAATCATCGTCTTGTTCACGATGCTGCAAGACCGCAGGCGACCGCTGTGGCCTGTTGCCGTGATGGTTGCGCCACTCATCGTAGGAATGGCATGGTGCGTGGTCAGTCGCAGCGAGACCCTTGTTCCGATGTTAATTGCCTATATACTGATGATGGGCATTGGCTTAATTATATATATGGTTCGCGAGGTTAAACGGTATGGTCGCTGGCTGCGCGACAATTATGCCGATCTGGAGCACAAGGAGGTATGGCAGAGTTTCGTGGTGCTGGCCATCATGCTACTGGTGTTTTGTATCTATGCGTTTAGCGATAAAGCCCAGTCCTACGAATACCTCCTTCAATTGATTGTCGTTGTACTGATTGGTTATCTTTTGTGGCGAGTAGAAACGTTAAGCGACCTCAGCATTCCCCTGTCGCAGAACCTGTCTGTCGCAGAGCCTGCCACAACAGAGGCAGAAGATTTGGAAGTTAATGGTCTTTCACAGACCAACCGCGAAAATATTGGAGCATTGCTACAGCAGCATTGCATAGAGACGCAGCTCTACTTACAGCACGATCTGAACATATCTCAGCTTGCTAAGGCTATTGGTACCAACCGTTTCTATCTTAGCCAGTATATCTCAAACCAGGGAATGACTTACAATGCCTATATCAATGGTCTGCGCGTCAATCATTTTGTCAGCCTCTATCACGAGGCTGTTGATGGTCATCGTTCTTTTTCTGCCCGGCAGTTGGCTCAGGAGAGTGGTTTCCACAGCTACCGCACCTTTAGTGAAGTCTTCAAACGCAAGATGGGACACACTGTGTCTGCTTGGATCAAGACTGCGAGTGAGCGAGAGAAGAGTGGTGCTCGCATCGACTCTGCCGAGCATAAGCAGGCTCGACCGCAGGTCAAGGCGCAAAATGAAGGGTAGGAAAGCCTCAATGTGGCAGAATTAGCAAAATAAGTGGCAGAATCAGCAAAAATCACGGCTCAGGACATGGGCCGTGATTCTTTTTTGAAAGAAAATTGCTAACTTTGCCGAAGACTTTAAAATTATATTTAACCTAAAAAAATGTAAATATGAGAAATTTGAAAAAGTGGATGCTTGCCGCCATCCTGATCTGCGGCACCGCAGCGATGTTCACATCGTGCGCAGCGAACGAAGACAACCCAAGTAAGGGA
>JAEEGG010007773.1_pt1 | contig 24575 bp, 18 predicted proteins | sample 9134161 | NCBI WGS metagenome assembly JAEEGG01 (sample SAMN16246543, study PRJNA631951) | gut metagenome | biome: gut microbiome; feature: rumen; material: CR-attached | host: Bos | place: Iran: Karaj | collected 2018-10
GATGTTCACGGGCAGACCGTCCATAGCCTCAAGGATGCCCTTGAAGTCAGCCTTCTGGTAAGGCAACAGCTTAGCCAGAGCCTTCTCACGTCCAGCAACGCTGTCGGCGAGAATCATCTCACGCATAGCGATGATCTTCTTATCCTCGAAGAACATGTGCTCTGTACGAGTCAGACCGATACCCTTGGCACCGAACTCACGGGCGAGCTGAGCGTCACGAGGAGTGTCAGCATTGGTACGAACCTGCAGCTTGGTGTACTTGTCGCAGAGGTCCATCAGCTCCTTGAAGTCGCCAGAGAGCTCAGCAGCCTTCGTGGGCACCTCACCAGCGTAAACCTGACCAGTGGTACCGTTCAGAGAGATGTAGTCACCCTCCTTATATACTGTACCGTCGATCTCGACAGTCTTGTCCTTATAACTAACGTTCAGAGAACCTACGCCCGATACGCAGCACTTACCCATACCACGAGCCACCACGGCAGCGTGAGAGGTCATACCGCCACGAGCAGTCAGGATACCCTCGGCAGAAGCCATACCGGCGAGATCCTCTGGAGAGGTCTCGATACGTACGAGCACCACCTTGTGGCCATCCTTATGCCAAGCCTGAGCATCGTCAGCGTGGAATACGATCTGACCGCAGGCAGCACCAGGAGAAGCAGGCAGACCCTGAGCAATCACCTTGGCAGAAGCCAGAGCCTTCTTGTCGAAGATGGGGTGCAGCAGCTCGTCGAGCTTCTGAGGCTCACAGCGCATGATGGCAGTCTTCTCGTCGATCATACCCTCGTGGAGCAGGTCGATGGCAATCTTCACCATAGCAGCACCTGTGCGCTTACCGTTACGAGTCTGGAGGAACCAGAGTTTACCTTCCTGTACGGTGAACTCCATATCCTGCATATCGTGATAGTGGTGCTCCAACTTGTCCTGGATACCATTCAGTTCAGCATAGATTTCGGGCATTGCCTCCTCCATAGAAGGATACTTGGCCACGCGCTCCTCCTCAGAGATGCCAGCGCGCTCAGCCCAGCGCTGAGAGCCGATCTTCGTGATCTGCTGCGGGGTACGGATACCAGCCACAACGTCCTCACCCTGTGCGTTCACCAGATACTCACCGTTGAAGAGGTTCTCACCGTTGGCAGCATCACGGCTGAAGCATACACCAGTAGCAGAGGTGTCGCCCATGTTACCGAATACCATGGCCATCACTGATACGGCTGTACCCCACTCGTCGGGGATGCCTTCCATCTTACGATAGAGGATAGCGCGCTCGTTCATCCAAGAACGGAACACAGCGCAGATAGCACCCCAGAGCTGCTCGATAGGATCGTTGGGGAAGTCCTTACCAGTGCGCTCCTTAATAGCCTTCTTGAACAACTGAACCAGCTTCTTCAGTTCGTCGACGTTCAGGTCCTTGTCCAGCTTCACACCACGCTCAGCCTTTACCTTCTCGATGATCTCCTCGAACGGGTCGATGTCGGTCTTGTTGACGGGCTTCATCTCCAGCACGACGTCACCGTACATCTGTACGAAACGACGGTAAGAGTCATATACGAAGTGAGGATTCTGGGTCTTGTTCACCATACCCTCAGCCACCTCGTCGTTCAGACCGAGGTTCAGGATGGTGTCCATCATACCAGGCATAGAAGCGCGGGCACCAGAACGTACAGAGACAAGCAGGGGATTCTCCTTGTCGCCGAACTTAGAGTTCATCAGTACCTCGATGTGCTTCACAGCAGCCATCACGTCGTCGTTCAACAGTTCCATAATCTTCTGCTGACCAACCTGATAGTACTCGTTACAGCAATCTGTAGTGATTGTGAAACCTGGAGGAACGGGAACACCAAGCAGGTTCATCTCGGCAAGGTTAGCACCCTTACCACCGAGTTCCTCACGCATTTTTGCATTACCTTCGGCCTTACCATTACCGAAGAGGTAAACTCTCTTTTGGCTCATAAATTATTGTTTTTCTATTGTTTATAAATAATAAATAGTATTCACGAAGTGCAAAGATACAACTTTTTTCTAATTCCTGCAAGGATTTAGCATTTTTTTTGATTGTTATCGCACTGTCATGTGGAAACAACCCTGCTTGACTTCGTATTTGATATAGCAACGGCCCTCATTGCGCTTGTCGCGGAGAACTTCGGAGAGTACCCACTTGAGGGTGTCGTCGCGGACGGGTCGCGTGACGGGATGGTAACGGTTGTAACAGATATCAATCGTGGTACCAAACAGATGGCATGAGCGTTCGGTAGCATTGGGATTGTGACGTTGCAGCTTCGCTACGTCATCCATCGAACGAAGAATGCTGGTAACGATGAGCTGGTTGAAGGGAATGCCCTTATTGTAGAGGCTGTCGTAGAAGGCCTGGCCAATATCCTGCAACAGCGTGGCGGCACGAGGTACGAGATAGGGAATGGAGCTGGATAGGCGGTCAACATGCCAGTATGGACTTTCGCCGACATATACCAGTTCCTTTTTGCGTTTCTCGGCATCTTCGCGGTTTTGCACAGGACGTACGCCCCAACGTTCGGCAGCGACAATCTGGACGCTCTGGCTATCGGGAAATTCGGCCTTGTAGTTGGCCACGCCACGAATGCGATGATGATGGGTGGCAGTAAGCGTGGTCGGTTCTTCCACTATGTCCTGCGGAGTGCTACGCGTAAGATAGCGGACACCCCATAACAGGGCAACTACGACAAAGAAGCCGATGGTAAACTGTAGTTTGGTAGGATTCTTTATTTTCTTTATTATACTTCTAACTTCTTCTAACTTCATGTAACTTCTCTTATTATCGTTTACATTTCCAGTACCAGTCGTTGAACATACTTTTAGGAATACCTCTGCTGACAGCAGCATCAAGTACACGACGAGCTTCTCTGCGGCGTTCGAGCACCAGCAGCAAGTCAACGTGGTTAATGACATAGACGGGATCAAGCGGGGAAAGTTCCTCTGCGCGCTGCCAGTCGTAAAGCGCTGCTTCGTCCTGTTTCAGCTGGCGCTCCAAATTGGCTCGGGCAACATAGCCTACAGCCGAGTCCGGATGCTGTTGGATCAGCTGGTTGAGATTGTCGAGTGCATCTTGTTTGCGTCCCATTTGTTGCAGTACGACCGCCAACGACAGGCGTCCTTCGAAATGACGTGGTACGATGGCCAACAGGTCGTTGAGGTCGTTGCGTGCCAAATCGAAACGTCGCATGTGCGTGTAGGCGTAAGCACGATAGAATAAGGCTGCAGGATTGCGTTCCTCGTGTCGAAGGACAAGTCCGTACTCATCGATAGCATATTGCCATTGCTGGAGTTGCAGGTTGGCATTGGCCTTGCGCAGATGCAGTTCCGTTGACCATTGCGACTCGGCAATCTGTTTGTTGATAGCCGTCAGCGAGTCGCGCCAGTTTTCCTGAGCCTGTAAAGTAAGTTGCGACTGAGTCGCAACAAACAGCAAAACCAGCATCAGGCCTCTCCGCAACATAACTATCAGGCCTTTTCGATATACTCTACTATCCATTGACCCACTTCTTTAGTTCCGTATTTCTTGCCACCCTCAACTTGGATTTCAGGGGTGCGGACGTTAGCATCCAGCGAGGCATTGACGGCCTCACGAACAAGAGCGCCCTCCTTATTAAGTCCAAAGTGCTCCAGCAGCATAGCGGCAGAGAGAATCTGTGCCAGCGGATTGGCGAGGTTCTGACCAGCAGCCTGCGGCCATGAGCCGTGAACAGGTTCAAAAAGTGGGGTGTGCTCTCCCAACGACGACGAGGGCTGGAGTCCCATAGAACCCGTGATGCAGGAGGTCTCGTCGGTCAGGATGTCGCCAAAAGTATTCTCCGTCACGATGACATCAAAGAAACGGGGCTCCGTAAGTACACGCATCGAGGCATTATCGATAAACATATAATCGGTAGTGACCTCAGGATACTGAGGCTCCATCTCCTTGGCTATCTGGCGCCACAGACGACTAGACGCCAAGACGTTAGCCTTATCGACAACGGTGAGGTGCTTACGACGCGTCATAGCCATCTCGAAGGCGACCTTCAGGATGCGCTCAATCTCCGGGCGTGTATAGATATTGGTGTCGAAAGCCATATCGTTGTCCTGATGCTTTTCACCAAAATACATTCCACCCGTCAGTTCGCGAATGACCACGAAATCGGCACCACGCAGCAGTTCCTCCTTCAGCGGCGATTTGTGCAGCAGGCAATCAAACGTGGCCACAGGACGGATGTTGGCAAAGAGTCCGAGTTTCTTGCGCATAGCCAGTAAGCCTGTCTCAGGACGCATCTTCAGCGTGGGATTATTGTCGTATTTCAGGTCGCCAACAGCAGCGAACAGGACTGCATCAGCACGCATGCACACATCATGTGTAGCGTCAGGATAGGCATCGCCACAGGCATCAATAGCACAGGCACCCACCAGCGCTTCCTCATACTCGAATTCATGACCACATTTCTTGGCGATGGCGTTCATTACAGCCACACCTTGTTTCATAATCTCTGGGCCGATACCATCACCAGCCAGTATTGCAATCTTCAGTTTCATATTTTTTTCGTTATTTCGTTTTCAATAATGTTCAGCATCTTGAATGTCGCCTTGATGGCAGCTTCCGTCTGGTCAGCATCGAGGCCGCGTGTACGGATCATCTTGCCATTATCGTTCCACGTGATGACTGTCTGTACCAAGGCATCAGTCCGTCCGCCAGGAGGAATGGTGACCTGATAGTTGGCCAGAATGGGGAATGTACGATCGAGATACTTCTTATAAATATATCTAAGTGCTTTGACAAAGGCGTCGTACTGACCATCTCCCGTGCCTCCAGCTTCGTACTGCTGGCCATTGATTTCTACTTTAACATTTGCTCCAGGTCGCAAGCCGTAAGCCGTTGAGACAACGTAACTTATCAACTTTACCTTATCACCTGAACTATCGTGTTTCAATACATCTGAAACAATAAAGGGCAGATCTTCCTGTGTCACGATTTCCTTCTTGTCGCCCAGTTCCGTGATGCGCTCTGTCACACGGCGCGTCTGCTCAGGAGTCAGTTCCAGTCCGAGCTCCTCAAGGTTCTTGGCAATATTGGCCTTACCACTATTCTTGCCCAACGCATACTCACGCTTACGACCAAAACGCTCAGGCATCAGCTCGTTGTAGTACAGTTTGTCTTTCGAGTCACCATCGGCATGCACACCAGCCACCTGCGTAAACACGTTCTCACCAACAATCGGCTGATTGGGAGCTACCGTAATACCGCTGAAGCTCTCGACCATTCGCGAAAGGTCGTTCAACTGACTCTCCACGATGTTCGTCTTCGCATGAAACTGGTCTTTCAAGATAGCCTGCACAGAAGCCATCGGTGCATTGCCGCAACGCTCCCCCAGCCCATTCACGGTAACGTGCAAACCACGAGCGCCACTCAACACAGCAGCCAACGAATTCGATACCGCAAGGTCATAGTCATTATGGGCATGGAAGTCGAAATGCGTCTCAGGATAGCGCTTCATCATCTTGCGGAAATACTCGATGACCTGCAGGGGATTCATCACTCCCAGCGTGTCAGGCAGCATGAAACGCTTGATATCCGTTGCCACCAGCCTATCCATCAACTGATAGACGTATTCTGGCGAATCCTTCATGCCGTTCGACCAGTCTTCAAGATAGAGATTCACGCTAATGCCCTTGCTGGCAGCATATTCCACCTCGTAAAGGATGTCGTTGATGTGCTCCTCAGGCGTCTTGTGCAACTGATGCGTGCAATGTTTTAGCGAGCCCTTTGCCAACAGATTGACGACCCGTCCGCCACATTCGGCTATCCAGTCTATCGACTTGCCGCCATCCACGAAACCTAACACCTCGACACGTTCCATAAGCCCATTCTTTTGGGCATAGGTGCATATCTTGGTCACAGCCTCGCGCTCGCCCTCCGATACTCGTGCCGATGCAATCTCAATACGATCTACGTTGACGTCAGACAACAGCTTTCGAGCCATCACCAACTTTTCATGAGGCAGGAACGATACACCGTTGGTCTGCTCGCCATCGCGCAGCGTAGCGTCCATAATCTCTACGAAAGGCAGGATGCGCTGATATGTATTTATTTTCTCTGCTCCCATGCTTCTATTTTATGCTTATTCGCCACAAGGAAATCGATATCGTCCAATCCGTTCACCAGACAATGCTTCTTGTAGCCGTTGATATCAAAGTGCTCAGAATGGCCCGTCGTGAGATTGGTAACCGTCTGGTTGGGCAGATCAACCTCGACCTGAGCATCAGGATTGTCTTGAATAGTCGAAAACAATTCAGACAGGAAAGATTCTGACACCTGCACGGGCAACACGAAATTGTTCAGTTCGTTGTTCTTGTGGATATCGGCAAAGAACGACGAGATAACCACGCGGAAACCATAGCCTGCAATGGCCCAAGCTGCATGTTCACGCGATGAGCCGGAACCAAAGTTCTTGCCAGCCACAAGGATGCAGCCCTTGTACTTAGGGTTGTTGAGAACAAAGTCCTCATTCACGCTACCATCTGCGTTATATCGCCAGTCGCGAAACAGGTTGTCGCCAAAGAACTTCTCCTTTTTGGTGGTTGCCTTGAGGAAGCGTGCGGGGATAATCTGGTCGGTGTCCACATTCTCCAACGAAAGGGGCACACAAGTCGATGTTATGATGTCAAATTTCTGTTTCATAATAGTGTTCTTGGGTCGGTTATTACTCCTGTGACAGCAGCTGCGGCAGCTACTAAAGGCGATGCAAGGATGGTACGCGAACCTGGTCCCTGACGACCCTCGAAATTGCGGTTCGAAGTCGATACGGCATATTTTCCGGCAGGCACCTTGTCGTCGTTCATAGCGAGGCAAGCCGAACAGCCTGGCTGACGAATTTCGAAGCCGGATGCTTCAAGTACACGATCCAAGCCTTCGTCTTCAATCTGCTGGCGGACAGCCCATGAGCCAGGCACCAGCCAAGCCACAACGTTATCAGCCTTCTTGCGACCCTTCACGATAGACGCAAAGGCGCGGAAGTCCTCGATGCGCCCATTGGTGCAAGCACCCAAAAATACGTAGTCTATCTTCCTACCCAGCAGACACTCACCAGCCTTGAAGCCCATATATTGCAGGGCCTTCTCGAAGTTGGCATCACCACTCGCAGGAATGGTTTCCGTGATACCAATGCCCATACCTGGATTGGTGCCATAAGTGATGCGTGGCTCGATATCTTTGGCGTCGAACACCAGTTCCTTGTCGAACACGGCATCGTCGCCACTCTTCAGCGTCTTCCAATAAGCAACGGCTCTCTCCCACTCTTCGCCCTTAGGGGCATATTCTTTACCTTTGACGTAATCAAAGGTCACTTCATCTGGTGCGATGAAACCACCACGGGCACCCATCTCTATCGACAGGTTGCAGAGCGTCAGACGGCCCTCCATCGTGAGGTTCTCAACCACTTCACCAGCATACTCGACAAAATAACCCGTGGCACCACTCGTCGTCAATTTCGCCATCAGGTACAGCGCAACGTCCTTTGCTGTCACTCCCTTACCTAGCGTACCATTAATCGTGATGCGCATCGACTTTGGTTTCTGTTGCAGAATGCATTGGGAAGCCATCACCATCTCTACCTCCGACGTGCCGATACCAAAGGCCACAGCGCCCATCGCGCCATGCGTAGACGTGTGGGAGTCGCCACAAACAATCGTCATGCCTGGCAGCGAAAGTCCCTTTTCAGGGCCTACCACGTGGATAATACCGTTGTCCTTCGAGTACATGCCGAAATGCTTCAAGCCGAAGTCCTGCGCATTCTTGGCCAACGTATCCACCTGCGTCTTCGACACGGAGTCCTCGATGGGTTTGTCTTGATCGTGCGTTGGCGTGTTGTGGTCGGGCATGCAAACAATCTGCTCAGGACGGAAACACTGAAATCCCCTTGCACGCATACCCTCAAAGGCCTGCGGAGACGTCACTTCGTGGCAATACAGGCGGTCGATGTACAACTGCGTAGGCCCGTCGTCAACCACCTGCACCACATGCTTGTCCCATATCTTGTCGAAAAGCGTGTTCATTGTTTCTTAAATTTGTTGATACAGTCGATATATGCTTCCACAGAAGCCGTCACGATGTCGGTATTGGCACCAAAGCCATAGTAGAGACTGCCGTCGTACTCTACCTGCATGTGCACCTTACCCACATCGTCGCTTCCTTTCGAGATGGCCTGAATGGTAAACTCCTTCAGCGTCATCTGCTTCATGATAATCTTCTTCAGCGCCTTGATGGCAGCATCCACAGGGCCATTACCCGATGCCGCAGCTTCGAACTTCTGACCGCTGATGTCCAGTCCGATACTTGCCACCGACTTCACACCCTTGCCTGATGTTACCTGTAGGAAATCAAGGCGTACGGCGTGTGTTTCGGCTACATCGGCACCAGCCAGCATCATGACGTCGGCATCCGAGATTTCCTTCTTCTTGTCTGCCAATGCCAAGAACTGCTCGTAGATCTTGTCTATCTTATGCTCATCGCTCACATCCACACCATTGATCATCAGGCGATGCTTCAGAGCCGCACGACCTGAGCGAGCCGTCAGTACGATGCTGTCGATATCGATACCTACATCCTTGGGATCGATAATCTCGTACGTATGTACATTCTTCAATACCCCGTCCTGGTGGATGCCTGACGAATGTGCAAACGCATTACGACCCACGATGGCCTTGTTGGGCTGTACGGGCATATTCATCAGCGATGACACCATACGGCTCACCGGATAAATCTTCGTGGTATTGATATTCGTTTCGATATCTATCGATTTGTGACATTTCAGAATCATTGCTATTTCCTCCAGACTAGTATTGCCTGCGCGTTCTCCGATGCCGTTGATGGTTACCTCCACCTGTCGTGCTCCAGCCAGAACACCGTTCAGCGTATTAGCCGTCGCCAAACCAAGGTCATTGTGGCAATGCGTCGAAATAATGCACGCGTCAATGCCGTCCACGTGTTCCTTCAGATAACGAATCTTGTCGTAGTACTCCTGTGGCAGACAGTAGCCCGTCGTATCAGGGATATTGATGACCGTTGCACCAGCCTTGATAACTGCCTCGACAACCTGCGCCAAATATTCGTTATCCGTCCGACCTGCATCCTCACAGTAGAACTCCACGTCGTCCACAAAGCGCTTGGCATACTTCGTCGCCTCGACGGCATGCTCCAGAATGCGTTCGCGCGTAGAATTGAACTTGTACTTGATGTGCTCGTCACTGGTGCCGATACCCGTATGGATGCGTTTATGCTTGGCATACTGCAACGCCTCGACAGCCACGTCAATGTCGTGCTCAACAGCTCGCGTCAACGCACATATCGTGGGCCACGTGACGGCCTTTGAAATCTCAATCACCGAGTTGTAATCACCCGGACTCGACACGGGGAATCCTGCTTCAATCACGTCCACGCCCAACTGCTCTAGCGCCTTCGCCACCTGAATCTTCTCAACTGTGTTCAATTGGCATCCAGGCACTTGTTCGCCGTCGCGTAGCGTCGTGTCGAAAATAAACAATCTGTCATTCATCTCAGTCTAATTATATGTGTTAAATTACTGTTTTCTTTTATCTCTTAATACAAAAAAGCCTCTCTACACCCGGAAGTGAGAAAGGCTCTGTATCGTATCGTCTTATACCTTAATTATATACATACCCTATCACTTCCGGCAGCTTGACGCAGTCGAATAATAATCAGGTTGCTAATCAGGTGTAGACTTTTCATTTTTACTCTTTTTTTCGTTTATCGGCTGCAAAAGTACACATTTCTTCTGAAACCGCCAAACAAATTGTCACTTTTTTATCTTAATTCGTAAAATAATCACTTTATTCTTAGGCAAAGCATCGTTAGGTCGTCGTTAGGATCTGCTCCATTACGGTGTTTCTCCACTTCCTCTACAAGTGCGTCAATGACTTCTTTGCTGGTAGTGTAGTTGGTTCTGCTAAGGACTTCAAGGATTCGCTCGTCACTGAACTGCTCCTGCTCCGTGTTCTCAGCCTCGTTCAATCCGTCACTATAGACTAGCAACGAATGTCCCTTGATATTTTCGAAACTCTCACCGACATACTCTATTCCAGGCCAGAGTCCGATAGGTGCATTCGACTCCATCGGCAGGAATTCACCCTTACCGTTAGTTCCGATAACAGGCGGATTATGGCCAGCATTCGTAAAGTCCATACGTCCCGTGTCGAGGTGTATGAGGCCGATGAACATCGTGACAAACATACCCTGCTCGTTGTCTTCCGTCAGTGCATTGTTGATATTAGTGGCAATGTCGGCTGGCATCATGTGTCCTGTTGCCAACACGCGGAACAGACGGATGGCCTGAGCCATAAACAATGAGGCAGGAACGCCCTTTCCACTAACATCGCCGAGACAGAAGTAAAGCTCGTCACCCTGAAGCAGATAGCCGTAGAGGTCGCCACCAACTTCCTTGGCAGGCTGGATATATGCATTCATATCCAATCCTTTACGATCGGGAAATACGTTGGGAACCATTGACATCTGGATATCACGGGCAATGCGCAATTCACTCTCAATACGCTCTTTGGCCTTGGTGGTCTTCTCTAACTGGTCGTAAGCTACTTTTAGTTTGCCATGTGCATCTTCCAAACGTCCATGGGCAGCAGCCAATTTATGCGCAGCCTTACGTTTGTGCAAGGTATATGTTGTGAAGAAGATGATGAGCAGAATCAGTGCGACACCAGTGCTATAAAGTCGTTGGTGGGTCAGTTCCATCTCACGGTCAGCAATAGCCTTTTCTTTTCCTTGAGTATCGTAGATAGTGGCCAGTTCGGCAATAGAACTGTTCTTCTGTGCCGTAATGGCCGAATCCAGAATTGCCAGGATGCGCTCTCCTGCTACACGTGCCGAATCACGACGACCTGCCTCGGCATTTGCCCAGTACTTAGGCAACATATAGAGCTGGATGTTGTCAATAGAGGGCTCCATACCCCAGTCGGCCATTGCTTTATCCAGAAAACGGTAATTATATGCCGCTTCCTGATACCTGTGAGCCACCACCAGATATTCTGTACCATTGATATGTCCTGCTGGCGTCTTGGCATAGTTCGTTTCTTGGAAACGCTTGTAAGCCTCTGCTGCCTCCTGGCCTTTGTGAAGTCCTTGCAAGGCTACTGCACGCATAATTTCTATACGACCTTGGTATTCGTCAAAATATTCCGTACGTGCATCGTGTCTCTGACGATACTTATTCAGCAACATCTCCGTACGGTCAATCCAGTAGATTGATTCCGCATAGCGACGGGTATTGATATAGGCCTGACTGGTATATACCGTACCGATGACAGCCTCTTGGAATCCACGTCCCGTCGTGTCCGACTGCCAACGGTTAGCATAATGTCCGCGAGCAGTAATGAAACTCTGGTTAGCCTCTTCATCCTGTCCCAGATTCAACTGGCAACAGCCGATATTATTTAGCAAGATGGCATAGTCTATATCAGACCCGATACCCGATTCTTCCATTTTCTTAACAGCAGGGATGGCAATCTGGAGTGAACCTTCGTAATCTCCCTTCACAAGCAGAATCTCAGACAAGCGACGAGCTACTTTGTTGTAGCTCAACTGGTCAAGGTCGTTCTTCACATCATTCTCCAGCGCCTTACGATAACAGATCTCTGCCATACGGTATTGTCCCTGACGATAATAGGATACACCTCTCCAGCGGTTGGCATTCAGTTCAGAAATGTCACCAACCATCTCAAAACTGTCCGTCACCTCACGCATATAATCGTAATTCTTTGTAGTGCCGATAGCAAAAATGATGCTATCGGCATGGCTGGCACGGATTTCCCGTTGCTGACGGGCATATCTGCATGACGAAAAACTCATGACAACAGTCAGAAGAAATATGACGACTCTGAGTAGCTTAGACTTATACATACCAATGACTTTTTCTGTTCATTTCGTTGCAAAGGTACAAAAAGTTTGGGGTTTAGATGCAAAAGTTTGGGATTTTTTGTACCTTTGCACTCAAATATTCAATAATTATGAAAAAAATACTGACTTTTGTGGCTGCTATACTCCTTGCAGTAAGCGCTACAGGAAAAACAACGGAAAGTGACGTGATTGGAAAAAGTAACATCAAACTGTCTAGCCGGATGATGACTCCAGAAGCCTTGTGGGCCATGGGGCGCATCGGAGGTGTTGAGGCCTCACCAGATGGCAGTCGTATTGTCTATCAGGTTGGGTATTACAGTGTCAAACAAAACAAGAGTCATCAGGTTATCTGCATCATGAATGCAGACGGAACCGGGAATCAGCAACTGACCACCAGCGCTAAGAGCGAGACAGGTCCGACGTGGCTCGACGCCCAGACGATTGCTTTCGTCAGCGGTGGCGAGATATGGTGTATGAAAGCTGACGGCTCAGAGCGTCGCCAATTGTCAAAAACTGACGGCAATGTTGAGGGGTTTAAGTTCTCGCCAGACCGCAAACAGGTTATCATCATCAAGTCTCTGCCTTTCCACGAGGTTATCAAGCAGAATCCCGATGACCTACCAAAGGCTACAGGACGTCGCGTGACGGACTTGATGTATCGCCACTGGGACCACTATGTGGAAAGCATCCAGCATCCGTATGTCTATACGGTGAATGATGATATGCTCATCGCCAACAACGGGACTGACATCCTTGATGGTGAACCTTACGAATGTCCTATGGAGCCTTTTGGCGGCATCGAACAACTGGCATGGAGTCCTGACTCGAAGACAATTGCTTATACGTGTCGCAAAAAGACCGGACTGGAGTATAGCATCTCTACCGACTCGGACATATATTTATATAATATAGGTACTCGCGAGACGAAAAATCTCTGCAAACCTGCCGACTATGTTGCGCCGAAGGTTGATCCAACGATTACGCTGGCTACACAGGCTGTGAACGCTAAGGAGAACCTCGTGAACAATGTTGGTTACGACCAGAATCCACAGTTCTCGCCCGACGGTAAATATATTGCCTGGCAGTCTATGGAACGTGATGGCTACGAAGCCGACCTCAACCGTTTGTGCATCTGCGATTTGGCAACAGGTTCGAAGCGCTACCTCAATTGGCAGAGTGATGTGGAAGCATTCTGCTGGGCTCCCGTCAGCGGTAAAAAGGTCAAGGCTGCTGACCCACAGTTCTATTTCCTTAGCGTATGGCACGGATGCTGCAATATGTATGTTGCCAGTCAGAAAGGCGAAGTCACTCAGCTTACTGAGACATGGGACGACTGGACCAGTATCCAAATGGCCAACAACGGACAGCGCATCCTGGCAACCCGTCAGAGTCTCTCTGCTCCTACGGATATCTACATGGTGACTCCAAACTCAAAGGGCAAAAAGCCTGCAAAGGGTCTTGCAGGCAGTGGTTTTGCCGCCGCCATTCAGCAGCTCTCTCACGAAAACGACCACATCCTCTCACAACTCACTTTCGGCAAGATGCAGCAATACTGGGTGCCTACCACCGACGGCAAGAAAGAACTCGTCTGGGTTATGTTGCCTGCCAATTATGAGGAAGGCAAGAAATACCCCACCCTGCTCTTCTGTGAAGGTGGTCCGCAGAGTCCTGTATCGCAGTTCTGGTCGTACCGCTGGAATTTCCAGATGATGGCCGCCAACGGCTATGTCGTCGTGGCCCCAAACCGTCATGGTCTGCCCGGTTTCGGTCAGGAGTGGAAGGAAGAAATCTCTGGTGATTGGACCGGTCAGTGTATGGATGATTACCTTTCTGCCATCGATTTTGCTGCTGATTCACTGCCCTTTGTCGACCGCGACTGCTTGGGTGCCGTTGGTGCAAGCTTTGGTGGATTCAGTGTCTACTACCTCGCAGGTATCCACAACAAACGCTTCAAGGCGTTCATCGCCCACGACGGAGCCTTCAACCTCGCTGCCATGTATTTGGAAACTGAGGAGAACTGGTTCTCAAACTGGGAATACGATGAGGCCTACTGGCATCGACCTCAGATGCCCCGCGCCAAGAAGACTTACCACGACTCACCGCACAAGATGGTGGAAAAATGGGACACACCTATTCTTTGCATCCACGGCGAGAAGGACTACCGCATCAATTACACGCAGGGTATGGCAGCATTCAATGCCGCTCGCATGAAGGGCATCCCCGCTGAATTCCTCGTGTTCCCCGATGAGAATCACTGGGTATTGAAGCCCCAAAACGGCATCCTCTGGCAAAGGACGTTCTTCGACTGGCTCGACCGTTGGTTGAAATAAAACCTTCGTAATACCAAAATAACGATATAACGAAATCACGAAATAACGAAAAAAAATAAGAATAATGACACAAGCAATTCAAAAAACACTTCGCGACAGCGCAGGAATGCGCTGGACCGCCTTGCTGCTCCTGGCACTCGCCATGTTCTGCAGCTACATCTTCATGGACATCCTCTCACCCATCAAGGACCTGATGCAGGAGACCCGCGGCTGGGATTCTACCGCATTCGGAACGATGCAGGGGTCTGAGGTATTCCTCAACGTATTCGTGTTCTTCCTCATCTTCGCCGGCATCATTCTCGACAAGATGGGCGTGCGTTTTACCGCCGTGCTCTCAGCAGCTGTTATGCTCGTCGGAGCCATCATCAAGTGGTATGCCGTTAGCGAAAGTTTCATGGGTAGTGGATTGGAGACTTGGTTCACCAACAACCTCAACTACATCCCCGTTTTCGATGAGCTGGGGGTATCACCTTTCTATGCCGGCATGCCCGCGTCTGCTAAATTTGCCGCCTGCGGATTCATGATCTTCGGTTGCGGTTGCGAGATGGCTGGTATCACCGTCTCTCGTGGAATCGTCAAATGGTTCAAGGGTCGCGAAATGGCTCTGGCCATGGGTTCCGAGATGGCATTGGCACGTCTTGGCGTTGCAACATGTATGATTTTCTCGCCGTTCTTCGCCAAGTTGGGTGGCAATATCAGTGTCAGCCGTAGCGTTGCGTTTGGTGTGGTTCTGATGTGTATCGCACTCATCATGACCATCGTTTATTTCTTCATGGATCGCAAGCTCGATGCACAGACCGGTGAAGCAGAAGAGAAGGACGATCCTTTCAAGATTAGCGATATCGGCACCATTCTCAGCGACCTTGGTTTCTGGCTTGTTGCCCTGCTTTGTGTATTGTATTATTCGGCCATCTTCCCCTTCCAGAAGTATGCCGTCAACATGCTGCAGTGCAATCTGACGCTCACCGAGCCTGCCAGCGATTCGTTCTGGGCACAGCCTGACGTGACCATCGTGCAGTATATCATCATGCTCGTCGTAGCTGCCGCTGGTTTTGCCAGCAATTTCCAGAAGAAAGCCAATATGAAATACGGTTTGCTCGCCGTCAGCATCATTGCGCTCGTTACCTATTGTTATATGGGTTACATGCGCCAGTCGGCAGAGTCTATCTTCGCCGTATTCCCCCTGTTGGCTGTGCTCATCACACCTATCCTCGGTTCTTATGTTGACCACAAGGGTAAGGCGGCCTCGATGCTCGTCTTGGGCTCACTGTTGCTAATCGCCTGCCACCTAACATTCGCATTTATCCTGCCAATGTTTAAGGATTCAGCCGTCGGTGGCATCGTTATTGCCTACGTCACCATCCTCGTGCTAGGCTCGTCATTCTCGCTGGTTCCAGCATCGTTGTGGCCCAGCGTTCCAAAACTGGTTGACGCCAAGGTCATCGGTTCTGCCTACGCACTCATCTTCTGGATTCAGAATATCGGTCTCTGGCTGTTCCCGCTGCTTATCGGTAAGGTGCTCGACAAGACGAATCCCGGAGTGACTGACCCCACGAAGTTCGACTACACGGCACCACTGCTCATGCTGGCTGGTCTGGGTGTTGCCGCACTCATCCTCGGTTTCGTTTTGAAGGCTGTCGATAAGAAGAAGGGCATTGGATTGGAAGAACCCAATATCAAGAGTTAAGAGATATTAGATAAAAGTTAATAGTTAGAAGCGGAAACGGACGACAAGCGGCAGATGGTCGCTAAATCCACGCTGATAACGATAACCATTATAAGTGCGGAGGGGCTTTACTCCTCCGTATTTTTTGTCCTCCTCCAAGAGAAATGGGGCGTCATTGATGAAAGACTCCGCGACGAAATCGCGCAACACACGACTGACGAGGACGTGATCAATACTCTCCCACTCTCCCTGGTAGCGATACGTTCCCCGAGCGCCATTACTGCCACGTGCCTCACGAGTAACATTGATGAATCCATGCTGCTCCAAATATTGCAACGACGGACTATCGGCATAGTCGTTGAAATCGCCAGCAATAATGACTTTCGCATCCTCCGGCAACTCCCTGACAACCTGCATTATCCTTTCCATCACCACCCGACGGTTCGGCCGCGTCGGATGTTCACCGCCAAAACGGCTCGGCGCATGAACCACGAACACATGCAACGTGTCGCGCTCGCTGGTTTCCCCCTGAACATAAAGCACGTCGCGCGTTGGTCGCATTCCTTCCAACGGCTCCACCTCCAGATAATCACAGCACAACGGCCGGAACGTCATCGGCTGGTACAACAGTGCCACGTCAATTCCCCTGACATCCGGCGATTGCGTCATCAGGTATTCATACCCCGCATGCCGCAACAGTGAGCGTCGTGTCAAATCAAAGATGACACTGTCATTTTCGACCTCCACCAGCGCCACCAGATCGGGTATTCCATCATCCTGACACGACAGTATCTCCTGTCCGATGCTATTCATTTTGCGCCAATAGCGTGCGGGAGTCCAATTACGCACTGAAGCAGGCAACCACTCGGTGTCCTGCTTCAGTGAATCATGTTGGCAGTCAAAGAGATTCTCGCAGTTCAGTTCCACGAGCGTCAACCATGATGCCAGTAGCAAACTTAACATACTTTCTCCAGTCGCTTCATCATCGCAAACATGAAGATGGCGGCAACGAGACAGACGCCCAGGAAGACGCTCCAGCATACCCACAGAGGTACGGCGCCCCACAGCAGACCGCCAACGACGACGAGCTGGTTACCGATAGCCGTAGCAACAAACCAACCACCCATCATCATACCCTTGTATTTCGGGGGAGCAACCTTCGACACGAATGAGATACCCATAGGTGACAGCAGCAGCTCGCCAAAGGTCAGCACGAGGTAAACCGATATCAGCAGGTTCGGCGTTACGTCAGCCACATGGACAGCTACGGGATTGCCGTCGGCACCCATCGTCGTCTGTGGCATGGGAAGGCCAAACGAACCGAAAGCCATCAGCGCGTAAGCAACAGCGGCCACAATCATACCGTAGGCTATCTTACGCGGAGCCGAGGGTTCCTTACCCTTGGCAGCCAGTGCACCGAAGATAGCCATCGACACGGGTGTCAGCGCAACGACATAGAACGGATTGAACTGTTGGAAGATAGGAGCGGAAACGGTCACACCTGTCTCGGGATCGTATTGCAGACAAAGGAATGCCACTGCGGCAATGATGACGATGGCCGAGATGGTCTTGCCCTTCGAAGTCTTGCTCTGGAACAGCGAGAACAGCGCGTAAACGATGAAGATAACGGCCACGAGGTTCCATACATTGAAGCACATCGCCTGCAGGCCCTCTGCCGACTGTGCCGTAAACTCGTCGGCAAAGTATGTCAGCGAAAGACCGTTCTGATGGAAAGCCATCCAGAAGAAAATCACCACGGCGAATACCAGACACAGGGCCACAATGCGCTGCTTCGTTTCTTCCTTCGACAGTTCTTCGACAGGAGCGGTGTCAGCGGCAGCAGCCTTTTTCTTGCCACCCTCCGTATGACGGAATGTCGAACGGAACACATAGTAGATGGCTATCGACAGAATCAGCGATGCACATGCCACGGCAAACGAGAAGTGGTAAGCGTCGTTCGACGAATAACCCAGTGCTGTCTCGGCATAATCCTTAATCTTGATGGCTGCCGTAGGTGCAAACAGCGCACCGATGTTGATGGCCATGTAGAAGATAGAGAATCCCGAGTCGCGCTTGTCGGCATACTTCGGGTCGTTATACAGGTCGCCCACCATCACTTGGAGGTTACCCTTAAACAGTCCCGTGCCGAAACCAATGAGCAGCAGTGCCGCCAGCATCACCACCAGTGCTACGCTGTCTCCCCCCAGAGGTACCGACAGCAGCAGATAGCCGGCAAACATGATGATGATACCCGTAGTCACCATCTTACCAAAACCGAACTTGTCGGCCATGATACCTCCGATGAGCGGGAAAAAATACACTAACATGAGAAACGCACTATAGATGGTGCCTGCCAATGCTGGCGACAGTCCGTAGTTCGCTCTCAGGAACAAAGCAAAAACAGCCAGCATGGTATAGTAACCAAAGCGCTCGCCGGTGTTGGCCAATGCCAACGCAAATAGTCCTTTCGGTTGTCCTTCAAACATAATTATTTAATATTAGAGTTTTTAGTCTTTATGATGTCAAACAGATAGCTCATCTTGATGACGATGGCCTGCTGATTCGACTTGCCGAAGTAGTCCTGCTTCGAATTGCCGTAGATATTGCCCAAACCGAAATAGTAGCGTGCATCCAATAGGATATGGCCGATCTTCGGAAGCGAAAATTCAATACCTGCACCACCTACAATGCCGTAGTCGAACTTATTCTCAACAGGCATGCTTTCCTGGGCCGTCACCACCGACGAACGGGGCGTCAAGGTACCACGATACGGTTCGATATTGGTATTCGTCGACTCATCTATATAGATGCCTATCTGCGGACCAAGCTGGAAGAACGCCTGAACGCCCTTGCGCTCACGCCCCCAACCCAAACGGGCCATCACGGGTATCTGGATGTAGTTGATGCGACGCTCATAATACAGCGGATTCTCCTTATTCTCGTCGTCGCGATAGTACACAGGGTTGTTGTCTTTGTCCTCTATCGTCTCTTTCCAACCCATCTGCGCGTAGTTCACCTCAGCCACGATGGCACAGATGCTCTTGAAGTATTTCTCGCAGGTATATCGGAACGACACACCGCCCGTCATTCCGCCCAGCCAACCCTGTGGCACTTCGGGCTGGAACGACACCTGACTCATCATATATCCGCCGTTCACGCCGACAGCAAAGTCCGAGCGGTATTCACCCACCTGGGCTTTTGCCATCATCGGCACCAGCAACAGCAGTATCAGTAGTTTTCTCATTGTCACTTAGAATTTGATGGTTTCCACGCGCTGTTCGGGCATGTAGTGCACAAACATCACCGTACGGTTCATCATGCCGCCATTGCCGATGCGTTCGAAATGCAGCGGAGTCTGCACGGGCGTATAGCCCACCGTCCCTGACGAACCCATGAAGTGCTTGCCATACATGTGCATGCCCTTCACCATGAAGTACGTATGGTCGAAACCCGTCGCAGCATACTTCACATGGTATTTTTGCATGTCCTGACGGAAGTTCGTGCGGTACTTCTGATTGAAACGTGCCGTGCGGAGCGACAACGGATCCATATAGTATGTCGTCGGCACACAGACGTCAAACTTATAGAAATTGTCCAGATGCTTGCTGGTGTACATCAGCCATTCCGTATATCCGAACATCGAAATCTTCAGTCCTGGGGTCGTCAGCATCAGTCCGTTCAGCTTGGCAAAGACCAGGTTCAGCTCCTGTGAACGGCTTGTGTTCAGCACCACCACGTTGGGCTGCGTCGTCGAAAAACATTTCTTAAACATCGACTCGCTCGACTTCAGGTTTGTTATCGAATACACCATTCCCTCCTGCTCCAGCTTCCTGCGCAACGTCTGCGTAAACGCACCCTTCGTGCTCGTCGAGTCGTTGCAGTCGATAATGACCACATGCGAGTTCTTGTAACGCTCGTAGAAACGGAACACATACGACTCGTTCAGTGTATTGCCGTTTTGGAACACCTGATACAGGCAGTCGTTGTCGTACACCTCCGTCGAATTGATACTAAACGGTATCAGCACCCTGATGTTGTTGTTCTTCGCAAAGTCAGCCAGCGGCTTCAGCTGCTTCGTATATAGCGGGCCGATAATCAGGTCGCGATCGGCCACGTGTTTCTCCAACAGCGTCAGACGGATGTCCTTGTCCTCAGGCACGTTCCACGCACGGATGTCCGTCGAAATGCCGCTTGCCTTCAGACTGTCCAGCGCCATCAGCACACCGCGGTAGTATTCCACCATGCGCTTGCCGTCACCATTGTCGTTGTGCAACGGCAACATCACACCGATGCGGATAGCCCTGTTCCTCATGTCCGTACCGACGCTAGGCTTTACCGGCGATTCTGCCGTCGGGTTCACGATGTCCTTCGGCTCCTGACCTTTCTTAAATGGAATCTTGATCACGTCGCCCTTCTTCAGCTCATAGCCCGGCTGGTTCATCTCGGGGTTCGCGTCTATCAGTTCCTGCACCGTCAGCCCATTGTCGCGGGCAATGCCGAAGATGGTTTCCTTCTTCTTCACCTCGTGCAAGTCCTTAAACACCTGCTGTGCCAGCGCCGTCTCGGCACCCAGTGCCACCAAAGCCGCCAGCAACCAATATCGTATGTTTCTTTTCATCATCTTTTTATACTTTCGATATTTTCGCCTGCAAAGTTACGAATAAGCGAGCAAAAAGCCAAATTTATTTGAACTTTTTCGAGAGAGAGTATCTTCTCGCGGAGCGAAAAGGTACGAATAAGTAAGAACAAAACAAAATATAAAGGACTAATAAATGCTAAAAGGTGAGGTGACGTTTTGGTCAGTTCACTTTTTTTGCGTACTTTTGCAGTCGTTTAAAGAGAAAAGTATGTTAAAGACCCTGCTCATCAGTATTCTTATCATTGCCGCAGGCATGGTGTTGCTGCTTGTAAAGGTGTTGCTAAGAAAGAATGGCAAGTTCTCGTCACAGCATATCCACGACAGCAAGGCGATGAAGGAACGGGGCATCCACTGCGTGATGGATCAGGACCGCGAAATGCGCCGCCGCTCACGTTTCGCCGTAGATGAGAAACGGTCGGAATAACGGAATTACGGAATATCGAAATAACGAAATAACGAAAAATAATAAAAAACAAAAAGAAATGAACAAGTACATGATGATGGCCGCAGGTGCCGTACTGGCGCTGGCCTCTTGCAACAATGCAAGCCCCAAGATGGACGAACAACCCGCAGCAGCAGAACCCGCTTCCGCTGGTGGTCTGAAGATTGCCTACGTTGAGGTTGACTCGCTGATGACGCAGTATGAATTCTGCAAGGAGTTTACACTGACGCTGCAGAAGAAGGGCAACAACGCCCGCAACACGCTGAACCAGAAGGGCCAGCAGTTGCAGAACGCAGCAGCAAACTTCCAGCAGAAACTGCAGAACAACGGATTCACCAGTCGTGAGCAGGCCGAGAGCCAGCAGGCTGCCATCCAGCGTCAGCAGCAGAGTTTGCAGGAGTTGCAGGCCCGTCTGGAGAACGAGCTGGCCACCGAGACTCAGAAATACAACGAGGCTCTGCGCGACTCACTGATGCACTTCCTGGACGCCTATAACAAGGACAAGAAGTACGACCTCATCCTGACCAAGCAGGGCGACAACATCCTGTATGCTGCCAAGCGTTTCGACATCACCAACGACGTCATCAACGGTCTGAACAAGCGCTACAAGAAGACTCCTGCCAAGAAGGACGACGAAAAGAAAGAGGAGAAGAAATAAAGAAGTCTGAGGTCAGAGGTAAGACGTAAGAGGTGAGAGGATGGATATACAGAAGATTCTGACGAAGCTCCGCATCACTGAACTCAACGAGATGCAACAACACGCCGCCGAAGCCATACTGGGCTCCGACGGTGATGTTGTTTTACTCTCACCCACAGGTACAGGCAAAACGCTGGCCTATCTCCTACCCCTCGTGCAATTGATTGAAGCTAATGGTCAATGGTCAATGGTCAATGGTCAATGGTCAATGGTCAATGGTCAATGGTCAATGGTCAATGGTCAATGGTCAATGGTCAATGGTCAATGGTCAATGGTCAATGGTCAATGGCCTTCTGCGCTCGTGATTACACCAGGTAGAGAACTGGCTCTGCAGTCGGACAACGTGCTAAAAAGCATGGGTTGCGGCCTGCGCTCGATGGCCTGCTACGGCGGTCGACCAACAATGGACGAACATCGCGTATTAAAAGAGGTACGCCCGCATATCATTTTTGGTACTCCTGGCCGACTGAACGACCATCTGGACAAGGAGAACATCCAGCGCTACGGCATCCGTTGGCTCGTCATCGACGAGTTTGACAAGTGTCTCGAAATGGGCTTCCACGCAGAGATGCAAAAACTCATCAAGAGCCTGCCAGGCTTGGAGCGTCGCATCCTGCTTTCGGCCACCAATGCCGAGCAGATTCCGCAGTTTGTCAACATGGCCAAAAAGGGCACGCTGATTGACTTCCTGCCTGAAGAGGAACAGACCTCCGAACGCGTAACGCTCTATGAGGTTCGCAGTCCGCAGAAGGATAAATTGGAAACGCTCAAGCAGTTGTTGCTGGGTTTTGGCGACGAGAGCAGCATTGTGTTCCTCAACTATCGCAATGCGGTAGAACGCGTAAGCGACTATCTCAAGGAACAGGGTTTCACCATCAGCAGTTTTCATGGTGGACTCGACCAGCGCCAGCGCGAAGACCAGCTCTACCGTTTCTCGAACGGCTCGGCTAACGTTCTCGTAGCCACCGACTTAGCATCACGCGGACTGGACATCCCCGATATTCAGAACATCATCCACTACCATCTGCCTGAAAGCGAAGACGGCTATATCCACCGTGTGGGTCGTACGGCCCGTTGGGACGCCTCAGGGCGCACGTTCTTCATCCTAAACAGCGAGGAAAGCATCCCTGAATATGTGGAGGGCGACGTCGAGAGCTATGAGCCAATAGCCAATAGCCAAAAGCCAAAAGCCCCCAAGATGGCCACTATCTACATCGGCAAGGGCAAGAAGGACAAGATATCGAAGGGTGACATTGTGGGATTCCTCTGCAAGATTGGCGGACTGGAACCAACGGACATCGGACGTATCGACGTCAAGGACCGCTACGCCTACGTCGCCGTTCGTCGTGAAAAACTGAAACAGACGCTACACCTCGTACAAGGTCAGAAGATTAAAGGCATTAAAACCATCGTCGAGGAGGTACGCTAATAATGGTCAATAGTCAATAGTCAATGGTCAATGATTAAAGATTTTGCTACTTAGAGTTGACAAAAAGCAATCAAAATGGCATATTTTGCTTAATTCTTGCTTAAATATTTGCCCAATTCAAATAAAAAGTGTAACTTCGCGCCACATTTTAGAATCAAACGTAACAAATACATAACAAAAAACTGTTAAACAATGAAGAAGTACAACTTTAACGCCGGTCCCTCGATGCTCCCACGTGAGGTTATCGAAGCTACCGCAAAACAGTGTCTTGATTTCAATGGCTCAGGTCTCTCTCTGATGGAGATCAGCCACCGTGCAAAGGATTTCCAGCCCGTCGTCGACGAGGCTGTAGCTCTGGTAAAGGAGCTCCTCGACATTCCCGAGGGCTACTCAGTCATCTTCCTCGGTGGTGGTGCAAGCCTCGAGTTCTGCATGATTCCCTACAACTTCCTGATTAAGAAGGCTGCCTACCTGAACACAGGTGTTTGGGCAAAGAAGGCCATGAAGGAAGCTAAGCTTTTCGGTGAGGTCGTTGAGGTGGCTTCTTCAGCTGACGCCAACTACACCTTCATCCCCAAGGACTGGAGTGTTCCTGCTGATGCTGACTATCTGCACATCACGACGAACAACACCATCTACGGTACTGAGATTCGCAAGGACCTCGACGTGAATGTTCCCCTGATTGCCGATATGTCGTCAGACATCTTCAGCCGTCCTATCGACGTGAAGAAGTACGACGCCATCTACGCAGGTGCTCAGAAGAACCTCGCTATGGCTGGTGTAACCATCATCATCCTGAAGGACGAGAAGCTGGGCAAGGCTCCTCGTGAGATTCCTACCATGCTCGACTATCGCACACACGTAGATAAGGGCTCTATGTTCAACACTCCTCCTGTAGTACCCATCTACTCTGCTCTTGAGACCCTCCGCTGGATCAAGAAGAACGGTGGTGTCGAGGCTATGGACAAGCTGGCTAAGCAGCGTGCAGAGATCGTCTATGGTGAGATTGACCGCAACAAGATGTTCGTAGGTACCGCTAAGGAAGAGGATCGTTCGCTGATGAACCTCTGCTTCGTGATGGCCGACGAGTACAAGGAGTTGGAGAAAGACTTCCTCGACTTCGCAGTCAGCAAGGGTATGGTTGGTGTGAAGGGTCACCGTTCAGTTGGTGGTTTCCGCGCTTCTTGCTACAACGCCCAGACCATCGAGGGTTGCAATGCACTCGTGGCTTGCATGAAGGAGTTCGAGAATAGTCATTGACCATTGACCATTGAACATTGACCATTATGAAGGCAGACAATCAAGTGCTGACCGACAGTAAGGCTTTTGCTCTTAGAATAATAAGGTTATACAATTATTTGAAAGAAGAAAAACAGGTTTATGTCCTGTCAAAGCAAATACTGAGAAGTGGTACAAGTATTGGAGCAAATATTCGTGAGAGTGTCAATGCTC
>JAEEGG010007779.1_pt1 | contig 24557 bp, 11 predicted proteins | sample 9134161 | NCBI WGS metagenome assembly JAEEGG01 (sample SAMN16246543, study PRJNA631951) | gut metagenome | biome: gut microbiome; feature: rumen; material: CR-attached | host: Bos | place: Iran: Karaj | collected 2018-10
AATCAAAGCCTTGAGGCCACCTGCATCATACGGTTCGGTATACATGTTTTCAAGTTTCACACTGTGTCTGGCATCAATCTTATAATACTCTGCATCAATCACCTTACTCCAACGTCCATCTTGCTTAGCAGCAGCACGAATCGTGGCGTTATCCCTGAAGCAGATAGGCTGGTCATACAAAAAAGCTGTATCCGAGGGCTCGCTACCATCCAACGTATAATAAATCTTCGTCCCAGCCACAGGCTGGCTCATGCTGACCATAATGCTATCGAAGAATGTATCCGATATGGCGTTAATCGTCGGGACAATGACTATCGGTTCAGTTGAAATGCGTGTCACAGGGCAGTTCTCGGGTTGTGTAGCCCAAGTAGAATTGCGCTGATCGGTCATCTCGAACTCTAACGTGCCACCATTGAACACTTCCTCAAAAGTGATGTAACTGCGTTCCAAGGGCTTGCCGTTCAGCTTCACCGACTGCACATAACAGTTCTTGGCACTCAGGTTCTTGGCAATGACTTCAAACCGTTTGCCGTTCTCAAAGGTCAAGCGCATACGCTCGAAACGCGGCAAACCCAGCACATAATAACCCGAAGCAGGTGTGGCAGGATAGAAACCCATGGAGGAGAACACACCCCAAGCCGACATCTGGCCACAGTCCTCATTACCAGCATAACCATCGCGGCGATCGGTGTAGAAATCATCCATCACTTTTTTCACATAATACTGCGTCTTGATGGGTTGTCCAACGAAGTTGTACATATACACCGTATTGTGGCTCGGCTCGTTGCCGTGGGCATATTGTCCAATGAGGCCCGTGATGTCGGGTTGCTCACGTCCCGTCAGGTTGGAGGGGGCATTGAACAAGGCGTCGAGTTTGGCTTCATAGCCGTTCCAGCCGCCCATCAAGTCGATGTGGCCGTTGATGTCTTGCGGCACGAAGAATCCATACTGGTAGGAATTGGCCTCGGTCAGCGTGAAGTTGACCTGTGCGGGGTCGAAAGGACGTGTCCAGCCACCGTTGCGACGCCCCTGGAAGAACTGGTTCTCGGGGTTGTATATGTTCTTGTAGCTCTGAGCACGGGCATAGAATTCTTTGGCGATGGCAGTCTTGCCCATGGCCTCGGCCATACGCGCCACACACCAGTCGTCGTAGGCATATTCGAGGGTTTTGGAGACGGCCTCACCTTCCGACTCAATCGGGATGTAGCCATATTTCATGTAGGCTCCCATGCCACGGAAGTCGTCTTTCGAACTGGCCACCATGGCTTCCAATGCCTTCTCCGTATCGAAGTCACGAATGCCAGCGAAGTAGGCGTCGGCAATGACGGGGATAGCATGGTTGCCAATCATGCAGTAGGTCTCGTTAGCGGCCAGCTCCCAAATGGGTAGCATGTGATGCGAGTTGGTCTCATACTTATTAATAAAGGTGTTGATGAAGTCGAGGGTACGCTCACGCTGCATGAGGCTGAACAGCGGGTGCAAGCTACGGAAGGTGTCCCACAGCGAGAAGACCGTGTAGACGGGACGCTTCGAGTTATAGACCTTCAAATCGTGGGCGCGATAACGGCCGTCGGCATCGCTATAGAGGTTAGGTGCGACCATGCAGTGGTAAAGAGCCGAATAGAACACCTTCTTGTTCGACTCGCTGGGGTCGGCCACCTCGTAACGCTTCAGTTCCTTGTTCCACTTGTCGTAGGCCTTTTGTTTCAAGGCATCGAAGTCGAAGTCGTTCTCAGCGAGCTCAGCTTTCAGGTTGTTTTTTGCGCCTTCCACATCGACGGCAGAAATAGCAATACGCATGACGATTTGCTCGCCTTCGTCGGTATCGAAATCGAAATAAGCCTTGATGCTGTCTCCTTCTATTCTATTGGGTTTCACACTATCGACATTCAAGATATCCGCCAAATTAAGGAAGGTGTAATCCTTAAATGACTTGGAAAACTCCGCATAGAAATACAGATATTGATCTTGTGCCCAGTCTCTGGTGCGACGGAAACCGCTGATGGCATTAGGAGCTTCCAATTGCAGGAAGGATTCATACACAAATTCATCGTTGACACCTTCCACCATATCCAAGAAGATATGGGATTTGTCACTCTGTGGGAAAGTGCAACGCATCATACCGACCCGGTCGCCCGCGGTCAGCTCCACTTTCACCTTATAGTTATCGAGAAATACGCTATAGTAGCCTGCTTTGGCATCTTCATTCTCATGTTGGAATCTCGATCGGTAGCCCGAAGTGGCATTTTCCTCATTACCTTTGTCCGTTTTCACATTACCTACGATAGGCATAAACCTAAAATCTCCATAGTCGGAGCAGCCCGTACCGCTGAGGTGGGTGGTGCTGAAGCCAAGGATGGTTTTATCGGAAGTGTGGTAGCCCGAGCAGCCGTCCCAGTCGTTCATGCGGGTGTCGGGACTGAACTGCACCATACCGAAAGGCACCGTGGCACCAGGGAAGGTGTGACCATGGCCTCCCGTCCCGATGAACGGGTCGACATATTTGGCCGGGTCTTTCACGTAATCAGCCCTGGGCTGAGTGCTGCATGCCGCGAGGCAAAACAATAATACGGGTAACAGTAGTTTTTTCATATTTTCAATTTTATAATTTGTTATCTCTTTTGACGCCGTAAAATTAGGAATAATACCTTTTTGTTTTACAACAAGTGTGGAATTTTTCTTGGCACAATAATTGCGGAACTCTGAAAATTGTACAAAATTTTGCCAATTCATGCGTCGAAATCTTCAAAATGATTATATTTGCAGCCCAAATTATGACACTAAACATCATTATTAACTAATTAAAAACACAACACAACATGAAGAAAGTTTTATTCTTTTCACTTGCAATGGCCGTCGCCATGACTGGCTTTGCACAAAAGCCAGTCGTCAAAAAGACCGACTTGGCCAACCAACCCGTGAAGATGAACGCTCGCGTTCTCAAAGGCAACGAAACTCAGGCTACTGACTTCGGCCAACAATTCGTTCTTCCTAGCGTCTCCAACAACACCGTGACGAAAGGCGATGATCGCTTTGATGAGTACCAAATCATGACTACCAACTACGATTTGCAATCAAACAGCGCTTTGAGCAATCGTATCGCCACATGGCCTGATGGTAGCGCCGCTTTCACTGCCACTTGGGACCACTCGGGCAACACTAGTTTCCCTGATCGTGGTACCGGTTACAATTTCTTCTCTCCCGAAGACGGTTTTGGTGATGAGCCCGAAGCCCGCATCGAGCCTGTTAAAGCTGGATGGCCTTCTATTGCTGCCATGGGCGATGGCGAAATCCTTGCCTCACACGCCAACAGCAAGGTTCAAGTCTACAAGAGAGAGACAAAAGGCCAAGGCGAATGGGAAAACGTCTGGGAAAGCTCCGTCAACACCACCTGGCCCAGAATCGCCACTACTGACAATGGTCAGTATGTTCATCTGGTAAGTGCTGAGCAAAACAGCAGCAACACCCTTGAAAATTATGTGTATTATGCCCGTTCCACCGATGGTGGCCAAACCTTCACCGAGCTGGCCTATCCTCCATTGGTTGATGTCGAAGGCATGTACAGATACGACATCGGCGCCGACGATTATGTCATGGCCACCAACGGCAAGAACATCGCCATCCTCTTCGGCGGTCTCAACTACGACTTGTTCTACATCATCTCCCATGACAACGGAGAGACTTGGGAAAAGCAAATCATTTGGAACTATCCTTACGACCACTCAGTTGACTGGCTCACCACCACCTACAGCGCTGAAACCGACTCCATTTGGTCTCCCGACGGTTCACACTCCATCGCCATCGACAATAATGGCACCGTGCATGTAGCGTTCGGCCTGATTCGCTGGGCTCCCAGTGAAGACCACGATGGCTCATATACCTATTGGCCTTATACCGATGGTATAGTGTATTGGAACTCCAATTTCACCAACGAACAAGGCACCCACGAAATCCCGAACTTTGGCGACTGGAGTGGTGATGTCAACTTCCCTGAGATGGTCTCTAACGGCACCAACGGCATCAGCAACACACTGAACGCCGACCGTATCTGGGCTATGGCTGAAACCCTTGGCAACAACTATGGCAACCTCTACGTCATCAGCGCACCCGATGAGAATGGCGACGGCGAAGTCAACTTCACCGATTATTGGAACAATACCGAATACCACTATCGTTCGCACTGCATATCCACCATGCCTGGCATCTCCGTTGATGAACAAGGTAACATGATCATTGCCTACTCCACGCTTTCAGAACTCCGCGTCAACAACGAAGCTGCACACCACTACAGAAGCTGCTATGTCACTGCCAGAGACTACACTGGAGCTTGGTATGAAAACGGCATCAACCTCAGCCGCGACTTCATGCATGAAATGAGTGAGGTTTACTCTGTAACCACCGCTTCGCAAGGCAGCAATGGCGAGTTCTGGGTTATGTATTCGGAAGACGATAAGATTGGTTTGTATCTGGACTTCAATGGTCCTAACACCAGCAGCCCGAACTCAAATAACGGCGGTGTCCTCACTGAGAACTACATCTATGGTGTGAAGGTTATCCCTGCCTTGGAACTGGAAGGCTGGAGTGTTGAAGAGCAAGAAGCCATCAACCCGATGACCAGCACCCGCGTGTATCCTAACCCCGCCTCCGACGTGCTCAACATCGAAGTGAACGCCTCACAGGCTTCTGAAATGAGCATCAGCGTCTACAACATCATGGGCCAAAACGTGATGAACCAAAACGTGAACGTCACCACGGGCATGAACACCAGAAACATCAACATCAGCGAACTGAACAGCGGTATCTACTTCGTGACCGTCAAGGCCAACGGCTTTGAAAACACCATGAAGTTCATCGTGAAGTAAGTTTCGACTACTGTTTTTGACAAAAAAAGGAGGCTTCGGCCTCCTTTTTTTGTCAAAAACACTTGTATTTATAGAAATTTCGCTATCTTTGTACCCAAATAAACTAAACAAAAACACAAACAACTAATCTATTATTAATCAAAATCATTCAAAATGAAAAAGTTATTTACTTTAGCTTTAGTCTTGTTGGTGGCCACCGCTGGCTACTCGCAAGTGAGAAAGGTGTCGTCAAACGACGCTAAGAACAAAGTCGCTACCATGCAGGTGACCAAAGGCATGGAAAGCTTTGAGAACGTGCAGAGCGAGCCTCTCATGACCCGCTCCGACGGCGAGCTCGACTACACGACCTACGACTGGCAGTCGAATGCCGGCGCACGTACTTGGACCATCGCTTGGCCCGATGGCAAAATCAACTTCGCCTACACCGTGTCTTCCGACAACAGCTTCAGCGACCGTGGTACCGGCATCGGCACCTACGATTCCAACACCGACGAATGGATTCCGTTGAACGGCCGTATTGAAGACGAGAAAACAGGCTTCGGTACCATCGCCCGCTATAAGGAAAACGGTATCGTCGTGGCCGCCCACACTGCCTCAGAGTGCTGCGTCTACATCGTGGAAGACAAGGACAACATGAGCCCCAACAGCGTGCATCGTGTCTCCGCCTTAGACCCCACCTTCGATCCCTGCTGGCCCAATGTGATGACCTCAGGTGCCGAACGCGACATCATCCATGTGGTTACCACTGCCTATGCCTCTGATGGTACAGGCGCCAACGATGTTCCTGGTGCTGAAGGCGTCAACAACCCCATCATTTACTTCCGTTCGACCGACGGTGGTCTGACTTGGGACAAGGAAAACGTCATCCTTCCCTACATGGGCACTGAAGGCGGCCTCGACTGGGGCAGCAACGTGTGCTACTGGATGGAGACCACTGAAGACAACTGCCTGGCTCTCGTCGTGAACAACGCTTGGAGCGACTGCTTCGTCCTCTGCAGCTACGACGATGGTGAGACTTGGACAAAGAAGACCTTCTGGCATCACCCTGGCATAACCGCCACTATCCCGGATGACGCTTGGAGCCTGTATCCTCGTTGGACTTCCGCCCAGTGGGGTATCGATGGCGAACTCTGCCTGGCTTATGCTTTCAACGGCACGAGAGGCGAACCCGGCTCAGGTACCTATTTCCCTGGCGTCGGCGGTGTCGCTTTCTGGAGCGAAAACCTGCCTTACCACGGCGAGACCCTGCCTCAATATGGTGTTGACCCCACCAACCCCATGCCTCCTACCCCCGGCCAACCCTTCATCATGGATACGTCCTATATCATGCAAGACATTTACATGAGCTGGATGCTTTGGTCAGACCAAACCCACGACATGTTTCCCGAATATATGGGATATCTTGCCCCGTTGGACGAAAACGGCCAACCTGAAGGCCCCACGATTGACGACGTCACTCACAGTTTGGGCATTGATGACTTTACCTTACACGGCCCTTACAACAGTGGTCCTGTCGACTTCCCAGTCTTAGCTATGCTTCCTGGTTGCAACGGATTCGACATGGTGGCTGTTTGGAGCGCTTTGGATGAAAAGCACATCGATGGTTCAAATGGCACCAACTTTTACTACAAACTCTTCGCCAGCTATTCTGGTGACGGTGGTCGCACCTGGGCAAAACAAAAACAGCTCACCACCGACTTTATGTGGGAAATGTCGGAATGCGTCTTCCCGCAAGCCGCTGTGGTTGGCACAACTCTCATTGTTGCTGCTCAGTTTGACGGTGGCACCGGTACCTACGTCCAAAACGATGACACAGAACCCGCCGACAACTACTACCAAGGCCTGACCTTCGAACTGACCGACCTCTTCCCGGATGCTGGTGTCGGCATGCCTGAAGTGAGCCACAACGTGCACATGAGCGTCTATCCTAACCCTGCCACCGACCAAATCGGCATCACGCTCAGCCAAAACGCTGACATCGTGATCTACAACATCATGGGTCAAAACGTGATGACTGTGGAAGGCCACGCCGGTGCCAACACCATCAACATCAGCAACCTGACGAGCGGTATCTACTTCGTCAACGCTGGTACCGAAACCCAGAAGTTCATCGTGAAGTAATCATTCACTTTGTTCGACACAAAAAAAGGAGGCAAGCGCCTCCTTTTTTTGTTGCAATAATAAAAAAAATACTATTTTTGCGTTCAAATATCCAACAAACAAGACACAATTAATCTACAAATTCATCATTAAACTCATTAAAAATGAAAAAGTTATTTACTTTAGCATTAGCCTTGTTGGTGGCCACTGCTGGCTACTCGCAAGTGAGAAAGATGTCGTCAAACGACACTAAGAGAAGAGCTGCCACCATGCAAGTGACCAAAGGCATGGAGGTTTTCGAGAACGTGCAAAACGAGCCTAACATGGTGCGTAGCGACGGCGAGCTTGACTACTCGACCTACGACTGGCAGTCGAACTGTGGCCCGCGCACTTGGACCATCACCTGGCCCGATGGCAAAGTTAACTTCGCCTACACCATTGCTTCCGACAACAGCTTCAGCGACCGTGGTACCGGCATCGGCACCTACGATGCAGTAAACGACGTGTGGACTCCACTCGAAGGCCGTATCGAAGATGAAAGAACTGGTTTTGGTTCCATCGCCCGCTTCAAGGACAATGGCATCGTCGTTGCTGCCCATACTGCCAACGACCTTCGCATCTACATTGTAGAAGACAAGGACAACATGACAGCTAACAGCGTCCCGTATTCACTCGCCGTCGGCAGCGATGCCTACACGCATCCCGCAGTGATGACCTCGGGCGAAAACCGTGACATCATCCATGTGGCTGCCGCTAAGTTCGGAGCTTACGAAGGTGACGTTTACGAGCCCATCCGCTACTGGCGTTCGTCCGACGGTGGCCAAACTTGGGACAAAGAGTATGTCGAGCTTCCCTTCCTCACCCAAGAATATGGTATCAACTGGGGCACCAACAGCTACTATTGGATGGAAACCACCGAAGACAACCGTTTGGCCCTCGTCATCAACAACAGCTGGAGCGATGGCATGGTCATCTATAGCGACGACAACGGCGAAACTTGGGACAGAACAGTGTTCTATCACCACCCTGGTCCCTTCGAGCAATATCCCGACGACCATGTGGCTTTCCTCTATCCTCGTTGGACCTCTGCCCAGTGGGGCGCTAACAACGAACTCTGCCTGGCCTATGAATTCAACGGAACCAACGATGCAGCTTCCAGCGTTGATGGTGGCTACTATCCTGGCATCGGTGGCGTCGCCTTCTGGAGCGAAAGCCTGCCTTACCACGGCGAAAGCCTGCCCCAATACGGCGTTGACCCAACCAACCCCATGCCTACTACTCCTGGTCAACCCTTCATCATGGACAGTGCCTATATCATGCAAGACATTTACATGAGCTGGATGCTTTGGAGCGACCAAACCCACGACATGTTCCCTGAATATATGGGTTATCTTGCCCCATTGGACGAAAATGGCCAGCCCGAAGGCCCCACAATTGATGATGTCACCCATGCTCTCGGCATTGAAGATCTCTCCAATTGTCACGGTAAATACAATTGCGGTCCGACCGCCATGCCCGCGATGGCCAAGGTGAGCGACAATGCTTTTGTCGCCGTTTGGAGCTCAGTAGATGAGTTAAACATTGATGGTTCTTCAAACTTGAACTACTTCAAGCTCTTTGCTTCCGCTTCCGATGATGGTGGTCGCACTTGGGATCATCAAGTCCAGCTCACCACCGACTTCATGTTTGAAATGTCAGAATGTGTCTACCCACAAGCTGCTGTGGTTGGCAACACCCTCGTAGTCGCCGCTCAATTTGACGGTGGCACTGGTTCTTTCGTCCAAAACGACGACACAGAACCTAACGACAACTACTACCAAGGCCTGACCTTCGAACTGACCGACCTCTTCCCAGGTTTTGATGCAGTGGAAGAAGTGGTGAGCCACAACACGCACATGAACGTCTATCCTAACCCTGCCACCGACCAAATCGGCATCACCCTCAGCCAGAACGCTGACATCGTGATCTACAACATCATGGGTCAAAACGTGATGACTGTGGAAGGCCACGCCGGTGCCAACACCATCAACATCAGCAACCTGACGAGCGGTATCTATTTCGTCAACGCTGGTACCGAAACCCAGAAGTTCATTGTGAAATAATCATTCACCTTGTACGACAACTTAAGAAGGAGACCTTCGGGTCTCCTTTTTTTGTAGGCTAAAAAACGGCCAAATTACTTGTATATAAAGAAAAAACATTATTTTTGCTTTCAAATACTATCAAAAAAACACAAGAAATTAACCTATTATTAATCAAAACCCATTAAAAATGAAAAAGTTATTTACTTTAGCATTGGCCCTGATGGTAGTTGTTGGCAGCTATGCACAGGTGCAAAAAGTGTCGAGTAAAGACGCTAAGATGAAAGTCGCCCAAGAGATGACCCTCTCAGGCGAAGAATTGTATCAAAATGTCGGTAGCTTGCCGAACATGACCCGCTCGGATGCCGAATTGGACTTCACCACCTACGACTGGCAGACCAACACGGCCGGCAAGAACTGGACCATGACCTTCCCCGATGGTTGCGTGGGTATGGCATACGTCATTGCCACCGACCAGGACTACACTGACCGTGGCACGAACATCGCCATTTACTATCCCGAAGATGATTCTTGGAAGACCTCGGAAGGCCTGATTGAAGACCACAAGACTGGCTTCGGATGCGCCGCCCGCTACGGACAAAACGGCATCGTGGTGGTTTCGCGTAACCCCAGCAGCAGCACCTGCGAAGTCTACATCATCGAAGACAAGGACAACCTGCCTCACGGCGACCTTGCTCCTATCTACGTCATGGATGGTGAGCACAACCCGCACTTCCCTGCTGTGATGTGCACTGGTCCCAACCACGATCACATCCACATCCTCGTCACTGGCCTCAACGAGACAACTGCTGACGGCCAAGTCAATCCCTACTACTACATCCGTTCTTTGGACGGCGGCCAGACCTGGAGCGACTTCATGACCATCGACTACCTCGGCCGTGACTACTGCCCCCAATACGGCAGCGGCCAAGATGCCTACTTCATGGAGAACACTGGCGGCAACCAGCTGAACATCGTGGTGAACACCCGTCGTGGCGATGGCGTCGTGCTGACTTCTAATGACGAAGGCGACACCTGGACGAGAACCGAGTACTATCACCACCCCGGCATCGACGTCGATTTCGGCGAAAGCATGTACATGTATCCTCGTTGGACTTCAGCATTGTGGGACAACAGCGGCGTCCTGCACTTAGCCTATGAGTTTGGCGGCGGCACCGGTGATGCCACCTCAACAAGCTACTATCCTGGCATCGGTGGCGTGGTTTATTGGAACAGCGAAATGCCCTACCACGGCGAAAGCATCCCCCAATACGGCTGCGACCCCAACAACCCCAAACCCATGAGCCCTGGCGAACCTTTCATCATCGACTCTGCTTACATCAACCAAGATATCTATGCTTCTTGGTGGTTATGGAGTGATGCCACTCACCCCATGTGGAGCGAATACATTGGTTACCTCACACCTCTGGATGAAACCGAACAGCCCCTCGTCGACCCCTACGAGGCCGCTTCATGGAATATTGAATTGGACGGAATCGGTGATGCCCATGGTCACTATAACGGCGGCGTCTGCGAAATGCCCGTGTTGGTTAAGACCCCTAACGATGATTTGTTTGTTGCCGTATGGATTGCTATGGATGAGCACCATACGACCAGCGCCGGCATGCACTACTTCAAGGTATTCACCCGTGCCTCTATGGACCATGGTTTGACATGGACCCCCATGAAGCACCTCACTTCCGACTTCATGTTTGAAATGTCGGAATGCGTCTACCCACAAGCTGCCATCACAGGCAACACCCTCGTGGTCGCCTGCCAAATGGATGGTGAGCCTCACTCCTACACCGTCAACAACGGTGACACCGAGGCTTTCGACAACTACTATCAGGCCTTCAGCTTTGACCTGGAAGAACTCTTCGGCTTCGACGCCGTGGAAGAACAAGTGAGCAGCAACACGAAGATGAACCTCTATCCCAACCCTGCCGTTGACCAACTCAACATCACCCTCAACCAAAACACTGACATCGTGATCTACAACATCATGGGTCAAAACGTGATGACTGTGGAAGGCCACGCTGGTGCCAACACCATCAACATCAGCAACCTGATGAGCGGCGTTTACTTCGTCAACGCTGGCACTGAAACCCAGAAGTTCATTGTGAAATAATCATTCACTTTGTTCAACACAAAAAAGGAGGCAATTGCCTCCTTTTTTTATTGCTCTTTCCGATGACTGACCACATCTGAAGCCAAGAAGAGTGCCTTTCGATAAGCATCGGGAGTGGCCTTGTTCATATTGGCGATGTCGAAAGCCGGCCCATGAAGCGGTGCCGCACACACGGCGGGCAAACCAGCCCAATAATAAGCACAACCGTCCAACGAGAAAAACTTCATCGGGAACACGCCCTGCTCATAATGCAAAGCCAAGATGCCATCGTATTTCTTCCACCAACCTGTGACAAACAACTGTGAGGCTGAGAATGGACCGAAGGCGAAAACGCCCTTGTGCTGCGCATCGCCAATGGCCTTCACCACCTTTTCATCGTCGCCAATCGGGAGGGAGCCCGAATGCGGATTCACCCCCATGACGGCAATCTTAGGTGAAGCAATGCCAAAATCGGTCTTCAAGGCTTGCGCGAACGTGCTCAGTTTTGAGGCTACAAAACGGATGTCGATTTGCTCAAGTGCCATACTCAAAGGGATATCGCCCGTGGCCAGGCCGATGCGCATCTGACCGCTCACCAAGACCTGCAAAGGGTCGGAGTCCTTATAGAATGAAAGCAGGAAATCGCGGTTGCTTTTTGCCACAATGGGATTGTCGGGAGCCGTCACCAAGGCATCGATATAGCTGTTTCGAAGGTCTTCGGCCGCTCTCTTCATTGAAAGCACCGACATCTCCGCCGACACCTCCGAAGGTGTGCCTGGCTCAATCTTCAGCTCATTTTCCACAATGTTAATGATGTTGAACTTCTTATCCCCCGACTGACGCGCATCACGAGTTAGCGAATAATTAGGGCTTTCCATACCGAAATTCTTCTTGTAATAGGAAAAAACCTTCGACTGGCCATACAAGACAGGAGTAAAGGTTTCGAACATACGGGCATCGGAAAAAGCTTTCAGCATGATTTCATAACTGATGCCATTGAAGTCGCCCTGACTGAGGCCAATCCGAGGAAGATGGGAGGTTGTAGCATTGTCTGGCATAGGCACAATTTTTTACTAAGCTGAATTTCAACAGGAAATCAGACTTCAAAATTAGACAATAATATTGTAAAACAAAAAAAAACGGCCGTTTTTTACAAAAAAAGTGTGTTTTTGAAGCCTTTTATGATGATTTCCGTCGCTCCAACCTGCGATTTGAGATAGTTTCGGCAAGTTGAAGAAGACTTTTCATAAAATGCATCGTCAGTCATCAGCCGGGTGAAGACAGCGTTCAACTCAACAGAGTCTTTGACAGAAAAAGCTCCTTGCAGCGACACCAAATCGACCGCCTCCTTGAAACTTTCGTATTTCGGGCCAAACACCACTGGGCAGCCGAACGTAACCGGTTCTTGGATATTGTGGATGTTAACTCCAAAACCACCACCGATATAGACGAACCTTGCATATTGATAAAGCTGCGACAATATGCCAATCGTATTCACAATCAAAATCCTTGACCGCTTTTCGGCAGCCAAATCAGAATAGCATTGTGCTTCGGGGAACATAGCTTTGATTTGTGCCACATGTGACTCAGAGATGTCGTGTGGGGCGATGATGAGGCAATAGTCGCTAGGCATTGTGGGGAGGAAATCCAGCAACAACTTCTCATCGGGCGGCCAAGAGCTTCCCGCTATGATGCATTTGCGCCCACTAATGAAATGCTCAATTTCCGGGAACGGCTTGGCTTGCTTAGCGATGTCAGCAACGCGGTCGAAGCGCGTGTCGCCACAAATGGTGACGTCATTCAAGCCATGCTCATGGAGCAATCGTGCCGTGGTTTCGTCCTGCACGAAGAAGTGGGTTACCGTCTGCAATTGTTTGCGGAACCATTTGCCGTAGGGCTTGAAGAAAAAATCGTCCTCATGGAGAATGAGCGAAATGTAGAACAACGGAATGCCCGCCTTTTTCAGAGCCCGCATATAATTGAACCAAAAATCGTATTTGATGAAAAATGCCGCCACGAAATGATGGCTTTTCACCCAACGAGCAGCGTTACGAGGAGTGTCGACCGGAAGGTAGGCCACCTCGTCGGCATAGGCATAATCTTTCCTGACCTCATAGCCCGAAGGCGAGAAGAACGTGAGTAAAATCTTAAACTTCGGAAACTGTTTTCTAATGGCCTCGATGACAGGACGGCCTTGTTCGAACTCTCCTAAAGAAGCGGCATGAAACCAAATCCAGTCTACATCAGGCTCCTGAGGTTCAGCATGAGGATGTGTAAGCTTCCTTAGCTTGCTTTTCAGCCAATCCACCGGCTTTTGTTTCCGCCGTCCTTCGACCCATAGTTTCGCCTTTTCGTTGCCAAACAATGACGCTATCCAAACGCCAAGCGAATACAGCAAGACTCCTATGGTAAACAGTATCAGCACACCTTAATTATAATAGTATTCTTCCGGCTGCCGTTGATAGGTTGGGATGTTCCATGTGACGCGGATGCCGTAATAGAGGTCGTTGTAACGTTTGTGCGGGTCGGTGGGGCCAACAGGCTCCATGACACCCGTCTCCGAATTGGTGAACACACGAAAATCATAGTCACGGAGGTCACGGGTGCGGGCATAGTTCACCTCGAATGAAACAGAGGCATTGAGCAGGCGGGTGTCGCTGAGCAGCAGATAACCTACCTCCAAATGCAAGGCCGGACCACCGCGCATACGATCGTAACCATATTTGTAGTCGCCGTCCACCTGATAGGGGTTATTGAGCATGGTCACGGGATAATCCACACGGATGCGGCTGCGAAGATAGCCCAAGCCCGCCTGAACGAAGAAGCCACTGTTAGGGTTAGGACCTAAAGGGAACAACCTGCCCACTTCGCCTTGGAAAAACAAGCCACGCTGGTTGATTTCCAAAGTGGTGAAGCTGCCTGCGCTCCCGATAATCTCACCCACATCAGTAGTGATGCCTTCACCGAAGATCTGCACACGGTCTATATTGAGCTTCGTGCCATAGATATAGTTGCCATTGGCTGTAAAGAGCCAGTTGGATTCGGTTTTATACACGAAACTGCCGCCAATATTGTGACTGACACCATACAATTTCTTGGTATCCATGCCCGGAATATGGAAAGCGTAAGTCGCCTGAAACATCGCCACTGGGATGGGGTCTTTCATGACGTCTTTTGGCTGCTGGGCCATCACACCGACGGTCAAACCAAGACAAAGCAAAATGGGTAAAAAAATTCTGCGCATAATTGTTCGTTTTTTATTGAACGAAAAACTGAGTCATATAGTATTGAGGGTGCAAAAATATGAAAAAGGTCGCCTCGTATTGAAGCGACCTTGAACAAAAGTTGAAAACCTATTTACATCTTTATGATATGACGGACAATCTTTTCCTTACCTACAAAGATGCGAACTGTATAGACGCCGCTCTCCAAACCATCCATCTGATAGGTATCGTCTTCGACCTTGATGCGTCGCACCAGCTTGCCTTCGGCAGAATAGACTTCAATCAGCGTCATGCCTGCACATTCGATGGTCACCTTGTCAGTGGTCGGGTTGGGGAAGATATTGACATTGCCATCTTTCTCATCAAGACCAATGAAATAGTTGGCGCAAGCGGCCTCCGACTTGTCGGAAACACCCTTCTCGAAGACCGAAGCCACCGCATAGCAGTGCTGCATGTCAATGGCCATCTCGGTGTCCTTGCAATTAGTTTCAGTCTGGTTTTCAGCAATCAGTTCGTCGTCGCGGTAGAGGTTGTAGGCGATGGCGCCATCCACCTCGTTCCAAGCCATTGTGATATAGCCTTCATGCACATCGGTGACATGGATTTCGGGAGCGATGTTCGTAATTGTTACCCAATAGGTAGCCGACAAAGCCATGCAATCCCCATACACAGGCGTCACCTCGATTTGGAGGCCATCTTCCACAGTGGCAGTGTAGGCATTGGTCTCAACCGTAACCCACTCAAAGCTATCTATACGGAGATGATATGTTTCAGCATCACCGTTCCAAGTCACTGTGACTTCGTTACCATTGAAGGAATAGTCGAAGCCATCCACGGCAGCACAAACATTCTTTGTCATGCAAACGGGTTCAGAATCGCAGCCATAGACGGAATGTGCTGTCACACAGAGGGTATTCTCGCCCACAATTGGGTCGAATGAAAAGCCCGTGGCACCGCCTTCAGGTGTTTTCTGTATGGTGTTGCCATTGTAGGTAATTTCATAATACTCCACGTCAGGGACGTCACTCCAAACGAAATGCAAACCGCTGTAATCCATAGCTACAAACGAAAGGTCATCAACTGGTTCGCAATAACAGATTTCAATTTTGGCATCCACTTTATAGCAAGATTCCGTTACAGGCGTCACCTCAACCGATGTCAAGCCATTTTCAACCTCGAAGACATACTGCGTTTCTGCCACGGGAGGACCTACCTGACCATTGACGACCACCTCATATTGTTCTATGCCTTCGATGGCATCCCAAGTCACGGTAGCGACATTGCCCTCCAAGGTATATGACAAGTTCTCCACCGCATCGAGGATACAGATATGCATGAAAGCGTCTTTATCGCATTCTTCAAATACAGCCTTCACGTTGATGTCATGCTCACCTGTAGGAATGGTGAACGAGTAAGTCGTTCCGTTTGTCGCAATCAACAACTCCTCATCCATATAAACTTGGTATTCTACCAATCCAGTTGTGTTTTGGGGCGCCTCCCAGTAGAGGGTGCACTGAAGGTCGCTGGTCATTGTGTGCGTCAGATTCTGCACAGGACTACACTTTGACACTTCCACTTCGGCGCAGACATATTCGCTTTGGCAATTATCATAATAAACAGCATAGACACAATAGTTGTAAACACCTTCCTCTACAACATCGTCAAGGGCTGTTGCAGGACTCATCACGAGCAAAGTGGTGCCTCTATACACTTCGTAAACCACATCTTCGGCATTTTCGGGAGCCTCCCAAGTCAGGTGAACCATGTTGCCTTCTATTGTGTAGGTCAAATTGCGCGCAGGTTCGCAGAAACCCGACACACTGCTGCCCACAGTGCAGTCGATATCAAAGAGCTTATTGCCAACGAAGCCACCTTCGTTCTCAAAAATGGCTGTGCCATCCTCGTAAGCGACCTCAAAACTACATTGTGGAGTGTCCTGTCCGTTGTGCCAACGAAGCATGATTCTGGAACCAGAAGCCAAATGACGGGTGTATGTTGCCGACCCACCTTCTTCGATGGTCATCTGCTCCGAAGGCTGACCATCGGAATAGAGCACGGTGAGATAATTGTCCTGCCAGCCATTGTTACCAGAATCGTGCAACGAAAAGATGACATCGCAAGTGTTCTGATAACCGAAAGTCAACTCGGTATGTTTCCCATTGAAGTCCACAAGGTCGAGCGTGAAAGGAATGGTAAAGTCGTCAGGAGCGGCGGCATCGAGCGCGATATTGAAATCAGCGTAACCCATCAGTTCGGCGCCAATCGAGCTGAAACCTCCTTGGGTTTCATTTATTGTGACAAACTCATAATCAGAAGTCAAAGTACCTGTCACCATCTCAGCCAACTGATTGCCCGTGTTGTCGACAAAGATGCGCAAGTCGGCGGTCTCGCCTGGATTGAGGAGGCCATTGCCGTTGTCGTCGTTGAGCACGACTGAGATGCCGTATTCCAACAGATCGTCGAAGACCGTAACGACAAAACTGTAGGTGCCCGTCCGTTCGCCATCGACATACACCTCCATATTGAAACGGATAGTCTGTTTAGCCACCACTTGGTCGCTTACCGTGAAAGCAAAAGCATCTTCCACCATCACAGCTTCTTCAGGGGCAAGATCGGGACAAGCAGCCGTGTTTTGCGTAATGGTAACGTTTTCATCCTGAGTCGTCAAGACCATGGAAATATTGCTCACCGGCACAGCGCCGAAATTCGCCATAACGACGCCCATCGTGACCGACTCGCCCGGATTCAAGTAACCATTCTGATTGCCTGCCTCGTCATTGATTTTATAAATGTCGTTGTATTGGACTGTACCCACCTCGATAGCATCAACGGCAGCACTCACATCCACGCGACCGAAGCCATAGGTGTTGCTCTTTCCCGTAGCCAGCGGGACAGCTGTTTCTTCGAGGATACGACAGACATCAGATGGTGTAAGGTTGATATCTTTACTCAGCATCAAGGCCATGCAGCCCGCCACACAAGGTGTAGCCATCGAAGTGCCGCTCATGGAAGTGTAACCTGTATTGGTTTGGTAGTTCAACGACTTGATGTCGACGCCAGGTGCACACACATCAGGACGGATGAGGCCAATGCCAGGCTGATAAGGATAATCGGCAAACTCGGTATTTTGCCAAGTGACGGGGCCACGCGAGCTGAAATAGGCCGCATTGTCGTTGTAATCGACTGCACCGACACAAACCGAGCAAGTCAAATCACCAGGGTTCTCGCCCTGCACCTCATCCATATAAGGCGGAGGGCAACTGCCAGGTACACGCACGTTGTTCGGGATAGGATACATCCAGGTCTGATTGCCTTCGTTACCTGCGGCAATAGCAGCCACAATACCCGCATCCAAAGCGGCCTCGCAGGTATGACGCAGCAAAGTTCGATCGGGAATACTGGAATTAGGCAAACCAAGCGACATGCTGAACAAGTCACAGCCATGCTCCACAGCCCATTGGATGCCTGCGGAGATGCTTTGGGCGCCACCGTTTCCACTACTATCCAAACATTTGACACACATCAGCGTAGCTTCAGGGGCCATACCCGTTTGTGAGCCAGCCGTGCCGTCGCCCAACACCGTACCCGAACAGTGCGAGCCATGGCCGTGGTCGTCCATGGGATCGTTGTCGTTGTTTTTCACGTCATAGCCGTGATGAGGAAACTCCGAGCCACCATCCCAAAGGTGGTCAGCCACGTCTACGTGATTGTAGTTGACGCCCGTGTCGATGACAGCCACCACAACGCCTTGACCCAAATAGCCTTGTTGCCACACTTTATCGGCACCCACTTGAATGACATTTTGTGTGATTTCGCGCGAAGCCATAGCCGGACGAGGCATATCGTCCTCAGGAATCCAGTTGTACTCCTTGGCAAAACCCATCATCTCAATGTCGTTGCGGCGGGCAAGGTCGGAAATGGCTGCCTTTGTGGCATCGAAATACAAGGCATTCGCCATCCATAAGACAGTGGGCGCAGTGACCATACCGCTACGTTCCATATCATTAAGTGTACGGCGGAGGTCATACTGCGAAGCGTCAGCAAAAGCCTTCAGCTCGTTGACAACAAACTCGCGACGTTCTGCGCGAGTGACGAAATAGGCGGCACGATGGTTGAGTTGTGCACGATCGTATTGCGATTTCATGATAACGATGACTTTGATCTGCTCGTCATCGTTGCGACGACTCATTTCTTCGCTCAGCAGCGGGTCGATGAAAGCTTGGGCGTAGCCTGCCATGCAGCAGACCGCCATCAAGAATAGGGTAAATAGTTTTTTCATATCGATTAGAATTGATTTTAAAGTTGCAAAGTTAGAAATGTTTTCCGTTTATCGTATCTTTGCAGCCCGATTTTTAACCTATGTTGGAAAACAAATACAAAGAATCCGTCCTTCCGAACGGAATTCGGCTGATACATAAGGAAAAACAAGGCGAAATTGCCCATCTTGTGCTGATGGTGGAGACTGGCACCCGCGATGAACTGGCCTACGAGAACGGCCTCGCTCATTTCGTGGAGCACACTATCTTCAAAGGCACGCAAAACCGTAAGGCGTACCATATCCTAAGCTGCCTCGACAATGTGGGTGGCGACCTCAACGCCTTCACCACCAAGGAGGAGACCTGCTTGCAGGCCACCTTCCTCAAGCAACACTACAAGCGCAGCCTCGACCTCTTCGCCGACATCGCCTTCCATTCCACCTTCCCAGAGAACGAGCTGGCCAAGGAGAAAGAAGTCATCTTGGACGAGATCAATTCCTATTTGGATTCCCCATCGGACGAGATTTACGACTTGTTTGAAGAGATGGTCTTCAAAGGGCATCCTTTGTCGCGCAACATATTGGGCACCACAGAGTTGGTGAAAGGCTTCCATCGCGAGGACATCCTCGACTTCATGGCGCACAACTACAGCACCGACCAAATGATTTTGGCCTCTATTGGCGACATCAGCTTCAAGGAGTTTGAGCGGATGGCCATGACGTATTTTGGGAACCAACCGGCACACATTATTAATAAGAAACGCGAAATCTTCAAAGGCTACACACCTGAAAGCCGCATTGACAAGCGTAACAACCACTTGAGCCACTGCATTATAGGTAATATTGCACCCGAGTTCAGCAGTTACATGCGCATGCCCATCGTCATGCTCAACAACGTGCTCGGCGGTCCAGCCATGAGCTCCCGCCTCGGCTTGAACATCCGTGAGAAATACGGCTTCGCCTATAGCATCGAGTCGCAATACACCGCTTATTCCGACGTCGGTCTCATCAACGTCTATATGGGTGTCGACCCTGACTCGTTGGAACGCGCCATTGAGTTGGTTCACAAGGAACTGGACAAGCTCTGCACCCAAAAATTAGGCACTTTGCAACTGCATCACGCCAAGCAGCAACTCATCGGACAGGTGGCATTGAGCTACGAAAGCGGCATGAATGAACTGCTCAGCGTCACCCGTTCACTCATCATGGGCGAACCCATAGAATACATGGACGACATCATCCAAAAGGTGGAGGCCGTGACGGCTGAAGACATCCTTGAAGTGGCCAACCGCGTATTCGACAAGAAGCAGCTGAGTCAAATTATCTTTGAAGGGAATTGAGTGATTTTTCTTAGGGGATAAAATCTTATTAAAGCGGAATATTTCATTTTAAAAAGGAATTTTCTGGTTTAAACTATAATTCTTTCAAAAAAAACAGCATTTTTTCTCAGCTGTCACACAGCGGATTATCCCTTGTGACGAAAAATAGTTGAAAAAATAGCTTGACAAAATTTCTTCAGGTTGTATATTTGCGGCATGAAACAACTGTAATACTACTTTAAGCGGAAAATTTTGAATTAAAAAGTTTAAACAACATGTGGCTTAGGCCAACAAATTGACAACATGAAACACAATTAACGGAATCATTCACCCTCAAAAACTAAAGCTATGAGAAAAAAAACTCTACTCCTTTTGGTGCTTTGCAGCTATTACATGGCATCAATGGCTCAGCAGCCACCTCTCTCACGCTGCAATGCCAACAACATCAACGCAACTATCATAGGCGATGGCTCTTGCTATGCGAAACTTGCCCTTATCAACCCCGACAACTGCCCTACATGGGAAGTGCCCGCTGGCAGCGGCAAAGAGACTGTTTTCCAGCATGCACTGTGGTTTGGCGGTCTCGATGCTGACGATAATCTCCACTTGTCTGCTTTCAGGTATGGCCAAGTCGGCCAGGACTACTGGTCAGGACCACTCACAACAACCGATGCCACCATCGACATGATGACCCTGATGAAGTATTATCATGTCTGGAATCTGACCCGTGAAGAAATCAACTTTTTCATTGTTCACCACGGCGAAGCGGGTTATGAGATCCCCGATGACATCCTGACTTGGCCCGCCCACGGTGAGGGCGACTACGCAGCCAACCTCGCGCCTTTTGTCGATGTGGACGGAGACGGACATTACAACCCTGAAGCAGGCGATTATCCCGACATCAAAGGTAACCAGTGTCTGTACTTCATTTTCAATGACAGTTATAGGGACCATACCGAATCAGGAGGTAGCAAAATCGGGCTCGAAGTACACGCCATGGTATACGCCTATAGCGATCCCAAAGACGAGGCCCTTCATAACACGGTGTTTTTCAACTACCAATTCTTCAACCGCTCAGCAGATGACTATCACGACGTGTATCTGGGACTTTGGTCAGACTTTGACATCGGATATGGCTGGGATGATTACATCGGCTGCGACGTACAACGGAGCTCCTACTTTGGCTATAACGGTACCCCCATCGATGGCAGCGGTGAGCCCGAGGCCTACGGCGATAACCCACCCGTGCAGGTGCTGACCATTTTGGCAGGTCCTTACATGGAAGCTGATGGGCGCGACAACCCAGAGTTCAACGGAGATTGCGATGCTCTCTTCAACGAAACGTACCCTGCCGACAAATACGCCTACAACGGCTTCAACTTCGGAAACGGCATTGTTGACGACGAACGTTTAGGCATGACGGGGTTCATGTATCACAACAATGTTGTAGGCACAAATGGTGACCCCAGTGAACCTGAAGACTATTACAACTATCTGCGCGGCAACTGGAAAAACGGCAACCACATGCAGTATGGAGGCAATGGCTTTGAAGGCCAAAATGTGGTAGGCCCAGAATGCAACTTCATGTTCCCAGGCGACAGCGACCCTTGTAACTTCGGCACCAGCGGCATCGCACCAAATGAAGACTACAACACCGGCGACAAATTTTGGACAGAGGTTGAATGCCAGAACGCACCCAACGACCGTAGAGGTCTTGGCATGGTTGGTCCTTTCAACTTCAACGCTGGCAGCACACAGGTGGTTGACTATGCCTTGACCACAGTGTGGAAAAACGACGACCATTCTGCCATGGAGCGCATGGATGCCATCATCGACCACATCAAGGACACGTTCAAAAACGGTTTTTCAAAATAACACAATCAATCATATAACACTTTAATACTGAATGCTATGAAAAAGATATACCTCATTGTCATGCTCCTCATGACAGGCATGATGGCCGAAGCCCAAACCAGCGTTTGGAATGGCAGCCGCAGACTTTGGACAAGCGGCGAAGGCACTGAGAGCAATCCCTACCTGATTGAATCGGCAGAACAGCTTGCCTTTCTTTCCTACATGGTCAACAAAGGACTCGTCACAACTGATTTGAACTTCAAGCTGACTACTGACATCGACTTGAATGGCAGTGAAGATCTGCCTTGGGTTCCCATCGGATTAGGCGACCGCTGGTTCAGCGAAGACGGTTGCGAGCGACTCATCGACCCATCCTACACCCCAGTCTATTTTTGCGGGCATTTCGACGGAAACGGGCACAGCATTTACAACCTTTATGTTAATGGAGGCACCTATGTCGGACTGTTCGGACTAGTATCAGGACAAGGTTCTTTGATCGAGAACCTCAACATCGAAAACGGTTATGTCAACGGCACCTATAGTGGAGGCATTATCGGACAATGCACGGGCGCTGTAGATATATTAAACTGTCTGAACAGTGCAGAGATTGTAGGCACAGAAGCTGCTGGAGGCATTGTCGGGCAAGGAGGAAACGTCATCCGCAACTGTAGCAACTCCGGCCATATCGTCAGTTCAAGCTATGCTGGCGGTATCGCAGGTTCACTGGCCAAAGAGCTTTACGAGTGCTTCAACACGGGCGGTATCAACGTCAATGGCTCCGCCGCAGGAGGCATCTTAGGCAGAAGAGGCGGAGGAAAGCTTATCATCGTCAACTGTTACAACCGAGGTGATCTGTCGGGCAATGCGACCCATGGCATCGGCGGTATTGCTGGCATCGCCAACGGTAACACGACAGACATCCGCAACTGTTATAATGTGGGTAGCATCACCAACGGCAGTGGCAACGCAGGCGGATTGTTCGGCTATGATAATGTAAACAACATCAACAATGTCTATTACCTCAACAATTGCGGTGGCTGGGGACCTGGGGAGGACAAAACTGCCGAAGAAATGCGCGACCCCGCTTTTGTCGACTTACTGAATCTCAACACCAATGTCTGGGGCTACGACGAAGACAACATCAACGACGGGTATCCCATCCTGACAAGCACCCTTATGTCGACCGAAGAGACTGTCGTCAACACGATGAGCGTCTATCCCAACCCCGCCAAGAGTAGTTTCACAGTGGAAGGCACGGGCCTGCTGAGCATCATCAATGTCCTTGGACAGACAGTCATGGAAAAGCCGATTGAAGAGATGTCAATTATCACGCTCTCCGAAGGAATCTACCTCTTGAGACTGACCGAGGGTAGCGCTTCCACTACAAGAAAAGTGGTTGTATATTAAAACACGAAGAATAAGTACTTTTTTTCCATTATGATTTAGGTTTAGTTGATTTGGTAGAGACGGTGCTTGCGCCGTCTCTATTTCTTTGGATTACCTTGATAATGATTGCTTGCAATAAAATTCGATTAAAGCGGAATATTATTGATTAAAACAGAAATATTACAAATAAAACAATTAGTTTTGGAAAACAAGCGATTTTTTTCTGCTTGACATACAATGAATTATCAAAGGTGACGAAAAATAGTTGAAAAAATAGCTTGACAAAAATTTCTAATGTTGTACATTTGCAACATAAAATAACCGAAATACTACTTTAAGCGGATTATTTTGGATTAAAAGTTTAATCAACATGCGGCTTAGGCCAACAAATTGACAACATGAAACACAATTAACGGAATCATTCATCTTCAAAAAACACTAAAACTATGAAAACCAAACTCTACACCCTACTCACTGGCCTGCTGATGGCCGCCTGCATCACAAGTTACGGACAGGAAATTGTCAGTGAGTTTTCGCCCAATAACATTAGTATCTATTCCAACATCGTGGAAACCTCAGACAATCATTTGCTCGTCGGGAGTTGCACCAATTTGTATAATCGCGAATACGTGGTTTACAAGACGACGCCAGAAGGCTCTTTTATGGACAGCGTGGTTTTCTACAACGAGTACCAACTGCTTGAAATCCCCTCGGTGACCGACACTTTCCTTCTCGTGGGCTTTTCCATCGACAACCCTGGCAACATCTACAGCCTCAAGCTCACTTGCATTGACGATGACTTGAACACAATCAACGAGGCTTCAATTCCCATCGGAGAGCATTTGTATCGCTTTTGGGACTACAATGTCTTCATTACCCCTAACCTGGAAATCGTTTTCCCATACAGCATTGGAAACGGCGACAAGTTTCACATCATGCGACTTGGGCTCGATCTAAATGTAATCGAAGACAAGACCATCCCCGAAATTGCTCGTGGCACATGGAACAACAACTATACCAGCGACTCTGTCATGTTCTATACCGACATCAGCATCAGCAGCGAAACACCCTTGAAATACCATTGCCTTGGCTATTACAAAGATGCGACTGGCAATGTGGTTTTCGTCAATCACGTCCTCGACAGCGACTTCAATTGGATAGAAAGCACCGTGCTGAGTCCCTACGACGAAAGTTCCTCCTTTACTGAGGATGTTCTCACGGCCTATACACCCATCAATTCGGCACAATCCAACGAAAGATTCAATCTTATGACCACCTATCTGACCTCACCTAACTACAGCTCTTCTGCCATCATCAAGTATAACGACAAGAACGACCCTGTGGCGATGCTCACTTTCATGGGAGGACA
>JAEEGG010007782.1_pt1 | contig 24552 bp, 19 predicted proteins | sample 9134161 | NCBI WGS metagenome assembly JAEEGG01 (sample SAMN16246543, study PRJNA631951) | gut metagenome | biome: gut microbiome; feature: rumen; material: CR-attached | host: Bos | place: Iran: Karaj | collected 2018-10
CAGGTCCGTTCCGGAACTATAGGATCATAGGAGGTACATAGGAGGATCATAGGAGGATTATAGGAGGGAGAACCTCGATTTTACTGAACGCAAAGACGCTAAGGCGCAAAGAGTTTATCTGACCACGGAAAACACGAAAGGAACGGAAGTTTTTCGCATAAGTTGCTTTCGCCATTTAGAAAAACCAATTAAAACATAAGAACACAAAATAAAACATTTGTTTTATATGTTTTTATTGGTTTTGTCCTGTTTTTTTTTAGAAGGCGAAAGCAAATAGCAAGTCCGTTTATTCTGTGTCTTCCGTGTTCATGTTTATATTGACCACAGATATTCAGGATCTCACAGATGCAAATCACGAGCGTAAGCGAGCCTATCCGTAAAATCTGTTTCCCTTATTATTTTTTACTGTTAAGGTGGGTTCTATAAATTATTTTTTCTCTGTCCCGATTTTTTTTCGAATATTCGAATTATTTTCACTGAAGCTCAACAAGCTACGCAAGTCGGGATATAGAATATTGTCAGTTCAGCACCAAAGGTGCGAATTTGTATTGAAGGGATAAATTATTTTCTGCCAGATTAAACCTATGAAAGGTAATTTCGTCAATAAAAAAGTGGAATTTATATATGCAGGCAATGTGGTGCTAAGTTGGCTTATATCCGACTTTTTCTCTCCATGACAAACAGATGCAAGCATCTATTTGATCATAAGGCTAAATGAAAACGTTAATTAATCTCATATTTTCCGAAGGAATTTGGATTTTAGGAAAGAAATAAGTAAATTTGTGCCACATTTTATAGACTTCACCTAAAACAATAAAACAAGAACTTAAATGCTTAAGCGATTTTTTCTTTTGGTAACTCTGTGTGCAATCCTTCCGTTTGGCAAGGGTATGATGTGTTATGCTGCTAACACAAACACAAATTCTGTACTTTGGTATGACAAACCTGCAAATGTCTGGCTTGAGGCTATGCCTTTAGGCAATAGCAAGCTCGGAGCTATGGTATTTGGCAAGACAGACGTAGAGGAAATACAACTCAATGAGGAGACCTTCTGGAGTGGAGGTCCTCACAACAATAACAGCACATCATCAATCTATTACCTCAACGAGGTGCGCAGCCTCATATTCCAGGGAAAGGAGAAACAAGCAGAAGACCTTATCAACAAGGAGTTCATAAAAGGTCCTCACGGTATGCGCTTCCTCACTCTCGGTTCGCTGAAACTCGATTTCGGTCATAAGGATGCAAAGAACTACCGCCGAGAACTGAACCTTAACAATGCCGTTTCTACCGTTTCATATACAGCAAATGGCGTGAAATATGTTCGCGAGACATTCGCCTCTCTTGAGGATGGCGTTATCGTGATGCGCATAAAGGCTTCTGGCAAGGGAAAGCTGAACTTCACGCTTGATCATGAGTGTAAGCTGAAATCTTCAAAAAGCAGCGAAAGACTCAGGTTTATGACTTCACGCATGAAGGGTAATTATGGTATGCTCAAGGCTGTTATTGAAGGCGTAGAGCAGGAGGGCATTAAGTCTGCCTTGAATGCAGAACTTGCTGCAAAGGTGCTGGCTGATGGTAATATTACAACTGATAACAATAAAGTTGACGTTAAGAATGCTACGACAGCAACCATCATAATCACAGCTGCTACCAACTTCGTGAACTATCATGATGTTAGCGGTAATGCTTCTGAAAAAAACAAGGCTACTCTCAAGGCTATTGAGGACAAAACCGCAGATCAGCTCTTGAAGCGCCATATAGCAAAGTATCAAGAACAATATAATCGTGTGGCTCTTGATATCTCAGCCAACACCCAACACCCATCACCTAACACCCAACTCCCAACCGACCAGCGTCTGGATAAGTTCTATGGCAGCGATGATATGGGTATGGTTGCACTCATGTTCAACTTCGGCCGCTATCTGCTCATCTCAAGTTCACAGCAAGGCGGTCAGGCAGCTAACCTTCAGGGTGTTTGGAATGATAAGATGATGGCTCCTTGGGATAGTAAATATACTATCAATATCAACGCTGAGATGAACTACTGGCCAGCAGAGATATGCGGACTTACCGAGGCTGCCGAGCCATTGTTCTCTATGATAAAGGACTTGAGTGTGACAGGTGCTGAGACAGCCCGTAAGATGTACGGATGCCGAGGCTGGGTGGCACATCACAACACAGATATCTGGCGTGTGGCTGGACCTATCGACGGCGCATTCTGGGGAATGTTCCCTAATGGCGGAGCATGGCTCACAACACATATCTGGGAGCACTATCTCTACACACTCGACAAGGATTTCCTTCGTGAGTACTACCCTATCCTGAAAGGTGCAGCCGACTTCTACCTCGACTATATGGTGGAGCGTGACGGTGAGTTGCTCGTTGTGCCTTCTGTATCTCCAGAGCATGGAGGCGTGGGCAAGCAGTCACCTGTATGTGCAGGCTGTACGATGGACAACCAGATTGTGCGCGACGCTCTCACACAGGCGATAAGGGCAACGGAGATTATGCTTCAGGACACAGCCCTTGCTGACAAGGACAAGGCAGAGATGAACGCTACGCTCCTTGCTTTCAACGCAGCACTAAAGAAGATTCCGGCTATGAAGGTAGGTAAGTATGGTCAGCTTCAGGAGTGGCGCGAGGATATTGACGATCCAAAGGATGAGCATCGTCATATCTCACATCTCTATGGCTTGTATCCTTCAAACCAGATATCACCATTCCTCACACCAGACCTCTTCAAGGCAGCTGGCGTGACCTTGAATCAGCGTGGCGATCAGGCAACAGGCTGGAGTCTTGGTTGGAAGACAAACTTCTGGGCACGTATGCTCGATGGCAATCACGCCTTCACTATCATCTCAAACATGCTCCGTCTGCTTCCTGACGAGAATAAGATGCGTGAATATCCAAACGGTCGTACCTTCCCTAACCTCTTCGATGCACACCCACCATTCCAGATTGACGGTAACTTCGGTGTAACGGCAGGTATCGCAGAGATGCTGATGCAGAGTCAGCTCTCACCTAATGCAAAGGATCTTTCACCAGAAATCTTCCTATTGCCAGCATTGCCAGACGCTTGGAAGAACGGTAGTATCTCAGGCTTCAAGGCACGTGGCGGATATACCGTTAACATCACTTGGAAGGACGGCAAGCTGAAATCGGCAAACATCATGCCAAAGGAGTCAGGCAAGCTGATTCTCCGCACAAAGACCCCAATCAGTCAGGGAAACCTTGTGAAGACCTATCAGGACCTCGGTGTATATGAATATGAGATAAATGTTACAGGGGGAAAAGCCGTAGTTATTACGGCTTCCTAAAAAATACATTTGCTAAACAACTAAACAATAACAACTATAAGTAATTTATGAAGCGACTTCTATTAGCGTGTTTACTATCACTTCCTCTCGTAGGAGTGCTGGGTACAAAAGCCCAGAATCCAGTCATTCGCAATCTGTATTCCGCTGACCCTACCGCACGTGTCTTCAATGGGAGATTATATCTCTTCCCATCGCATGACATCATCAGTCCGGTAGAGCCAGAGAGAAAATGGTTCTGTATGGCTGACTATCATGTGTTCTCGTCTGATAATCTCACAGACTGGACAGATCACGGTGTCATTCTCTCTCAGGAGCAGGTACCTTGGGGCAACCCAAAAGGATACTCTATGTGGGCTCCTGATTGTGTAGAGAAGGATGGCAAGTACTATTTCTATTTCCCTAATACTCACAAGCCTGTTGAGGGCGCAAACAACGGCAGAGGCCGTGGCTTCGGTGTTGGTGTGGCTGTAGCCGACCACCCTTACGGTCCTTACAAGCCAGAGGAGAATAGTATTGAGGGAATCAATGGTATTGACCCATGTGTGCTTCAGGCATCTGACGGCAATGCCTACATCTTCTGGGGTGCAGGCCGTTGCGCAAAGCTCAAGCCAAACATGAAGGAAATTGCTGACGACACACCAAAGGAAAAGGTGAAGTTCGGCGACCGCGAGTTTGAAATGCTTGGTGTAAACTGCCTCAAAGGTCTGCCAAGCCGCCAGGCTGAGGGTCCTTTCGCCTTCGAGTACAACGGAAACTACTATCTCACCTACCCTTACGTAAGAGACTCAACAGAGGTTCTCGGCTATGCAATGAGTAAGAATCCTATGGGACCTTATGAGTACAAGGGTCTCATCATGGCAGAGCATAAGAATGGCTGCTGGACAAACCACCATAGTATCGTAAACTATCAGGGCCAGTGGTATCTCTTCTATCATAACAACGCATACTCTCCAAAATTCGACAAGAACCGCTCTGTATGTATCGACTCACTCTTCTTCAATGCTGACGGTACAATTCAGGAGGTTAAGCCTACATTGCGTGGCGTAGGTATCACCGATGCACGCTCACAGGTGCAGATGGACCGCTACAGCAACATTGGCGGTGGTGCTACAATTCAGTATAACGACACTACAAACTACTTCCTCGGTTGGAGAACAATCCTTCCAAAGGGCGGTTGGGTATCTTACGGAAACGTAAAGATTCCAGAAGGCGACTATACCGTTTGGGTAAACATGCCTGGTATGTGGGGCAGAGCTCAGGTAGTAGATATCAAGACAACAAAGCTTGAGTTGAAGGTCAACAAGCAGCCAAACGGCTATTATGAGCTTGTGCTTCAGAACAATGGCGACAGACCTGCTGAGGTTGACTGGATTACTCTCAATTCTCACAAGCCAATGGTTCCTGCAACAGCAGGCGGCCTTTCTACCGGTAGCTACCGCAACCTGTTCGTAGAGGCAGGCTATGGCGAAAAAGAGGTAGAGGCTAAGCTTCAGGAGGTGTTCAACGATGTATTCGTAGGCAAGAACAAGTGCTACTTCGAGGCAGGCAAGGACATGGGTTATATCTGCGACATCAAGAACGACGACGTTCGTACTGAGGGTATGTCATACGGTATGATGATTGCCGTGCAGTTCGACCGCAAGGATATCTTCGACCGCTTGTGGCGTTGGAGCAAGAAATATATGCAGATGGAGGACGGTCCTCAGAAGGGTTATTTCCGTTGGAGCTGCAAGCGCGACGGTACAGCCAATGCACAGGGACCTGCATCTGACGGTGAGCTCTATTTCATCACATCACTTATCTTCGCTAACAACCGTTGGGGAAGCATGGGCGAGATCAACTATCTGAAGGAAGCTCAGTATATCCTTGACTGCATCCAGCCACATGAGGTTGAATTCACAATCAACCGCGGCAGAGACGGCAAGCCTCTTGAGAAGCCAATTACAATGAAGCGTACGGTATCTCTGATGGATCAGAAGACTGGTCTTATCAGTTTCGTACCAGGTATGCCTTATACCGACCCTTCATACCATATTCCTGCATTCTATGAGGTATGGGCTCGCTATGCAGAGGACGGACGTGCTTCTTACTGGCGTGACTGCGCAAAGAAGAGCCGTGAGTACCTCCACAAGAGTATCCATCCATTGACAGGTCTCAACCCTGACTATAACAACTTCGACGGTTCACTTCTCAATAACGGACACATCCTCGGTGATGCCTTCCGTTATGACTCTTGGCGCGTTCCTATGAACATCGCCCTCGACTATAGCTGGTCATGCTCTGATAGAACCTGGCAGCAGCAGTATGGTGAGAAGTTCCAGAACTTCCTCTATTCACAGGGTATCGACACATTCGTTGACCAGTACAACGTAGATGGCACAACTCCTGATAAGATTCTGAAGGCTGGTAACTACCCAGAGAAGCTCCGCCACTCTATCGGTCTTATGTCAACAGCAGCAGCAGCTTCTATCATGTGCTCACATCCAAAGAGCGACGAGTTCATCAAGCGTCTTTGGGAGGCTAAGCATGAGCCTGATGCTGACGGCTACTTCGATGCTTACTATGACGGTCTGCTCCGTTTGTTCGCATTCATGCACCTCAGCGGTCACTATCGTGTTATCGAGATAACTCCACAGCTCGAGAGCTACATGAAGCCTGTTACAACTCCAACAGCAACTCCTGACTCTGAGGGCTTCGTTCGCCGTTGGATGCTTCGTGATCCTATCGACAAGCCAAACAGGTCAAATACCGTATTCGTTGATACATACCTCAACCAGACCTTCCCTTCTGCTATTACATATAATAAGAAGGATAAGGCTTGGCACGCATACGACAGCGAGCTCTTCCATGTGAAGCTCTATCGTTTGGCTACCTGCACAAAGCAGCAGAGGTATGGTGTTATCTTCTGGGCAACAACAGTTATCGAGTGCGATGAGGAAATCAAGAACGTACGTTTTGCCATCGGTTCTAACTCTGCTTCCAAGTGGTGGATAAACGGTGAGGAATGTGCACTTCTCTCAGGTGACCGTCGTATGGTACGCGACGATGTTGTTTCTCGTCCTGTTACTCTCAAGAAGGGTCGCAACGTAATCACAGGTGCCGTTATCAACGGTCCTGGTATGAGTGACTTCTGTTTCCGTATTATCAATGCCGATAAGTATAATCTGAGAATCGTGCAGCCATAGAGTTAATAAAAGATTTACTATTCGACTATTTACTATTTACAATTTATGTACTATTTGGTTGATGTACTATTTTAGTATCAATCAACGGGAAATAGCAGGATTGTAAATAGTAAATAAAAAGAAAATAGTAAATCAATAGTCAATAGTAAATAGCTAAATAGTAAATACAAAAATGGTATTAAAGAAATATATATTAGCAGCAACATTAAACGTGGCTTGGCTCGGTTCTGCCTTTGCTCAGATAGGTCAGCCATGGATTCATGACCCATCTACCCTCGTAGAGTGTGACGGCAAATGGTACACATTCGGCACAGGCGGTGGTGGTATTGTGACTGACGATGGTTGGTCATGGCACAGCGGTCCGGTACGTCCTGGTGGTGGTGCTGCCCCTGACGCTATGAAGATTGGTGACCGTTACCTCATTGCATATAGTGCCACAGGCGGTGGTCTCGGTGGTGGTCATAACGGCCGAGTACTCACTATGTGGAACGAGACACTTGACCCACAGTCTCCTCGCTTCAAGTTCACAGAGCCTATAGAGGTTGCATCTTCTGACGGTGATGAGGATTGCGATGCTATCGACGCAGGTCTTCTGCTCGACCCAACAACCGGTCGTCTGTGGCTCTCTTACGGTACTTACTTCGGTAACATCCGTATCGTGGAGCTTGATCCTAAGACCGGTGCACGTAAGGATGGCAACAAGGCAAAGGATATAGCTATCGACTGTGAGGCTTCCGACCTTATCTATAAGGATGGTTACTACTATCTGCTCGGAACACACGGCACATGCTGTGACGGCGTGAACTCAACATACAATATCGTATGCGGACGCAGTAAGGAGCCAACAGGACCATACATCGACAACGTAGGACGCGATATGTTCCATGGCGGTGGCCGTATGGTTGTTGCAGGCGGTAAGCGTGCTGTAGGTGCAGGTCACTTCGGACGCACAGTCATCGATGAGGGTGTTGAGGTAACATCATTCCACTGGGAGGCTGACCTTGACCGTAGCGGTCGCAGCGTTCTTGCAGTTCGTCCTCTCCTCTGGAAGAACGGATGGCCTTACGCTGGTGAGAAACTGGAGGAAGGCACATACTCAATCATCTCTGAGCGTCGCGGCTACGGTCTTGAGATCTCTGTAGATTTCGTCCGTATGGAGCAGGAGCGCGCAATGTGGAACCGCGTAAATCCTAATCAGCCAACAAAGTCTATTCCTAACCAGACTCTCGATCAGGTAAAGGATGGTTGGAATGCTATTGCTGATGCATGGAAGAAGGACGGTAACATCGGTGTCCGCATTGGTGACTATATGGGACGTCCTCACCAGAACTGGACTATCACAGCAGTTCCAGAGGCTGGAGGCTATCTCTCTAACCCATACTTCAAGATCACAATCGAAGGTACTGAGCGTGCACTCTGCGCTACCGCAGATATGGAAGTTGAGACTGTGGCTAAGTTCACAGGCGACGATTCACAGCTCTGGCGCATTGAGCAGCTCACCGATGGAACATACCGCATCATGCCTAAGAAGATTCCTGGTAAGGAAGGTGTGAACAAGGAGTATGTTCTCTACTCTATCGCTGACAGTACTCCAATTCTTGAGAAGTACGATTTCAATAGCGATAACTCTAAGTGGAATCTTAAGAAGTAAGATATAATAATTTACGATTTACCATTTACAAAGTACAATTTGCCGTAATTGTACATTGTAAATGGTAAATTGCATTTAGTAATTGCTTATAATTTTTAAAAAACAAACCAAAAAAACAACCACCAAACATGAAACAAAATCTAACCCTAAAGTGCATTACAATAGCACTTGCATTATTCAGTCTTTTTCCGTTTTCGGAAGCAGACAAATGTCGCGCTCAAGGTAGCGTGAAGAATGCCTATATCTGGTCTGACTATCCTGACCCTGACATCATCCGCGTAGGCGAGTATTACTATCTCGTAACAACCACCATGCATCTGTTTCCGGGAGGCCCTATCATGCGAAGCAAAGACCTCGTAAACTGGGAGACAGTCTCATATCTAACAGATGCCATTAAGGACACACCACGCTATGATCTTAATGAAGGTACGGTATATGGTCGCGGACAATGGGCTACCTCTCTTCGCTATAACAAGGGAACGTTCTGGGCTCTCTTCGTAGCTAACGACGACCCGCATAAGTCTATGGTCTTCAAGACCGACGACCCTGCAAAGGGCTGGAAGCTGCATAGCCGTCTTCCTGCATACCACGACTCTTCCCTTTTCTTCGACGATGACGGTCGTGTGTATGTATTCTCCGGTAGCGGCAACATCCGTCTCGTGGAACTTGAGCCTGACCTTACAGCAGAGAAAAAAGGTGGTGTGAACAAGGTTCTCGAACTTCAGGGCAAGCCTGATGGTCTGCATGAAGGTAGCCGCGTAATCAAGCACGACGGAATGTACTATCTCCTCTGTATCTCTTGGCCAAGAACAGGTCGTCAGGAGATATGCTACCGCAGTAAGAATATCGAAGGTCCTTACGAGAGCAAGGTTATCTTCAAGAGCCCATTCGGAGGCTTCCCTTATGCCGGTCAGGGCACTGTCGTTGACGGCAAGCGCGGAGAGTGGTATGGCGTTATGTTCCAAGATCGTGGAGGTGTAGGACGTATCCTCACCCTCGAGCCATGCTCATGGATTGACGGTTGGCCAATGCTCGGCAACAAAGGCGACGGACTCATCCCTGATTCCGTAAAGCTCTATGATGTGGATGCCTCTACTTTCCAGAAACTTACACCCGTCAACCAACAGCTCGCTAATGGTGTGACCTTGACAAAGGACTATCAATGGAACCACAACTTCATTTCAGAGGCTATAAGCGCAAAGAACCCACAGGGCGAGGTAATTGCTCCAACAAAGATAGTTAAAGGCTCTACAATCACTCTAAAGGGCATTCTCAACAATGACCTGCCAAACAACGTGAAGGGCGGCATATATTCTGCACGCAACACCCTCACTTGGCGCACTTGGGGACCTACCTGCTCTGACACTATCACTATCGATGCTTCAAAGATTAAGGATGGCGACTGCGTAGGACTCTCTGCATTCAACGGCGATGCAGCCCTCCTTACGGTAAAGAAAGAAGGCAGTAAGTACTTCCTCGTATTTACGGAAGAAAACGTGCAGCTCTCCGACCAGAAGAAGGAAATCACAGAGGTTAAGCGTAAGGAAGTTGCCCGCATTCCTCTCGCATCTTCTAAGGTGAAGGATATCCGCATGGTGATGAACTGCGACTTCAACCCTGGCTGTGACATGGCAACATTCTCTTACAGCATCGACAAGGGAAAGACCTGGAAATCAATAGGTAACGAGTATAAGATGATATTCGACTACCGCCGTCTTTTCATGGGTACTCGCTATGCCGCTTTCTACTATCCAACCAAACAGGCAGGTGGTACAGCAACTATCACATTGAAGTAAAAAACAATCTCCGCATCAAACAGGAGATATTCAAAAAGACCATTTCCGTAATTGTACGAAAATGGTCTTTTTTGTTATTATACAAATATTAGTGCCTATTTAAATCTATAACATCACAATTATATCGGACAGACGATGAAATATGAGAAAAGTGGAGACTTGCAAAGGATGTTCTCCGCTGTCACATTGAAGTAAATAGAAAATTAAGAATCGAGAAAGTAAAAAAAATTGCGAAAATATTTGGTAATATGAATATTAATCCATATATTTGCACTCAGCAAATCGTAGAACGTGCACTAGCCCTTCGAGGCAGACATACACTTTTACTATCGTGCGAAGAAGCACTCAGCAAATCGAAGAAAAAGCTAGACTATTATTTTTTTTAACTAATAACTTAAAAACAAAATCATTATGAAAAAGTATGTATGCGACACATGTGGTTGGGAATATGATCCAGAAGTAGGTGATCCAGATAATGGCATAGAGCCTGGTACAGCATTTGAGGATCTGCCAGAGGACTTTGTATGTCCTGTATGCGGTGTCGGAAAAGATGAATTTTCTGAGGCATAATTTAATGTACAATTTACCATTTACAATGTACATTTTTTTCGACAAGCTTATCAAACTATGCAATTTACCATTTGCGATATATTTTCTCGCTTATGGCTAAATTCTCTGGTTGACTTAGAATATTTCTAAGCAATAAATGTAATCTGTGAAATGGAACATGCTTAATTGAAATTGTACATGGCAAATGGTAAATTGTACATGATCTGGCGGTTTTACTATGAAGGATTTCGTAGTATGACCGTCGGTCGCGTTTTATGGGCTATAATTTTCATCAAGTTATTTATTATTTTCGCCATCCTCCGCGTCTTTTTCTTTCAACCAACCCTTACTGGTACTGACGAGGAAAAGGCGGAGAAGGTGAGGGAAAGCCTAATAATGAAAACCAGCCCCTAACCCCAACCCTTTCCCCGCTCGGGGGAAGGGAGTAGTTACACTTTTCTCGCTGTAAATTTTGCGATAGAGATTTGATTAGAAATACTATTTACTCCCTTCCCCCGAGCGGGGAAAGGGTTGGGGTTAGGGGCTGTTGTTCTTTTCTTAATAATCACTATGGATCTAATCAATGTTGTGGAATGGTCGAGAGCACAGTTTGCTCTTACCGCCTTTTATCATTGGCTATTCGTTCCTCTCACTCTCGGACTTGGTATCGTCGTCGCTATTCTTGAAACGACATACTACCGAACAAAAAGTGAGGAATGGCTGAGGATATGTAAGTTTTGGATGACGCTCTTCGGAATCAACTTTGCCATCGGAGTAGCTACGGGCATAATCCTTGAGTTTGAGTTTGGTACTAACTGGTCAAACTATTCATGGTTCGTGGGCGATATCTTCGGAGCACCTCTTGCCGTGGAGGGTATCTTTGCCTTCTTCATGGAGTCAACGTTCTTTGCCGTGATGTTCTTCGGCTGGAAAAAATTCTCCCCAGGTCAGCATCTTACAGCCACATGGCTCACAGCCTTTGGCGCTACAGTATCTGCATGGTGGATTCTTGTAGCCAATAGTTGGATGCAATACCCTGTGGGAATGGAGTTTAATGCTGAACAGATGCGTAACGTGATGGTGAGCTTCAGCGAGGTGGCACTATCACCTGTAGCGGTCAATAAATTCTTCCATACGGTTCTGGCATCGTGGTGCCTTGGTGGTGTCTTCGTTGTTGCCGTAAGTGCGTGGTATCTGCTCAAGGGACGTGATATGGACTTTGCTGTGAAATCTATCAAAGTCGGCGGTATCGTAGGTCTTGTAGGCATCGTTATGGCTATGCTCACGGGCGATGGAAGTGCCGTAGAGGTGACACGTACCCAACCTATGAAACTTGCAGCCATGGAAGGTCTCTATGAAGGTCAGCAAGGCACTCCACTCATCGGTTTGGGCATCATCAACACAGACAAACAGTATGATAATGATGAAGCTCCGATGCTATTCGATATCAGCATACCTAAGGGACTGTCAATCCTCGGCCGTCATGCCCCAGATGCCTTTATTCCTGGCATAAAAGACATCATAGAAGGAAAGGATATGATAGACGGGAAAACTATCAATACCGTACCTTATGTAGAGCGTATCAAGCGCGGAAAGAAGGCTCACGAGGCTCTCGCCTGCTTCAACGAGGCCAAGGAAAATGGTGACGAGGCTACTATGGTAGAGGCAGAAGAAGAGTTGAAAGAATACTATCCATTCTTCGGCTATGGATACTTCAATGACGTTAAGGAGGCTATACCTAACGTGCCTGTTATCTTCTATGCCTTCCACTTTATGGTGATGATAGGCGGCTTCCTGCTTGTCTATCTCCTTGCTACCTTGTTTATGGCTTACAAGCGTGAGGAGTGGCTGTATTTCCGTTGGAAGAACATCGCTGTTTTTCCTGTCATTGCCTTTATCGCCCTACCATTGGTATATATCTGCCATCAATGTGGCTGGATAGTGGCAGAAATGGGTCGTCAGCCGTGGACAATTCAAGATATTCTCCCTGTTCAGGCTGCCATATCAAGCTTGTCCACTTCACAAGTAATCACCACTTTCTGCATTTTCGCCGTACTCTTCACCATCCTACTTTGTGCAGAGGTAGGGATCATGGTAAGGCAAATTAGGAAAGGAATAGAAGAAAAACTTTAAATAGTACATGGGAACTTGCTTTAGCTTGATGAGCTTCAGCGAATAAATTGTAAATGATATTATGGACTACACATTCTTTCAAGAATACTGGTGGCTCCTTATCAGCATATTAGGAGCACTTCTCGTCTTCATGCTCTTTGTTCAGGGCGGTCAGTCTATGCTATTGCAAGAAATGCCTGACGAACAGCGTGAGAAGATGATATATGCCATTGCACATAGGTGGGAACTGACTTTCACCACGCTCGTAGTGTTCGGAGGTGCATTCTTTGCATCCTTCCCCCTCTTCTATTCCACCAGCTTCGGAGGAGCCTACTGGCTATGGATGCTCATACTCTTAAGCTTCGTGGTACAGGCGGTAAGCTATAAGTATCGCTCGGCAGAGGGTAATATCCTTGGACGTAAGACCTACGATGTTTTCCTCTTCCTCAACGGCATCTTTGCACCTATACTTCTCGGTGGAGCCGTAGGCACTTTCTTCTTCGGAAGTGACTTTACAATCACCAAGACAAACCTAACAGACTCGGCTTCACCTATCATCTCGCAATGGGGACCTCTCCACGGTCTTGAAGTACTTGCCGACTGGCGTGTAGTGGCATTCGGACTTATGGTGCTCTTCCTCGTCCGCGTACTTGCCAACCTGTGGTTCATCAACCAAATTGACGATGAACAGACCACCTTATGGAACAGGAAACAGCTTCGTATGAATGCCGTTATCTTCTTGGCATTCTATCTTATTGTTGTTGGAGTAATACTGACCTCAAGCGGCTACGAGGCAATAGGCGAACATGAGTTTCTTGTGGTAGAATATAAGTACTTCCACAATCTTTTCGGAAACATGATATGCCTTCTTTTCTTCCTTCTCGGCACAGCCTTTGTACTCTATGCCATACGTCTCGCATTGTATAGGAAGACCAGGCATGGCATTTGGTTTGGCGGTATTGGCACAGTATTTGTCGTCCTTGTACTATTCTGGCTTGCAGGCTATTTCAACACTTCATTCTATCCTTCCTCTTCCGACATAGCCTCATCTCTCACTATCTACAACAGTTCTTCGTCAGAGTTCACTCTCCGCACAATGAGCTATGTGAGTATCGCCATACCATTCGTTATTGCATATATCTCTTGGGTATGGTATAAACTATCCAAGCCACAGGACAAGGATAAAGACAAGTCCGTTCTACCTTCGCTTTAAATCCACTATAAGTCCGTTCCTTATATCGGAAATATATTGGACAAAGAAAGCAAATAAAATGAAAACCTAATCATATTGAAACAATAAGTTAACCTGAATTCGTCGAATTCAGGTTAACTTATTTTAGGGGAATCGTTACTATCGAGCCCCCTCAAGACAAAGGATTTTTATATAAATCCTATGATTATCATTTTTTAGGCTAATCAAACAAAGAATCAACAGGAATTGAATATTTAAAATACTCTTTTAATGTTGTTGTGCGCTCTTGACGAAACTCTCGCTTGCCAATATATACCGGAGAATAATTACACCACATCTTTTCATGTAAACTGTCACTATCACCTATTCTGGTTATCAATGTATGACCGCCTCCTGTATGTATGCCGTCATACATGAAATCATACTCCAACATCCATTTTATTTTCTTGACAACGGCAATAGTATATTCTTTGTCTTTGTTGTAACCAAAATAGATTTTACCTACAGGGTATCTTAGTTTATGTGTCGTTGCCGGCAAAGAGTCGTTTTCTGTCCAGATGTATAGGCTATCATCTTGAGTCAAGGTAATGGAATAATTATGACATTCATAACGTAAATCGATATAGTCCTTCTGAATATTTTTGAAATCATCACATTTGCCAAAGATTACCTTGTCGCTTGTTACAGTCAAGGTGTCCCCATTAGGCAGTTTGATAAAGGAAGATAAATAATTATTATCCATATCCCTATTATTTAATTCAAAAGATATTGGTATCAACAGCAATAAAATAACCACCCACGCTATGAGGCAACGCTCCCAGATATTGCGCATCCTAAAGCATTTAAAAACAATATAGATATTGAATAGCCACAAAACAAAAAATGGAACAAGGAATACAATAGAGCACATAATAAAGTATGCAGGATCATCGGTAAATATACATTTAAGTAATAAATACTCGATGATTGTCAATGCTGACAATGCTATCAGAAATAGCTTGAAATGTTTTGGCTTATCACTCATAAATTTGCAAATAAATATTTATGTATGTGGCTTATGCTTCCTTATAATTCTTTAACGAATACCAGATGCTAACGGCAATAAGGAGAATGCCTACTACCCAATAGCTCCAGCCTTCCAAAAGATAGCAAAGAGAATAGGTGACAAACATCAGCAGGAAGCCGAAGATGATCATTGTCTTTGTTTTGGAAGGTAATGAAATCTTGTATTTCCACTTGGAAATAACCATCGCCATCAGCACGTCAATAAGATTCTCGCCAAACATAGCAACGCCCATACCTATCAAGCCGCCAAGTTCATATCCTAAGATTATCCAGAAGGTGTTCAAGGCTCCTATCACATTGAGGGCAAAATATACCTTTGAATCGCCAGCTGCAAGTGGAAGATAGGCATTTGGAAGATATATGGCACGGAAGATGAGACTTGCCGCAATTATCTGAGCCATTGGGATAATAGAGCTGAATTCTCCACTTAGAAGCAACGGCACAATGATAGGCATCACGACAATGAATGCTACGAGCATAGGTGTGATAATCATCAAGGTGACATCCAACTGCTTGGTGAGTATGACGGTTCTGTCAACCATATTTTTCACCACACCAGAAAGACGTGGGAAGTAGTCCTGATCCATTGCCGAGAAAACCATTCCTGCGTATGTCAAAGTCATGGTACGACAAGCATTGTAAAGTCCCACCATTTCAAGAGAGGCGATGTTGTTTAGATAGCTCTGAACAGAGAGTTTGGCAATATGGTCGATTATCTCACATACCACAAAGGTAATGCCGATACCTAGTATAATGCTACTACCCTTCAACTGTCGGGTTTTGGTAAAGAAATTGAAAGGATGAGCCTTGATACCGTATGTAAGAGCAGCCACAGCCCATAGCAGGGTACAGATAACCAAAGCCGGAAGAACTCCGCTCAAGCCCCAGACATAGTAGATAGGAAGAGATACAACAATAGCGATAACCACATTGACAACAGACAAGGAAGCGAGCGATTTCAACTGTCGCAAGCCTTTGAGAACAGCCATTTCACCGCAAGTTATAGTGCTGAAAGCCACGGCTGGTGAGAGGAATACAAAATCCCACGTATGCGAGTTATCATTGAAGGTAAACAAAGAAAGGGGCTGGGCGATAAGAGAACATAGGAGCGTTCCGAACAATGCGAACAACAATACCAGAGTACGAAGCAAGGTCACCTGACGGTCAATCTCCGCAGCATCATTTTGCTCGAATGCCTGAGAGATACCACGTACTCCGCTGATGTCAAGACCGAGGTTTGTCGTGGTATGTATCAGCTCACGAGTCTCGTTGTAGATGCCATTAAGACCTACACCCGAAGGACCAAGCAATATGGCAATAGCTTTCGTGCGAAGGAGGTTGAGCAGAATGTTGATCATCTGAACACCACCCAAGAGACTTGTAGCCTTTAATATGCTGTTGTATTTATTGTTTTTTACCTTTATCACCCAATATATCTTTTGTTTTAGCGTACAAAGTTAATAAGAAAATCCCGAATTACGAAATAAGTAAGTGAAAAGTGAAGAGTGAAAAGTGAAAAATCGAAATAAGCACTTGAAAATATTTGCAAAATTAGGAATTTATACTTATATTTGCAAACAAAAATGCCCTAAACATATAATGGTGAAATTTCTTCTTAGGATTATATATCTGGCAATAATGCTATTAAACCCCGTTTTGTCTTGGTCGCAAAATCAAGGCAAGATGTCATCGTATGTGAGGAAAGCGGTAATGGCAAATAAAGCAAAAAGTCGATTTGCAGTAAGGAAGTCCCCCTTTAAGGGGGATTTAGAGGGTCTTACTGCCCTGGTCAAAACCTCCGACATTCAGCTCCTGAAAAAATACGGATGCAAGATATACGCTAACTGGGATGATATCTATATTGCGAGTATTCCTCTTGACAAAATATCTCAACTTTGCTCATATCCTTCCATTCAAAGGATAGAGGCAGGAAAGAGTTGCTCGATAACAAATGAAAACTCAGCCGCAATAGTGCGGGTGAAAGATGTATGGAACAGTCCTGCACCACTATCGGCCACAGGTAAAGGTGTCATTATCGGTGTTATGGATATCGGTTTTGACTTAACGCACCCTAACTGGTATTCAACAGATATGCAAGACTATCGCATCAAACAGGTATGGGATATGCTTGACTATTCAGAAGAGGGTGAGCCTGTCATAGGACAAACCACTAATGACAAAGGGCAAAAGAAAGATACAATATATGTAGGACGACAATACATAGGTGAAGAGGCTATTCTCAACAAGAGACATTCGGCAGACGGACTTACGCAAACTCATGGTACGCATACTATGGGAACTGCAACAGGCTCTGGTTGTGAAGGAGACGGCACAATAAGTCCGTATATTGGTATGGCTCCTGATGCAGAGATGTGCGTGGTGGCAAACTATACCACGAACAATAAAGATATTGTACCAGAAGCAGACCTATACAAATACACCATGGCAACTGATTTGCTTGGCTTTAAGTATATATTTGATTATGCTGAAAGCGTTGGCAAGCCATGTGTAATCAATCTTTCCGAAGGTGAGTATCTGAACCTGAATGACGGCATTCTATATCATGAGGTAATAAACAAAATGGTAGGAGCTGGCCGTATAATATGCGCCTCAGCAGGTAATGATGGTAAATGTGGCACCTACATACATAAGGCAAAGGGTGAGAGCAAGAAAGGGGCTTTCCTTTCGAGTGGTGAACGTGAGGCAGCCTATGTCATGCGTTCAAAAAAGCCTGTGAAGATGCAACTTTCATTTTATCAGGACCAAACGAAGGTTATGACATGGGAATATGACACGAGAACCCTCTCTGCGTTTCCTGATAGTGTTATGCAAGACACTATACATGTTGGCAATAAACGCTTTCCTGTAAGTCTGTGCGTATATCCTGATTGTTATGATAAAACGCTCTATGCCACTGAATTTCAGATAACAGACTTAAATAATGACAGATATAACTTTGGAAAGAATACCGCCATGTCATTGGCAGTCCTCGACACAAACAACGACATAGAAGTATTCAGCGCTGGAGGAGGTTTCATAAGCGACGACATCGATAATAGTCTGTGCGATTTCGAGTCATCACATAGTGTTATGTTCCCTGGATGTGCCGAAAGGGTAATAGGAGTAGGGGCAACGGCACACATCACGGAGGTACCACTTTATTATGGGGGAGCCTTTGGCGATAACCTTGGCACAAATGGTGTAAGGGCATCCTTTAGTAGTGTGGGGCCAACTATAGACGACCACATAAAACCAGATGTTATGGCGCCTGGAGTAAATATTGTCTCCTCAACTAACAGTTACAAAACAGATCAGCATCTCCAGAACACATTCGGTTCACGCGTATTTGAATACGAGGGAAGAAAGCACTACTGGGCATTATCAAAGGGTACGTCAATGTCATGCCCGATAGTAACAGGCATCATCGCTCTCTGGCTTCAGGTCTGCCCAACCTTGACACCTGAACAGATAAAGGATGTCTTTGCACATACTTGTACGCATTATGACGAAACATTATCATATCCTAACAACTATTATGGTTGGGGGGAGATAGATGCCCTTGCCGGTATTGAATATATCAATAGCGTTTATACTGGCATAGAAGAAAAGTCCCTCTTTAAGGGGGATTTAGAGGGTCGAATTATTTATGATATTAACGGAATGAAGATAAATGATATTAAACACCATGGTATTTATATCATTTCGGACGGAAAGAGCACAAAGAAAATAGTTAAGTAGCCCTTTATTTCAGAAGTTCCTTCTGGGCAAAGAGATATGGGAGATATCTACGTAGTAATGCTATTAAGGGTATCTCTGCAAGGATTACTATTACAATCATTGGAAGACACAGCCATTGAGGATGCTCCATACCAAACAGGGCATTAACACATTCACGAATTGCGTTTATTAAGATAACATGTGTTGTCAAGACTATGATGCTGTATCTGCCAAAATATGAGACGAGCGGAAGTCGTCCTATCTGTTTTGACAAGATAAGAATACCGATAGCACCTATTGCGCCTCCCAGTAAGGTGAGGGTAAATGGAATCTGATATATGTTCTTGTGATATGAAATATCCCCCCAGTCATACATCCATGAAATGAGGAACACAATAGCAATACATAGTATAGCAATAGCTATTTCTTTTAACTTCACACCTTGTTGAACAGATATCAGATTTGTAGAGTTGCGAATTATATAACCTCCCATGAAGAATGGAAGTCCCATAAGGGCAGACTCACAAAAACGAACATGCTTTGATATTAGCAACTGACTGATACTTTGGTCTATATGGCAATTGTAGCCTATGTATGCAATTGCTATGGATACTACTAAAAGCACGATGTATAGCATATTGCTTTTCTCCTTGAAAACCCATTGCGTTAGCGACAATATTCCATAGCCTATCAGATTGGTAATGAAGAGAGAAAACAAGAACCAGTTTGGGGCAGAGTATAATGCTACACACACATGTCCGATAATCAGAAGTGATATATACGGAAACAACAGATGATTGAATTTCTTCTTCAAGAACGGTATGATACCGCTATACGTCTTGAAGAACAGTCCGCTTAACATAAAGTATAGAGGCATCCTACATAATAGCGTAGGATCATATTCATGACCATTCTCCAGCCATATTATGAGTTCTGGAAAATGACCAAATACGACAAGAATCATGCAAATGCCCTTGGCAAGGTCTATCCATTCTATTCGATTATCAGTTCTTACGTCCATCGCTATTCATTACTATCTTATCCAAATACACCTTTATGCTCTTGTCTCTACTTACCTCCGGCATAAACATCATACGCTGGACAATTATATCATTATTCTCTATCGCCTTGCGTATTTTTGATAGCATAGGGCGACGTATTCCTGCATCTGTAATGTCGGGTGCCGTATCTCTGTTGCAAAGAGAGAAATAAGTCTCTTCAAAGCGTTTCTGAGCCTCAGAAAGATAGGCTAAATCCTCTTTTGTCTGCATATCAATTCTGAAACCACCATACTTCTGTGTCTCTTTTATAAGAAATACATAAAAGGCCGATTCCTTCGGACCAAGCTCCAAAGGCTGTTCTGTTTCCGACTCTAACGTCGTTGTACAAACAGACAGCACATTTCCATGACTATAAGGACGCACTACGAGTTCGCATTTTGCCCCCTTGCGATATGTGAGGAGATCGAAAAGTGTGCGGTAGAAACCATTATAGATAAATGCGTCTTGTCTTACGATTATATTATTTATAGTCAACGTATTATCATTCTGTAATCTCTGAAGTTCTGATACAATTCCCTCCAACTGTACAAGCATATCACTATCTGTATTGATAAGCGCATAGTTTGCCATTCTCTGACCATTAACTACCGAAAATGATACTCGGAACAGCAAAGATGGATTAGCCACATCCATACGGAATCCCATCTTTCCGACAAGAAGTTCACGATATACAATAGAGGTCGTGACATTACACGTATTATCCGCTATACGCTTTGCCTCTTCTATCGTTTCTGTTGGCGAGAAATAGAAGAACAGGTCACTCGCCATTGACTGTGAGGCAAATACCTTCGTAAGTCTTGGGATATACACAAAGTCGAAACCGCCTACCTTACAGGTATTTACAATCGTGTTATAGTGTGCCTTTATATACTCGTTTACAGCCTCATCATACCCATCTTCTATAAACAGAAGTTGGGAATTATCCATCATTATCTCGCCCCACGGAACACTCACAACCTCACATTTGCCATCAATAGCCTTCATGATAGCAAATAGCAGCAGAGCCTCCTCACGCGAACAGGCATCATCAGCCATAATCAGTTGACTGATATCCCTATGCAGTTCCTCCACCTGACCTATTGTAAGGCTCTGTACCTCTTTCACGGCTTCTGCAAGCGACAGGTTCATAGACGCCATTCTATGTTTAGGTGTTATTCCGTATTTGTCACAAAGCTGTTTTATGGCATCTATCTCATGGCGCACGATAATACTATCAGCCTTGATGATGTCATATATAATGCGGTATATACCTTGTCGGGCGAGATCTCTCATAATGAATTATCTGTTTAGAGTTTAGTGATTAGAGATTAGTGTTTGGTGCTATTTACATTACACTTTCTACTTTACACTTTACTCTGATATTTTTTTCGCAACAAAGTTACGAGTTTTTCCTCACTTTTCCAATATTTTGCCCAATTCATTGCGATAATTTCATGTTTTTTCTTTTATATCGTACCTTTGCAGTATCAAAAATCAACAAACATTATTAACCACATAAATTAAAAGAAAGGAAAATTATTATGTTACTCTCAACAACTCCAACAATCGAAGGTCGCCCAATTCAGCAGTATTTTGGCATAGTATCAGGCGAAGTAATCATAGGTGCTAACTTTTTCAAGGATTTCGCAGCTTCCATTCACGACATCTTTGGCGGACGTGCTTCAAGCTATGAGAACACGCTCGTTGAGGCTAAAGAAAAGGCTCTTAAGGAGATGCAACAGCGTGCTGAGAACATGGGTGCTAATGCTATCGTGGGTATCGACCTTGACTATGAGACAATAGGTCAGTCAGGCAGTATGCTGATGGTAAGTTGTAGCGGAACGGCAGTAAGGATATAATAGTGCATAGTTCATAATTCATAGTTGTTTAGTTTTAAGTTGTAAATAAAGTTTTGAGTTAATTTATTATGGCAAAGACTATTAAACCTGAGTTCAACATCTCAATTCCGCAAGTGAAATGGGCTTTTATATCTGTAGCTGCCGCTCTAACCTTCACTATCCTGTTATCCAAATCCTGTACGGTAGTTGATTCAGGTGAGATAGGTATCAAGTTCCACAAATGGGATTCTTCAAAGGAGAAATATGGTGGGGTAGAAGGAACCTGTAAGGGATGGGTATTCTACAACCCTATAACGACAAAGGTTTTCACCTATCCTACCTATCTCCAGCGTAAGAACTATGAGCCATTCAACGTGAATGCAAAGGATGCTTCTACCTTCCAGATGGATCCTACTATTGCCTACCGCATAGATCCTGCAAAGGCTTGTGATATCTTCGTAAAGTATCGTGAGGGTGTTCATGAACTGGAGAATGGCTATATCCGCACTTGTATCTACGAGGCTTACCGCACCTGCGCCAACCGCTATACGAGCGATTCTCTGATGTCAAGTCGTGCAAATTTCGAGAGCGATGTCCGTCATCGTCTTGAGTCTTCTCTCCAAAAGGAAGGTTTCATAGTTGAGGAGTTCACCTCACAGATCACCCCTCCACAATCTCTTGCTCAGATGATCAACGAGAAGAATGCTGCTGTTCAGTCTGCTCTCAAGGCAAAAAACAAGGTTGCAGAGGCAGAAGCAGAAGCAAAGATCAAGATTGCAGAGGCTAAGGGTGCAGCTGAGGCTATGCAAATCAAGGCTGACGCAGAGGCATACTACAACTCAAAGATTGCTGCAAGTCTCTCTCAGTACATCGTTCAAGAAGACTGGATTGAGAAATGGGATGGTCATCTGCCAACCGTTGCAAGTGGTGGTGGCATGATTCTCGACCTCAAGGATCTGAAGAAGTAACTCCGAAGTACCTCCCAAGTAAGTCCCTTGTGACTCCCATGTAAGTCCCATTTTCCTCCCATTCTATGAAAGGGACTTGGAACGGACTTACAACGGAGGAAGAGCGAAGGAGAAGCGGACCTGAAAGGGAAGAGATTATTTGAACACAGAAAACACGAAAGAGACGGAAAATATTTGTTTAGAAAACAATATTAATGTTAGAATTAACGTATTAATTTATGTCATAATTAATGTTTAGCCATAAGGCTTTTTCTTGCAACATTAATTGAACGTTAATTGGGACATTAATTAAAACATTAATTTTCGTTTCTTCCGTGTTTTCCGTGTTCAAGAAAAAACTTTGCGACTCCGTGTCTTAGCGTTCTAAAAATATTTTTCGAGAAAGATTTTGAATAGGGGGTTTCACCCTTACGATTTTATAGGTGTAACCAATTGAAAATCAAGCAATAAAGGCAGGTGAAACCCCCATAAAAAAATAAGATGTTTTTTCGAGGGGGTTTCACCCTATGTAAGTTGTTGATAATCAATACGTAAAAGCCTAAAAATCGCAAGGGTGAAACCCTCCTATCTAAAAACTTTTATAAAAATAAAACTGGAATAATCTTTAATATTAGAGGGTATCTCACTTTTGCGAAATACCCTCATAATTTTATATGAATACTTTATATTCTGCTAAATTGCATAACCCTTGTGACGATGCTATTTCTTGGCACGGACAGGGCGAACCGAGAATCCTGCGGGACGATTGCTACCGCCATAGCCATTGAAACCATGAAATGTACAGAACATATCGATAGGATGGTTGTATTCCGTATCGAGTGATCGAGACCAATAGTTGCCTTGGTAATTTACATACTCAAGACCAGCATCTATGCGCCAACCAGCCGCTGGTAAGAAAAGAGTTTCGTCGTTATTATTACTTGTTATCAGAAGACCGTTAACACCATTAATAGTAGTATCCTTGGTAGTAGTGTAACTATATAGTTCCTCAATTTGCTTTATTGACGGCATACACCAACTACTACCCCAATTAACGGTAGCAGCATCGTCCTCGGGGTCAAGTACCGTCTTGTTATCAACAATACCATATTCGCTGTCTGTGCAATACTTAGTTCGTGTATCATATGAGCCATTACACCACTTGTAGGTACTAAAGCTGTATATTTCCTTTGGTTCTGTCTCGCCCCATGCAAAGTAATCACCATACTCTTCAGGCTTGCTTGCACCTACGTTACAAGTAGCCCAAAGAGTTCCGCTTGGAAGACCGAGGTCAACATATTCGTGCTTAACATTATCGACATTATTCACTTTTTCGCTTTCTTCTTCATCATCATCCTTAGAACATGAACCAAGCATGAACGCTGCAACGAAAATTGTAGCTAATGTGAAAAATTTACCGATTCTCATATTTGTATCTTATTAATTGTTTTTGTAAGATAATAATAGCTTATTCAGAATTTTAAAAACGCATTTTATATATTAGTGTGTGTTTTTCAACACACACTAATATATAAAATGCGTATCATGATTCTTTGGAGGACAATACACTATTTCTTGGCACGGACAGGGCGGACTGCCAACCCATATATGCGACTGCAAGTGCTGTACACTAATGTTGTTCTTCCATCAGGCTGGTTTTCTTCGTATCCCCATCTGGTGGGATAGGTTCGGAGGTATTTGACCTCCGGAATAAGAATGTCCTCCGGAATAAGCGAACGAGTCCAATAGTTGCCTAGAAATTTTGAATTTTCAAGATCTACATCTATGCGCTGCCTAGTCGCCGGTAAGAAAAGCGTATTACCGTTCTTCAAACTTGTTATCAGAAGACCATTAACACCATTCTGAGTAGTCAACTCAGTGGTAGTGTTTTCATAATAATAAAGTTCCAAAATCTGGTCTAACGATGGCATACGCCAGTCACTTCCCCAGTTGACGGTGGCTGCATCGTCTTCGGGCTCAAGCTCCTTCTTGCCATCCTCCAAGCCATAAGTGCTGTTCGTGCAATACTTATTTAGTGTAAATTCCAAGCCATCACACCACTTATAGGTGCTCCAATCGTATTTACCCTTTGGTGAAGTCTCGCCCCATGCAAAGTAATCACCATACTCTTCAGGTTTGCTTG